>ENA-OUOW01002445-OUOW01002445.1-human-gut-metagenome-genome-assembly--contig:-NODE-2445-length-10320-cov-3.433512_pt1 | contig 10320 bp, 10 predicted proteins | sample MGYA00237938_ERZ548769 | MGnify/ENA primary metagenome ERZ548769 (study PRJEB26490, sample SAMN05356870) | human gut metagenome | biome: terrestrial biome; feature: human-associated habitat; material... | reverse complement strand
GTGTGATCGCGCCGGGTGCCCGTGCGGCAATCAACAGCACGCGTACGCGTCGCGTGGGCGTGCTCGCCACCAACCTCACCATTCGCTCGGGCGCCTACACGCGCGCCATCCAGGATTTGGATGCTGGTGTCGATGTGTATGGCTGCCCGGCTTCGAGCTTTGTCGAGGTCGTCGAGCACGAGCTCGCCTCGGGCGCGCATCTGCAGGAGCAGTGGCTCGAGAACGAGGATATTTTTGATACGCCAGCCGTTCGCGCGCTGGTCGGCGCCACAGTCGAGCCGCTGCACGATCGTGGCATCGATACCGTGGTACTCGGCTGTACGCACTTCCCGCTGCTGGTGGGTCCCATCCGCCATGCGCTAGGACCCGGGGTGCGCGTGGTGAGCTCCGCCGAGGAGACCACCCGCGAGCTGACCGATATCCTCACGCGCCGTGAGCAGCTGGCGGGCGATACCGCCGAGCCACAGCATCGCTTTGCCACCACGTCTGACAACATTGCCGAGTTTGCGGTGGCGGGTAGCTTTATCTTTGGCCAGCCGCTTAAAAGCATCGAGCATGTCGATATCGACGAACTCGGTTAGGCTCGCAATGTCGCCGGAGGCTTCGCCACATCTTTTGCCGAAAGGATAGTTCCATGGAATACATGCAGGTCAACCGCGCCAAAGGCCGCGCCGTCAACGAGCTGCGCCCCGTTAAGCTCACCCGCGGCGTCATGAAGCACGCCCACGGCTCGTGCCTGGCTGAGTTCGGCGACACGCGCGTACTGTGCGCCGCCACCATCGAGGAGGGTGTGCCTGGTTGGCGCAAGGGCGCCAAGGCCGGCTGGGTAACGGCGGAATATGCGATGCTACCGGCCTCGACCGGTAAACGCTGCAAGCGCGAGCATGCCAACCGCAAGGGCCGCTCCATGGAGATCGAGCGGCTTATCGGCCGCAGCCTGCGTACCGTCGTCAATATGAAGGCGCTCGGCGAGTACACCGTTACCGTCGACTGCGATGTGATCCAGGCCGATGGCGGCACGCGTACGGCGAGCATTACCGGCGCCTGGGTGGCGCTGCACGACGCCCTTGCCATGTGGGTCGAGGCGGGCAAACTCGAGCGCATCCCGCTCACGGGCCAGGTTGCCGCCATTTCCATGGGCGTCGTCGACGGCAACACCCTGCTCGACTTGGATTATTCCGAGGACAGCCACGCCGAGGTCGACATGAACCTCGTCGCCACCGATTCTGGTGAGATGATCGAACTCCAGGGTACCGGCGAGCAGGCGCCCTTCGACCGCAAGCGTCTCAACGCCCTGCTCGACCTGGGCGATAAGGGTATCGCCGAGCTCATCGAGCCTCAGCGCCAAGCCCTCGCCTAACCTGCCAAAAAGGGACAGGTTTATTTTGGCAGGTTTTATCTGGGAAAACGTCGAAGTATAAGACTGCCGTTGATTGAGACGGGAGAGAGGCCGAAGTCCTCGTCGTCCTCAACTCGGCATTGCTATAGAGACAAAGGAGACCAGCTATGGCACTTGAGAAGATTGACATCGACACCCTCGACCCGGCGGCGACCATCGTCGTGGCAACCGGCAACGCCCATAAGCTCACCGAGATCGAGGCCATTTTGGGCAAGGTCATGCCCGAGGTGCGCTTTGTGGCGCTCGGCCAGCTGGGCGATTTTGAGGACCCCGAGGAAAACGGCACGACGTTTTTGGAGAACGCCATCATCAAGGCGCAGGCTGCGGTCGAGGAGACGGGCCTTATGGCCATCGCTGACGACTCCGGCTTGGTCGTCGATGCGTTGGACGGCGAGCCGGGCGTGTATAGCGCGCGCTATGCGGGCGTGCATGGCGACGATGCCACCAACAACGCCAAGCTTCTCGTTAACCTGGAAGGCGTGGCAGACGAGGACCGTACCGCGCGCTTTATGAGCGTCGTCGCGCTTATCGATACGGACGGCCTGGTCACCTATGGCGAGGGCGCCTGCGAAGGCGTTATCGCGCACGAGGGCCGCGGCGAACACGGTTTTGGCTACGACCCGCTGTTCCTGCCGGTCGATACGCCGGGCAAGACCATGGCCGAGCTCACGGCGGACGAGAAGAACGCCATCAGCCATCGTTTCCATGCGCTCGAGCATCTGTCCGCCAAGCTGACGGGCGAGGAGTAGACCGTGCGTGCGGTGGTGCAGCGCGTGCTCAACGCCAGCGTGACAGTCGACGGCGAGTGCGTGGGCCGTATTGGACGCGGCTACTTGGTGCTGCTGGGCGTGGGCCACGGCGACACACGCGCCGAAGCCGACAAGCTGTGGGGCAAGCTCCGCGGGCTGCGTATCAACGAGGACGAGAACGGCAAGACCAACTTGGCGCTGGCGGATGTCGACGGCGAGGTGCTCGTGGTGGCGCAGTTCACGCTGTTTGCCGACTGCCGCCACGGCCGCCGTCCGTCGTTTACGGACGCCGGCGCGCCCGATGTCGCTAACGAACTTTACGAGTACTTTTTGACACTCGTCGCTCAGGACGTTGAGCATGTGGCGCACGGTATCTTTGGCGCCGATATGAAGGTCGACCTGGTCAACGACGGTCCGTTCACCATCGTTCTGGACACAGACAATCTGTAAGTAGTTAATTTGGGACCGGGCTTTTTTAGCTGCTTGCGTATGGCTGCAGCAGGGTGCTATAGTATTAGAGTTTTGTCTATCTTAGGGGTATTATCCCCTTTTTGAATTGCACCCTCTGGAGGCCCTATTCATGGAAGAGATGGAAGTCAATCACGTCGACGACATCCACGAGAAGCTGACCGATATGGTGGGCGATCGCGTCAAGGTTAAGGCCAACATGGGCCGTACCCGCGTCATCGAGCGCATGGGCACCATCAAGAGCGTCCACCCCGCTGTCTTTATCGTTGAGGTTGACGAGCGTCGCGGCCGCAAATCGCGTCAGTCCTACCAGTACATCGATGTCCTTACCGGCCAGGTCGAACTGTTCGACCCCGAGAGCGGCGAACATATCTTTACCCCGCTCGGCAACCAGCTCGAGGAGCACTAACGGTGACCGATCGGTCCCTCATCCTTACCGCGCCGGCAAAGATTAACCTCTATCTGGGGGTTCATACCGAGCGCGACGCCCGCGGCTATCACAGGGTCGATTCCCTGATGGCAGCCGTCGGTCTAGCCGATACCGTGACGGTCACGCCGGCGCAGGCGTTGACCGTCCAGACGGTTCCGGCATCCGATTTTCCCATGCAAAAAAATACGGCCTATCGGGCGGCAATCGCTATGGCCGAGCGTTACGGTCGCGATGCCAACGTGTGCGTGACGATCGAAAAGCGTATCCCGCTGTGCGCCGGCCTGGGAGGCCCCTCGACGGATGCCGCTGCGGTCATCGTTGCCTTGGCCGAGCTGTGGGGTATCGACCGCGCCGGCCCCGCGCTCGATGACATCGCTCGCGGTATCGGCGCCGACGTGCCGTTCTTTTTGCACACGAGTCCCGCATTCTACGTCGGCGGGGGAGATGTGCTGGCCACTGAGTATCCTGTGCTTCCGGCGACACCTGTCGTATTGGTCAAACCGCACGAGACGAGCGTTTCAACGGTTGAAGCGTATCGACGATTTGATGAGAGCCCGGTGCCCGCGGACAAACCCGGTGCGATTGCTTCTGCCTTACGCGCCGGCGATGCCGAGGCGGCATATGCGCTCGTTCATAACAATCTGGGCGTCATATCCGCGCAGATGGAGCCGCGGATCCAGACGGTCCTCGACTGGCTGCGCGCACAGGAGGGAACCGTTGCCGTGGACGTGTGCGGGTCGGGTGCCTGCTCGTTTGCCATTTGCGATACCGTCGCTACGGCAGCCCATCTTGCGGGAGCTGCCCAGCAAAATGGCTGGTGGGCCTGCGCGACTGAGCTTATTCCCAACACGGTTCAAATCGACGCGCCAAAGAAATAAAAATTTCTCTAGCACACGGCGAAAATCTTTGTTACTATAGTCGAGCTAACGGGTTGTGGCTCAGTTTGGTAGAGCACTGCGTTCGGGACGCAGGGGTCGCTGGTTCAAATCCAGTCAACCCGACCAGAGCATGAGGAGGGACCGCTTCTTGCGGTCCCTTTTTTTAGCTATTGTTGTGATACCGCGGCACCCGCGGTATACTCATTCGAGCTTGTCTCGCTGTATTGTGGAGGTCTACATGTTTGGACTGAGGGCTCCTGAGCTCATCATTATTCTCGTCGTTGTCTTGATCATCTTCGGGCCTAAGAACCTGCCGAAGCTCGGCAAGTCCCTCGGCTCTACCGTCAAGAATATCCGTGAGGGTATGGAGGGCGACGATAAGGGCGAAACCAAGCAGGCCGAGGATGTCGTGGTCGAGGAGTCCAAGGAGGACAAGGAGATCGCAGAGCTCGAGGCCAAGCTCGCTGCTGCCAAGAAAAAGCAGGCAGAGGACAGCGACGCGGACGCAGAGTAGTCCCATCCCTTTGGGGTGAGCACCTGACCGGCTTGCCCGCAGGCTAGCCGGTCTTTTTCGTTTTGTTGACAGTTGATCGTTACATCATAGTTGGGGAGATATCCGTATGGACGCAAGCCAGATCGTACTGACCGCTGAGGGCCGCCAGAAGCTCGTCGAGGAGCTCGCTTGGCGTGAGGGCGATTACGCCAAGGAGATCGTCGAGGACATCAAGGAAGCCCGCGCGTTCGGCGACCTTTCGGAGAACTCCGAATACGACGCCGCCAAGGACAAGCAGGCCCAGAATGCTGCTCGCATTGCCGAGATTCAGGCCATTCTCGCCAACGCTCAGGTTGCTGCCACCACGGGCGATCTGACCGTCTCCATCGGTTCCACCGTTTCGCTGATTGATCCCAACGGTGAGGTCATGGAGGTCACGCTCGTCGGTACCACCGAGACCAACTCGCTCGAGCACAAGATCTCTAACGAGTCTCCGGTCGGCCACGCCATCATCGGTCATGGCGAGGGCGATTCCGTCGAGGTCGTTACGCCTTCGGGCAAGACCCGCGTCTACACCATCGCAAAGATCGCACGCTAGACCACGGTCCCGCGTAAAGGTATGTTTTCGCTCCCTGGGACCGAATCCTGGGGAGCGTTTTAGTTTGAGGAGCTAACTATGGCAGAGAACCAGAACGCCGCCGAGCAGGCATCGACGCTCAACGACGAGCGCGCCACGCGCCTGGCCAAGCGCGCCGCCCTGTTCGAGGCGGGCCAGAACCCCTATCCCGAGCACTCCGAGATCGAGGACTATGTCGTCGACATTGAGGCTAAGTATGCCAATCTCGCCGATGGCGAAGATACCGAGGACATTGTGAAGATCGGCGGCCGCGTGGTCGCCAAGCGCGGTCAGGGCAAGATCATGTTCATCGTCGTGCGCGACACGACTGCCGAGATTCAGCTGTTCTGCCGTATTAACGACATGGACGAGGCGGCCTGGAACACGCTCAAGGCCCTCGACCTTGGCGATATCCTGGGCGTGACCGGCGTGGTCGTGCGCACCAAGCGTGGCCAGCTTTCCGTCGCCCCCAAGAGCGCGACGCTGCTCTCCAAGGCCGTTCGCCCGCTGCCCGAGAAGTTCCACGGCCTCTCCGACAAGGAGACCCGTTATCGTCAGCGTTATGTCGACCTGATTGCCAACGACGATGTTCGCGAGACCTTCCGTAAGCGCTCGCAGATTCTCTCCACCTTCCGCCGCTTTATGGAGTCCGACGGCTATATGGAGGTCGAGACCCCCATTCTGCAGACTATCCAGGGTGGCGCTACGGCTAAGCCGTTCATCACGCACTTTAACGCGCTCGATCAAGAGTGCTACCTGCGCATTGCTACCGAGCTGCACCTCAAGCGCTGCATCGTCGGTGGCTTTGAGCGTGTCTTCGAGATTGGCCGTATCTTCCGTAACGAGGGCATGGACCTCACCCACAACCCCGAGTTCACCACGATGGAGGCCTACCGTGCCTTCTCTGATCTCGAGGGCATGAAGGCGCTCGCCCAGGGCGTCATCAAGGCTGCCAACAAGGCCATCGGCAACCCCGAGGTCATCGAGTACCAGGGCCAGACCATCGACCTTTCTGGTGAGTGGGCCAGCCGTCCCATGACCGACATCGTCTCCGACGTGCTCGGCAAGCAGGTCACCATCGATACGCCGGTCGAGGAGCTTGCTGCCGCCGCGCGCGAGAAGGGCCTGGAGATTAAGCCCGAGTGGACCGCCGGCAAGATCATCGCCGAGATCTACGATGAGCTGGGCGAGGACACCATTGTCAACCCCACGTTCGTGTGCGATTACCCCATCGAGGTCAGCCCGCTTGCCAAGCGCTTTGAGGACGACCCGCGCCTGACGCACCGCTTTGAGCTGGTTATTGCCGGCCACGAGTACGCCAACGCATTCTCCGAGCTCAACGACCCGGTCGACCAGGCTGAGCGCTTTGCTGCCCAGATGGCCGAGAAGGCTGGCGGCGACGATGAGGCCATGGAGTATGACGAGGACTACGTGCGCGCTCTCGAGTACGGTATGCCTCCCGCGGGTGGCATTGGCATCGGCATCGACCGCGTGGTCATGCTGCTCACCAACCAGGCCTCCATTCGCGACGTCCTGCTGTTCCCGCACATGAAGCCCGAGAAGGGTTTCCAGTCCGGTGCCGCTGCCGCCAAGGCTGCCGAGGCCGGCAACGCCACGAGCCCCTTCGTCAAGCCGCTCAAGCCCACGTTCGATTACTCCAAGATCGCCGTTGAGCCGCTGTTCGAGGAGTTCGTCGACTTTGATACCTTCTCCAAGAGCGATTTCCGCGCTGTGAAGGTAAAGGCATGCGAGGCCGTCAAGAAGTCCAAGAAGCTGCTGAACTTTACGCTCGACGACGGCACCGGCACCGACCGCACCATCCTCTCCGGCATCCATGGCTACTATGAGCCCGAGGACCTGGTCGGCAAGACCTTGCTCGCCATCACCAATCTGCCTCCGCGCAAGATGATGGGTATTCCCAGCTGCGGTATGCTGATCAGCGCCATCCACGAGGAGGAGGGCGAGGAGCGCCTCAACCTGATCCAGCTCGACGCTTCCATCCCCGCCGGCGCAAAGATGTACTAGGGGGTTACGCGGGTTTACCAACCCGCGTAACCAGTTGACGCTGCAAGCCCGCCAGAGCGGCAATCTGCCTTTCAACTTCGGCGGCATGACCAGAAGGTCAATGCCGCCTTGTTTCAAGGCACCTTGCTCGCTCTGGCGGGCTTTCGCTGTCTGTCCTCTACCTGCGGCGTTGCCCTGGTTGGCACTTAGGGACGTTCCGTTTCTGCCGGCACTTTGATCCCTTGGGGACGGAGGAAAAGGGATCATTACTTTGCACCAAATACACGAGAGTGGTCCATCGATGAATCGACGTTTGTGCACATGGCTCGCATGACAGTCGTCTCTTTTATGTTTCCTTTAGCCGTCGCTGCCTAGGATGGGAGTTAGTCGGCAGGAAGGGAGCGTCTATATGGACGACGCGAGCGAGCGTGCAATCGAAGAGGACATGCTCGATCAGTTCAACTACTTTGATGATGAGGACGAGGAGCTGATCGATCGTCGCGAGCCGGCGTCGCTCGATGCCTTCGACCTTGTTGGTGAAGAGCCCGACGAGGACGAGGTCGAATCAGCAGAGCCCCCACAGTCTTCGCGCCTGGACTCGCTGCTTTCGAGAGTCCCTATGCACCACGGCGCTCGTGCCGGCGCACTCCATATGAAAACTGACTGGCACCAGATCGTGACGGCAGGCAATGAACTTGCCGTCGATGCGCCGCTCACCGATAAGTCATCCATTATCTGCCGCACCGGCATGCTCATGCTGGCAAGCGGAACAGGTGCCTGGCGCGTGCGCGATACCATGAATCGTGTTGCTGCCGTACTCGGCGTCACGATTCACGTCGACCTGAGTCTTCTGTCGTTTGAGTGCACCTGCATCGAAGATGGCCACTGCTTTAACGAGGTCGTCAGCCTACCCACAACGGGGGTCAATACTCATCGCATTTGGATGATGGAGAGCTTCTTAAAGGAAATCGAGATTTACGGGCGCCGGTTTACCGTGCACGAGTACCACGAGATGCTCAAGACCGTTGAGAGCTCAAAGCCCGATTACGCTCCCTGGCAACAGGGCCTTGCGGCAGCCTGTGCTTGCGGCGCCTTCGTCTTTTTGCTCGGTGGCGGTCCTATCGAGATGGCCTGCGCATTCGTAGGCGCCGGTGTCGGCAACTTTGCTCGCTCCCATATTCTCAAGCAGGGCCTTGGCCAGTTTAGCGCGCTGACGATCGGCGTTGCGCTCGCTTGCGTTTCGTATCTGCTGGCATTGCTCGGCCTTGGCCAGGTCGTACCGGGGGCAATGTCGCACCAAGAAGGCTATATCGGCGCCATGCTCTTTGTGATTCCCGGCTTTCCCCTCATTACGGCAGGCCTCGACATCGCTAAGCTCGACATGCGAAGCGGCATCGAGCGTCTTTCGTATGCTGTGTCGATTATTGTGATGGCGACCCTCGTAGGCTGGATGGTTGCCGAGTGTGTGGGACTGGCGCCGGATGACTTCGCCCCGCTTGGTCTCCCACCGCTGGCTCTTACGCTCTTGCGTATTCTGATGAGCTTTGTCGGCGTTTTTGGCTTCTCGGTTATGTTCAACAGTCCGGTAAAGATGGCGGCGGCGGCAGGGCTCATCGGCGCCGTGTCTAATACCTTGCGCCTTACGCTCGTCGATGCGCCGACGCTGCTTCCCTTCTTGGGCCTGAGTGCGGGCATGCCTCCCGAGGCGGCTGCGTTTACCGGTGCGCTGGTATCGGGGCTCCTCGCGAGCTTAGCCGAAATCAAGCTCACCTACCCACGCATTGCCCTCACGGTGCCATCAATTGTCATTATGGTGCCTGGCTTGTATCTGTATCGCTCGATGTATTACATGTGCACCTTCGATACGGTCAATATGCTCGGCTGGTTTGTGCGTGCAGTACTCATCGTGGCGTTTTTGCCCGTTGGGCTGGGTGTGGCGCGTACGCTCACCGACCCTCGCTGGCGCCACACTAGCTAATTGGTGCAAGGGGAACAGGTCACTTTGCACCAAATGAGTTGCGGTGAAATAGGGACTGAATTGCTGTTTAAAGGGTCAAAACAGTCCGTATTCCACCGCAACTTATGGGGTCGGGGATTATTGGTGCCCTGCATCTTCATAAACTCAACGCTTACGAAGCGCGCGCCGTTCGTGTTAGGGTAGTTCCACCACATAAGTAGTCGCAGACGCACGTACCACGGGCGGGCGAGATGAAGTCCCAACAGCTCCATCTTGCCCGCCCATTTTTGTTGCGTGGTGTTGCGGCGTAACACAGAAAAGACCATGCCCTTTATGCCTATCAACAAACGAGAGAGCCTGCTGTTCACCTTTATCATGTGCTTTTGCATGGTGCTCTGGATGAGCATCTACAACGTTGCCCTGCAGCATGGGGCCATCAACGGCGAGGTTGTTGCCGCCGCGTGGCTCGGCTTCCCCGTTGCCTACGTTTTTGCCATGTGCTGCGACTGGTTTGTTGCCAGCCCCCTTGCCAAGGGTTTCGCTTTTAAATTCCTGGTCACGCCGGGTAAGAGCTCACCGCTTGCCATGACGCTTGCCGTCAGCTCCTGCATGGTCGTTCCCATGGTCATCATCATGTCGCTCTACGGCGCGTGCGAAGGCCTGTTCCATTTGCCCGGCGGCCCGCTTGCCAATTTGCAGGCCCTGCCGATGATGTGGCTCGTCAACATTCCGCGCAACTTTATCATGGCCCTGCCCTGGAACCTGCTGGTTGCCGGTCCGGTTGCTCGCTTTGTCTTCCGTCGCGCCTTCCCCATGGGCACGGTCTTTGCCGAGCCACACATGGAGCTCGTGCACATGCCGGGTGCTCCCGCTGCCGATGCCTTCAATGACGTTGCCGAGAGCATGGACGCCGAGCCTGCCTGCTAGGCAACAGCCTCTAACCTAGAGCGTCCGCCGCACCCGGCGATTCCTTTTTTGTAGACGTTGTCGTATAGCTGCATGCGGAAAAGGCTCCAACGGTTAACATATACTCCATATGGGTAAAGAGACCAAAGCGCCGCCACGGGTGGCGCTTTGCGTTTGAAAAACTAGCTCGTCTAAGAGGAACTAGCATGTTAGACCGTTTTACCGATCGCGCGCGCAAGGTCATGTCCATGGCCAAGCAAGAGGCGCTCGATCTTCATTCAAATAAGGTGGGTACCGAGCATCTGCTGCTCGCGCTCGCCAAGGAGGACGAGGGCATTGCCGCCGAGGCGCTGCGCTCGCTCGATATCGCCTACGACGACATCATGGATGGTCTCGCAGAGTACCTCAAAATTCTCGCCA
>ENA-OUOW01002439-OUOW01002439.1-human-gut-metagenome-genome-assembly--contig:-NODE-2439-length-10349-cov-4.075675_pt1 | contig 10349 bp, 8 predicted proteins | sample MGYA00237938_ERZ548769 | MGnify/ENA primary metagenome ERZ548769 (study PRJEB26490, sample SAMN05356870) | human gut metagenome | biome: terrestrial biome; feature: human-associated habitat; material... | reverse complement strand
TATGAAAAGTATTAATATTGTAGAATGTAAAAATGATAGTGATTTAAAGGAAGTGGCTATTCTTGCCGAAAAGATTTGGCATGAATTCTTTCCTGGAATTATTTCAGAAGCACAGATTGATTATATGGTAGAACACTTTCAAAGTTTTGATGCTATGCAAGATCAAGTGAAGCATCAACAATATCATTATCATAAGGTATATGAAGGTAATGAATTGGTCGGATATATTGGTTTACAGAATCAGCCGGATCGTTTGTTCTTATCTAAATTGTATTTAAAAGATTCAGCTAGAGGAAAGCATTATGCGACTGAAATGTTTGAATATGTAAAGAAACAAGCCGAAAAGTATTGTTACCCATCTATTTATTTGACTTGCAACAAATATAATAAACATAGTCTAGCTGTATATGAGAAGTTTGGCTTTCAATGGATCGATTCGGTACAGACAGACATAGGAAATGATTTCATCATGGATGATTACATCTTGGAATATCGATTAAATCGTATCTGATTTTGAAAAATATGCAAGAATATGATATTGTCAAAGGGTGATTAAAGAGGGATGTTGAATATGGATATGAAGAAGATACAGGAGTTACCAACTCCAGAAGATTTAAAGAAGGAGTTTCCTTTACCTTATAAGGTGCAAAAAATTAAGAAACAAAGAGATCAAGAAATTGAAGATATTTTTACTGGAAAAGATGATCGTTTAATTTTAATTATTGGTCCTTGTAGTGCGGATCGCGAAGATGCGGTTTTAGACTATATGAATCGTTTGGCTGTATTACAAGAAAAAGTTAAAGATAAGATTTTTATGATTCCACGTGTCTACACAAACAAACCACGTACAAAGGGTGTTGGATATAAGGGGATGTTACATCAGCCAGATCCACATTCCAAAGAGGATATGTTGAAGGGAATCATTGCGATTCGTAAATTACATACAGATGTTGTTACACAAACTGGATTTACTTGTGCAGAAGAGATGTTGTATCCAGAAAATCATGCGTATTTATCGGATTTATTAGGATATGTTGCCATCGGTGCAAGAAGTGTGGAAAATCAGCAACATCGTATTGTGGCTAGTGGTGTAGGAATTCCTGCAGGAATGAAGAATCCGACAGGTGGAGATCTTACAGTCATGATGAATTCTATTGTAGCTGCTCAAGCCGATCAAAGATTTGTATATCGTGGCTGGGAAGTACAGACAGATGGAAATCCACTAGCTCATGCGATATTAAGAGGATATGTGGATAAGTTCAATCATGCACATGCGAATTATCACTATGAAGATTTGATGGAGTTGATTCATTTATATGAAAAGTCAGATTTAAAGAATCCGGCTTGTATTGTAGATTGTAATCACTCGAATTCAAACAAACAATATTTAGAGCAGATTCGTATTGCCAAGGATGTTATGCATTCTAGAAGTAAATCGGAAGATATCAAAAAGCTAGTGAAGGGCTTGATGATTGAGAGTTATTTAGAGGATGGAAATCAACCGACAGATGGAGATGTGTATGGAAAGTCAATCACAGATCCTTGTCTTGGTTGGGAAAAAACAGAACAATTGATTTTAGATTTATATAATCTATGTGATTAAGAGAAGCAAGTTTTGCTTCTTTTTTTTGGTTAGATTTTTCATTTTAAAATAGGCAAAAATTAAATAGTCAATTATAATTAAAGTGTCAATATGAGGGAGGTATTTCAATGGATCAGCTTCTTCAAGAGAAAAGAGATGCAGAACAATTTTTAAGATTGATTGCACCTAAGTATTTAGGAATCTATATTATAGATCGAAGTACAGATTGTTTCCGTGAAATTTTAGCTTCTGAAGCTTTTCGTACTTTTGTCAAAGAAAATCAAGGTGCGTATATAAAATCGATGCATTTATATCGCGATCAATATGTGGCAAAGGATTATCTAAAAGTCATTGATCAAGTTCTAGACTATGATTACGTATATAATATTTTGGCTTCTGGAAATCAAGTGGATGTTTCATATCGAAAAAAAGATGGAATGTTAGTTCGTTTAAAAATCAGTCGCTATTCAGAAAAAGACAGTGATAAAAACTTATCTGTTTGGGTATACACGAATGAGGATAGTGAAGATGCATTATATGGAGAATTAGGTGAGGCTCGTTTTCGTATTCAGTTTGATGAAAATGAAAAGCCGATTGAGTTTGTGGGAAATGAAAGCTTGTCTGAAATGCTTTATGGACTCACAAATGAGACGCGAATTCCATTTGCGAGATTATGGGAGCAGGTGCACCCACAAGATATTGATAGTGTAAGAGCAGAATTGAAAGAAATACATATTCTTAAAGATCCTAAGGCAACATATGAAGCGGAATTCCGACTTCAAAACAAAGAACAACAATATCGCTGGTATCGTGCTATTAGCAGGGCAATATTAAATGAGAAGGGTCAAATCGTTTGTATTTGTGGCTTCTTTACGGATATTCATAAACAAAAAGAGAAGACACTTCTTCAACAACGATTTATTGCCGGATTGAGTCATGAATATGTTACAGTTTGGGTAATCAATCAGGATTTAACGGTTGAGTTATATCAGCAGTCAAAAAAAGGTAATCATATAGCTCAAAAGTCGATTGAGGAGTTTGCCGAAATAAATAATTACCAAAAGAGCACGGAGAAATATGCTTTAAATTATGTTTGTGAAGAAGATCGAGAAGAATTCTTAAGACGAGTGGATTATCGTGTTGTTCGTGAAAGAATTAAAACAGAAAAAGTATATCCCGTAGTTTATAGAAGAGAATATAATGGAGAAGTGGATTACTTCCAGGTTTGCTTTGCACAAATTTCTGAAGAAACAGATGATTTTGTGCTTGGTTTTAAAATGGTGAATGATATTGTCCAACAGGAAAAAGAAAGAAATGATCGATTGGAAGAAGAAAAACAAATTCTAGAAAGTTTGAGCTCTGACTTTACGGCCATCTATTATTTGGAAGTAAACAGTGGAAAGTTTGAACCTGTTCATATTCGAGATAAATCCAATGCGAGTGAATTGTTAAAAGTGCATTCAAATTATAAAGATTTCTATGAATATTCTTATCAATATGCGATGCAATATATTCCGAAAGAGGAACAACCTGAATTTTTATGGTGGTTTTCTCGTGATAATTTAAAGACATTACTTAAGAATCAAGCGAGTCTAACGCAACATTATCATAGTTATCCAAATGCACAAAATCATCAATATTTTGAAACAAAAGTAGTCAAGGTAAGTGAAGATGAAGAGTCATGTCACGTGTTAATGGGATTTCGCTATATTGATGATATTATCGAGAAGGAAAGAGCAGCTCAGAAAAGGTTGCAGGATGCCTTAGATGAGACGAAGAGAAGTAATGAAACGATTTCTACAATTGCGAAAAGTTATAGTTCAATTTATCAATTGGATTTAGTAGAAGATACATATGAAAGAATTTCTGGTAGTGAGACTATTCCTAAGACGGGTTGTGCATCGAAAAGGATGTATGAGGTTTGCGAACAAGAGGTTGCACCAGAATATCGAAATATCATTCATCAATTTGTGGATATAAAAACATTAGCTTCACGACTTGATAAAGAAGATGATATTTTAGCGGAATATCGAATGGCAGATGGTAACTGGCATAAGTTGCGTTATATTGTTCGTAAAAGAGATGCGAATGGTAAAGCATTACAAGCAATCGCAACCATTCGTACAATTAGTGAAACAAAGCGTAAAGAATTAAATTTATTCTTTGAAGCGGAACAGGCTAAGCGAGAGGCGGAAGTCAAAACACGATTCTTACAGAATATGTCACACGATATGCGTACACCATTAAATGGCATTTCTGGTATGCTTCATATGGCAGATCAAAATTCAGATGATCTAGAACTTCAAAAAACAACGAGAAATAAGATCCATCAGTCTTTAAATTATTTGATTTCTTTAGTCAATGACGTTTTGGATATGAATGATTTAGAAAGTGATCATTTTACAGAAGAAGAAGCGGATTTTGATGTAACTAAACTATTGGGAAACATTAATATAGAAGCTCAACAATTGGCACAAGATAAGAATATTCAATATATCTTGGATTGGTATGAAGGTCAGTTAAGTCATTCTTACTTTAGAGGATATCCAATCTATCTATCACGAATATTGATGATTGTTGTACAGAATGCCGTTAAGTTTACACCAGAAAATGGAGAAATCCATGTATGGATGAATGAGAAATATTTAGATGATTCGACATCACTTTTAGAATTTAGATGTAAAGATAATGGTATTGGAATGAATCAAGATTTTATTAAACATGCCTTTGATTTATTTGCACAAGAAAATAGTTCAAGTAGATCCACATATCAAGGTACAGGTCTTGGCTTGCCTATTGCCAAAAAGCTTGTGGATTATATGCATGGTGAAATTCATTTGGAAAGTGAAAAGGGAGTAGGTACAACTGTCTATATCCAGATTCCTTTTAAGTTGGGAAAACAAATTGAAAACAAGGCTAAATATACAGAATCAGTTTCTTTAGAAGGATTACATGCACTTGTGGCTGAAGATAATGATTTGAATATGGAAATCGTTAAATATATGTTAGAACGAAATGGTATTCAAGTTGTATGCGCTAAAGAGGGACAAGAAGTCATAAGTTTGTTTGAGCAGAGTCAAATAAATGAGTTTGATTTTATTTTAATGGATATTATGATGCCAAAACTAAATGGTTTGGATGCGACAAGAAAGATTCGCGCTTTAAAACGATTGGATGCAAAGACAGTTCCAATCATTGCGATGAGTGCCAATGCATTTGTAGAAGACATAATGAATAGCAAGATAGCAGGTATGAATATGCATTTGGCTAAGCCTTTGGATGAAACAAAGCTAATCAATGCTTTAAAACAATGTAAAAAGGATGAAGATTTTAAATGATCTTCATCCTTTTCTTAATATGTTTCCTTTGTAGAAATTTCAGCTTGCTTATTTAAGATATACATGAATTCTTCACCCGTAATTGTTTCTCTTTCATATAAGAATTTGGCAAGTTCATGTAACTTCATTTTGTTGTCTTCTAGAATTTGATAAGCCTCATCATGTGCTTTTTTAATTAATGAGATGGTTGCCTCATCAATCTTAGTCGCTGTTTCATTTGAACAAGCTAAAGATGTATCGCCACCCAAATATTGGTTGTTTACTGTTTCTAAAGCTGTCATACCAAATTCGTCTGACATTCCTAATCGTGTAATCATGGCTCTGGCTAGTTTCGTGGCTTGTTCAATATCGTTGCTCGCACCACTTGTGATTGAATTAAAAATTAATTCTTCAGCACAACGACCACCTGTATACACCATGATTTTTTGGAAAGCTTCTTCTTTTGATAATAAGTTTTGTTCGTTCTCTTCTACTTGCATAGTGTATCCCAAAGCACCTTTTGTACGAGGAATAATGGTAATCTTATGAACAGGAGCTGTGTTTTTGCATTTAGCCGCTACAAGAGCATGTCCAATTTCGTGATAAGAAACAATCATTCTTTCTCGATTTGAAATGACAGCCCCTTTCTTTTGTTCACCGGCAATAACGATTTCAATGGCTTCTTCTAAGTCTTTTTGAACCACGGTTTTACGATGGTCACGAACCGCTAATAAAGCTCCTTCATTAATGATGTTGGCAAGTTCGGCACCACTTGCTCCAGCACTCGCTCTTGCGATTACGTTAAAGTCAATGTTGTTTGAGCATTTGATGTCTTTGGCATGTAATTTAAGAATAGCTTCACGACCTGCAAGATCTGGAAGTTCAACCGGAATTCTTCTGTCAAATCGACCTGGACGTGTTAGGGCAGGATCTAAAGAATCTGGGCGGTTTGTGGCTGCAAGTAACACAACGCCTTTGGAACCGTCGAATCCATCCATTTCGGCAAGTAATTGGTTTAATGTTTGTTCACGTTCATCATTACCGTTCATACCTGCCCCATCACGCTTTTTACCAATCGTATCAATTTCATCAATAAATACAATACAAGGTGCTTTTTCACGAGCTTGTTTGAATAGGTCACGCACTTTAGCGGCCCCTCTACCGACAAACATTTCTACGAATTCGCTACCAGAAATTGAGAAGAATGGAACGCCAGCCTCACCAGCTACGGCTTTGGCAAGTAATGTTTTACCAGTTCCAGGAGGCCCTACTAACAAGGCTCCTTTTGGCATCTTGGCGCCAATTTCTTTATATTTAGCTGGGTTGTTTAAGAAGTCTACAATTTCTTGTAAGTTTTCCTTCGCTTCTTCTTGTCCAGCAACATCTTTGAATGTTTTTCCAGTTTGTTCACCAACATAAACCTTGGCATTGCTCTTTCCTAGATTGCCTAGACCAAAACCAGATCCTTGTGAAAATGACATTTGGTCATCTCCACCCATTTTTTTCTGCATACGTTTAAACATCCATGATCCAAACGCCCAGAAAATGATTAATGGTAAGAAAAAGGAAATTAGACTCGATAGAATTGGATTCATTTGTTCTTGATAAACTTGTCCAAACTTCGCTCCGGATTTATCTAATCGATTGACTAAATCTGAATCATTCATAACACCAGTTTTATAGGTCTTATCTGTTGAATCTTTCTTTAGTGTGTAATAAATATTGTGATCTTCAATTTGAACGGTATCGATTTTCTTTTCTTCAATTTTATTTAAAAAATCTGAGTAATTGGTTGTTTCAAGCTTAGATTGTTGAAACATAGGGAATACGATAAGGTTTAAAGCCATAATGACAATCAATATAATCGTATAATATCTGTACAAAGGCTTCTTTTGTTTGTTCATGAGTGTTCCTCCTTAAGAAATTGATTACATTATACACCTTATTAGCACTTTGACAAGCAGAGTGCTACACATTCCATAATTCCACATAATTTAAAAGAAAAAATGCTATAATAGGAGTGTTTATGGAGGATATATATTATGAAGGTAGTAACTTTTGGAGAAATCATGCTTCGTTTAAAGACACCAGAAAACTTGCGTATTATGCAAAGCGATGGTTTTGAGGCAAGTTATGGTGGTGCAGAAGCTAATGTTGCAGTGAGTCTAGCCATGTTTGAAGATAAATGTGCTTTTGTATCGAAAGTACCAAACAATCCAGTAGGAATGTCTGCGTTGAGTGAAGTTCGTCATTATGGTGTAAATACGGATTATTTGGTTAGAGGTGGAGACAGATTAGGAATTTACTTCTTTGAAAAAGGAAGCGATATTCGTAGTACAAACGTAGTTTATGATCGTGCGTTTAGTGCTTTCTCATTGTCTCAGCCAAGCGAATATCATTGGGAAAATATCTTAGAGCCAGGAGATGTTTTTTATTTTTCAGGTGTAACTCCAGCTGTTTCTAAATATGTTGAGGATACAGTAAGGAATGCTTTGAAGTATTGTAAGGAAAATGATATTCAAGTAGTTTGCGATTTAAACTATCGTGGAAAAATGTGGTCTAAAGAACAAGCTCAGGTTGTGATGCGTGATTTAATGCAGTATGTTGATGTATGTATTGCCAATGATGAGGATTTTGAAGCAACACTAGGAATTCATGCCTTTGATGGAGATTTATCTACAGGCATTGATCAGATTGATACGTATAAAGAGGGTATGTTAGAGATTACTCGTCAATTCCCTAATGTGAAGAGTGTGACTAGTGTATTGAGAAATATGTATACGGTAGAAGAAGGAGATTGGATGGGCATCTATTATGTAGATGGTAAATTCTACCAAAGTCCAATTCATAGAGTACATAGCTTAGAAGCTGTAGGTGCTGGAGATGCGTATGGCGCTGCATTTGTGCATGGATTAATCAATGGATTTGATCCTCAAAAGACAGTGGATTTTGCGATCAGTGCGAGTGTATTAAAGCTTATGATTCAACATGATTTTAATGTGGTAACACAAGAAGATGTATTTAAAATCATGAATTCTAAGAATACAAATTTATCTAGATAAAATTAAAGATATCAGTTCAAATAAATGAATTGATATCTTTTCTATTAAATTTTCGGATTTAATGTCTTTTTCACATTGGGTTGTTAAACTAAAATATATAGATAATTATACATAAATGATATTAAATATGATATCATATAAGAGAGGACCAAATGTCTAAAATTGAAAAGTTAATTGCGAAGATTGAGAATTACAAATCTGAAAATAAAGTAGAATTTTCTGATTTAGAGAAGTATTTAAAACACTTTGGTTTTAAGAAGAAAAATCAAAATGGAACAAGTCATGTAATATTTACACATGATTTGTTAGATAGACCTTTACCAATTCCTAAACATGGGAATAGTGTAAAAGGAGTATATGTAAAAAAAGCAGTGGAATTAGTTGAAGAGATTAATTTTAGAAAGGAAGAGAGATAGTATGGACTATGCAATGAAAGTATATCCTATGCATTTTGAAAATGGTAAAACAGAATGGTGTGTTGAATATCCAGATTTAAAAGGCTGTGTAGGTGGTGGAGATACGATTGAAGAAGCAATTGCCGATGCCCAAGCTACTAAAGCTGTATATCTAAATTATTTAGAAGAAGAAGGAATAGAATTACCTGTTCCAAAAGAGGAAGGGAGTCTTCCTAGTGGAAAAATAGCTTTGAGGGTCCCTAAAACGACGCATAAGCAATTATTAGAAAATGCACAAATGGATGGAGTGAGTCTAAATGCGTATATAAATACAGCTATTAGTGAAAAAATTGGACGAGCTTCATTTTCAAATCAACGTATATTGGAGCTGGAACAGGAGTTAGCTTATTATAAATTTAAGAATAAAAATTTGGTGGATAAGCAAAATATGGGGCATGTATCTAAGAAATTTAGTGTTGGAAATTTTGTGTTAAGGTCATTAAAAGATTTTAATGTATAAGGAGAATGTATGTTACAAATAACTGGAATGAATATGTATTTGGAAAGTATCAGATATTCTGTGGAACAAGTATCTAAAGAAAATGAAAATGTTCAAGTTTCTCGATTGTTAGAAATTGTGGATTGTACTGAAACAAAAATAAGTGTTCGCTTAAGAAAAGAGTTAAAATCTGAAAATTTAAATGCTCCTTTTTTAGATGTTTCTTCAATTGGAGAATTCTATTTGTCGGATAAAGCGGTGCAAAATTTTAATAGTATAAAGGATATGGAAGACTATGTAGAAAAGCGATTGGATTTTCTAGTTGATAAAGTACAAATGGATACTTATCTATCTCAGTTGATTGCGAATGTTACAGGATCCTTTGGTAACGCGCCCGTTGTGATTCTATCGGAATAACGTAATTGTTTCTTGATACAAAAAAACAATGCTCCAAATCATGAGCATTGTTCATGCTAATACAGAATATAAAAATCATTCTCGTAATAATCAAGTGGAATCTCTTTTTCAGTCATGGAATCAATCTGAATACGATCAATATTTTGTAGATCTGATATGACTCTATTAATATCTTCTAAGTTTCCCTGTAATTGTGCAGTAACTGTTCCATCATCATTATTCTTGGCATAGCCTGTAATGCCTAATGGTTTGGCATGGCTTTGTACTTCAAAACGAAAACCAATATTTTGAACATTTCCTTCAAAATGAAACTCTTTGCGAATTGTCCCTGGTGGCAATTCTCTTTTTATTTTCTCTTTCTTTTTAAATAAATGAAACATTATGTTATACCTCTAGATTTACTTTATTGATGATTTCTTTTCCTTCACAATAATTCTTAATGTTTGTAGCACTAATTTGTACAATACGATTTAAAGTTTCTTCTAAATGATATCCACCCGTTACATGTGGAGTGATGATTAAATTGTTGGTGTTCCACAAACTAGAGTCTTTAGGTAATGGTTCAGGATCTGTTACATCAATATAAGCACCTGAGAATATGTTTTCTTTTAATGCCTTTTCTAATACTTTAGAATCCATTAATGTTCCTCTTCCTACATTTACAAATATTGGTTGTTTCTTAACATGAGTTAAGGCTTCTTCATCTAATAAATGATAAGTAGACTTAGAACCAGGAAGACTTGAAACAATGACATCTGCCTTTTCTAATTCTTTATATAGTGAATCCATTGTACATAGTTTATCTATATAGTCTGGTTTATCTTTGATATTCCTTTTAATTCCTGTGATATGAGCTCCCATCGCATAGGCTCTTTTAGAAAATTCTTTTCCAATATCACCTAAACCCAATACAAGAATATTGGCTCCATAAATAGATTTAACTTTTCCTTCATCCTTCCACTCATGGTTGGATTGATTTTGAATATAACTAGGAATGTGTTTCATTAAAGTTAAAATACCAGCTAGAATACATTCTGAAATCGCAACTCCATAAGCTCCTGCAGCATTGGCAAGCAT
>ENA-OUOW01002438-OUOW01002438.1-human-gut-metagenome-genome-assembly--contig:-NODE-2438-length-10351-cov-11.108392_pt1 | contig 10351 bp, 10 predicted proteins | sample MGYA00237938_ERZ548769 | MGnify/ENA primary metagenome ERZ548769 (study PRJEB26490, sample SAMN05356870) | human gut metagenome | biome: terrestrial biome; feature: human-associated habitat... | reverse complement strand
TAAACCCGAAAAAAATACATGACTAAACACGAAACACCGACTTGACGAAATACAGATCAATACCCCAGGTGAAGTCGACGCCAAGTGGCGCACGATCACCTCGAGAAGTTCCATCACGTTGTGACGCTGATGGGATGTCCGCACTACCTGCCATCCGTGAGCTCCTTGATGAGGCACTCGCGCACGAGGGCCGAGAAACTCGTGCCCTTGAGGGCGGCGGCCTCCTTCGCGGCGTCGCGCAGCGTGTCGGGGATCCTCACGGTGATCGCGGTCTGTTCGCCGCTTACCAGGTACTCCCTGATATCGGTGGGGTTCGCGTCGTTGCGGATCATGTCGGCGTAGCCCATGTCGTCCATCCTATGTTTGCAATGTGCAATACATTGTCATTATACGCCATGGCATGACGTGCCTTGGCGGGAAGGCCATCATGTGCGGAAGATTGCGTTTAGGGGCATTAACTCACTGTGCATGAATCGCGGAAAGCGACGCGCATCTGCATCGTTAGGGGTTTTGGTACCCCTCCGCTTGATTGCGCGCTGCCTAAACCTCGGCATTGACGAGGTCGCTGTCGCGTTCCTCGGCATAGAGGACCTCGTTCTGCACCTCCAGGATGCGTGCGGCGTCGCGATGCGCTCGGAGCACCTCTCGCTTATTGACCTCAGGGCCAGAATCCCCTCGACGTCGAGCGGGTCCAGCTGGTCAGCGTGCGCCAGGAACTCGAGCAACTGGTCCAGGCCCCTCGCCAGCCTCCCGGCATCACACACGGCATCGATGAGCTCGATTCGCTCCAACTTCTCTTCGTAGCCCAACATCAGCTCGCCTCCTTCTCTCAATGGACGTGTTGCGCAGCACCGTAGCCGTTCCGCATGGAGAACCACCTCGCAGTCAGCGGTCCCGTGCGCATATCGGCCGCAAGCGGCGCGGGAAACGCCGTCCCGTTTCGGACCGAAGCGCCGCGACTCGGGAGCCCGCCTCCGTCCTCGCCGCGACGTCGCCGCCAATTCCCTTGAGCGTCCCTGCAACCGTCGACAGGCAGCATCCCATACCCGCAAAGCCTCAGTGCCCATGCCTGATTCCATGCCGCACGCCCCCAGATCCGAGACCAGCCCCGGAGGGCCGTCTGGGGCAAACTGGGACGGACGAGCGGGCGTTGGCAGCTGCTTGCAAGGAGGCGGTAGGACAATCGAAGAATTCACTACTCCGTCCGTATTACATCTGTAGCCCATAGGCATGTCTAGCACGGGTTTTATGTCCCATTGAATGTTAAACTGTCACGGACTGAGCATCACGAGCGGTTACTTATCTGTAACGGTATTCTTGCCGCTTTTCTAGCCCTTAGGAGCCTTATGGCACGCAAAAGCACCAAGAAGAACGATTCCGAGCTTACGCTCGAGCAAGTGTTGTGGAACTGCCGCGTCGCGCTCCGCGGCGTCGGTAGCATGGAGAAGAACCGCGACGCTGTTATTAGCCTCGTATTCCTGAAGTTCGCTGGTGATAAATTTGGAAATCGCCGCAAGGAGCTCATCGAACAGTACGGCGACATCCCGGCGTTCCTTGAGAAGCCTTCTTTCTACAACGCGGTCAACGTGTTCTATTTACCCGAACCCGCACGGTGGACCTACCTTGTCGATCACGCAGGCGACAACGCAATCGCCACCATCATCGACAATGCCATGAGCGAGGCGGAGAAGGCAAACCCCTCGCTCAGGGGCGCTTTGCCGTTGGGCTTGTTCGCCACGCTCGGCGCAACCAAGAGCTCCATTAAGTCGCTCATAGACGAGATTGCTAAGATCAGCGAGAAACGCTACCACGAGGAAGACCTTATCGGGCGCGTGTACGAGTATTTCTTGCAGACGTTCGCCGTCAGCAGCTCCAAGGAGGACGGCGAGTTCTACACGCCCGCCTGCGTCGTTCAGCTCATAGCCGAGCTCATCGAGCCGTACGAAGGAGTCGTCTACGACCCATGTTGCGGTTCCGGCGGCATGTTCGTGCAGTCTCACAAATTCGTTGAACGCCACCACGGCAACAGCAGTGCGATCTCGGTGGTCGGGCAGGAGTCAAACCCCAACACGTGGCGCCTATGCAAGATGAACCTTGCCATCCGCGGCATATCGAACAATCTCGGCGAGGAAGCCGTCTCGACCTTCGAGAATGACCAGCATAAGGACAAGAAGGTCGACTACATCATGGCCAACCCGCCCTTCAACCTTAAGAACTGGCGCGGAAAGGATGAGCTTACCAAGGACTCTCGCTGGACCGGCTATCCCGTGCCCCGGTATCAAACGCGAACTATGCGTGGATCTTGCACATGCTCTCGAAGCTCGACGTTAACCACGGCGTTGCGGGCTTTCTGCTCGCCAATGGTGCCCTTAACGCCGACGGCGACGAAGGCGCTATACGCCAGAAGATTCTCGAGAACGACAAAGTCGAGGCCATAATCGTGCTGCCTCGCGACATGTTCTACACCACCGATATCTCGGTGACGCTTTGGATTCTGAACATGAACAAGGGGGCCTGCGAAAAGGCTGGCCGCAAGCTGCGCGACCGCCGCGGCGAAGTGCTGTTCATGGATTTACGCACGTGGGACGAGAATATCGAAAAGTACACGTACGACAAGAACAAGAACAAGAAGAAGACCGTGCTCACGTCTGAGCAGATCGCTCGCGTCAAAGACATCTTCGAGAGCTGGCGCTGCGTTGACGGCGGCTACGAGGACGTGCCAGAGCTGTGCAAATCCGTGCGCATCAAGGGCGACGACTCTGACGGACTCACTATCGAGAGCCATGGGTTCGCGCTTACGCCGAGCAAGTACATCGAGTTCATCGACCACGATTTGGGCATCGACTACGAAAAAGAAATGGGCCGCATCCAGGCCGAGATGAAGGAGCTTTTGGCTACCGAGAAGAAGTCTCAGGCCATGCTCGAGGCCGCGTTCGAGGGCATTGGCTATGGAATTGACTAAAGCTAACCTGTGGCATTATCTAGAGCTTGTTGAACGTCCCAATAGTGAAGCCGTTTATGGGATTGATGATGTCCGCGGCGTCAATAACCAAAAGCTCATGATACGGACGAAGGCAGACGTCTCTTCTCGTGACTTTACAAAGTTTCAAATAGTGATGCCTGGCGAATTTTTCTTTAACCATAGGACTTCACGCAATGGGTCGAAGTTTAGTATCACGTACAACTATGACGATGTACCCCATATCGTTACCGAGGACTATGTTGTATTTCGCGTGGCTAACGAAGGCAAGCTTTGTCCTGGCTGGCTTTATCTGTACGTTTGTCGCGCCGAGTACGACCGCTACGTTATTCAAAACTCATGGGGCAGTTCGACAGAGTTTTTCAATTGGGAAGATTTTTGCGAAACCGAAATCCTGCTGCCGCCGATTGAGGTGCAACGGAAGTATGTTGCCATCTATGAGGCGATGTTGGCTAACCAGCGGGCTTATGAGCAGGGACTCGACGACCTTAAGCTGACATGTGACGCGCTTCTTGATCGCTGCAAGGAATCAAGTACGTGGGAACCTGTCGGAAAGCACCTTCGTGAGGTTGATATCCGTAATACTGACGGTAAGTGCGATGTAGCTTACGGTATCAATATCAAGAAAGAGTTTATGCTCTCCAAGGCAAGTAGTGAGGACTTGCTTAAATACAAGCTGGTCAAACCAGGACAGATCGCATGTAATCTGCTTCATGTCGGCAGAGATGCCTCTTATCCGATTGCGGTGAACGAAACGGACTCCTGTATCGCTGTTTCACCAGCGTATTCTGTTTTCATGGCATCGAATACCGATATGGCAGTGTTTCTAATGGCTTGGTTCTCCCGTGCGGAAATTGGTCGCAATGGCTGGTTTATTTGCGATGACAGTATCCGAGGTAGCATGGCTATTGACCGCTTCTTAGCTTGCGAAATACCCATTCCTGACAGTAAAACAATTAAAGCTATTGCTGAATTGAGAATCGCGTATTGGGCGAGGGCACGAATCAACGCCCACGTCAAGGCCCAGCTCAAGGACATATGCCCCATCCTTATCCGGGGCTCAATCGAGGAGGCGTCGAGGTAATTTGGGGCGCCTATTCTCTGAGCGTTATGGGGAGCTGCTTCAGGATGAGTCAAATTGGCTTGGTGAAGATGACGGCAGCAGCGTCCCCTATAGCGCGAAAGTCCTTATAGCACGCGTCATGGAGGACTTCCGCGAACCGATTAGTATTCAGCCGAATCGCTACGATAGCTACGCCGTCAATACTGACGCCCTCTATCTTGCAATCGAGGAGCTCAACGAGCATGTTGATTATCGGGTCGTCGACTTGGACATGACGTGCATGGGTTCGGGTCTTGACGAGGTCCACGCCCTTGCAAACGTCTACACACCGCACCTCTTCGACCTCATAGAGCTCCAATACGAGGAGCTTTCCGACGACGCCGAAAACGGCAAGGGCGGCTTCCGCGGAGAGATCAACAAGGTGCTCCGCGAGACTGACATCCCCTGGCTCCTCGTTGATGGGCGACTGGTCAAGATCGATCCCAAACAGTTCGAGCAGGACCTGAAGCTCAAGGCCCTCGGCGAGATGAAGGAACTCAAAGATGCGGACCCCCTCTACCAGGGGGCTTACGACGAGCTGAGAAAGGCCATAGACTTCCTGGGACGCGGCGACTACGCCGAGGCCGTGATCAATGCCGAGAAGAGCTACGAGAGCGTCCTCAAGGTCATCTTGGGCTCGGGGTCCGAGATGGAGGCGGCCAACGGCCTTATTAAGCGTTTGCTCGAGGTCAGAAAGCTGCCCCTCCCGGACGGCCTTAAGCCCGAGGCCTTCCAGAGCAGCGTTCTCATGTCGCTTCCCATCATCCGCAACAAGGCGGCGGCGCACGGCTCCGGGACGACGGGGCGCGAGATTAACGGCCCAATGGCAAACCTTGCCGTCAATCTGGCGTGCGCCCTCGACACATACCTCATCCAGGAAACGACCGACAAAGAGTAGACAAGTATGGAAGCGGCAGACCTTAAATTCGAAGACGGCAAGTTCACCGAGGACGAGCTTGAACAAGCGATCATCGAGCTGTTCCAGCAGCAGGACGCCGACGGCGTGCGCTGGAGCTATGCCAACGGCGAGCAGCTGCACCGCCGCTACGACGAGCCGCTCATGGAAGACCGGCTGAAGTCGAGCCTTCAACGCCGCTATGCCGGTATCAGCCTGACCGAGGGCGAGCTCCAGGCGCTCGTGGGCGAACTCAGGCGCATCCCCTCGACCCCGCTCTACGACGGGTGCCGGCGAGCGTTCTGGCTCATCAACGAGGGGTACACCCTTCTGCGCGAGGATGCAAGCAAGCCTGCCGTTCACATCGAGTACATCGACTTCGACAACATCGCGAACAACGACTTCCTCATCGTGAACCAATACACGGTCGAGGACGTGCGCACCCGCCGCCCCGACCTCCTGTGCTTCGTGAACGGCATACCGCTCGCCATCCTCGAGTTCAAGACCGCCGTCGAGGAGGATAAGACCATCCACGACGCGTGGAAGCAAATCACCATCCGCTACGCGCGCGACATCCCGAGCCTGCTCAAGTACTGCTGCATCGCCGCGGTCAGCGACGGCGCCAACAACAAGATCGGCACCGTATTCACCCCGTACTCGTATTTCTACGCCTGGAACAAGGCCAATGACGTCGACAAGGTGTCGAACGGCATCAGCTCGCTCTACACCATGGTCGAGGGCGCTTTCGCGCCCGACCGCTTCCTGGCGATCGTTCGTGACTTCGTCTTCTTCCCCGACGACAGCAAGAGCTCCACCGAGATAGTCTGCCGCTACCCGCAGTACTTCGCCGCGACGAGGATGCTCGACAACATTTGCGAGCACCTGCGCCCCGAAGGCGACGGCAAGGGCGGCACGTACTTCGGCGCCACTGGCTGCGGCAAGACTTACACGATGCTCTTTCTCTCGCGACTGATGATGCTTCGACGCAGCGAGGAGCTGGGCAACCCCACCATCGTGCTCATCGTCGACCGCGAGGATCTGGACAACCAGGCAAGCGAGCTGTTCGTGACCGCGAAGCGGTTCCTGCACGACGAGAACGTGCGCAGCATCGAGACGCGCGACGACTTGGCGGAGACGCTGCGCGGGCGCGAATCGGGTGGCGTCTACATCACCACCATCCAGAAGTTTAGCGAGCAGATGGGGCTCCTTTCCGACCGCTGCAACATCATCTGCATATCCGATGAGGCGCATCGCACCCAGACGGGCGTGGGCTCCAAGCTCATGGTCACCGAGGAGGGCGCCTTCACCCGCTACGGCTTCGCCAAATACCTGCGCGACGGCTTCCCCAACGCGACCTACGTGGGCTTTACCGGCACGCCCATCGACGAGACGATCGCCGTGTTCGGCCCTGTGGTCGACCGTTATACCATGAAGGAGTCGAGCGACGACGGCATTACCGTGCGTATCGCCTACGAGCCCAGATTGGCGCGCATGCTCCTCTCTGATGATGAGGCGAAGAGGATCCAGGAATACTACGACCGCTGCGCCGAGGAGGGCTCGACCGAGGACGCCATCGAGGAGAGCCAGCGCGCCATGAGCTCGATGGAGGTGCTGCTGCGCGACCCCGACCGCCTGAAGAAGCTCGCGGCCGACATGGTCGAGCACTACGAGCGCCTCTGCGGGGAGAAACCGGGCGTGGTGCAGAAGGCCATGATCGTCTGTTCCAACCGCGCCCATGCCTTCGACCTGCTCAACGCCATCCTTGCCGTACGGCCCGAATGGGGCATGGCGAAGAAGGCCGAGGACGAGAGCAGGCTTTCGCCCGAGCAATTGGAGGAGCTCGAGGCGTTGCCAAAGATCAACATCGTGGCCACGCGCGGCAAGGACGACCCGAGGGACCTCTTCGACGCCTGCGGCAACAAGGAATGGCGCAAGAAGCTGGACAAGCAGTTCAAGAACAATGACTCGAACTTCAAAGTCGCCGTCGTATGCGACATGTGGATCACCGGCTTCGACGTTCCCTCGCTCGCCGTCATGTATATCGACAAGCCGCTGCAGCGCCATACGTTAGTGCAGACCATCAGTCGCGTGAACCGCGTGTTCGAGGGCAAAGACCAGGGGCTTGTGGTCGACTACATCGGCATCAAAGAGAACATGATGAAGGCGCTCAAGACCTACGGTGGCGACGATTCCGGATCCATCGACGATCTGACCGTCGCCCTCGGCATCTTCCGCAACCACCTGGCCATGATCGACGACCTCATGGTCAACTTCGACTCGAGTGCCTTCCATGCGGGCAAGCCCCTCGAGCGCCTCGGGTGCCTTAACAGGGCTGCCGAGTACGTGCAGCTCTCGAAGGAGTTCCAGACGCGATTCATGGGGCTCACGCGCATCCTGAAATCCGCGTACCAGATCTGCTTCCCCTCGGGAGAGCTATCCGACCGCGAGACCGCGATGTCCCAGTTCTACCTGGCGATCCGCTCCATCGTCTACAAGCAGACCAAAGGCGACGCGCCCGACGCCGAGATGATGAACGAGGTCGTTGAGGACATGGTGCGGCAGGCGATCAGCTGCACGGGCGTGGAGAGCGTCCTCGACGCCGACGGCCCCGAGGACCTCTTCGGCGAAGAGGCGGTTGCCGAGCTCAACGCCATGAAGATGCCCATCACCAAATTCAACGCCTTGATGAAGCTCGTGAAGCGGGCGATCAAGGATTACGGACGCACCAACAAGGTGAAGGCGCAGCAGTTCGATGAGCGCCTTCGCAAGTTGGTGGACGCCTACAACTCACGCGACGACCTCACCTTCACGAGCGAGGTCGTATCTGATTTTGTCGACAACCTGAGCGACCAGCTCATTGGCATTCTTCGCGATCTCAAGGAAGACAAGAGCTCATTTGAGAGGATGGGTGTCACTTACGAGGAGAAAGTGTTCTATGACATCCTGGTGAAAGTGCGCGACGACCACGGTTTTGTCTTCAACGACGAGAAGTGCATTGCGCTTGCAAAAGAGATTTCGAAACTCGTAAACGACAAGGCGCAATATGCCGACTGGTCGACGCGCGACGACATCAAAAGCCAACTCAACATGGATCTGACCGTACTGCTCTATAAGAACGGCTATCCGCCCGAGTGGGACGAGGAGGTCTTCGAGAAGGTCATGGAGCAGGCAGAGAACTTTAAAAGAAACGAGTAGATAGATGGGCGAGAGCGCCCATCTATCGTTTCAGAGCCAACTCGCAAGAACCCTGAGTCTCCTATGCAAAAGGGCAACGATTAAAAGCAGGTGCTGGATGGAACCACGATATACGAACGGCAATCGTCGCCTGCCAAAAACTACCGTACCCCCGTTTTTGTCACATGGGTTACAAACTGGCTGATTAAGCCATTCACCATGTACGGCATCGCAAGCCTGTTCTTCTTTGTCATTTTCAAAGGTTTTATTACGCCGGAACCGGCAACGGAATATCTGGCAGGTGCGGTTCTGTTGGGTGCTGTTCCCTGTACCGCTATGGTGTTTGTGTGGAGCAGTCTGACCAAGGGCGATCCGGCTTACGCTGTCGTTCAGGTGGCCACCAATGACTTGATAATTCTGGTAGCTTTCGTCCCGATTGTAATGTTTTTGCTGGGCGTTTCCAATGTTCCCGTTCCGTGGGATACCCTGATTCTCTCTGTGGGTATGCTGACAGAAGTTCCCGTGATGCTGTTCCTTGTAAAAATCGCAAATAAAACGAAAGACTGGTTCAAATATGAGTAAGAAAAAGGTGGCATTTATCTGCGTCCATAATTCCTGCCGCAGTCAGATTGCCGAGGCCTTGGGAAAGCACTTGGCTTCCGATGTGTTTGAAAGCTATTCCGCAGGAACGGAAACAAAACCGCAAATCAATCAGGATGCTGTCCGCATTATGAAAGAACTGTACGGGATTGACATGGAGAAAACCCAGTATTCCAAACTGATCTCGGATATTCCTGCCCCTGATATTGCAATCTCCATGGGGTGCAATGTGGGCTGTCCTTTCATTGGTAGAGCATTTGACGATAACTGGGGATTAGAAGATCCGACCGGAAGCGAAGATCAAGTCTTTGTCGAGATCATTCGAGAGATTGAAAAACGGATTCTACAGTTGAAGCAGTCCCTTATTTGATTGGAATAGCACTCTGCTTGTGGCATAATACAGATAATCCAAACCATTGCTTTTCTGCTGATAACATTGGGCTTGATAATCTTTTGATAACAGGAGTCCGACAATGCCGTATAGGTTGGATAATTGGTATCAAATTGAGCAACTAAGAGTCAAATCCCCTAAACAGTATTGTTTAGAATCAGTTTTACTTTGGCGAGTGGGAGTAAACTGGAGCGGATTTTGCGCAATCGAAATTCCGTCCGTAGAGTGTCGCAGTGTGCCGTCACGTACGAAAAAGCGTAAAGCCACCTGTGATTTTGGGTGAGTAAAAACTATTGAGACCCTCTGGAAACAACGTTTTCAGGGGGTCTCTTTATGCCTTTTGACCTGCAGTTTCAGTCATTTTTACTCTAAAAGCGCGTACACCACGGACATGGCGACACGCAGCGGACGAAGAGTAAAGGATTTTTCGGAGAGTGAACTGTCCCAGTAGTTTGTCCCACCACCCCAAAAACGCCCCTGAAACTCAATAGGAGCGCAAGGGCGTCATCGTGCGAGCACCGCAGCCTGAGCCGCCGATACCAGGCTCGTTTGCGACGCCGTCGCTGCTTGCCTGGATCGTCAACGGCAAGTACGTCATGTCGCTGCCGCTCTACCGCATAGAGGCAGACCTCAAGGCGTGCGGCGCGACGATATCGCGCCAGGACATGGCGAACTGGATGATGAACGTGCACGCGCGCTGGCTGGCGAAGGTCCACGAGAGAATGAAGGTCGAGCTGCTGTCGCATGTCAGGATTCATGCCGATGAGACCACGGTTCAGATCCTGAAAGAGCCGAACCGCGAGGCGAAGAAGAAATCGAGGATGTGGCTGTTCTGCTCGGCGCGCTGCAACGTGCCCGTGTATGTATTCGAATACCACGAGACCCGCAGGAAGGGCGTTGCCCAGGAGTTTCTTGCGGGCTGGTCCGGCACGCTTACCACCGACGGATACAAACCCTACTTCAATCTCGGCAACCCCAACATCGCCAACACGGCGTGCCTCGTCCACGTGCGCCGCTACTTCGCCCAAATCGTGAAGATCGCCGGCGGCGACGCCAAGGCGGCGTCTGCGGCCAGTGTTGCGCTCGAGGCAAGGCGCAGGATCGACGCCATGTTCAAGGTCGACTCCAAGTTCGACGACATGGAGCCGGGCGCCAGGATGTTTGTGTTCAATTAGTTGTTGCGGGTTTAGTCACGATGATTTTTCGGGT
>ENA-OUOW01002427-OUOW01002427.1-human-gut-metagenome-genome-assembly--contig:-NODE-2427-length-10442-cov-4.433908_pt1 | contig 10442 bp, 6 predicted proteins | sample MGYA00237938_ERZ548769 | MGnify/ENA primary metagenome ERZ548769 (study PRJEB26490, sample SAMN05356870) | human gut metagenome | biome: terrestrial biome; feature: human-associated habitat; material... | reverse complement strand
TAGGCCCGTCGTGGGCTCGTCGAGGATGTAGAAGGTCTTGCCCGTCTGCTGGCGGTGGAGCTCCTTGGCCAACTTCACCCGCTGAGCCTCCCCGCCGGAGAGCGTGGTAGCACTCTGACCCAGGTGGATGTAACCCAGCCCCACATCGTGCAGGGTCTGCAGCTTGTTCTTAATGCGCGGGATGTTGGTGAAGAAGGCCAGGGCCTCGTTCACCGTCATGACCAGCACGTCAGAGATGGACTTACCGTGGTAGGTGACCTCGAGCGTCTCCCTGTTGTAGCGCTTGCCGTGGCAGACCTCGCAGGGCACGTAGACGTCGGGCAGGAAGTTCATTTCGATCTTGATCTGTCCGTCGCCCTTGCACGCCTCGCATCGGCCGCCAGGCACGTTGAACGAGAAGCGACCGGGACTGTAGCCGCGCGCGCGGCTCTCGGGCGTGGAGGCAAAGAGGGCGCGAAGGTCATCCCAGAGACCGATGTAGGTTGCGGGGTTGGAGCGCGGCGTGCGACCGATAGGGCTCTGGTCAATATCGATGACCTTGTCGACGAGCTCGACGCCCTCAAGCTTCTTGTACGGGCCAACGGGACGCTTGGAGCGCTGGACCGCGTTGGTGAGCGCCGGCGCCAGCGTGTCGGTGACGAGCGAGCTCTTGCCCGAGCCCGAGACGCCTGTGACCACGGTGAGCGTGCCCAGCTCGACCTTGGCGGTTACGTTCTTGAGGTTGTTCGCGCTGGCACCCGTAATCTTGATCGCACCGCGTCCGGGGTTGCGGCGCTCCTCCGGAAGACGGATCTGGTGTCGCCCTGTGAGGTATGCGCCGGTAAGGGAGTCCGGGTTCGCCTCGATCTGCTGTGGCGTTCCGGCGGCTACCACGTGTCCGCCCAGCTCGCCTGCGCCGGGACCCATGTCGATCACGTAATCCGCGGCGAGGATGGTGTCCTCGTCGTGCTCGACCACAATCACCGTGTTGCCCATGTCACGCAGGCTCTTGAGAGTTGCGATGAGGCGGTCGTTGTCGCGCTGGTGAAGGCCGATCGACGGCTCGTCCAGGATGTAGAGCACACCCATGAGACCGGCGCCAATCTGGGTGGCAAGGCGGATGCGCTGCGCTTCTCCGCCAGAAAGCGTCGCCGCGGCACGGCTGAGCGTGAGGTAGTCGAGGCCCACGTTCACCATGAAACGCAGGCGCGCCTTGACCTCCTTCACGATGGGACCGGCGATTGCCTGCTGGCGCTCGGGAATCTCGAGCGCCTCGAAGAAGGCCAGGCAGTCACGGCATGAGAGGTCGCAGACCTCGTTGATGTTCTTGTCGCCCACCGTAACGGCCAGGATTTCGGGCTTCAGGCGCGCTCCGTGGCACGTGGGGCAGGGCACCTCGTGGATGAAGCGCTCGAGGTGCGTCTTCATGGTCTCCGAGGTGGTCTCCTGGTACTTGTCGAAGAGAATCTTGCGCACGCCGGAGTACGTGGTGAACCAGTGCGTGTTGCGGCCATCGCGGGTGCGGTAGTCCACGCGAATCTTGGTGGTGCCCAGACCGTCGAGAAGTGCCTTCTGCACCTTCTTTGGCAGGTCCTTCCAGGGCGTTTGGTCCGAGGCGCCAAGGTGCGCGCAGACGGCGGAGAGAATCTGCGGGTAGTAGTTGGAGTGCCCGAAAATCGACCCAAAGACGCCACCGGCAACGGAGAGCGAGGGGTCGTCGATAAGGGCCTCGGCGTCCACGACCTTGCGGAACCCCAGGCCGTCGCAGTCGGGGCAGGCGCCATAGGGCGCGTTGAACGAGAAGTCGCGCGGCTGCAGGTCGTCGATCGAGTGCCCGTGGATGGGGCAGGCCAGGGCCAGCGAGTACTGCAACAGCTCCCCGGGCATGGCCTCGGGGTCATCACGGTCGGGCAGGAGGTAGACGCCCACCTTGCCGGCGGCCAGCTTGGTCGCCTGCTCGATGGCCTCAACAATACGGTTGAGGGAGTTCTCGCGAATCACGATGCGATCCACTACGACCTCGACCGTGTGCTTGAGCTTCTTCTCGAGACGGACCTCGCCGTCGAGCTCGCGGACCTCGCCGTCGATGCGCACGCGGCTAAAGCCCTCGCGGCGCAGGTCCTCGAAGAGCTTGGTGTACTCGCCCTTGCGGCCGAGGACCACAGGCGCAAGCACCAGCGCACGACGACCCTGCCCCTGCGCCAGGACCTTGTCGGCAACCTGGTCGGTTGTCTGGCGCTCGATCACGCGTCCGCACTCCGGGCAGTGGGGCACACCCACGCGCGCAAAGAGTAGGCGCAGGTAGTCGTAGATCTCGGTGACAGTGCCCACCGTGGAGCGCGGGTTTCTCGACGTCGTCTTCTGATCGATGGAGACCGCCGGCGAGAGGCCATCGATAGAGTCAAGGTCGGGCTTGTCCATCTTGCCCAGGAACTGGCGGGCGTAGCTCGAGAGGCTCTCGACGTAGCGACGCTGGCCCTCGGCGTAGATGGTGTCGAACGCGAGGCTCGACTTGCCCGAGCCAGAGAGGCCCGTGATAACCGTGAGCTTGTCGCGCGGGATGCGCACGTCGACGTTCTGCAGGTTGTGCTCGCGGGCGCCGCGTATGACTATGGAGTTGGATGCCATGTGAGGTGGCTCCCCTCGTTGTTGCTTGCGTATTTGGTGGCCGACTCTGCGGGCAAGCAGTAGATGCCGTTTCTCGCAGACAATTTTAGCCAGCCTTTGAGTTTAGCTAAGCGATGCCCCGGAGCACAGCCGAGACCTTCTCGCACACGTCGCGGCAACAATTCGTACGGTCAGCCGCCGCCTTCCCCTAGCCTCCTCTCCTCCCCTCTCATTTCCGCCCTTCGTTCTTTATCGGTTTCTGTGCAAGAGGAGCCACGTTTGCCCAGTTGGCGAGAGCGCCAACTCTCAGATACCGATAAAGAATGGAACGGTGGAGAGGGGCGGGGGTGGGGGCGGAGGCGGAGAAGTGAGGAGGAAAGGCCCCGCCCTGCTGAATTAGTGATACCTACGCCGCAAGGAGTCCAGCATCAAACGCTAACCGAGAGCGCGTCGAGCACGAGAACGGCAGACATTACAATCGTTGCAGGAGGTGATGAACCCCAAATACAAGCACCTGGCCAATGGGGCCAGGCGCTACACAAGACAAACTAGCCGGGAAGCCCCTCTGTTACTTGCACCATTTGTCATGACGCAGGCAATCTCTTATGTCAGGAGGCACGGATGAATCAATACAGACGTAGGTATTGCATTCTTTTCACTCTGGCTCTGACAGTTTTTCTTGGCGGCATGTGTGGGCCAGCCGTTGCAAATGCAAGTGAGCCCGATGGTCGAGAGACAGTCGAAGCAACCTTTGATCTCGAGCTGAATCAGCCACAGTCAGAGACTGTTTATCTCTCTGATGGCAGGACGGCAGAAATCGGTATTCGCCCAGCATCGGCGATTCGCCCGTTGTGGGATTCATACTATGACAACGCATCTGGCAACTGGGAGATTTACTACAACTCCCCTATAATCTACCGCCATTTTTATATCACTATTAGTAACCACGCAATTACTAACGCTCATAGCCCTTCCTATACCACTTTCCTCTGCACAGTTTCGGGAGAGAGCTTCAATTGGGGGAGTACCCACGCAACTTATCGGTTGAATGTTGACACTGTGGGCGGAATGGGATCGACAGTAGCAGTTCTCCAGGCACTGATGGAAGGCACAACCCTGCACACGTATGCCAACTAGGAGGCGAGGCTATGAAATACGCAGGCCTGGGTGCGCCTGAGCCACTGATTATTGCGTGCGTTGCCATAGTGGTTGTGGCTCTCCTGCTTGTCGTACGTTCAATCACCAAGAAGCGATAGGTTAGTACCCAAGAAGGACGTAACTCGCCATTTTCCCCAAAGAAGGTGGCCCGCCCCGTAATAATCAGGGCGGGCCACCTTGATAAGCCGTCGTAACGCCGCGACACTACGGAATCCGCTACGCCTCCTTGGCCTCGGCCTTCTTGTCCTTGGAGTCCGGCATGATCCAGAACTTGAGCAGCGGGAAGCTCACGACGACGGCTGCCAGCGTGTTCACAAAGGACGCCACGGTGCCGGAAAGACCCGCGTCCCAGCCAAAGGTGCCCTGGCAGAAGGCCGTCACGTAGCTCGGCAGGATCAGGTTGACCACCACAATGAGCACGGCAAGCAGCGCGTACTTCCAGGCGGCGTCCTTAAACGAGGTCTCGGAGTCAAACACCCAGAACATCTGCACGAAGAAGTTCACGACCTGCGCCAGCACCTCGGCGATGAGGAACGTGATGAAGCCACCCAGGTAGTTCGAGCCGGCGGTGGTGTAGTCAAACAGCCAGAACTTGAACGGGCTGTTGAGCTGCATGCCGTTGATGAAGATTGCCGTGCCCACCCACGTGCATACAAAGCGCGTGATGGTGGAGATGTTCGACAGCACGTTGAACTTGATGAACTGCCAGAGCGTCTTGTGCTCCTCGGTCCAGGTCTTGAAGCTCATTGACTTGTCCCTTCCTTCCCGGCCACCCGGCCGATCAACCTACTTCCACACGCGGCCGCGCCGCCCCACCCGACGGCACGGTCAACACACAGGAGCTACTTGCTTGCCGAGGCAAGCGCCCCGTTAGTACGCGCGTTGCCGATAAGGTTAGCGACAAAGGCGAGAAGAATCGGCACGACAAACCAGAGGAACCACACCAGGATGAAGCCCTCACCGGTCGCAAGCTTGACGAGAAGCGCCGGCACGATCCCTGCGAGGCCCCACCACTTGACCTCGCGCACGATGGCGTCAACCATGCCCACCGAGACCATGCCGTTGGTCATCTTGGCCAGCGCGCGCAGCGGCATGTTCCAGATGAACAGCACGTTGAGGTTTGGCTTGCCCGAGGCGTCGGCCGCGCGCTTCATGGCCGCAAGCACCAGCCACACAATCCAGAAGATGGGCGAGCGACCGTGGTTGAGGTCGCAGAAGCACATGTTGCGGTCGATGCGCACCTCGGGGCTGGGGATGGGATGGCCGAGAAGCGCCGCGAAGTGCGCGTCGTCTATGCTCTGCACCTTGCCCGTCTCGTAGGGCGTCACGTCGACGCCGGCGTAGGGGTTGGCTGCATCGGTGCCCTCTACCTCGACGGTCCCAGCAAGGCGAATATCCTCGCTCGAAGCGCCAACGCGCAGCTCGTATGTGCCGCCCTCGACCTCCCAGGCGTCGGTGGCAACGTTGAAGTAACGGAACGCCTTGTCATCCAGGGCAATGCTCACCTGCTTGCTCTCATGCGCGGCAAGCTCCACGCGGGCAAAGCCCTTGAGCTCCTGGGCTGCACGGAACACCTGGTGCTTGGGCTTGGACACATAGAGCTGGCAGACCTCGGTGCCCGCACGGTCACCGTCGTTGGTAAGCGTGAAGGTCACGCTTTCGGACGTCACCGTGAGGTCGCTGTACGAGAAGCTCGTGTACGAGAGGCCATAGCCAAACGGGTAGGCAACCTCGACGCCCGCCGTCTGGTAGTAGCGGTAGCCCACGTAGATGCCCTCGCGGTACTCGGCGCTCATGCCCTGCGCCGGGAAGCGGTCCGCCGTGGGCGTGTCGGCCAGACGCTTGGGCCAGGTCTCGGTGAGCTTGCCGGAGGGGTTCACGCGACCGGACACCAGGTCAAGTGCCGCGCCAGCGCCGGCCTGGCCGCCAAGCGCAAGGTAGAGCACCGCGCGGGCGTCTGCCACCCAGTCGGTCTCGACGCAGGAGCCGGCCGAGAGGAGCACGACCACATTGGGGTTCACCTGCGAGATTGCGTGAAGGAGCTCGATCTGGTTGTCGTTCAGGCGCATGTTGCGACGGTCCGCGCCCTCGGACTCCGCAATCTCGTCAAGCGCCAGGCACGCAATGACAACGTCGGCGTGCTGCGCCAGCTCGACGGCGGCGTCGCGCTTGGCGGCGTCTTCGCCGCCGTGGCGAAGGAAGCCCTGCTCGTACCCAACCAGCGTGAGGCCGCTCTCCCCCACCATGTCGAGAATGTCGTCGACCTGTGTGCAGTTGACGGCAGAGGAGCCGGCTCCCTGGTAGCGCGGCTCGCGGGCAAAGTCGCCCACGAGGGCCACCTTGGTCCCGGCGGCAAGCGGCAGCAGCGATCCCTCGTTCTTGAGAAGCACGGCACCCTCGGCCGCAGCCTTGCGCGCAAGCGCATGGTGGGCGGCCTTGTCAAACTCGCCCGCGGCGCCCTCGACAGCCGGATGCGTGGAAAGCACCAGCTCAAGCGCATCGTCCACGCAGCCGTCCAGCACCTCCTCGGAGAGGCGGCCGGAGTGCACTGCGGCAACCAGCTGACGTACCGAGTCCATGCCGGGCGCGGGCATCTCGAAGGTGGAGCCCGCCTCCACGCCGGCAACGTGGTCGTTCGATCCACCCCAGTCCGTGATCACCGCGCCGTCGAAGCCCCACTCGCCGCGCAGAATGTCACGAAGAAGGTGGCGGTTCTCGTTGGCGTAAGTACCGTTGATCAGGTTGTAGGAGCTCATGATCGACTTGGGGTGGGACTCGCGCACCACGATCTCGAAGGCAGTGAGGTAGTTCTCGCGCAAGGTGCGCTCGTCGACCACCGAGTTGGACGCCTGGCGGCGCGTCTCCTGGCTGTTGGCGGCAAAGTGCTTGGGGCAGGCCGCGACGCCCTTGGACTGAATGCCGCGCACATAGGAGGCGGCCATCTTGCCCGCAAGATAGGGGTCCTCGGAGAAGTACTCAAAGTTGCGCCCGCAGAGCGGCGAGCGCTTCATGCAGAGGCCGGGCCCCAGAAGCGTGCCTACGCCCTGCGCTGCGGCCTCCTCGCCCAGCGCCTCGCCGATCCTCTCGCCCAGCGCCTCATCCCAGGTGTTGGCAACCGTGACCGCTGTAGGGAAGCAAGTGGCGGGCTCGGAGCCCGCGATGCCCAGGTGGTCTGCCGCGCCAAGCTGGTGGCGTAGGCCGTTGGGGCCGTCGGAGAACTCCATGACGGGGATGCCGAGGCGCTCGGAGCCCCAGCTCCCAAAGGTCGTAGCCCCCTGGAGAAGCGCGCACTTCTCCTCCAGCGTCATCTTTCCGATAAGATCCGCGTGCTTCATCGAACCCGCTCCCTCGTATTCATGGCGCCGCTGTGCGCCCTCAACTGCCTCAACTCTATTGCCCCACCCGTCACGCCGGGGAAAAGTGGCACATTCGGTCTGCCACGTGCCACGAATGGCCCACCCAAAGGGTGAGCGCCAGCTGCGGCCTGGCCTCCAACGTGACGGGAGAACCCCTTCCAGTCGTAACAGTAGGGGCGCCAAACAAGCCCGCGCCCCAAAGGTCGTAATCCGTCAAAACTGGGTCGCGGTCTGCACTTTGCCCGCGCCGACGCGTGCCCAACTCTGCGCCCGCTGCCCGCCCGCTCGAGTCGCGCAAATCCCCTCCTTCGCGTACCATGTTCTGGGGGAATGGAGGGGTGGCATGTATCGCATACTCATGGTCGAGGACGACGAACGCGAGGCCGAGACGCTTCGCCACAGCCTGGAGCGCTATGCGCGCGAGAATAACCTGGAGTTCCAGGTGAGCTGGGAGCGCTCGGCATTGGGCGCAACCTCGGGAGACGCGAAGTTCGATCTCATCTTCATGGACATTGGGCTTCCCGGAATCAACGGCATGGAGGCGGCTACGCTCATCCGCACCTACGACTCCGAGACGCCCATCATCTTTGTGACCAACCTCGCGCAGTATGCGGTACGCGGTTACGAGGTCGACGCCCTGGACTTTGTGGTGAAACCCGTCTCGTACTACAACTTCAAGATGCGCATGGACAAGGCGATGCGCATCTTGAAGCGCAACTCCGGCATGAACGTGGTGGTAACCTCCCACGACGGCCTGCGTGTGATTCCGGCAGCAGAGCTTGTGGCCGTCGAGGTCTCCAACCACAGCCTGGTCTACCACCTTGCAGACGGCAACACCTATGTGGTGCGTGGCAGCCTCTCGAAGACCGAGGAGGACCTCTCTCAGGCGCCCTTCGTGCGCATCTCGAACAGCTGCCTGCTTAACATGGCATACGTGCGCACCGTGACTGGCTCGGAGGTGCGCACCACCACAGGCGAGACGTACTTCTTTAGCCGCTCGCGTCGCCGCGCCGCAGTGGACGAGATAGCCAAGTACCTGGGCGGAAGCATCTGATGGACGCCAAGCTCGCTGCTAGCGCGGTGGCGACCGTGGCCCAGATTGCCTTTGCCATGCTCATCTTTGCGTGGTCGCTCCCCCGCCGCTCCCACTTCTGGGCGCGCTTGGTCGGGCTGGTTGCGACAGGGGTTGCCCTAACCCTTGTGGGGGTTGCCGTGGCGGGAGCCACCGGCATATCTACCACGGTGGGGCCTGCGCGTGTGCTCGCGGAGTTTGTTCTCTTCTCGATGGTGCTCGTGCTGGCTGTGCCGGTTTTGCTCGTCCTCTTCGACACCTCGGTGTGGGTGGCGCTCTTCTTTGCCACGGCGGGCTATACGCTCCAGAACCTCGCAAGTGGCGCAGAGGGCCTTCTGGTCTTCACCTTGGGCGAGAGAACCATCCCGCTGGAGCTTGCGGAGACGGCGGCAGTTACCTGCATTGTGTACCTCCTGGGCTACCTAGCATTTGCGCTCCCGGTACGGCGCCACGGACTTGCGGATGTCGAGGATCACGCGATGCTTGTTGTGGTTGCCGCGGTTCTTCTCGTGGTGATTGCTTTTGACCTTGTGAACAAGTCCCTGCCTGCCCTCGGCGCAAGCACCGGCGACGTGGTGCTTCTGCGGGTGATTCACGGCATATCCTGCGTGTTCATGCTTACCGTCGAGTTTGAGCTGCTCTACACGAGGAGTCTGCGCACAAACGTTGCCGCCATGGAGCGCGCCCGCGCCGACGATGCCAAGGGGCTGGAAGCTTCGCGCTCCAACGTGCAGGCAATCAACGTGCGCATGCACGACATCCGCCACCAGCTGCGCGATCTGGAGGCACTGGACTTTGTTGGCGCCGATGCGCTCGATGACCTCGAGCGCCAGCTGAGCGTCTATGACGCCGCTGTGAAGACCGGAAACGTTGCCCTAGACACGGTGCTCACCGAGAAGGGCCTGATATGCGAGCGCGAGGGCATTGCCCTTGGCTGCGTGGCCGACGGGGACGCGCTCTCCTTTATGGCACCGGCGGACATCTACTCGCTCTTTGGCGATGCCGTCGACAACGCAATAGAGGCCGTCGAGAAGCTTGATGACCCGGACAAGCGCGTGATCGACCTCACGGTGAGAAGCACCGGCGGCATGGTGAGTGCACACGTGGAGAACTACTTCCGCGGAGACGTGCGGCTCTCGAACGGGCTACCGCTTGCGCAGAGGCGCCAGGATGCCCGCGGTTTTGGCGCGCGGCACATGCGCGCTGTTGTAGAGCGCTACGGGGGCTCGATCACCACCAGCACCGAGGGCGACCTCTTTCGCCTCGATGTGATTGTCCCGCTGCCGGCCAAGGGGGTGGGGCGTAGGTGAGCGCAACCATTATTGCCGTCATGACAAGGGCGGCCCTCGTCCTTGCGGTAACCATATCTGCCCAGCTTGCGATTGCCGTAGGGCTGTTCACGACGATTCTTCCCCCGCGCAGCCACGTTGTGGCGCGAGCCGTAGCGTCGTATGCGGCTCTGGCGCTTGTGTCGTTTGCGCTCTATAGGAACTCGCTGATTGTCTCGGTCTTCTCGCCGCGGCTGGTCTCCTTCTTGGCGGAGGCCCTAGACTTTGTGGCCATGCTGGCAGTTATGGTTGCGGCGCTGGCCTTCTGCTTTGAGGTGTCCATCTGGACGGCACTCTTTTGTGCGACGGCGGGCTACATCATCCAGAACCTGGCAAGCTGCGTGACCTACTCGGCATTCCTGCTTGCCGAGGGAACGGGAACCAACATGGCAAGCCCGCTCTTCCTGCCCCTTAACCTGTTGGGAATGGCAGTGGTCTACCCTGTGTGCTACTGGCTGTTTGTGCGGCCAATTCACAAGAACGGTCTGGTGGAGATAGAAAACAAGAAGATCCTTCTGGTGCTGGCGCTGGTGGTTCTCATCGCCATTGTCTTTGACATGGAAAACAAATACCTGCTCAACGCCGGTATTCCCGTGCTGTTTGTGATGGTGCTGCGTGCCGTGCACGACGTGATATGCGTCTTCTCGCTGGTGCTGGAGTTTGAGATGCTCTACTCGCGCCAGCTGGAGTCCGACGTTGCCACCCTGGAGCGCATGGACGCAGATCAGGAGACCCACTACACCCTCATGCGCGAGAGTGTCGAGGCCGTGAACGCGCGCATGGAGGCAATGCGTCAGCACGTGCGCGCAGCAGCACGTGAGGGTGGGGCGGACACGGCAAAGCTCAAAGAGCTGGCGAGCGAAACGCGCATGTCCGAGCTGCGGCTAAGGACCGGAAACGACGCCCTGGACGCACTGCTCTTTGTGAAGGGGCTGGTGTGCG
>ENA-OUOW01002420-OUOW01002420.1-human-gut-metagenome-genome-assembly--contig:-NODE-2420-length-10456-cov-20.655898_pt1 | contig 10456 bp, 10 predicted proteins | sample MGYA00237938_ERZ548769 | MGnify/ENA primary metagenome ERZ548769 (study PRJEB26490, sample SAMN05356870) | human gut metagenome | biome: terrestrial biome; feature: human-associated habitat... | reverse complement strand
ACAGGAGGTACAATGACCAAAACGAATGTTCAACCGATTCCTAGCAATTCCCAGCGCCACGACACGCCGAACAACAAAACAAATAGAGAGCAGACCGTTCTTCTTTCACACACCCATTAAATAATTTTCATGAATCTGCTTGACGAATATTACGGTTAGTGATATATTTATTACAGTAACCGTAACAAGGAGGCAAACCATGCGCGATAATGCAAAAGGTGGTGCGCTTACAGAAGTCACCTTTTATATTTTGCTTTCTCTTTATACGCCAAAACACGGATACGCTGTTATGCAGTTTATTGAAGAAAAAACATACGGACGGCTTTCCCTAGGCGCAGGCACTTTATATGGAGCATTAAACTCTTTGCAGGACAAGAAGTGGATTGAACCTTATGGCGATAGTGAGGGAAGAAAAAAAGAATACCACATTACAGCACAGGGAAAAGAAATTGCAGAAAAAGAGCTTGCAAGACTAAACGAACTTGTAAGCATTGCAAGTGAAATTATTGGAGGTGCAGTATGAGTAAAAAATGTTATCGCTTCTTTGGTGGATTGCTAAATGCACAGGCAAAATGGTTAAACAAAATGTCCGAAAAAGGCTATCGACTTGTCCGGACAGGGAGGGTGCTCTATGAATTTGAAGAATGCAGTCCTGATGAAGTGACCTATTGTGTAGAGTTTATCGGAGAAAAATCAAAAGAGAATGCAACGGACTACGCTGATTTTTTGGAGAATATGGGCTACAAGGTATTTTTCAAAAATATCAATCTAAACTATTCTGTCGGAAAAGTTCGATTGCGTCCATGGGCGGAAATGGGCGGTTGTATTGCAACAAACGCAACAACTTTTAACAGGGAACTATTGATTGTAGAAAAATCAAACGACGGAAAGCCTTTTGAACTTCATACTTCTTATGCCGATAAAGAAAAATACTACCGCAATTTGCGTAACCCATGGCTATTCCTGCTGCTCCTATTTGCACTGTTTGCCATTATCAAGCATTCTATTGTCTTGGGTATTTTTTCATCGGTTTCTGCAATTCCCAGCATTCTATACCAGCTCCAAATTATAAATGTCCGACAAAAAGCCAAAACGTGGGAACAATAAATAATAATCAAGAGGGTGACAACAAAAGCTGTCGCCCTCTTGATTGTTATTTATAGAAATACCAAAAAGATTGCTCCGCAGCCTTTGAGGAGCAGCACCGTGCAGAGCTGACAGCGTACCGGGCGGCAGCAGCCTATTTCAAGGCAAACAACCTCACCAAGCTGCCCAGCCCGAAAAAGCTGGAAGCCGAGTATGCGCAGCTGGCATCCGAAAAGGCAAAGTTCTACGAGCAGTACAAGGAAGCTAAAGAGGAACTGCTCAAACTGAAAACCGCAAAGCAGAATGTTGCGTCCTTTTTCCGGGAGGAAGAACAGACGCAGCAGGAGAGATAAAGGAGTGTGCGTATGATCAATCTGAAAATCGACCCGGAGTTCCAGTCCCAGATTCCCCCTCTGACCGATGATGAATTTAAGCAGCTTGAAGAAAATATCCTCAAGGAAGGCAAGCTGCTCTCCCCTTTGATTGTATGGAACAACATCCTCGTTGACGGTCACAATCGTTATGCCATCCTTCAAAAGCACCCGGAGATTTATTTCTCCACGATGCCGCTCCCGTTTGAAAACCGGGAAGAAGTCCTCGCTTGGATTTGCAAAAATCAGCTGGGGCGACGCAACCTCACACCGGAGCAGAAGTACTACCTGATGGGCAAACAGTACGAAGCCGAAAAAGCTGCGCATGGCGGTGACCGCAAGAGCACCGATGCAAAATCAAGTTCGCTAAAAGCGAACTTGATCGACAGCACCAAAACCTGCGACCGAATCGCAGCAGAAAACGGAGTGAGCAAAGACACCGTTATCCGCGCCTCGAAGTATATGAGAGGCGTAGAGATTGCAGAAGAACTGATGCCTGGCCTGAAGCAGAGCATTCTGTCCGGACAGACAAAAGTGTCCAAAGCAGATATACACCGCCTTGCCAAGGCGGCCTACTATGACCGCGCACAGATTTTGCAGGATATTCTGCACCCGGAGCTGAAGGTGGAACCGACACCTGACGCTGATGGTGTGATCCGCGTTCCGGGCAAAGCGCCTGTCATGCCATTCCGAAAGTTCGAATCGGTTTACGACAGCGATGCCTACCCGGAGGATGTACGGTACGAGTATGTGGCGTTGGAAGAACTCACTACTCGTTTCCGCATTTCGTTCAACTACCAGTTGGAGCAGATGCCCGATAATGCGCAGCGTGATGTGATTCTGGAGATTATTCACAAGCATAAGGACTATCTTACTTCTCTGGAAGCCGCACTCGCAGATGTTAAAGACCAGACAGCATAACAACAGGCACATGGTATGCTGTTTACCGATGTCCAAAGGAGCGTGCGTTTGAACAAAAAGAAAAAGTCCACAAACACTTCCCCTTATCCCGATGAAGTCATTGACCGTCTGGCACGGGCATTCTACCCGGCCATCCTTGCCTGCTGGAACAGCGAGGAAGGCCAGCGGGAGTTTGCCGCGTGGCAGGTGGAACAGGCTCATCACGCCACCAGTAAAGAAAAACAGAGCGTTCCCGACGGGGAACGCCCTGTTGTACATATCTCTATCGTATGTGGATTTTTCAGGGTGCGTCCGCAGGGGCGCACCCTGTTTTTTTGTTATACGACCGATGTACCCAGCCGCATATCTCATAGGAGGAATTGTGTCAATTTGACACAATTCCTCCCTACTGCCGCCAGAACACCCCATGCTTATTTCAAAAGCAATCGTTTTTCTGATACTCCAGCATCAGACCAAGAACAATTTTCAATCCTGTGGGCAAGCTGGCAATGTCCACCCACTCCTGCCGGGTATGCGCCGATCCGCCATCTATCGTACCAATGGTATTGGCCGGGATACCCAGCGAAAGCGGAATATTACTGTCCGTGGAGTTGGGTGTTTCGTCCGGCTCACGGCCTGTGAAGGTGCGAACGATCTCTTTACTTTTTGCCGTGAATTGACCGAGTTTTTTCTGGTCAACAGGGCCGTTGCCGGGACGGATGCCCAGCAGCTCCACCTCAAAATCGCCGCCTCTGCCATTCCAGTGCGCTACAGCACGACGGAATTTTTCTTCCATCTCTTCCAGACAATCCTGTGCGGTGGAACGGAACTCATACAGCATGGAGGCCTGCTGTGCAATGGAGTTGACCGTTGTGCCGCCCTCGATACGCCCTACATTATAGGTGGTGCGGGAGCGTACCGGCGGTTGGATCTGGTACAGTTCATTCACAAGTCCACACAGCAGTTGAATGGCACTGGGGTCGCCAAAATTTGCATAGGAGTGACCACCGGGCGTTTTACAGGTGATCTTATACCGATAAGAACCCACGGCACTGCTGCAGCAAAGCGGCATATAGATATCAAAAGAATAGAACCCCTGAATACGGGTGCCGTACTTGGCAAACAACGCCTTGGTCCCGTCCAGATTGCCCAGACCTTCTTCGCAGGCATTCGCCACCACCAGCACACCATATTCCAGCGCGGTTTGTTTCTGGATCAGATATTTTGCAGCCATCAGCAAGTTGACGAGGTTGGCAGTATCATCGCCGATGCCCGGCGCAAATAGCTTACCGCCCTCTTCCCGCAGGGGTAGGTTTTCCAGATCCGGAAACACGATATCGGTATGAGCAGCAAAAACGACCAGTTCCTCAGTGTCCGGCCCCAATTTGCAGATCACATTTTTAGCGCTGTCGATGCGGACATTTTCTGCCCCTTGTGCCCGGAGCCAATCCCGGCAGAATGCTGCCCGAAAATCCTCCTTTCGGGTCGGCGCAGGCATTTTTCCCAGTGTGCGCAGCAGTTCCAGCTGTTCGGTGCGGCATTCTTCTGCATAAGCTTCCACCTGCGCTTTTGTCTGTTCGTTCATAAAAACTTTCCCTCCCTGAATACGCCGAAAACCGCAGACAGTTTCCTGCCTGCGGTTCCGGCCTTCATTTAGCCTTCTAAGTCTTCACCATTGGTGGCGATACACTTCTGATACCAGTAAAAACTGTCTTTTCTACTGCGAGCCAGTGTGCCGTGACCGGCATCGTCCTGATCCACATAGATCACGCCATACCGCTTGGACATTTCCATGCTGCCGCAGGAGACCAGATCGATAAAGCCCCACATGGTATAGCCAATCAACTCCACGCCGTCCTTGACAGCCTCCTTCATCTGCTCCACATGGGCTTTGATGTAGTCGATGCGGTAGGGATCATGGATGGAGCCATCAGCCTCTACCTTATCCACAGCGCCCAGACCATTCTCGGCAATAAATACGGGCAGCTGGTAGCGGTCGTACACCTGATTCAGGGTGACACGCAACCCCACCGGATCCTTCTGCCAGCCCCACTCGCTGGTTTCCAGATACGGATTCTTGTTGGCCATGATCAGGTTGCCGCTGGTCTTTTCCCAGCCCTGCTCGGTCGTAGACACCTGCGAGAAGTAGTAGGAAAATGCCACGAAATCGATGCTGTTGTTTTTCAGGATCTCAGCATCCCCGGGTTGCCAGTCGACGTGGATGCCCTGCTGTTCAAAATACCGTTCCATATAGGCAGGGTACTTGCCGCGGGTCATTACATCCAGATAGAACCAGTTGGAATACTGGTCGTCCAGGATCATCTGCATCACATCATCCGGTTTGCAGGTGGCAGGATAGGTGGTGAATCGGGCAATCATGCCGCCGATCTTGCTGCCGGGCAGGATCTCGTGCCCCTGCTGAATGGTCAGTGCATTGGCAATGAACTGATGGTGCAGGCACTGGAAGATTGCGTTCTGATAGTCCTCTTCCTGATCTTCGATCAGGCACACACCGTTGTAGGGGTTGAACTTGCCGGCATTGAACTCATTGAAGGGCAGCCAGTAATCCACCCGGTCACCCAGACGCTCGAACAGGGTGCGGGTGTAGCGCACATAGCACTCCACCGTCTTGCGGCTCTTCCAGCCGCCGTACTCTGTTACCAGATGCAGCGGGATATTGTAGTGCAGAATGGTAGCGAACACCTTGATGCCATGGGCATGGCAGGCATCGAACAGATCCATGTAAAACTTCAGACCTGCCTCGTTGGGCTGCGCATCATCGCCATTGGGGAAGATGCGTGCCCAGCAGATGGAGGTGCGCAGCACCTTGATGCCCAGCTCCGCAAACAGCTCCAGATCTTCCTGCCAGCGGTTATAAAAATCGATACCATGACGGAACGGATAATGCTCCAGATCTTCAAGGTCTGCAAGAGCGGCCTTGAATTTTTCGTCGTTCATGCGGCGGTTGGATTTTTGGGTGCGCTCTTCCTTCGTCCAATTGGGGTCGAAATACCGCAGATCCTGCGTATCCAGCCCTTTGCCATCTTGCAAAAACGCACCTTCCGCCTGAGAGGATGCCATAGCACCGCCCCAGAGAAAGTCTTTCGGAAAACCTGTTTTCATCATGATACGCTCCTCTCTTACTGTTCCTTCTTGTTCATCACAAAGGAGATCACAAAGCCGGATATCCATGCGATCGCCATAACGATCAGCAGCTTAAAGAAGTTGTTGCCGCCATCCACATAGGTGGCGATGCTGGTGATGCCGGGCATGGAGAACGCATAGGTCACAACACCCATCAGCATGGCGCTGGCACCGGCAATGGCACCGCCTGCCATGGCAGCATACAGAGGCTTCTTTTCCGGCAGTGCAATACCGTACAGGGCAGGCTCGGTAATGCCAAGGATGCAGACCAAGCCGGTAGAAATAGCGGCAGAACGCTGCTCACTGGGCTTCTGCTTGAGTGCCCATGCCAGAACAGCACCGGAAACAGCCAGATTGGAGTAGAAGAAGTTGGGCAGCATATAGTCATGACCCAGAACTTCCAGATTCTGCAGCTCTACGGCAGACCAGCCCTTGATGCCAAAGATAATGGTAAGCGGAATGATGCCACAGAACAGCGCACCTGCAAACGGACCGGCGTGGGTGAACAGCCATGCAAAACCACCGGTCATGCCCTTGGCGATCCAGTTGCCCAGAGGAGCGGCAAAACCCAGGAACAGCGGTGCAGAGATCAGGAAAGACAGCGCGCCGGAAAAGACGATGCGCAGATTTTTAGGCATATGCTTGTCGATGAGATGGAAAATGATGGAGAAGATCCACACCGACAGAATAACCGGGAAGATAGAACCCTTGTAGTTATAGGCGGGGATATTGATAGGGCCAAAGGCATAACCGGTGATGCCTTCTTTCGGCGAGAGGAAGGTGGAGTACATCAGGATACCGGCAGTCATGATGCCGAAGATCTCCTTGACCTTGAACCGCTTTGCTGCTGCGTAGCCGATGATGAACGGCATAAAGTAGAAGGGTGCATCACCCACAGCATTGAGCACGGTGATGATATCCGACTTGGACGATACCAGACCGATCGCAGTGAGCAGGGAGACAACGCCCTTGATCATACCGCCTGCCACAATGGCATACAGGCCGGGCGTCACACAGGATGCCAGTGTATTCAGACCCCGGGTAATGATGTTGGGCTTTTTCTCCGGCACATCATCCGTGGCAGGCTCTGCCTCCACAGTGCCGCCTGCCGCCACACCGGACACTGCAAGGAACTCTTCGTACACCTCCGGCACGGTGGTGCCGATGACGCACTGGATCTGACCGCTGGATTCCACGACCTTCAGAATGCCGCTGACTTTACTCAATTTTTCCATGTCTACCGCATCACGGTTGACCGGAACGATGCGAAGCCGGGTGATGCAGTGAAATGCGTTCTTTACATTTTTGCTTCCGCCCACAGCCTCCAGAATTTCTGTGCAGAGCTGGGTGTATTCGGATTTTGACGTTGTACTCATGAAAAAGTCCTCCTTGTGCGGGGGCGCCGCATTTTCATAGAGGCTGTACGGCTCTGGAGCCATACAGCTGCAATTCATTTTCTTCTCTTGCCGGCATCTTTATATTACCGAATCTTGACAGAATTTTCAATTTCCACAAAAAAGGACTTCACTTACCAAACTTAATATGATATGCTGATAGAGAGGTGATCCTATGAACCGGCAGCAGTTGGAAGATTTTTTGTTTCAATATACCGAATCGGAGCAGCGGCATCTCCGCGAGCAGCCGCCGCAGCTTTCGCCCCGCTATCGCAATATCCCCAAAGTGGTCTATGACGGGCGGGAGATGTATCAGTTCAATTTTGGCAGTTTGCTCCGAAATCGCTCCGTGTGCGTCAATAAGGAATCCCGCTTTACGGTGATCCCGGAGCATATCCACTCCGTTATCGAATTTCTGTATGTCTACTCCGGTCAATGCACCCAGACGATCAACGGCAAACATATCACGATGCTGCAAGGGGATATCTGTATGCTGGACACTCACGTGCCCCATAATATCCAGCCCTTGGGGCAGCAGGATATTGTGATCACCATTGAAATGAAAAAGGAATACCTGACGCAAGGTTTTCTGCAGCGGCTCGGCAACAACGGCATCATCAACGGTTTTCTGATCAACGCCCTCTCCTCCGATGCAGCGCATGACCAATATCTGCTGTTCCACAACCGGGAAGAAACTCCGATCCATTCTGTTATTCAAAGCATCCTGTGTGAGTATTACGACCCACAGATCTGCAGCGATAAAATGATCGACGCTTATATGATCGTGCTGTTCTGCGAGATTTTACGTCAGTACCGCAGCCAGAGCTTTTCACCAAAGGCCAAAAGCCAATGGAAGATCGTGGATATTCTTGATTATCTGGAAGCAAATTATCTGACTGTCACCTTGCAGAGCACCGCCGACCATTTTGGCTTCCATCCCAATTATCTCAGTGCTTTCATCAAAAAGGAAACCGGGCGCACCTTCAAAGAACTGGTCATCCTGCAAAAAATGTGCCAGGCCTGCTTTTATCTGACGAATACAGATTTCCCCATCTACGAAATCGCACAAAAGGTCGGCTATGACAATCTTGGTTTTTTCTACCGGAAGTTCACTGAGCTTTATCATATGACGCCACAGGAATTCCGAGAGAGGAAGGCTTACGCATAAGATTGGATATATACTAATAAAAGCTGGCAAAACCCCATGCGGTCTTTGCCAGCTTTTCGTGATTTTTAATCTTCTAACCCATGGCTCCCGGCCGCATTCTTCAAATATTTCTCCGGGTCACCGTTCAGAATCAAATCGGCATAGCTCAGCGGGTCATTGTAGATAAGGTAGTCCAGTTCGGTTTGCTGTGCCATGGTCACGTCCAGCGCATCCTCAACCCCGGTACAGCCGATGGAGATTTTTCTCCCATCTTGGAGAGTCAACTCCACACACCCGGTATCCATGTTAAACTTGCAGACTCTTGCATCGTACTTCATAATCGCATCCTCCAAATCTTGTTAGTGGCTTACGGTCTATGACAAGGTATCGGAGTTTTGCGCCGTCCACGGGAGCCTTCATTGTTGTACCCGAAGAAAACGAAAAATCCGAACCCTTCTCCAATCGGAAACAGGTTCGGATTTTTCATGTTTGGTGGATGTAGGCGGAGTAGAACACCCGTTTCAGCCCGTATTTCTGGTACATCCCCTCGGTCAGCTTTAAAATGTGGTAGTCCGTCTCCGGCGAAGCGCCTACGATCATCTGGGTGCTCTGCCCGGCGGGGGCAAATTTGGGCGCGTGGCGGTAAAGGGTAAGCTCCTCCCGGCTGGCAGCGCCGGATACCGCGATCTGTTTCATAGGGCGGAAGATGGAGTGCCGCCCCTTGTCCGGGGCAAGCAGGTTCAGGCTGCGCTCGCTGGGCAACTCCACGTTCACGCTCAGACGGTCGGCCAGATACCCCAGCTGCTGCAAAAGCTCCGGGCTTGTGCCCGGAATGGCCTTGGCGTGGATGTAGCCCCCGAAGTGGTATTCACCCCGCAGCAGCCGCAGCACCGCCAGCATCCGCTCGGTGGTGTAGTCCGGGGTGCCCAGCACCGCGCTGGACAAAAACAGCCCCTCGATGTAGTTGCGGCGGTAGAACTCTATGGTCAGCTCTGCCAGTTCCCGGGGTGCAAAGGTGGCGCGGGGGATATCGTTGGAGCGGCGGTTGACGCAGTAGCCGCAGTCGAAGGAGCAGCAGTTGGTCATCAGCACCTTGAGCAGGCTGACGCAGCGGCCATCGGCGGTAAAGGCGTGGCAGCAGCCCGGGGCATAGCAGCTGCCTACCGTGCCCGGGCGCGCGGTGCGGGACGCCCCGCTGGAGGTGCAGGCAACGTCATATTTGGCGCTGTCTGCCAGAATGGTCAGCTTGTCCATCAGGGTCTGTTCCATGCAAAAAACACCTCCAAAGAGGATAAAATCGGGGAAAAGGGTCAAAAAATAAAGCCATACGCAAAACAGCAGATGGCTTTATAAAAATAGGGGAGAGAGAAACAGCCACTTCTGCGCCCTTTCCCGTGAAAATGCGTTTGGAGCACTCCGCAGAGTGCGACAAACGCACAATTTAAAATAAAATTTCCGCTGAATATGCCCAGAGCAGCGCGGAGGGCATTCTAAATCAGCAAGCTTACCACTTGGCCTTGGTCTCCACCACGCGGCCTGCAATGTGCAGGTGGTTCAGGTCCTCGCCCTTGATGACCATCTCATGATAGGCGGGGTTGAAGGGCTGCAATACCACGCAGTTGCCACGCTGGATGTAGCGCTTCAGGGTGCCCTCGCCCTCGTCGCCGTAGATCAGCACGCCCAGGTCGCCGTTTTCCAGCGTGTCCTGCTTGTGCACCAGCGCAAGGTCGCCGTCCTGAATGCGGGGCTCCATGCTGTCGCCGCGCACCACCAGATAAAAATAGTTGGCGGGGTCCTTCACCCGGGCGTACTCCTGCCCGTAGTCCTCTTCAAAGGCCAGTGCGCCGTAGCCTGCCTTCACTGTGCCGATGACCGGGATCAGGCTCTCGGTGTAGCTGCCGAAAAAGCGCTCCTCGGGGGCAGAAACATTGCTGACCGGGCGGTACAGCCCCAGCAGATAGTCCGCCGTGGTGTTCAGCAACTCCGCAATGCGGGCCACAGTGGAGGGGTCGGGGGAGGACTTGCCGCTTTCCCACTTGCCGACAGCCTGCTGGGTGACCCCCAGTCTGGCGGCAAGCTCCGCTTGGCTGACGCCCTGCTTTTTGCGGCACTCCTTCAATAGCTCTGAAAACGACATAATGATGCTCCTTTTCCCGATGGGTGGTTTATGTTGGTTTTATTATACAACAAAAAGGTGTTTCTGTAAAGAGAAAATCCAAAAAAACTTCGAATAAAGGTTGTGGTAAATGGGGCTGCTGTGCAGCTATCGTACAGAAAAAAGAAAAAATTTGCATAAAGGCTTGACAGAACAGCGTAAATCTGGTAAAGTAAATAGGCATTCGACACGGCGTAACGCGAGTGTCCACAAGGAGAGATGTCCGAGTGGTTTAAGGAAGCAGTCTTGAAAACTGCCG
>ENA-OUOW01002409-OUOW01002409.1-human-gut-metagenome-genome-assembly--contig:-NODE-2409-length-10499-cov-5.694370_pt1 | contig 10499 bp, 10 predicted proteins | sample MGYA00237938_ERZ548769 | MGnify/ENA primary metagenome ERZ548769 (study PRJEB26490, sample SAMN05356870) | human gut metagenome | biome: terrestrial biome; feature: human-associated habitat; material... | reverse complement strand
GCTCGGCCACAGCGTTGGCGTTGGCACCGGGGGTGTTGAACACCACGATGCCCTGCTCACTGCAGCGGTCCAGCGGGATGTTGTTCACGCCGGCACCGGCGCGGGCGATGGCCAGAAGATTGTCGTTGAAGGCGGTATTCAGCATGTCGGCGCTGCGAACGAGGATGCCGTCCGGGGCATCGGTGTCCACAGCCACGTCAAACTGCTTGTTGTTCAGCTTTGCCAGACCCACCGGGCTGATGGCGTTCAAAGTTTTGATGGTGTACATAGTCCAGATTTCCCTTCTATTATACAGGAACCCTCTCAGTCACGGCTTGCGCCGTGCCAGCTCCCCCGAAGGGGGGAGCTTAAGGGACGTTTTCCACCAGATGAAAGAGCTCCCCCTTCGGGGGAGCTGGCGAGGAACGAAGTGACGAGACTGAGAGGGTTTGACGTACCACAAGAAAGGAAAGCTCCATGAATTACAACAAAGCTGATTTCATTGCCAGCTACGGCATTTCCAGCCAGCTGCCCGAGAGCGACCGCCCGGAGCTGAGCTTTTCGGGGCGGTCCAACGTGGGCAAATCCAGCCTTATCAATAAGCTGTGCAGCCGCAAAAACCTTGCCCGCGTGTCCAGTACGCCGGGCAAAACGGCCACCATCAATTTCTATTCGGTGGACGACTGCTACTTTGTGGATCTGCCCGGCTACGGCTACGCCAAGGTGAGCAACGCCGACCGTGAGCGCTGGGACGACCTCATCAACAGCTACTTTGAAGCACCCCGCCACCACACCCTGCTGGTGCAGCTGCTGGACTGCCGCCACGCCCCCAGCGCCGACGATGAGCAGATGCTGCGCTACCTGCACTATCACCAGATCCCCTACGTGGTGGCCCTGACCAAGGCCGACAAGCTCAAAAAGAGCCAGCTGGCCAAGACGCTGGAAGACTTTGAGAACCTCTGCCGCCCCTATGGCTGCCAGAAGGTGGTGCTGACCAGCGGCGAGAACGGCTACGGCATCCCGGAGCTGCAGGCGGTGCTCAATGCCGCTGTGGCCGGGGAACAGGAAGCGGAGTAAACCATGGCCTACAACGAATTTGCCTATTTCTACGATGAATTCAACGGCGAGGCCGATTACGATGCCCTGTATGCCCACATCCATGCAAAGCTCAAGGAGCACGGCATCCACGACGGCATCCTTGCCGACCTTGGCTGCGGCACCGGTGAGCTGACGTTGATGCTCACGCAGGCGGGCTATGATATGATCGGCATTGACCAGTCCGAGGAGATGCTCTGCGTTGTGCGCGATAAGGCCGAACAGCTGGGCCTTTCCGGCAGGCTGCTGCTGCTCCGGCAGGACCTGCTCAAGCTGGATCTGTACGGCACCATCCGGGGCGCGGTGTCCACCTTTGACACCTTCAACCACATCCCGGACCTCGACACCGCCATTGCCAACGCGGGCTTTTTCATGGAGAAGGGCGGGGTGTTCCTGTTCGATATGAACACGCCCTACAAGCACCGGAACGTGCTGGGCGACAACGCGTTCACCTTTGAGGAAGAGGATGCCGCCTGTGTGTGGCGCAACCACTACGATGCCGCCAACCGCCGCGTGGAGATCACCGTGGACATCGACTACCACGAGACCGGCGAGCACTTCCACGAGCAGTTCTGCGAGTACACCTATGACCTTGACACCATCCGCACCGCGCTGGAAAAGCACGGTTTTGCGCTGGAAAGCGTCTGCGACGGCGAGACCTTCGGCCCGCTGACCGAGGACAGCCAGCGCTATTTCTTCTGCGCAGTCAAGCAGTATACACAATTGGAGGGATAACTTTATGGCAAATCTGATCCGCGGCCTGTCGGAGAACGGCGGGGTCGTGTTCTGCGGCGTGGATTCCACCCAGATCGTCCGCAAGGCCGAAAAGCTGCACACCACCAGCGCTACCTGCAGCGCGGCACTGGGCCGTCTGCTCACCGGCGCGGCCCTGATGGGCTCCATGCTCAAGGACGACCGTGACCAGATCACCCTGCGTGTGTCCGGCGGCGGCCCGGCGGGCGTGGTCATTGCCTGCACCGACGGCACCGGCAACGTGAAGGGCTGCATCGATCACCCCTTGGTGGAGCTGCCCGCAAAGCCGAACGGCCACCTGGATGTGGGCGGCGCTGTGGGCAAAGACGGTGTGCTCACCGTCATCCGGGATAACCGCCTGCAGAAGGAGCCGACGGTGGGGCAGGTGCCGCTGGTCTCCGGCGAGATCGCCGAGGACCTGACCGCCTACTACGCCTACAGCGAGCAGGTGCCCACCGTCATGGCGCTGGGCGTGCTGGTGGACAAGGACCTGTCCATCCTGTGCGCAGGCGGCTTTATGGTGCAGCTGCTGCCCGGTGCCACCGATGCGGAGATCGATCAGCTGGAAAAGAATATCGCGGCCATGCCGTCCGTCACCACCCTGCTGCACGAGGGCAAGACCCCCGAGGACATGATGCAGCTGGCGCTGGCGGGCTTTGACCCCAACGTGCTGGACGAGCGCGATGTGCACTACCAGTGCGACTGCAGCGCCGAGCGCACCAAGGAGATGCTGTTCAGCCTTGGCCGCAAGGAGCTGGTGAGGATGCGCGACGAGGACCCCGCCTGCGAGGTGGTGTGCCACTTCTGCCACAGCAAGTACCAGTACGACCTCAACGACCTGCTTGCCGAGTACGACGCGCAGGCGGCGGAACGTGCCGCTGCAGAGCAGGGGACTTGACAAACCGCTAAAAAATAACTATACTACAAATAGAAAAGGCGCTGTCCGCAATGGTCAGCTCCTTCCGGTTAGATCAATAAGAATGACCGCCACGGTTTGAGAGTCTGGGGCGGTCATTTCTTATTGTTATGGATCTCTTTGAAGATTGCCCATGCGATCTGAAATGTAATCCCAACTGTACCGCCAACAATGACGAACAGCTGCAGAACATCGTTCAACACCATGATGCATCCCCCCTTCCGCGTTTGCGAACGGGGGAACAAACAATAAGCTTTTACGTCCCCCGGACGCTTGCCGGAGGGAAGCATGACCACCTGCGCTTGCAGACAGCACCTAATCACCGCCTTTTCAGGCGGTATTTTTAGTTTAACATACTTTTTGGCGAATTACAATGGGAATCCTTTCACCCGCAGATGTCCGCTGCCACGGTGTAGGTGACGGTATAGTCCAGTACATTGCCGTTCACGGTGCAGTCCTCTTTGCGGGCGATGTGCTCCGCGTCCGGCCATGCGGCGTACAGCGCCTGCAGGCTCTGCAGCCGGGCCTGCGCGGCGGCCTGCGCTTCGGTGCGGTGCAGCGTTTCCGGCTGCTGCACATAGCGGCAGGTCTCCTCCACAGAGCAGGGCAGGGCAAGGCCCAGCAGCGGCACCTCCGGCTGGAAGTGCCGGAGGATCACCGCCGCATGTTCCGGCGCAGGCGCGGCGGGCAGGGAGAAGGTGTGCCCGAACGCTGTCACCCGGTATGCGCGGGTGCACGCGCCGGTGTACTGCTGCACCGTCTCTTCCAAGGGCACGGTGCGGGTGTCGCTCCACTCAAACTGCGCAACCACCGTTCCGGCGGCGGGTGCAAAGATCAGGGTGCCGTCCCGCTCGGCGCGGGCTGTGCCAATGAGGCCCTGCCCGGCTTCCACCTGCTGGCCCGGCTGCACCAGCATGGTGCCGCTGGTAAGGTTCGTGCGCAGAACAGTGCCGCCGCATTTTGCCCGGATGCCGTGCAGCGTTCCGGCGGCAATGTCCGGCTTGGGCCTGGCCGCGGCGGCTTCCACCACCAGCCGCCCTTTGGCAAAATTCAGGCTGGCCCAGGAGAACTCGCCGCTGTGCAAAAGGGCGTACTCCCCGGCGGTGAGCTTTGCCTCGGTCACAGCCGCACCGGGCTGCAGGCCCGCTTCCCGCAGGACGGCGCAGGCCCGCGCAGCCTGTCCGGTGGTGAGGGAAGAGGTGTCCGCATACCAGACGAACTGCTGTGCAAAGAGCAGCAGCGGCACAAACACCGTCAGCCCCGCCCAAAGCCCGGCCCGGCGCAGCAAGGGGCGCAGACGGAAATACAGCCCCAGCTTCCGGCGGATGCGCAGCCGCACCCGGTGCTTGCGGGCCAGCGCGGCAAGGCGCGGGTACTGCCACGCGGCGCACCGCCCGCCAAACCCTCCCGGCAGCGCCGTTACCCCGTAGGGATGCAGCCCGGCCCGGGCGGCAGCGGTAAGCAGGGCTTCGGTGCTGCCATTGCATGCGGTGAACTCCACCGCGGCCCAAAGGCTTACCGGTTCCATGGGCACCTCCTAGTCATCCGCAAAGTCCGTGCGCACGAACCGCCCCCGCAGGGTCAGGCGGCTGGCGGTAAGGGTGACGATCTTCAGCCCGTCGCCGTAGATGGTCAACCGGCCATGGGGCATCTGCAGGCACAGCCGGTCAGGGCTGTAGGCCAGAATGCGGCAAAAGTGCTCCACCTCCATGCGGCCCCCGCTCAGGTAGACGGCAGGGGCGCGGTAAAAGCCCTGCGGCGGCTGACGGAACAGCAGGGCCAGCCAGCTTTGCAGCAAAAGCCGCTTTTTGCGCTTGGCACACATCCCATTCCCTCCCATCCCGCAGTTCTGCCCGCGGCGCGCTGCTACATATATATGGATGCGGAGGGCTGAGTTATGAATCGAAGCTGGAATTTCCGGCGGGGCGTGCTGCTGGCGCTGGCAGGGTACACGGCGTTTCTGGTGTTTGCCGCGCCGCAGCGCTGTGCCGATGCCCTGCAGGCGGGGCTGCGGCTGTGCGGCGGGCCGCTGCTGGTATCGCTGTTTCCGTTCCTCATCGTATCGGCGCTGGCGGCAGGCTGCGGGGCCGGGCAGTGGCTGGGCTTTGTGTTCCGGCCTGCGGCGCGGCTCATGGGCATCCGGGCAAAGGGCGCGGGCGGCGTGCTGCTCATTGGGGCCTTGGGGGGCTTTGCACCGGCGGCGGTGGCTGCGTCCGAAGCCGTGCGCACCGGTCAGCTCACCTCCCGGCAGGCCTCGGCGCTGCTGCCCGCCTGTGTGTGCAGCGGGCCGTCCTTTGTCATCCTCACGGTAGGGCAGCAGATGCTGGGCAGCCGCGCGGTGGGGGTGCGGCTGTTTGCGGCCCAGCTGCTGGCGGGATACCTCACGGCGGCGCTGCTGTGCCGGATGCAGGGCGGGGCCGGGCAGGCTCCACCCGCGCAGGGGAAAACCATTCCGCTGCCCGCACTGGACGCGGTGATCGCGCAGGCGGCAGTGACCTACCTGAAGCTCTGCGGCTTTGTGCTGTACTTCCGGCTGCTGGCGGCAGGGTGCGGGGCATTGCTGCCACAGCCGTGGGCGGCGCTGCCCGCCATGCTGCTGGAAGTGTGTTCCGGCTGCGATCAGGCCGCCCGCACCGGGCTGTGGGCCAGCACGCTGTGCTGTGCGGCGCTCAGTGTGCAGGGGGTGTCGGTGCTTTTGCAGGTGCGCACCATCTGCCCGGCCGAGATCTCGCTGCGGCCTTTGCTGGCAGCGCGGGCGGTGCATCTGCCGCTTTCGGTGGCGCTGTTCTGGCTGGGCAGCACCGTGCCGGTGCAGGCCGTGCAGACCTTTACCACCCTGACCGAACGGGTGGTGGTGCTGCGCCGTGTCCCGTTGGACTGCGCCCTGCTGGCCTTTGCCGTGTGCTGCATCACGGTGGAGGTGTTATCTGATACAGTGACGGATTATTGACGCTGATGCGATGAAAAATGCACTGTGTCAAGCTGATACAGTGCCCCTTGATTGATACAGTGCGTCAGTGTATCAGGGCAGGCCAGTGTATCAACCTGATACACTGGCAAAAAGAAACATAAGTAAGTTATATATTTCTCACTGTATCATGTGTTTCTCCACGGTAGGCCAGCCGGGTAAACCACCCTCGCGCGCCGTCCTTTTGGCACAGCTGATATTTTGCAATGTCGCCATCCCGTACAAGCTCAGCATACGAGCGTTTGTAAGTGGCTTCACTGCACTTGATCTCCTGAAGTACAGCACTTTTGAGTTGAGAATTTGCCATCGACCCAAGGCGGCTCTCGGACAGAACGTTCAGGATGGCGCTGCGGGTGTCCTGCCGGGTCTCCGCCGTGCGCACCCGCCGCTCCTCAATGAAGTCGGCATCCTTCTTGTCGGTGTAGCCGTCAAACACGGCCCGCGCGGTCTTTACGCCCTCCACCTCCACATCGTCGATGTGCAGCAGCACCGTCTGCTGGGGGCGGGCGTAGCTGTTTTTCTCGTGGCTGAGATAAATTTTGCCGTCGTTCTTGGCGCGGCCCATCATCAGCACGCTGCGGGCCATGTCCCAGATATCCGAGCTGTCGGCCAGACGTGCGCGGCCGGAAACGCCCTGCTTTTTGTTGGAGTGCATCACGATGAGCACCGCGCAGCCCTGCTTTGCGGCAATGGCGCGCAGCGGCAGCAGGGCACTGCGCATCTGGTTGCGGCTTGCCATCTCCACATCGGAGGGCAGAAAGCTCTGCAGCGGGTCCACGATGAGCAGCAGCGGCCCGGCCTTGGCGGCAAAATCCGCCAGTGCCTGATCCTTGAGGGTAAGGGGCTGGCCGGTCTTGCCAAAGTAGTCGTCGGCGGTCAGCACCAGCACCCGGTTCATGTCGGCCCCGGCCGCCAGCAGACGGGCCTTGAGCACCTTGCCGGGGTCGTCCTCGCCCGCAAGCAGCAGCACCTTGCCGGTCTGCTGCGGCGGCAGCGGAAAAAAGCCGGAGGTCTTGCCCGCCGTCACATAGGCAATGAGCTGTGCCTGCCAGATGCCCTTGCCGGTGCCGCCGTCGGCACCCAGCAGCGACACTTCGCCCAGCGGCAGCAGCTGCGGCACCAGCCACGCCACGCTCTGCATGGGCACATCGGCCAGCAGGCCGGGCTGCGCCGCGCTGCCCTCCAGCGCAAGCTTGCGCTGCTTTGCGTCCGCGTTCACGGCTGCCATAAAGGCTGCGGGGTCGGCCTGCCACGCCTGCTTGCAGGTGTTGAGCCATTGATCGATCTTGTAATTGACGGCGGGCAGCTGCATGCTGCAGGCTGCACCGCGCACGTCGTCCAGCAGGTCTTCCCGTGCATCCGGGTCGGTCTGGTGGAACATTACCGCAAAGGTCAGGCGGCTGAACAGCTGCTGCTCGGTCCTGCAGGCATCCAGCATGTTCAGAAAGTCTGTGCGGTCCTGAATGGATACTCCCAAAATACATTTCTCCTTTCGCTGTGGTTTATAACTGAAAGCAAAACCAAATGTTGTTGCTATAAGTATAACTCTGAAAAAACAACGTGTCAACAAATAGTTTTTGCGCAAAAAGCCACAGCTTCCGGGGTGAAAATGCACAGGAAAATGGGGAAAGAAAAAGAGAAGGCGGGCACCTTCTCTTGACAAAACGGCAAAAAATAACTATACTACAAATAGAAAAGGTGCTGTCCGCAATGGTCAGCTCCTTCCGGTTGGATCAATAAGAATGACCGCTTACCGTTTGGAGACAGGGGCGGTCATTTCTTATTGTTATGGATCTCTTTGAAGATTGCCCATGCGATCTGAAATGTAATCCCAACTGTACCGCCAACAATGACGAACAGCTGCAGAACATCGTTCAACACCATGATGCATCCCCCCTTCCGCGTTTGCGAACGGGGGAACAAACAATAAGCTTTTACGTCCCCCGGACGCTTGCCGGAGGGAAGCATGACCACCTGCGCTTGCAGACAGCACCTTAACGCCACCCTTTTGGGGTGGCATTTTTAGTTTAGCATACTTTTTGACGAAATACAATAAGAACCCACAGAAACGACGCTTTGTAAAATTTTATGGTGCATGGTTGCTTTTTGAAAAAAGCAGAGTATAATAAAAGTGAGAAAGTAAGAAAATCGCACAAAGGAGGATGAAGGATGCTGACGGAATTGAGGACAAAATCCCAGATCACCATTCCAAAGGATATTGTAATGAAGATGGGCCTGCGTGAGGGCGACAAGCTGGAGATCGTGGAGAAGGATGGCGTGATCGAGCTGATGCCGGTAGCCGTTTACCCCAAAAAGTATCTGGACGAGCTGCGCAGCGAGATCAACGAAGCAAAGGCCAAAATAGCGGCAGGGGAGCAGCCGGTGTTCGACACGGTGGACGCACTGTTTGAAGCGCTGGACGGTGCGGACGAATGAATTACAAGATCACCTACACCAAACGATTCATAAAGAACCTGAAGCGTTTGAACGCAGCGGAGCGGGCGCAGCTGAAAAAGAAGCTGGAAATTCTGGAAATGGACCCGCTGAAGTAAGGAGTGATTCTGGATGTTACAGCCGAAGCTGACAAAGGTGGAACCCGTAAAACCGCTGAAGCTCTGCCTTTATTATGAGACGGGCGAGGTAAAGCTGTTTGATGCAGCCCCTTATGCCACCGGCTCGTGGTACGGCAGGCTGCAGGATGAGCGTTACTTTGCTACCGTGCATCTGCTGCCGGGCGGTATTGGCATCGAGTGGGAAGAGGGGCAGGATATCGCCCCGCATGAGCTGTACGAAAACAGCGTTCCTGTGAAGAAAACAGCATAACCCAATGCAAAAGGCCGCTGCACGGTTCACATGCAGCGGCCTTTCCGTATTCAGCGGCGGTTTACTGGATGCCGGTCACAGGGTAGTCCTGATCCTCAACGGCCTTCTTCAGCACGTTGTCGGCGACCTCGGCGTTCAGGGTGACGATGGCGGTGCCGGCCTCGTGGCTCACCACGGCCTCGTCCACCTCGGGCAGGGCTTCCAGAGCCTTCTTCACGCGGGCTTCGCAGTGGCCGCACATCATGCCTTCCACTTTCAGGGTCTTTTTCATAGCAGTGTCCTCCTTGGTACTCTCTTTATTTGCAACCGCTGCGGGCTGTGCGGAGACAGCGGGCAGGGAAGCAGCATTTTTTGCCGCACGATCGTGCTTTGTGCTGTGCACGTCGAACAGGTTCAGGCGCAGGGCGTTGCTTACCACGCAGAAGCTGGAAAGGCTCATGGCAGCAGCACCGAACATGGGGTTCAGCGTCAGGCCGAAGGGGATGAACACGCCTGCGGCCAGCGGGATGCCGATGATGTTGTAGATGAACGCCCAGAACAGGTTTTCGTGGATGTTGCGCAGGGCAGCGCGGCTCAGGCGGATGGCGGCGGGCACGTCCGACAGCTTGGAGTTCATCAGCACCACGTCCGCCGCGTCGATGGCAACGTCGGTGCCTGCGCCGATGGCGATGCCGGTGTCGGCACGGGTCAGGGCCGGGGCATCGTTGATGCCGTCGCCCACCATGGCCACCTTGCCGGATGCCTGCAGCTGGCGGATGACCGCTTCCTTGCCGTCGGGCAGCACGCCCGCGATCACCTCGTCCACACCGGCCTGCCTGCCAATGGCGTCGGCAGTGCGCTGGTTGTCACCGGTGAGCATCACCACGCGGATGCCCATGGCCTGCAGCTCCCGGATGGCCTGCGGGCTGTCCTCCTTGATGGTATCGGCCACCGCGATGATGCCCAGCAGGCGGCCTGCTCCGCCGAAGAACAGGGGCGTTTTGCCCTGTGCGGAAAGGGCTGCGGCCTTCTCCTGCAGCTGTGCGGGCACGGTGACTTTGGTGCCGATAAAGGACGCATTGCCGCCAAAGATCTCCACGCTGTCCAGCTTTGCGGCCAGACCGTTGCCCGGCAGGGCGGCAAAGCCGGATACCTCGGGGGCGGTGAGCTTCTGCGCGTCGGTGCAGGCCAGCACGGCCTTTGCCAGCGGGTGCTCGCTCTTGCGCTCCAATGCGGCGGCAAGGGTGAGCAGCTCCGCCTCGGAAACGCCCTCGGCGGGCAGAATGTCGGTCACTTTTGGTTCACCGCTGGTGATGGTGCCGGTCTTATCCAGCGCCACGATCTGGGTGCGGCCTGCAGCTTCCAGCGAAGCGGCGGTCTTGAACAGGATGCCGTTCTTTGCACCCAGCCCGTTGCCCACCATGATGGCCACCGGCGTTGCCAGACCCAGCGCACAGGGGCAGCTGATGACCAGCACGGAGATGCCGCGGGCCAGCGCATAGCCCAGCTCCCGGCCCAGCAGCAGCCACACGATGGTGGTGACCACCGCAATGGTAATGACCGCAGGCACGAAGAAACCGGACACCGTATCGGCGATTTTTGCAATGGGGGCCTTGGTGGCGGCGGCATCGCTGACCATCCGGATGATCTGGGCAAGGGTGGTGTCCTCGCCCACGCGGGTGGCCCGGCACTGCAGGAAACCGGACTGGTTGGTGGTGGCAGCGCTCACCTTGTCGCCCGCAGCCTTGTCCACGGGGATGCTCTCGCCGGTCAGGGCGCTCTCGTTCACGGCGCTGGTGCCTTCCAGCACGATGCCGTCCACGGGGATGTTCTCGCCCGGGCGCACCACAAAGATGTCCCCCTTCTGCACCTGCTCGATGGGCACGGTCACTTCGGCACCGTCTCGCAGCAGGGTGGCGGTCTTGGGGGCAAGCTTCATCAGGCTCTTGAGCGCGTCGGTGGTCTTGCCCTTGGAGCGGGCCTCCA
>ENA-OUOW01002405-OUOW01002405.1-human-gut-metagenome-genome-assembly--contig:-NODE-2405-length-10517-cov-4.167272_pt1 | contig 10517 bp, 11 predicted proteins | sample MGYA00237938_ERZ548769 | MGnify/ENA primary metagenome ERZ548769 (study PRJEB26490, sample SAMN05356870) | human gut metagenome | biome: terrestrial biome; feature: human-associated habitat; material... | reverse complement strand
CGCGTATACTGTACGCCGTCCGCGTCGATGGTCAGCGCCGCCGGAAGTCCCTTGCGCGCATTTTCTGCGGCAGCCTGCAGCTGTTCCAGCAAAGTCATCGTGCCGCCGCTCCTTCCGCGTGATAATCGCCGCTTTTGCCGCCGGTCTTGTGCAGCAGCAGCGTCTCATCAATACGCATACCGCGGTCCACCGCCTTGCACATGTCGTAGATGGTGAGGCCGGCAACGGATGCCGCCGTGAGCGCCTCCATCTCGACGCCCGTCTCGCCGCAGCAGCGCGTTGTTGCCGTGAAGGCAATGCCGTCCTCCTCGTACGCAAACGAGACGTCAACGCCCGTGAGCTGCACGGGGTGACACATGGGCACCAGCTCCCAGCAACGCTTGGCGGCCATGATGCCCGCAACCTGCGCCACGGCAAGCACGTCTCCCTTGCGCACGCCGCCCGTGCGCACAAGCTCCAGCGTGTCCAGACGCATGAGGACCTTGCCGGCTGCACGAGCCACCCGCTGGGTCTTTGGCTTATCGGACACGTCCACCATGCGGGCGCGACCCTCCTCGTTGAAATGCGTGAGCCCCATGGCTCATCCCCCTATCTCGTTCATAGCACGCAGCGAATCGCTTGCGTGCCCGTCATCCATCCTGTGCCCGCGCGGCTTTGCCGCAATGCCCGCGCGCATGGCATCGACCAGCTCTTGGCCGACAAGGCCGCGCAGGTTGACCTCAGTTGCGGAGTGCAGGCAGGGCTTGAGACGCCCGTCCGCCGTCACGCGTATGCGATCGCAGCTGCCGCAGAACCGGTGGGTCATGGGCCGGATGAGACCCACGTTGCCCTTCCAGCCCGGCGCGTGGTAGAGCTCCGAGACGCCCTGGCCGCCCACCGGCGCAAGCTCTGGCACTGCTGAAAGGACCTCGTCTGCCGAGACAAAGCGTCCCTTGGGCCAGCCGGCGCACTCCCCCATGCGCATGAGCTCGATGAAGCGCACGGTGAGGTCGCGGTCGCGCGCAAGCTCGGCCAGCGGTCGCAGCTCATCGTCATTCACACCGCCGACAAGCACGCAGTTGACCTTGGTGTTAGTGAAGCCTGCGGCGTGGGCCGCCTCGAGGCCGGCAAGCGCGTCCGCAAGCGTGCCGCGCCGCGTGATGGCCTCGTAGCGTGCGGCATCGAGCGTGTCCAGGCTCACGTTAAGGCGCGTGAGCCCCGCGGCACGCAGGTTGCCAGCAATGGGCGCGAGCAGCGTGGCGTTGGTAGTCATGTCCACCTCGTCGATGCCCGGCACAGAGGCAACCATGCCCACAAGGTCAACAATGCCGCGCCTCACCAGGGGCTCCCCACCCGTAAGACGCACCTTACGCACTCCCAGTGACGCAGCCGCAGCCACAATGTCGCGCATCTCCTCAAAGGAGAGGATGTCTGCGTGCGAGAGCATGGGCACGCCATTCTCGGGCATGCAGTAAACGCAGCGGCAGTTGCAGCGGTCGGTCACCGAGAGGCGCAGGTAGCGTATGTCGCGGCCGTAATCGTCACGCACGAGGCGCGCCTCCCTTCCCTGTGTTGTCCAAAGTAATTGCGTCAGGCGTTTCGCCGTTACACGCCGAGACAAGCGGCATAACCGTCTGGGGCGGCGCCACAAGCACCAGCTGCACGGGATTGCCAAGCGCAGCCCAGGCGTCCTTCTCGCACTCGTAGCGAAGTGAGGCGCCTCCGGGCGTGCGGGCCATCACGATCGTCGAGAATGTCGAGTCTATCACCCGCTCAACGGTGCAGGGAATCGCATTCCCGCCAGCGGCGCTCACAGCGCCGTCGCCTGCCGCATGCGCCTGGAAGTAGTGCGCGCGTATGCCCACGTGCGTGACGCCCTCGGGCACGGGAAGCGAAGTCTCCAGCGTAACGCCCCAGTCATCACATACGAGCAGACCAGGGCCCGCCACATGCGCACGGCTCACGTTCTTGCAGCCGCTGATGAGGGCCGCCGCCAGCGTGGCCGGCGCGGCAAAGAGCTCACGCACGCCCACCTTGGCGTCCGAGCGGCCGCGGTCGAGCACGCAGACCGTATCGCACATGCGGTAGACCTCGTCGCGGTTGTGCGAAACGTAGACCGCCCCACCGGGAAAGCCGCGTAGGACGTCTGCAAGTTCAAGCTCGAGCTGCCAGCGCAGGTACCCGTCGAGCGCCGAGAAGGGCTCGTCAAGCAGGATGAGCTCTGGGTCGCTTGCGAGGATGCGCGCCATGGCGCAACGCTGCTGCTGGCCGCCGGAGAGCTGGGCCGGCTTGTGGTGCTCAAGGCCCTCCAGGCGCATGGCGGCAATCTCTTTTGCCGCACGCGCCAAGCGCTCCTCGCGCGTGGCACCGGCAGCCCCGGCACGCACGTTCTGCTCGACAGTCATGGTGGGAAAGAGCGCGTAGCTCTGGAAGAGGTAACCCACGCGGCGCTGCTGCGGCGGCAGGTCCACGTGCGTGCTAGAATCGAAGAGCGTGCGCCCGCCCAGCACGATGCGCCCCGAGTCAGGGCGCTCGATGCCGGCGATGCACTTGAGCGTCATGGACTTGCCGCAGCCCGAGGGGCCGAGCAGTGCCATGATCTCATCTGGATGCTCGATGGCAAACGAGACGTCAAGCGAGAAGGATCCGAGCCGCTTGGTGATGTCGACCTCGAGCGTCGTCATGCGACCGCCCCCTTCGCGCGGGCGGAGCGAGAACGCGCCTCGAGCATGTTCATGGCGAGAAGCACCACGGCGCTTATCGCCAGATTCACGAGGACCCACTGGAACGCCAGGCCATCCTCGCCGGTACGCCAGAGCTGGTAGACCGTTGTGGAGACGGTAGCGGTAGAGCCCGGGGTATAACCCGCGACCATCGAGGTGGCGCCATACTCGCCCAGCGCCCGCGCGAAGGCCAAGACCGAGCCCGCGATGATGCCCTGACGGCAGGCAGGCATCTTGACGCGCCAGAACACCCAGGTATTGGATTTTCCCAGCGTGCGGCCGGCGTCGGCCAAGCTCTGGTCAAAGCCCTCGAACGCACCGCGCGCCGTGCGGTACATGAGCGGGAAGCTCACCACCACGGTGGCAAAGATGGCCGAGTACCAGGTCATGGTGAGCTTCACGCCAAAGGTAGCCAGCACCCATGAGCCGATGGGGCGCCTAGGCCCGAGAAGCACCAGCAGGAGGTAGCCCACGACGGTGGGTGGCAGCACCAGGGGCAGCGTGAGCACCACGTCGAGGATGCCCTTCGCCACCCGGGGCGCCCGCGCCACCACGTCCGCGAGCCAGATGCCGAGAAGGTAGACCACCGCCGTGGAGATGGCGGCTATTCTCAGCGAGTTGAGAAGCGGATACCAGTCCATGCCGCGCTACGCCTCGGCAAGCGGCGTGAAGCCGACCTTCTCGAAGCAGTCACCGGCATCTTTGGTCTTGAGGAAACTGAGAAAGGATGCGGCGAGATCGGGCTGGAGGGCATTCTTGGTGGCCGCAGCCGGGTAGACCACGCGGCCGCACATCTCCTCCATTGCCTCGTCCACCATGGTGAGGTTTGCCGACGTGGCGTCGGTCTTGTAGATGACTCCACAGTCGACGGCCGCCTCGGTTACCTGCGAGGTGACCTCCTTCACATTGGTGCCGTAGGTGATGCAGCCAGCGTTTGCCAGCTCGGTCTCGTCGAGGTTGTAGTAGGCGAGAATCTTCTGGGTGTACTGGCCCACGGGCACATCGGAGTTGCCCATCCCCAGCAGGATGTCGTGGGCCTGGAGCTTTTTGGCCATGTCATCGAAGCCCTGGACGGCCTTGGGGTTGCCGTCGGGCACGCAGAGCGTGACCTTGTTCTCGAGGATGTCAAAGCGCGTATCGTGGTTGATGAAGTCGAGACCTTCGTCGTTGCCGGAGGTGGCGCTGGCATCAAGCTGATTCATCTGCTTCTGGCCGGCGGAGATGAAGACGTCGCAGTCTGCCCCCTCCTGGATCTGTGTCTTGAGGGTGCCCGAAGAGTCGAAGTTGAAGCTGATGTCCACACCGTCGTTGACCGCCTTGAAGAGGTTGCCCGCCTCGGTGAGCGACTCGGTAAGCGAGGCTGCCGCAAAGACGGTGAGCGTCTTTGCCTCTGCCGTAGACGTGGTGTCTGTCGCCGTCGAGCCTGTGGACTGGGACTGTGTGCCTCCGCACGCTGCCAGTCCAAGGCCTGCCGCGGCTACTGCCGCCGACACAAACGAACGCCTGGTAATGCTGGAGCCTGCCATGGTGCTTTCCTTTCCCTCGGTGTGATGCCTGCCTGGGGCGCATCTCTGGTGCGATGCTTTTTTGCGTACCGCCCATGTGGTGCCTGTGGGCTTCGCTGCCGTGGATGTGGTGCCTGTCCGATGGCGGCGTTCTTGCTTACAAACTATAACGCCGTTCAAACAAAAAGTTTGAAAAAGGTGGTGGGCGGGTCGTAGGCGGCGCGGGCGGTGCAGACAGCAGATCGAGCACGTCACTACTCCCCCGCTTCGCGCGAGCGCGTCTGGTCGTAGGCAAAGACCCACCATCGAAGCTCCTCGGGCTGGCCCACCGCCGGAACGGCGCTGCGCCGCTCGAGGTAGAGCTCCGTCTCGTGCCCGCCAAAGCGCACGTGGTAGCAGGCCTGCCGTCGCCCGCGCGTCTCGGCGCCAAATGTGCCCTCCTCTGTTACCTCATCGATTGCAAAACTCCTCCCATCCTTCCAAATGACCGCAACGGGTTCCAGGGAGCCGTCACGCCCAAAGCGCGCGATGACATCCACGTACTCGCGGTGCACACGACGCCGCGTTCCGTCTGTGAGCGTTCGATATTCCATGCCCAGAGAGTAGAACATGTGTTCCCTATCGACAAGCGAACGAGTAGTGAATTCTCCGAGCGGAACGCGCTTATTTGTGTCGCGCGAACGCCGTATAACCTTATGCGAGTTAGAACATGTGTTCTTAGATGGAATGGAGGAGCCATGGCACCAGATGCGCACGCACTCGAGAAGACCTACCTGGCAATCGACCTCAAGTCGTTTTACGCAAGTGTGGAATGCGCCGACAGGGGCCTGGACCCCTTCGCCACGGACCTTGTAGTGGCAGACCCAACGCGCAGCCCCAACACCATCTGCCTGGCCATAACCCCCGCGCTCAAGGCCAAGGGGGTCAGGAACCGCTGCCGCGTGCGCGAGATACCCCAGGGCATCCCCTACATCACCGCCATGCCCAGGATGCACCGCTACATGGAGGTCTCCGCGCAGGTGTACGCCATCTACTTGCGCTACGTGTCCAGTCAGGACGCCTGGCCGTACAGCGTGGACGAGGCATTTCTCGATGTGACGCCCTACCAGGCGCTCTATGGCCCCAACGCGCGGGCGCTCGCAAAGCGCATCATCGCCACGGTACGAGAGGAGACGGGCGTCTCGGCAACGGCGGGCATAGGCCCCAACATGTTTCTCTGCAAGGTGGCGCTCGACCTCATGGCCAAGCACGCCGCAGATGGCATAGGACAGCTGGACGAGAAGACCTTTCGCCGCGACGTGTGGTTCCACCATCCCATCACGAACATCTGGGGCATAGGGCCCGGCATTGCGCGCAGGCTCGCTCGGGCGGGCGTCTACGACCTTGCGGGCATCTGCGCCACGGACCCAACGTGGCTGTGCGGGGAGTTTGGCCGCAACGCCGAATGGCTCATTGACCACGCCTGGGGGCTCGAGCCCTGCACCATTGCGGACGCCCGCGGGTACGTGCCCAGGGCGCGCTCGCTCTCCAACGGCCAGGTGCTTATGCGCGACTACGGCTTTGGCGAGGCGCGCGTGGTGCTGCGCGAGATGGCCTGGCAGAGCTGCCTGGACTTGCGGCAGCGGGCGCTCGCATGCGACACGGTGGGGCTCTACGTGGGCTACTCGGGCCAGGCCGAGCTTTTTGGGCACGGCGGCGGACAGAGGGGCCTCGGGCACCAAACAGCCGGCGAGCGAGAGGTGACGGACGCGCTTCTCGCGCTCTACGACCAGACGGTTGCGCGCAACGTGCCCATACGCCGCGTGTGCCTGTGGCTGGGCGGCGTTGTCCCGGCGGCCATCGCAGCCCCCACGATCTTCGACAACCCCGTGGCAGACGCGCGTGAGGCACGGCTGGCCGGCGCCGTGATGCGCGCGCGACGGCGCTTTGGGCCCAACACCGTGCTTTCTGGCACGAGTCTGCTTCCCGCCGCCAATGCCCGTGAACGCAACCTGCAGATCGGGGGCCACCGTGCGTGAGAACGTGCGCCAAGAGATCGGCCGGCTGCCTTTGGCATCCTCGTGGCCAGACATAGGCGAGCGCGAGCAGGAGCGCAGGGAAGCGGTGCTTAGGGGCATTGTCCAGCGCATTGTTGAGGACGGGCCGCGCCGTGCCATGGCCTCCCCCGAGCGGGGGCGCCAGTTCATCCCATTTGCCGCCCTCCGTGGCTACGACGAGATGCTCGAGGAGGTGGAGCTCCGCGCCGCCGGCGCCAGAGGGAGCGCCTCAGCAGCCGCGGCGGAGAGAAACGCGCCTCCGGCGCAGAAATGACGCCGGGGGCGCGTTGTAGCAGCAACCACGTTGCCGGCGAGGTTCTCGGCGCCCACCAACCCCAACGCCGCGTACACATCGGCAACGTATACTGTCTTCTTGGCTTATTCGCCGCGAGGTACCTTGTCACAAGACCCGAAAGGAAACCCATGAGCGAAGCAAAAGACCCAAAGAACACCTGCGTGCTCGTCACCGGCGGCGCCGGCTTCATTGGCAGCCACACGGTGGTGGAGCTCCTTCAGGACGGCTACAAGGTAGTCATTGTCGACGACCTCTCCAACGCATCCGAGAAGGTCATCGGCCGCATCAAGACCATCGTGGGCGACGCAGCGGCAGCGAACCTCACCTTCTACCGCACTGACGTCAACGACCGCGAGGCCATGAACGCCGTCTTTGACGAGAACCACATCGACCGCGTAATCCACTTCGCCGGCTTCAAGGCAGTTGGCGAGTCCGTGAGCAAGCCCATCGAGTACTACACCAACAACCTGGGCAACACCCTCACGCTCGTGGACGTGATGCGCAACCACGGCTGCAAGGACATCATCTTCTCCAGCTCCGCCACGGTCTACGGCGACCCGGACAGCCTCCCGCTCACCGAGAAGAGCCCCAAGAAGCCCGCGACCAACCCCTACGGCTGGACCAAGTGGATGATCGAGCAGATCCTGACAGACCTCCACACCGCAGACCCAGAGTGGAACGTTGTGCTTCTCCGCTACTTCAACCCCATTGGCGCGCACCCCTCGGGACTCATGGGCGAGGACCCCAAGGGCATTCCCAACAACCTCCTGCCCTACGTCGCGCAGGTTGCCATCGGCAAGCGCGAGTGCGTGCACGTCTTTGGCGATGACTACAACACCCCAGACGGCACCGGCGTCCGCGACTACATCCACGTCTGCGATCTGGCCACCGGCCACGCCGCGGCTCTCAACTGGATGAACGGCCGCACCGGAGTGGAGATCTTCAACCTCGGCACCGGCAAGGGCACCTCGGTCCTCGAGATCATCAAGGCCTTCTCGCGCGCCTGCGGCAAGGACCTCCCCTACCAGATCGACCCGCGCCGCCCCGGAGACGTCGATGCCAACTACGCCGACTGCTCCAAGGCCAAGCGCGAGATGGGCTGGGAGGCCAAGTACACAATCGACGACATGTGCCGCGACTCCTGGAACTGGCAGTGCAAGAACCCCAACGGCTACGAGGGCTAGCCATGGCAGCAGGCAGCGCCACAGACACGGGCAACGGGGGCAGGCTCTTCGCGGAATACCTCGCCGAGAAGCGTCCCGCCATCGAGGCGTACCTCGTCAGACACGCGCCCGCACCCCTGTCCGACGAGACGCACGCGGGCGATGACCTTTCACGTTACCTTTACGACCCATTTGCGCGCTTCACGCGCTCGGGCGGCAAGCGCACGCGTCCCGCGCTGGCGCTGCTTGGCTGCGAGGCCGTTGGCGGAGACGCCTCGTGCGCCCTCTCGGCCGCGGCCGCAATAGAGGACTTCCAGTCCGCAGCCCTCATCCACGACGACATCGCCGACGAGGGCGAGATGCGCCGTGGCCAGCCCTGCGTGCACCGCACCGAAGGCATTGGCGTGGCCATCAACGTTGGTGACCTCGGCATCGTTCGCACCTTCGGGGGCGTGCTCGAGGACGAATCGCTCGACGGCACAACCAAGCTGCGCGTGCTCGAGGAGATTGCGCAGATGGAGCAGCGCACCGTCGAGGGTCAGGCGCTCGACCTCGGCTGGGCGCGCGACGAGCGTTGGGACGTCACCACGGGTGACTACCTCACGATGGCCACGCACAAGACCGCGTTCTACTCCGCCGCCTCGCCGCTCTCCATTGGCGCCATCTGCGGTGGCGGAACGGACGCACAGGTGGAGGCGCTTGGCTCCTTTGGCATAGACGCAGGCCTCGCCTTCCAGCTGCAGGACGACCTCCTCAACCTCGTTGGCGACGCCGAGGCCCAGGGCAAGGACTTCCGGAGCGACATCACCGAGGGCAAGCGCACCATGATCGTGTGCTGGGCGCTCGAGCATCTTGCAGGCGCCGAGAGGGACGAGCTTCTCGGCATTCTCTCGTCGCACGCTACGGATGCGTCAGTGCTTGCCCGCGCGGTGGAGCTCATGGAGGATGCGGGGGCCATCGACGCAGTGCGCAGCTACGCCCATGGGCTCGCACGCAGCGCAAAGGCAAGCCTCAAGGGCGTCGAGCTCGCAGGAGACGCACACGCCGTTCTCGAATCTATGGCAGACTTCTTTGTGGAACGCAGGGGCTAGTCCGGATGCTGCCTCACGCCCACGATATCGAGGGGAACTAGGGTATGGAACCAATTCGCGAAGGCGCGTCGGGCGCCGCCGTGGAGGACATCCAGGAGCGCCTGGGCTCGCTGGGATATAAGATCGACGAGAAGGAAACTGCCGAGAAGACCTTTGGCCATTCGACAGCCACCGCCGTCGCGCGCTTTAGGCTCGACCACGGTCTGTCGCTGGGCGACGTCATTGATACTGCTACCTGGGCCGCATTGGTGGACGAGTGCTACCAGCTTGGTGACCGCACGCTCTACCTGCGCCTCCCAAACTTCCATGGCAACGACGTGCGCCAGCTCCAGGAGCGTCTCAACGTCCTGGGCTTCTCCTGCGGCGCGGTCGACGGCCAGTACGGCGCCCACACCGAGGCCGCGGTCAAGCAGTTTCAGGAGAGCGTTGGCCTTTTGGCAGACGGCATGGCTTTCCCCGACACCTTTGATGCCATCGACCGCCTGAAGCACGTGTGGGGCGGCAACCCCGCTGCTGGTCCGCATCCGCAGGGCGGCATGGGCTTTGCCCGCGCCGCAGGCGTGCTCGAGGTCGTGAAGCTCTGCATCACCGGCGAGGACCCCATCTCGAGAAACGTCGCGGGCCGCATCTGGAACCTGGCAAGCGCCACGACAAACGCCTCGGGCCTCGAGCTTGTGGACTCCGCGGCGTCCGACGCCTGCAAGGGAGCCCAGGCCGTGCTCGTGCTCTCTGCCGCTCCCCTGCCCGATGGCACCACCACCTCCAACGTGGTGATGGACGACGTCGACACGCTGCCGCTGCGCCTGCGCACGGCCGTCGAGAGCTCGCGCGAGACCGTGCCCGTAGTGCGCATCGAGCTGCCCGTTGGCCCCAACTTCGAGGGCATTTTCACCATCGGCGACGCCCAGACCTACGCCGTGCTGCTGCTCGACGCAATCTGCGCCGCGTTCGAAGGGATGTGAGACAAAGGGACAGTCCCTTTGTCTCATGGCGCAACTCATATAGCGACGGCCCCGAAGCAACTTCGCTCCGAGGCCGTTTTTGTGAGACAAAGGGACTGTCCCTTTGTCTCACAGGTGCCAGATGTCCTCGTTGTACTGGCGGATGGTGCGGTCGGACGAGAAGGCACCCGCCTTCGCAATGTTCACCAGCGACTTCTTGCGCCAGGCATCGCGGTTCTCGTAGTCGGCAAGCACCTGCTCCTTCTTCTGGATGTACTCCTCAATGTCGAGAAGCGCCATGAACCAGTCCTTCCAGGCCATGTCGTCGTGCAGGCGGTGCAGGCGCTCTGCGTTGCCCAGCGCAAGGAAGGCGGGGTTGGTGATGAAGTCGACCAGGAGCTTCACGCCGGGGCGCAGGTAGTGCGCGTGCGCATCGTAGGCGTGCTCGGCGTACAGTCGCTCGACCTCCTTGGAAGAGGTACCAAAGGTGTAGATGTTCTCGTCACCCACAAGGTCGGCAATCTCGACGTTTGCTCCGTCCAGCGTGCAGAGGGTCACGGCTCCGTTGAGCATGAACTTCATGTTCGAGGTGCCCGAGGCTTCCTTTGAGGCAAGAGAGATCTGCTCGGAGATGTCAGCGGCGGGAATCACACGCTCGGCAGCGCTCACGTTGTAGTTCTCAATCATGACCACCTGCAGGTACGGCGAGACAACCGGGTCTGCCGCAATCCAGCGGGAGAGCAGCAGGATCAGGTGGATGATGTCCTGCGCGATGGTGTAGGCA
>ENA-OUOW01002399-OUOW01002399.1-human-gut-metagenome-genome-assembly--contig:-NODE-2399-length-10553-cov-3.881025_pt1 | contig 10553 bp, 8 predicted proteins | sample MGYA00237938_ERZ548769 | MGnify/ENA primary metagenome ERZ548769 (study PRJEB26490, sample SAMN05356870) | human gut metagenome | biome: terrestrial biome; feature: human-associated habitat; material... | reverse complement strand
GAATTTACCTTTGTTCACTGCACCGCAGCTGCAGGTCCATCCCTGTGTTTCTGCCGGCTTAGGGCTGCCGCATTCCGGACAGAATTTGCCGGTGGCCGTTGTCCCGCACTTGCAGGTCCAGCTTCCTGCTGCTGATGGTGCAGGAGCTGCCCCGCCTGCCGGAGCCTGCTGTGGCTGCTGTACTGGCTGAGCCTGCTGTTGCTGCTGTGCCGCGGCCTGAGCCTGCTGCTGCTGTCCCATCTGGAACAGATTGCCTGCATTCAATCCACTTGCCTGAGCCGCCATTCCCATGCCCATGAACCCCATCGCCGCACCGGCGCTGTTGGACGCCGCCATGCGCATGGCATCCGCCTGCGATGCCGCCAGGTTTGCCGCTGCCATCGTGGGATCGCGCATTACTGCGGCCTTCTGCAGCTCCTTGATCATTGCCTCGTCCTCGGGAGAGGCAACAATGGAGTTCACGCCAAACGCCGCCACCTCGATGCCGCGCATCTGCCCCCAAGACTCGGAGAGCTCCTCGTTGAGGGCCTGAGCCAGCTCCTTCGTGTGCGCGGGCACCGCCGAGTAGCGTACGCCCATGGCCGAGATGCGCGCAAACGCCGGCTGCAGCGCGGTGAGCAGTTCGCTTTTGAGCTGCGAGTCGATTTTGTCGCGCGTATAGGGCTGCTCGACGTTGCCGGACACGTTCTTGTAGAACATGAGCGGGTCGACTATTCGGTAGGAGTACTCGCCGTTGCAGCGCACGGAGATGTCAACGTCCAGCCCGATGTTGTTGTCCACCACGCGGAAGGGCACCGGAGCGGCTGTCCCGTACTTGTTGCCCACAATCTCCTTGGCGTTGAAGAAGTAGACGCGCTGGTCCTTGCCCGTGTCACCGCCAAACGAGAAGCGTGTGCCCACGCGCTCGAACGACGCCCGTATCCTCTCGCCCAGTGAGCCGCCCTCGCCAAAGAGAAGGCTTGGCTCCGTGGAGCTGTCGAACACAAACTCGCCGGGCTCGCCGCATGCCTCGACCACCGCGCCCTGCTCCACGATGATCATGTACTGACCCTCGTTCACGGCGATGATGGATCCGTTCGAGATGATGTTGTCCTCGCCGCGTGTGTTCGACGAGCGTCCCTGCGCCGAAACCCTCTTGCGTCCCTTGACCACGAGGGTATTCGCGTCAAGCGAGTCGCAGTAGAAGTATTCGCGCCAGGAGTCGGCGAGAACCCCGCCCACGGCACCCATTCCAGCTCTCAGAAGTCCCATGGTTCACGCTCCTTCGTCGTTATTTCCGTTGGGCACGGTCGCCCTCACCATCAGGGTGATTCGCATGCCCCGATGGCGGAATTACCGAACGTCCCAAAACGTCTGTCGAACGTTGGCCGCGCGACCCAAAGCGCAGTATCCGGCGCGACTAGAATGGGGCTATGGGCCGCCATTGAGGTGCGAGTGGGAGGGGGCACCCACGTGAGCAGGTCTGATGACACGTTTGCGCGAAAGGTTATCGCCGGCGCATGCGCCGGAGGGGTCCTCCTGTGCCTGGCCCTCCTCGCCATGCAGGTGTTTGGCAGCATGCCCTCGCCCAAGCCGAGCAGCACCATGCTCTTGCGCTGGTCTCCCTTCCGACCGCCGGATTCCTATGGCGTGGGGCCATCTGCCACCTCGGGATTCATGATTCTCATGGCTCCGGCAGCAGCGCTCTGGGGCTTCTCTGTCCACATGCGGTGCTCGGACGCGCAGATTCGCCACCGCCTCAAGGGCGTGGCGCTGCTCGTTGGCCTATGGATGCTCGACGTGCTCATCAAGTATCGGTGTCCCATCAATAGCCCTCAGCTCATTGCTTTTCTCTGGTACCTCTACTACGTGCCCATGACGTTCATTCCGTTGCTCTGCCTGCTGTGCGCCCTGCGCGCGGCGGCTCTGGATGCCAGGCCCTGGGCTGTATTCCTGCGACGGGTTGCCTGGGCGACAAGCTCCGCAATCATTGCCTTGGTGCTCACCAACGGCATGCACCTGCAGGTCTTCTCTTTTGACATCTCGAGGCCAGACTGGCAGGAGGTCTACGTCTACAACTGGGGCTACTGGTTTGCGGTGGCGGTCTATGTTGCGGAGTACATGGGCTTCTTTGCTCTTCTCTTGGCCGCGTCGCGTCGGAGGCTGCACGGCGTCATTGCGCTTCTCGTCATGGCGGCAGTTCCCTTTGTTGCCTACTGCCTCATGTACGCGCTGCGCCACGAGTTTGCCATCAAGACGAACTTCTCCCTCAACTACTCCCTCATAGTGGTGACGCTTCTGGAGCTTGCGCTCGACTTTGGCCTCCTGCCGTCGTACTCGTGGCATGGTGAGGCCTTCTCGCGCCTGCCCCTCGACCTCAAGGTCCTCGAAAGAGACGGCTCGGTTGCCTTTGCCACCAATTCGGCCGGTCCGGTGCCTGCTCCCGTCTTCGATCTCACGTTACGAGTCGCCCGGTCACGGACGCGCGACAGGGTCACGAGGTTCAGGACCTCCGCCATTCCGCACACGCTCTTCAAGGTCTACGGGGTGAGTGGCGGGGCGGCGCTTCTCGCCGAGGACGTGACCCTCTTGGACGAGCGCCGCCGCGTTCTTACAGAGCGTCAGGAGCGCCTGCGGAGAAGCAACGAGGTCCTTCGGCACGAGAGCGGCGTCCGTCGCGAGCTGTGGCGCCTCGAGAGCGAGGAACGCCTGCTCAGCAGTATTGAAGGGTCCATCTCGGACAAGGTGAGCCACATGCGCGAGCTTCTCGCTGCGCTGCCAAAGGGGAGCGAGGCGGGTGAGCGTGCGCAAAGGCGGGACATGCTCACCGAGGTCAAGCTCCTCGTGGCCTATTGCAAGCGCAAGGGCGCCCTGGTCCTCTCCGAGAGGAGCGATCCCGAGTTCGACCGCGACCGCCTGCAGCTCGTCTTTAACGAGACGGCATCTGACCTGCGCTCCATTGGCGTTGACTGTGCGGCAGTGGTGAACTTGGATGGCGAGCTTCCCTCCGCGGTGGTGAGCGTGCTCTACGACTGCCTGTACGACGTGGCCTCCGTTGCGCTCTTTGCTGTCGACCCGATCCTCATGCTCTTTGTGAGCGGTGACGAGAGGCACGTTGAGATGCGGGCGGCGCTGGACGTGGCACAGATGGACGCGGCGCGTCTGGAGGCCGCAGCGGCGAGCCTGCGAGAAGACCTCAAGGGTTCCCGCGGCACCCTCTCCCTCGAGCTGTCCCCAACCTCGCTCAACGCAGCGATTCGCATGCCTGTGGGAGATGCTGCGCGGGGAGGAGGCGGGGACAAGTGAACCATCTCTTCTCGATGAGGGCCTCGACGCTCATGGTTATCTGTGGGATCTCCTACCTTCTCACCGCTGGTCAGACCGTCCACGCGTGCTATGCCTCGGTACAACAGGATGGCAGATTTCGTTGGCTTCGCGTTTGGTATGAGGTCATGCTCGCCATCCACCTGCTCTTTGTCTGCGCTGTGTCGAATTCAGCGCTGGAGAACCAAGGTGCCATCCTTCTGTGGCTGCATCCCGTGCTCCTTGGCGTGGAGGTGCTGCTCTGGGCAAACGCCCTTACCGCCGTGCTGGGAGGCGTGTGCGCCATTCGCCTGCGTCGTCCCTGGATGGCGGCGGAGGTGGCGCTTCTCGCCTGCTGTACACCGCCGGTCATCGCGGCAATGGGGGAGGGCTCCTCGCTGCTCCTGATTGCAGACGTCTCGTTCTTCGCGGCGCGCGTCTTTTCATCGCTGGCACTTGACGTTCGCGACAGCAAGACCTTGGTCTCGCGTCTCTCGCTCGTAGATGCCCTGGACGCCCTGCCCGAGGGCGTGATGTGGGTAAGCGAGCGCGGCGAGGTTCTCTTCATGAACGACGCCATGCGTGGGAGCCTCACGTCGTTGGGCCTTGCGACGGACCTTGCGGACGCCCGTGGACTGTGGGAGCGGCTCGAGTCCCATGCCAGGGAGGTGGACCATGACCGCCTGATCATTGAGACTGGCTCTCAGACGGCCCGCCTCTTTGTGCACGATACGGTGGTGCTGCGAAAGCGTCGCTGCAGACGCATCATGGCGCTCGACGTGACCGAAGAGGTGGCGATCAACGCGCGTCTGGAGAGCGTCAACCGGCTCCTGGAGGCGGCGAACGAGGAGCTGCGCGCGTCGATGCAGCAGGTCCGCAAGGTGGCCGAGGCCGAGGCAATCATGCGCATGAAGGCGCGCGTGCACGACACCATCGGCTCGCGCCTCTCGATACTCCATCGCTTCCTGGAAGACGACCGCGACGGCCCGCGGACGCTTAAGCAGGTCACGGGGCTTCTCAACAGCATCGTGGATGACCTTGCCGAGACGGACCTGCCTGCCGCAAGTGCTGGCCTGGAGTCCATCTGCAGCGCCTTCTCACTTGTGGGCGTGGAGGTTCGGGTGGTGGGCGAGCTTCCGTCGGACGAGACGGTGGCCCGCGCGTTTGCGGAGATAGTCCTCGAGGCGGTGACCAACGCCGCGAAGCACGCCCAGGCGCGCCGCGTGGACGTGAGAGTCTGTCGAGGCCCTGGCGGTGCGGTGGCGCTGAGTGTGACCAACGACGGCTGTGTGCCAGAGGAAATTGTCGAGGGCACGGGCATTCCCGGCATGCGGCGGATTGCCGCGGCCGTGGGCGCCTCGTTTGACGTGAGCGCTGGGCCACCCTTCTCCGTCGAGGTCGTGTTGCCGGCGAGTGAAGATGGCACGGTATCGGAGGCGTGGGCCGGCGCGCTCGGCTCAGAGGACCAGGCATTCACCCCAGAAACCCAGGATGAGAGGGGGCGCGCATGATTCGCATCGTGCTTGTAGAGGACCAGGCAATGCTTCGGGACTCACTTGCCTGCACCATCAGCGCGCAGCAGGACATGGAGGTTGTGGCGTCTCTCGCCGATGCCGCGGATGCCCTCGAGGCAACGCGACGCACCGACGCTACCTGTGCGCTTCTCGACGTGTGCACCGAGAACGATTCGAGTGGCATCGTGGCGGCGCGCCTCATCAAGGAGGAGTTGCCTGACGTTCGGGTGGTTGTGATGACGGGGCTTCCCGAGATTACGTTTGTCGAGCGGGCCCGCGAGGCGGGCGTGGACAGCTTTGTCTACAAGAACGTGGGGACGAACGAGCTCCTTGGTATCATTCGCTCGACCATGGAGGGGTACTCCACATTTCCCCTGGCGAAGCGGGGCATCATCCCCGACGGCGTAGATCTCACGCCGGTGGAGATAGACATTCTGCGCCTTGTGTGCGAGTCAAAGACGAGAAAAGAGATCGCCCAGGAACTCTACTTGAGCGAGGGAACGGTCAAGCGACACATCTCCGAGATTCTCGCCAAGACCGGCTACGACAACATCCTGCGCCTGGCAGTCCACGCCGTCTCCAACGGTCTCATCGTCCCCGGGATGTGAGACAAAGGGACAGTCCCTTTGTCTCATTTTGGACGTCGCATCATGCCCCGTGGCCTTGGATGGGCCGCGGGGCACTTCTGTGCGCGAAGGGCTCGCGAAACAATTTGTGGTGACGAGTGTTGGGGACGCAGGCAATCGTGAGTGATGGAAAGGAGAGGCGACCATGGGACTGTTCGGAAAGATGTTCGAAAAGAAGATCTGCAGCATCTGTGGCGGCGAGATTGGGCTTCTCGGCAACCGCAAGCTCGAGGACGGCAACCTCTGCAAGGAGTGTGCCAAGAAGCTCTCGCCGTTCTTCAGTGACAGGCGAAGTTCAACGGTCGACCAGATTCGCGAGCAGCTCGACTGGCGCGAGGCCAACAAGGCACGCGTGGACGCCTTCAACGTCACGCGCACGCTGGGCTGCGACACCAAGGTGCTCCTGGATGAGGACGCCGGGCGATTCCTGGTGACCTCGGTCTCGCGCTGGCGTGACGCCAACCCGGACGTGCTAGACTTCTCGCAGGTCACGGGTTGCGACACCGAGACGCGCGAGAGTCGCACCGAGCTTTACTGGAAGGACAAGGACGGCGAGCAGCACAGCTACGAACCGCCTCGCTACGACATCGACTACGACGTCTACGTGACCATTCACGTGAACGTTCCCTACTACGACTCGATCACGTTCAAGGTGAACGACTACCGGATTGAGGAGCGCAACTCGGTGGAGTTCCGCGAGGCCGAGCGGCAGGCGGGCGAGATTCGCGATGCCCTCACGCAGCTGCGCGAGAGCGAGCGCGAGAAGGTAGCCGCCGCCTCAGCGCCAAAGACGGCGCGTACCTGCCCGTTCTGCGGTGCGACGACCATTCCAGATGCCAACGGGCGCTGTGAGTACTGCGGCGGAGCCATGGGCGCATAGCGGTTGCTTGGGTGGCGGTATGAGTGCGGTGCCATTGGAGAGCAGAAAGGAAGTGGTGAGAGTGAGTATCGGAAAGAAATGGGTGGCAATGCTGGCGTCGGTGTTTGCGCTGTGTCTAGTGCTGGCGGGGTGTGGCGGAGGCGGAGACGCGGCAAAGAACTACGTAGGTGACTGGAAGCTTACGGGCATGGAGGAGAACGGCGAGGCAACCAGTGCCGAGGACCTCAAACTCATGGAAGACATGGGGCTGGCCATCACGCTGAGTGTCAAGGAGGATAAGTCCTTCTCGCTCAACGTCATGGGCGAGGAGATGTCTGGTACGTGGGAGGCGAAGAGCGCTTCCGAGGCCACGTTCACCGTCGAGGGGCAGAGCGTTCCTGCCAAGCTCGACAATGGCGTCCTGACCCTGGAGCAGGACGGTACCAAGATGATGTTCGAGAAGGGAACGGTGTCCACAAGCGGCTCGAGCGGTGCGGCGTCTAGCGGTACCGATACGGCTACGGGAACGGCGGGGACCGGGACCGATGCCGGTACCGATACCGGGACCGCAAAGGGAACGGACGCTGGGACAACGTCGACTGACACTGGCGAAGAGACCGTAACTCCCATCGGTCAGACCATCGCCGATGATGACATCTGCTCCATCGAGGTCGTTGACAAGAAGGCCGACTGGGCCGGTGACCCTGGTTACACGCTCAAGATTACGAACAAGTCCGACAAGTCCGTCACCGCCATCGCCCAGTACGGAACGTTCTCGGTTGACGGCAAGATGGTGGATCCCCTGCTGGTAGAAACAATTCAGCCCGGGAAGTACGTCGAGTGCTTCATGTGGTTTAGCGACGATGACGTTGCGAGCCTTGACCAGCTGGTGAACGTCGAGGGCGTCATCGAGGTCTACGATGACGATACGTATGACACGCTGGGCGAGTATCCGTTTGTCTTCTAGTGTGCGTTCGCCGCGTGCTTGCGTTGGGGGTTGGCCCCGGGTCCGTGCGGCCCGGGGCTGTTTGCTGGCGCCAGAGGTGCGGTGTTCGCGGCTAGTACGTAGAAAAGTGGCCCTACGGCGTCGCTCCTTCGCGAATTGTGCGGCTCTGCCCAAAATTTGCGGTTGACGGCCCATTTTGGGCGAATCGACGAGTACGAAGACACTAACTTTTTGCGGAGCCGCAGGTAGCGAAATGGCACCTGTGGGGTGATACTAAGCGGAACCTCCGAAAAAGGCCGTCAACCGCAACTTTTGAACACGAGGTCACGCCGGAAGTCCGGGAAAGCCTACGGGGAGCCGGGTTCATCCACTGGAAAATGGCAGGGAGGGCCAGACCCATCCCTGGCAAGAGTCGGAGAATATCGCTATCTCTGAAACGGCTGCAGCGTTTTCCCAGTTGAGGTGTGCCAGTTTTAAGAGAGAGCGATATTCTCCGCGGTTCGCAGGCGGCGCAGATACCGCACCTACCTCCGCAGGCGGCGCAGCGCGTCCTTGGTCTCTGCGGGCACACGCAGGCTCTCGATTCCCTTGCGGATGGCCATGCGCCGAAGCTGCGGGTCAAGCTCGGACGACGCAATGGCCTCCAGGGCGTCCTCCTCATGGGGAACGAGCGCCTCCGTCAGGTACCAGGCGATCATCATGCGCACGTAGTACTCGCCGTTGTCCGCGGCCACGGCCAGGTGCAGCTGCGAGGGGTGAAAACCCTCGCCGAGAAGGTCGCGCATGAGGATCGATACGCCAAAGCGCCTGGTGAAGGTGTGTTCCGAGGCCATCCAACGCTGGGCGAGAGGCAAAAGCACCTCTTGCTGTTGCCCGCCCAGGGCCTTTTCGTTGTGGAACGCGCGCGGGTTAAGCGCGTCGCACACGCACCAGTTGTCCACAAAGGGGAGAAGCGCGTCCAACAGGCGCACCGCGTCGGCGACCTCGCTCGTCTCGTTAAGCACGAAGGCGTGCACCAGGTACCCCTCGTACCAGCGGTGGGGCAGCTCGGCGAGAAACGCGTCACGGTCACCCGAGCGAGAGACCTCCCGCGCAAGACGGCGTAGCTTGGGCACCCGGACGCCCAGCATGGTGGCAGGGTCCGCCGTTGCAACTACTCGGGCGTTGAACTCCCGGTACTGTCCGTCCTTGTCGGCTAGCTCGCGCAGCCTGTCCTCGACCCACTGCATGGGAACCGCCCTCCGCAAGCTGCGCTATGACGCATCCTCAATGCCTAGGCTGCGCTGCCTCTCGGCAAGGAACTCTGCCACGCACTCGTCGAGGCTCAGCCCCGTGCGCTCCGCCAGGACCGCGAGCCACCACACGCACTCGCCGACCTTCGCGGGCAGGGTGACGTCGCCGGACGAGGGCCAGCGGCCCTCCTCGTCCATAATCAGTCGCCCTACCAGGCCCGCGTCGGTGAGAAAGGCAAGCGCGTCCTCCTCGGCTGTCCACTCGGAACCGTGGATCTGACGTTCAAGCTCGTGATGGCGTGCGCGAATCGCGACGGACTGTCGCTGCGCCTCGCTTGGCTCCATGTTTGCTCTCCTCGTTTGGCGTCGCGTGCCGTTTGCCCTACATGACGCAGCTGGTGCCACGCTCTCCGCGGTTCGCGTCGCCAAGCACGTAGGTCGTGCTTGCTCGGGCCATGTTGAGCTCCGCCAGCTCAAGCTCGCCGTCAATGTAGGGCTGGTAGAACTTGTCGATGCCGCAGGCGTCAAGCGAGCAGTCCCCGCAGTCGTCGCCCCAGGCAAGCGCCTCGGCTACGATATGGATGCGCTCCTCGCGCGTGGTGTCCGCAATCTTCGTACTTCTCGTCATGCGCGCCTCCTTGGCCTTTGCCCCCAGTATGGCACGACGGGCGCAATTGAGCTCCCCGGGGTCTTGCCGCATGGGGTGCCTCCGCATTCGCTTCTCGTATCCACCAACATAGGAGGTGAACGTCGATTCGCTTCCGTTAGCGAGCTCGCCCGTCTCGGCATTTTGTGCAATGCCCACCGCATGGCCCTGTGTTAGCTACAATACGCGAGGTCAGTTGCATAGAAACAAGATGGGAAGCACATGCCTAGCATTGCGAAACAGGTGGCCTCGCGGCGCACCTTTGCCATAATCTCGCACCCGGACGCCGGCAAGACAACGCTCACCGAGAAGCTCCTGCTCTACACCGGCAGCATCCAGACGGCCGGCTCGGTCAAGGGCAAGGCCAGCGCGCGCCACGCGGTCTCTGACTGGATGGACATCGAGAAGGAGCGCGGCATCTCCGTGACCTCCTCCGTCCTGCAGTTCACCTACGACGGCGCCTGCGTGAACATCCTCGACACCCCTGGCCACCAGGACTTCTCCGAGGACACCTACCGCACGCTCATGGCGGCGGACGCGGCGGTTATGGTCATCGATGGCGCGAAGGGCGTCGAGGCCCAGACCATCAAGCTCTTCAAGGTTTGCACGCTGCGCCACATCCCCATCTTCACTTTTGTGAACAAGCTCGACCACGACACACGCGACCCCTTCGATCTCATGGAGGAGATCGAGGACGTCCTGGGGATTGGCACCTACCCCATGACCTGGCCCATTGGCTCTGGCCGCAACTTCAAGGGCGTCTTTGACCGCAATTCTCGCCGCGTTATTGCCTTCGAGGGCGATGGCCACGCAAATGCCACCAAGAAGGTAGGCGAGATCGAGGCCGAGCTGGGCGACCCCGCGCTGGACGAGCTTATCGGCGAGGAGAACCACAAGAACCTGATGGATGACATCGAGCTGCTCGATGGCGCGGATAACGAGTTTGACCTCGACGCCGTTCGCCACGGGCGCCTGACCCCGGTGTTCTTTGGCTCGGCCCTCACCAACTTTGGCGTTGAGCCGTTCCTCAAGGACTTCCTGCGCCTGGCCCCGCCGCCGCTCTCCTACACCGACACGCTGAGCGACGAGCCGGTGGAGCCCTCGCGCGACGAGTTCTCGGGCTTTGTCTTCAAGATCCAGGCCAACATGGACCGCCGCCACCGCGACCGCATCGCGTTTGTGCGCATCTGCTCGGGGAAGTTCGAGCGCGGCATGGACGCCTACCACGTGCAGGGCGACCGCACCATCAAGCTTGCAACCGGTACGGCGATGATGGCTGACGACCGCGCCACCGTGGACGAGGCCTACGCAGGCGACATCGTGGGCCTCTTCGACCCGGGCCTCTTCTCGATTGGCGACACCATCTGCGCGCCGGGCATGCGCGTGCAGTACCCGCCCATCCCCACCTTCGCGCCCGAGCACTTTGCGCGCATCACGCAGGTGGACAC
>ENA-OUOW01002396-OUOW01002396.1-human-gut-metagenome-genome-assembly--contig:-NODE-2396-length-10561-cov-5.611650_pt1 | contig 10561 bp, 6 predicted proteins | sample MGYA00237938_ERZ548769 | MGnify/ENA primary metagenome ERZ548769 (study PRJEB26490, sample SAMN05356870) | human gut metagenome | biome: terrestrial biome; feature: human-associated habitat; material... | reverse complement strand
CGCATACGAAATCAACACAAACGGCTTGTTTTTATTCAAAATTGGTTCTTCCGCCACTTTATTGAGAATTTCAGGCAGAGGCGTATTATCGATTGTAGGAATGTCTACATCTGCCCAAGGATTCAAAGCTTCTTGTATCGCATCTTTTGGAGTATTCATTAGCAGCAGCCTGTTTATTTTGATAGACAAATCTTTGAGGAATTTTTGTACATCATTCTCATCAAGAGCTAAAAATAAAGTCCTATACCATTTAATTCTTGATGTAAATTCTTCCTTTTCCCGCAATTCTGCCATATATTCCCCATATGTATGAGGTAACGACAATGTTGTTAAATATGGCCTGATTGTATTATAAAACAATGGTCCATCTACATACAGCGGCGCATAATCATTTTCTTTGTTCGATCCGATAATATTCCAAAGCTGTTCATATATATCTGATCTACTGGTCTCTTTTTCATAAATTGTCCGCTCAAGGGAAATTTTAGGAATAACACACTCTCCCCCATTTATAACATCGGCACCATTCTCCGTAAGAGCTATAAAATCTCTATCTTTTAAGTAGAGATAGCCATTATCAATGAGGGTATTTACCAGGAAATACAATATACCCAATTGATTACGAGTAAATTGCTTTTCAGCTGCAAATCTAAAATTTCTGAGCATGTTACCTTGCCCGGCTTTAAAGCATCTTGATTTTTGAAAGAAATCAAATATATATGTAATATAGGATTCTAAAATTTCTTGTTTCATAAGTAATATCATTGTCTTTGCAAAAGTACAAAATAATTGGCAACCAATAAACTATGCTCCTCCTATTCTTTCAAAAAACTCATGTCTTCAGACAAATCCAACCAGTTGCTTATCCGTGAGGCTATCCGCAAGATAGCCTTGGGACGGAGTATGGAGCGTATCAATCTGGCTCCCGGAGGCATGTCCGGTATCGGTACGGCCCGCATGATACACGGCTATGTCGCCAAGATACACGACAACCCCTCGGACGAGGAGTTTTCCGACTACGGCGGTACCATTGATGTCGGCGAGTACCCGGACGAGACGGCCTCCGCCGAACCTGTTATCCATAAAGGCGTGTTGCTCTCGGCCGCCACCAACAGCGAAGGCGGCTTCCTGATCGTCCCCGCACTTTTTTCCGACGTGACCATCTTCATGGATGCCGCCACCCGTTATGCCTATGTGGTTAACTTCTCCCATGTGGATATCCTGCGGCTCAATGCCCGCACGGAAACCGTCATCGGCGTGACCGAAATGGAGGAACTGGATCCGGAAAACGACTCTTCCCCGGACTACGACGAACTGGAAACCACCGGTAACGAGACCTCCACCCACTATACGCCGACGGCCGTCACAACAACCGTTAGGAATGACAAGGACAAGGAAGCGACAACCGTTATCGATGCGGAAAGCATCACGCATACGGTGGACAAGTCTGAAGTCAGACAGACAGCAGATAAAGTGGTACAAAAGGTCAATTCCACGACCGTTGCCGTTGCCGACAACAAGGTGACGCTCGGTGACGAGAATGCCACCGAGCCGCTGGTTCTGGGTAATGAGCTTGCCCGGCTGATGCTCGACTTCCTGACGGAATGTTCGAAAATCATGACTCCCACACTGATGGGCACGATGTCGCCGATCAATATGCCGAACTTCATCTCGCTGACATCACGTATCCAGAAATTTCTTTCCAAGACCAGCTATACCAAATGAGCGTACAACTGCATCCCGATATAGAAACCCTCGACAAGGAGAGCCTGTGCTATTCCATCTATGCACAGCTGTACCATAACTTTTTCAATGCCCAGCAGAAAAAGGACGACGAGCATCCTTACGGCATCGAGGAAGGCGACGAGACCAGCCTGAGACTGAAGAATACCGCTTACGGTTTTGCATCCGCCATTGCCGGAGCCGTTACGGGAGAAGGCGGTTCCGGAAGCGGTGGCTTGCTGTTGGATTACCTGAAGAAATCGGGCGGTGACATGACCGGCAAGCTCAGTGCCAATTACGGTTTCGAAGCCGGCATTGGAAACACCCGTATCCTGGAAACCTATTCGCAGGACATTACCGATCCGGAAGGTGTGGTAACTGCCATCGAGTACGGTATCAGGATTACCGGCAACCTGAAAGTCGGGGGCGACAGCCTGCATATCGGCGGCAGGCAGTTGCTCCGTTACGACGCGGACAAGGCCACCGCTACAATCAACGCTTCCCATATAGACTTTCTGGATGCGACGGTACATTCCAAAGGGGCATGGATTATCGGGGACGAGGATACAGGAATATCCATCTCCCCGACACGGCTGGCCGTGGGCGGGCAGGATGTCTATCATCGTGGCAACGCCAATACGGACACGGTGGATTGGACGATGCGGGACGGCATGGTGAGACGGAATCTGACGGTGCGAGGGAGTACGGTCATGGATGGCGGACTGAAAGCCTTGCAAGGCGTGGAACTGGGCGACAAAGGGAAATGTCTGCTTTCGTTTTCGGAAGAGGATGTCGCGCTCGGCGGGTTCCTCTCGTTCCTGGACGGATTCGGCATCCGGATCGGAGATGTTCCCGTACTGCTCTGTACCGACAAGGACAAGATACAGTTCGGGAGTATCGGCGGTGACCTTCTTTTAGGCGGCGACCATACCCCGAAGATACGCCTGTTCTCCGGCATATCGGACGTGGACGGCGAGTGTCTGATGCTTTCCCCTTACGGAAAGGCTTGTTTTCCGGGCTCGCTGACTGTCCGCCACAACTACGGCGCCGACCTGCTCTCCTCATACCGGGTAGACACTTCCGATGAAGGTATCGTTATCCACAAGCGCTTGCGGATGGGCACAGCAGAGGGATTTATGTTCACAGGCGACAGGGAGCGCGTATCGCTTTCTTCCGAGGTAATCTACGAGGAAGAGGACGTAAGGACGGCTATCCCTCACAGCACGGATTTTTCACACCGTCCGTCCGTGAGCTGTTATGCCCCGCAGAACCGTCACAGCGAATCGTTCCATATCCGCACCGATGCCGATTTCGTTACGGTCGCTGTTCCGTTGGAAGCAGCCGGGCATATCGGAATCCATGCGTCGCCCACCCGGATTACTGACAGAATCCTATACTTGACAGAGGCGTTACGCCTGCAAGCGGTGGAGGACGGTATCCGGCATTACGGAAACAGCGTCTTTACCGGGTCGCTCTCTTCGGAGTTCTTTTCCCCGGGCCTTTCCGGAAGCGGATGGGCTGTCCGCCGGAACCGGACGACAGGAGGCGTCTCCGCCACATTCGACGAGGTGGTGGCCCGCCGTAAGTTCCGCGCCTATGAGTTCGAGGTCGAAAAGACTTCGGTAACCAACGGTTCCTTCTGGATCAGCGACAGCTGTTCGGGAGACACCGTGGAAAAACTGTCATAATCCATGTCCGTATTCCGTTATCCGACATACAAGATCCGTATTGCCCCCGACTCGCAGAAGACACAGGGACTGCAAGCCGGGGATATCATCCGCAGGCAATATGCCGAACGGGAGCGTACCGTCTATTCGCTGATGTGCGTGACAGAAACCGGAACGGAGCTTGTCGGAGACAAGGACGCCCCTTATTTCATCGGGGCATTGCTGGACGGGGACGAACCGCAGGGCGGTGAACTGCTGGACTTCGTGCGGATTACCAACCTGTTCGATACGGCACGTAGCGGCGCCTTGTACCTGACGGCTTCTGACAGCGATTCACCCTATATGGATGTCATCGACGGCATGGCGACCGAACGCTCCCTGTGCTATCCCGTCATGGACGGAGGCATGGCGGGAGTGCCGGACAAGTCCAGGTACGCCGTTTATGGCAGCATGCTGCAAACGGAATATCTGGATGCCGATTCGGAAGCGACACGCATTGTCCGCATTATCCGCAACGCGGAACCGGCAGGAAACGCTTCCTTCGGGCTGATGCTGACATTGGAAGAACCGGTCGGATACCCGGAGCGCCTGCTGGTATCGTTCAAGGTCAGGTCTTCCAAAACATCAGGTTCCGTACCGATCCGATTCGGCTATACGAACCGTGAAAAGACGGATGCGGAAGATGAAATCTCCATCGGCCGGGAATGGAAGTACAAGTTATGGGTCATCACCGTGGATTACCCGGCACAGTACAGCCGGAGCCTGTTTCTTGACCTGACATCAAGCCTGGCCTCCGAGGGGGACTGGTGCGAGGTCGCCGACCTGAACATTGTTCGTCTTGCCTCCGTATCCGCTTTCAGCGAGGCGAGCAAGGCCCGTGTGGGAAAGGTCAGCGGCATCATCGATCCGGTCTTCGGCATGTTGGATGGTTACGGGGCCTATTTCCAGAATCTCTATGCCACACGCAATGTCAATATAGCCGGCACGCTTACCGCGGGAGACGAGAACGGTTTTTCAAGCACGTTTTATGTGGGCAAAATCCACAAGAATGTCATACCCGACAGCCTGTCCTGCCGGTTCAGCCATTCGGAAGAGCTGGATGAAACATCTCCCGCCGGACTCGGGCGGTGTGTACGGATAGCCGGAGACAGTCTTCTTGGTGCGCAAAGTGCCGCCTGGCGGGAGGCTCATACAGGAGTCTGTTATTGTTTCTCAGTCTGGATAAAAGCGGAAGATACGGCAGCCATCCGGTTCTATCAGGATGAACATCTTGTCGGTGATCGGACGGTGGCTGCCGGTAAAGGATGGGTCCGTTATAATGTCCCGTTCCTCATACGCGGGTCAGATTCCCCCGTCATGTGTCTCGGCATTGCCGCTTCCGTCCCCCTGTCGTTGTCCGCCCCTCAATTGGAGGCCGGAAGGAACGTGACCCCCTATCAGGCGACCGATGAAGCCTTGTCCTACACGGACGATTACGGTGCCTGGTTCAATAAGGGAGGTATCGGGGGTACCATACAGAATCCCCTGTTGCGGCTGAACGAAGACGGCTCGATCGTTTCACGGGACGGTTCTTTCGTCATCCATCCGGACGGGACGGGCCATTTCGCCTCGGGACGGTTCAAGTGGGGCAAGGATACCATCGAACTGCGCGATGTGACCATCCGCTGGGAAGACCTCGATGAGGAGGCGCAGGAACTGCTCAAGCCCCGTTCCGTCTCCCTGACAGGCGGCACGGCGTTCCATTTCAAGGACGAGCTTTCAGGCGCATGCGAGCCGGAGAATATCCCGCTTGTGGCGACCGAATACAATTTCGAGCCGGAAAGTCGGCAGTGGGAATACCTTGCCGTTGACGGCATATGGAAAGATGCCGGATGCAATGCCGCCGTATTTGAAATGACACCCCCGTTTCATGGCTGGGAAGGGCGCGACGTGCTGACCCTCCGCTACACGGCAACATACCGTAATGAAAAAATCAGTGCGACCCATACCTTTTTCAAACTTTACGACGGATCTCCCTCCTATACTGTTTATGTGGAGTCTGAAAACGGCACGACATTCCGCAACGGAATCGTCTCGACGGTACTCCGTGCCAGGGTGTACAGGGGCGGTGAAGAGATTACATCGCTCATTCCCGACGGCAATTTCCGCTGGATACGGACGAGCCGCGATACGGAGAGTGACAGGATATGGAACGCCGCACCGCGTTACGGCAGGGAGATAGAGATAACCGGCGGGGACGTGTGGCGCAAGGCCGTTTTCGATTGCGAAGTGGAAATAACAAATAACCGATAATCTATTATGGCAGTAAAAGTAGCCCGCGGGCAGGTCACCATCATCGACCAGAACGACGCGGTATCGTTGCAGGCATTCATCGGCTCCTCGCAGCCCCTGACACAGGTGTACAACAGAGACAACAATGCCTATGCCCCTTCGTGGGCGGCTTCTCCCTATCTGGTACTTACCCCTTCGCTCTTCGTCAGCGGTCAGGCGGCGACCGACCAGATCACCTCGGTAGGCAATGCCGCGACGCTTACGGCAGGCGTGAAGAGCGGCTCGGCCAAGTGGTACAAGAACGGTACGGCGATCGTCTCCGGACAGGACAGCTGCACCATCGGCGCGGCATCGGCCAAGTATGCCCTTACCGTCAAAGCCAACCACATGACCGTTTCCGCTCCGCAAGTGCGTTATACTTTCGAGGCGGTTTACATCGACGCCAACGGGCTGGAGATTCCGTTCCGGGCGGAGATTCAGTTCACGCAGCACCTGAACGCCGGAGCGATGATCGCCGCCGTGGCGTATGCACCCGACGGCATCGTATTCAAGAACGACGAGGTGGCGACGCTCAGGGCGCATTGCGACCTGTGGCGCGGAGCCTCTATCGACACGACGAACGTCACCTACGCGTGGGGCATCAAGGATTCGGCGGTATTCGCGGGCACGACACTGACAGCTGCCGCGGCAGCCGGAGCCACGACCATAACGGTCGCTTCGGTAATGAACATGGAGGCGGGAGGCAGGATAACCATAGGATCGGCACAGTACACCATTTCGGCAGTCAACGCCTCCACGAAGGTCGTGACGCTGACCTCCGCACTGAGTGCCGCAGCCGCATCGGGAGCCGCCGTTTCGTGTCCCTACTACAACTCCATGCTGGGTGCCGGCTGGGCATGCCTTACCTCGACCAATCCTCGGGGCGTGACGGCAGGCTGGACGACAAACGAAATCACGATTACGGCAGATGCCGTTCTCAACTTCGAGACCTTCAAGTGCGCCATCAAGGATACGGACACCTCGGCGGGCAACGCCTCGGCGAACAAGGTCGTCTGCGACATCATCTCCTTCACGGATATGTCCGACCCCATCACGGTTGATCTGGTCAGCCAGAAGGGGTTCACCATCAAGAACAACGGCAATGACGTGGATGCCAAAGCCGTGTTATACAGGGGCGGTGAGGAAATCGACACGGGCGGGACAGCTTATACCTATACATGGAAACTGTGGAACTCTGCCGGGACTTCCGTCGTGAAGACCTACACGGGAAAATCCATCACGGTCTCGAAAGCCGATGTGACGGGGAAAGGCGTGCTGATGTGCGAGGTATCGAAATAAACGACATGTCTTACAACGAATACGAGGGTGCCAAATACTTTTTGGGACACCCTCATTGCGTCTGACGTGTTTCCCGACAGGAAAGTCAGTCTCTTGGCATGGATTTCACGATCCCGCTCACGGGGTCGAATTGTACGGCGGCATTGTTGAACAGCCGCTCGATATGCCCGCTGCGGATCATTTCGGAGGTCGGCAGACAGTGAAGGACGGGCGTATCGATAAGGGCTATTCTGTCACTCAGCGAGAGGGCTATATCCAGTTCGTGAGTGGAGAACAGAATGCATTTGCCCTCAGCATGCGCTAACCGTGCGAGCAGGGAACACAATTCGTAACGGTTGGGCATGTCAAGAAACGAGGTCGGCTCGTCCAACAGGATGACGGGCGTTTCCTGAGCCAGAGCACGGGCTATCATAATGCGCTGGCATTCACCGTCCGACATCTTATCCATCGTGCGGCCGGCATACGCCTCCATTCCGACCGAAGAGAGCGACCGCATGACGATTTCCCTATCTTGAGGCTGCATGCGGCCGATCCAGTTGGTGTAAGGGGCGCGGCCGATAGCCACGACATCCTCGCACCGCAGGTTGGCGATGCGTGTGCGCTCGGTCGTGACAAATGCCAGTTGCCTTGCCTTCTCCGGAGTTCTCATGTTTGCGATACAATGTCCGTCGAGCAGGATTTTACCGCAATAATTATGATTCAGTCCGGCTATGGCACGGAGAAGTGTAGATTTCCCCGTGCCGTTCCTGCCAATAAGGGCAGTCAGCTGTCCTCTTTTGAAAGAGGCATCGACCTTATCGAGAAGCCTCTTCTCTGCGTAGCCTATGGAAAAATCGCACAGTTCTATCATACCGTCATCGATTTATTGCGTAAAACCACCCATACGACTATCGGGATTCCCAGCAGTGCGGTAATGGCATTTACGGGCAAAGTGAACATTTTGGAAACGATATCGCAAAGAAGCAATACCGCCGCCCCCGAGAGAAGGGTTCCCGGCAGGAGCACGCGGTGGTCGGCCTCGCGGAAGAGCATCCGCGCGACGTGAGGCATGGCAAGACCGATGAAGCCGATCGGGCCGCAGAAAGCCGTTACCGTGCCGGCCAGCAGCGTCGTCGAGAGAAACAGCAGACCGCGCGAACGGCGGATATTCAGTCCCATCGTTACGGCATATTCCTCGCCGAAGAGCAGGAGGTTGAGCGGTTTGATCGTCCATACGGCCAGCAGCAATCCGACAACGATTGACGGCACAAGGATAGTAAGCTGTTGCGCCGTCACGTCGCCCAGCGACCCCATCGTCCAGATGACAAAGGCTTTCAAAGCCTCTTCGCGGCTCAGGTATTGCAGGATCTGCACGACCGCCCCGACACCCGACGAGAACATCATGCCGAGGATCAGGATGACCATGATGTCCTTGATGCGGTGGCCTACGGCAGCGATTACGAGCAGCACGACGGCCGCACCCAGCCAAGCCGCTCCGGCGATGCCTATCGACGAGCCGACGCCTGCCAGCACCACGAGCGCCACGCCGAGGCTTGCACCCGAGCTGATGCCCAGCACGTAGGGGCCGGCCAGCGGATTGCGGAACAATGTCTGCATCTGCAAGCCGCTGACCGATAGCGCCGCCCCGGCCAGCAGAGCCACAACCGCCTTTATCAGCCGTATGTTCAGTACGATTTTCGCCGTAGTCCGCGGGCAGTCGCCGCCCGTCAGGGCCGCCCATACGTCGCCGACGGGAATGCGAACCGCGCCCACAGCCAAATCCAACAGGAAGAGGCCGACCGTAAGCACGGACAACGCGGTGAACAGGATGACGGGGCGTGAACGCATCTATTTCAGTTGTTTGTAGTATACGAAATCTTCTTCGACCAACTCGGGGTGGAATATCTTCACGAGGTCGCGCAGAAGAAGGTCGGGATTCACGACGGCCGATTCGTAGTAGTCGTTGCCTCCGGCGGCATTGGTGCGGGCGTTGTTGTTATAGACATAGCCGTTTCGGACGCAGCGGGTATCGGCGAACTTCGGGCAGGCGGCTTTCAGTTCGTCGAGTGTGTTCGCCATGCCGACGTTCAGCCACATATCGGCCTCCGAAGCGAGCAGGTATGCCTCCTCCAAGTCGATAGGCGTCGAAGAGTTGCCCGTGTTCTTCTTGTAGATGTAGTCGCCTCCGGCGTCGGTAATCAGCCGCACGGCATAGTTTTCCGTCGAGGGCATGAACCACGAATCGCCGTAGGGCGTATTGAGCATGACCGACGGGGCATCGAGAACGGCACCGGACACTTTCTGTTTCAGCGCATTGTATCGGATCGGAATATCCGCGAATACCTTTTCGCCCTTCGCGCGTTTCCCGACGACCTCCGAAAGCGCCACCAGCCATTCGGCTTTGCCCAGCGGAGATTCTTCGAGATAATCGCCGACATACATGAACGGGATGCCGAGCTCCTTGAGTTTGCTCTCCATCGCACTGGCCCCGTTCACGCCGAAAAGCAGCACAAGGTCAGGGTCGAGCGACAACAGAAGTTCATAATTGATATTTCCCTCGTAACCCACGTCGCCGATGCTGTCGCGGCGTGCCTGAATGTCGGGATTGGAGATATAGTCGAGTCCCGAAACGCCGACCACACGTGCCGTCTCGCCGATGGCGTCGAGCATGGCGATATGGGTCGAGGACATCGCCACGATGCGCTGCGCATCCCCTTCGAGGACCTGCCCGTCGAAACCCTCGGGAACGGGTTCCCCGTTACGGGAGATGAACAACCGGGTGGTGACGCTATCCGCGCCCTGCCACGGATTCATGACGGAAACCAGCACGCTCTGTCTGCCGTCTGCTCTTTCAATCTTGAATCCCGAGGCATATTCGGGAGCGTAAAGCTGTTTGTTGAAATCGGCAAGTTGGGAACTCTTGCCACGACAGCCTGCAAATGCCAGCGCAAGCAGCACCATCAGGCTCAAATTCTTTAATACTTTCATATCATTACCTTATTTACGTTTACATTATTTTCTGCTTTTCCCGAATTTCGGGGTGATGCCGATGAAGAACTCGAAGTTGATGCCGGGCATAGGACGCGACAGCACCGAGAGATAGTCCTCGTTGAACAGGTTATTGACGGCAAGTTTCAACTGTACATCCAGCGGTTTGAACGACAGCATTTTCTCCAGTGAGATATTGCTCATGAAATACCGGGGCAGGTGGCCTGTCAGCGTGTAATCGTTGCTCGACATGGTGAAACGTTCCGAGTAGTAAGCCCACTTGTAGAGGAACGCCCACGTCCGCCATGACAGCCGTCCTGTCAGCGAGGCGGAGTGCTCCGGCACGTAAGGCAGTTGTTTTCCCACCGACTGGTCGGCGGGCGACATCTTTTCGCCCTCGTTGATGGAGGGGGTCCACGAATAGGAACCGTTCAGGTCTATCAGCCAGTCCTTTGCCGGCTGCACGGCAAGGTTGGCCTTCACTTCGACACCGTAGGCATGGACTTTCTTCACGTTGCGCGGCGAGAAGAACCCCTTGGTCGTCGGCAGCCAGATGATCCAGTCGTCGATGTAGGAGTCGAACCAGCTTGCGCTGC
>ENA-OUOW01002392-OUOW01002392.1-human-gut-metagenome-genome-assembly--contig:-NODE-2392-length-10569-cov-4.349249_pt1 | contig 10569 bp, 6 predicted proteins | sample MGYA00237938_ERZ548769 | MGnify/ENA primary metagenome ERZ548769 (study PRJEB26490, sample SAMN05356870) | human gut metagenome | biome: terrestrial biome; feature: human-associated habitat; material... | reverse complement strand
GGCGCGAGGTAATGCCTGTCGAGCCAACGGTCGAAATCGTTTTGCACGACTTGCGGCGGCTGGATCACGCTCGTGGAACTCAGGTCGTCTTCCGAGCAGGCTGCGAGTACCGCGGGGAAGAGAAGCAATACGAGGAAATATATGAGGTTCTTTTTCATAATCGAAAATCTTTTTTATCGTTTTTACCGGGGGTTGGCCGTCAGTCCGGCGGCGATGACGTCGGGCGGCAGTTGCAGGCAGCGGCGCGGGTCGCGGTTGCCGCCTTCGTCGGTCATCGTGTCGGTCACCTTGACCAGAGTATCCTCGTCCTGGTCGATCAGGCGGCGGTAAAGGGTGATTCCGTAGCGGCGGGTGTCGAACCAGCGCATGCCCAGGTGCATGAATTCGATGCGACGCATGAAGAGAATCGCATGGATCATGTTCTCCTGCGTGCCGGGGTCGATAACGAAGCCCGGGTTGAGTTTTTTCTTGGCCGTACGATACATGTTCTTCAGGTCGTCCTCGGGTTTTTCGGGATCCTTGGGCGTCATGTCGTAGCCCAGGGCATCTGCCCATTTGTTGATCGACTCTTCGGTCAGTCCTTTGTAGTAAGAGGCGGTGAGCTGGTTCTGCGCCCACATGTTCATGTCGGCCAGGGCGGCCGGATAGTCCTTTTTCATGATATAGGCCTCGGCACGGTTGAGCAGCGCTTCGTCGCCGCTGGCCACCACGAACAGCGAGTGGGTGAAGCCGATGGCCTGCACGGGGTCGGAGTATTCGAAGAGGTACGGCACCCGCGGAAGCAGGTAGCGCCCTGACCCGTATACCCATGTGCGGAGCTTCCAGCCGTACTTGCTGCCCAGGGGGCTCATCGTGGTCGCGGATGTCTCGATCGTCTCGTAGGCGGCGATCGACTTGCCGTGCGTGTAACGGTTCTGGCTCCCGTAGTTGCAGAAAATCGCGCCGGCATTGGAAAGTCCCGTCGAGATAAGGTAGTTGGCCTTCAGCGACGTGGAGTTGTACGCTTTCGAAATGTCGTTCAACGGGTTGCGCGGGAATGCGGCCAGGTAATCGAGGTCGCGGAGCTGCGATTTGGGATCCGACCCGAGCGCCATGCTTGCGTATTTGATGGCGTTGTCCCAGTCCTCGTGGAACAGGAAGACGCGCGATGCGAAGCAGCAGGCGGCCTTGTAGTTGAAATGGTACTTGGGAGCCGAGTAGATCGCGTCGTCGATGAGCGGGATGCCGGTTTCGATGTCCTCGATCATCTTTTCGTAGACCCCGGCTACCGTTCCCCGGCTGTATTTCGGGTTCAGCTCGGTTTCGGCGTGTTCCATATAGGGTACTCCGAGGTCGTCCGGGTGGTTGGTGTTGTAATGCATGCAGAACATGTTGACCAGTACCCAGTGGGCGTATGCGCGGCAGATGAGCGCCTCGCCTTTGGCGGCCTGGAGCTTGGCTGTCTTGGCACCGCCCAGTTCCTCGATGGCCGCGAGCGCCTGGTTGGCCGCGGCGATCGCCGTATAGGCATCGCCCCATACCGCGTTGGGGTTTTCATTGGTTTCGACCGAACTTACTTCCTGCCAGTTGTAGAGCTCTTCCTGAAGTTGGTTGTAACTCTTTATCGAACCATAGTCGTCGACGTTGTCCGACGAGAACTCGGCGCACATGTTATAAGTATTGTCCGGGTAGGCCGACACCAGCATCTTGACGACCTTTTCTTCGGTATCCAGTTCGGCGCGGCTGTCGGGCATCTTGTCCAGGAAATCGTCGCATGACGCGAAGGCAATGGCAGCCAGCGCGAGGCCGAACGTATAGAATATGCTTTTTTTCATCTTGTTGTTCTCTTTGAAGTGTTAGGGACTATAAGCCGATGCGGATGGTCAGCGTGAACTGGCGGGGAACCGGTGCCGCGACACCTCCGGTGTTGAAGAACTCCGGATCCTGGCCGTTGAGTTTCTTGTCCGCGTAGATCAGGAAGAGGTTGGTCGCCTGAAATTTTACGGAGAGGCTCTGGAACTTCAGCTTCGAGATCAGCTTTTTCGGGAAATCGTAGGTCAGCGATATCTCCTTCATGCGGATGAAGTCGCCTTTGGCGATGCGAGCCGTCGAATAGTTGTAGGAGCTGTAAGCGCGCGACAGGTTGTTGTTGTCGTGGTACATGCGCTGGGAAAGGATCGTCGGGATGTTTGTTTTCTTTTCGTCGCCCGTTACCATCCAGCGGTTCTTGAATTCGCGCGGCATAGCCGTGAGATCCGAATAGTAAGACTTGAATACGGGGTTGAGGCGCACCACGTTGCCGAACGAGTAGGTGATGAAGACGTTCAGCTTGAGCCCTTTCCACTGGAAGACGTTGCCGAACGACCCCATGTCGGTCGGGTCGACCGAACCCGAGTACTGGAGGAAAGAGAGGTTTTCACGCTCCTGGAAGTTGATGCCGGTCGTCGAGACGTCGCCGTTCTGGTCGAGGAATGTCGGGAGACCGATCTCGTTCAGCCCCATGAAGGGGATCGAGAAAAGCGACCGTACGGGGTAGCCTTCCAGCGTGAACCCGCTGCCCGCCACCAGATCCATCACGCGCACCGAGGTCTCGAGTTTGCTCACCTCGTTGTGGATGTGCGAATAGATGAAATCGGTCGTCCAGCTGAAATTCTTGGTTTTGATGTTCTTGGTCGAAAGGCTGATTTCGATGCCGTTCGATTTCATCTCGGCGACGTTGCCCTTCTTCTTGATGATACCGCCGATGCCCTGCGTTGTCACGTCGCCGATCAGGTCGAAGTTGTTACGTTTGTACCAGTCGACTACCAGGTTGATGCGGTTGTTGGCAAAGCCCATGTCGGCCCCGATGTTGAGCTCGTGTTTCTTCTCGTAGGTGAGCGACGAGTTCTCGAGGTCTTCGATCTTCAATCCCGATTCGCCGTCGCCGGCCGACGGCCTCCAGGGGGTGTAGGCGTTGATCACCACGCGCGAGTTGGTCACCGTCGACGGGCCGCGGTCGGCAGTGAGCGAATAGGACGCCTTCAGCGACAGGTGCGACAGCGCGGGCTGTGCCTTCTGGAACCAGGACTCTTCATGCAGGTTCCATGCGCCTGAAATATTCCAGGTGGGCAGCCAGCGCGACTTGCGCGACTTGCCGAGCTTGTTGGTGCCTTCGTAGCGGAACGTGCCGTTCACGGTATAGCGCCCTTTGTAGGAATAGGTGCCGTTGAAGTAGTAGGCGTTGTTGCGGTAGTAGGTGTCGCCCAGCGTGTAGTATTTAGACCCTTCTTCCTGTCCCTTCTTGAAGATCCGGTAGTCGTAGAACGGCGTCATGCCCATGTCGTATTGCAGGCCCCAGCCGCGGAACCAGGTGTTGTGGCGGTCGGCCGAGTTGACCTCCATACCCGCGAACAGGTTGATGATGTGGGCGTTCTTGATCGTCGTGTTGTAAGTCGCCGTAAGACGGAAGTCGTACGAGTACATCTTGCGGTCGTCACGTTCGTAGATGCCGCCCACCGGCAATACGACCTCTTTTACGGCATAGGGGTTGTCGGGATCCTTATAGAGGAACGGGTTGTTGTTGCGCACGGTCGTCGGGGAGTCGGTGCGGTAGGCCGTCGCCTGGTTCGATTCGTCGGTGATGTGGTGTTCCTGCACCGTCGCGTTGTATTTCACGGCGGCCAGCGCAGCCAGCTCGAGTCCCTTGACGGGCTCCCACTTCAGTTCGGCCTGGAATTTCGTGTCCACCACGTCCAGATCCATGTAGTTGGCATCCAGTTCGTGGAGGATGTTGAAGGGGGCGTAGTTGCGCGTGTAATAGGCGTCTTTGTCCAGCGTACGCGAGGTGTTCATGGCGTACGAATAGGGGTTGATGTCGAAGTCGCGCTTCACGGTGCCCGTTACGGCGTCCGTAGTGCTGGAAAGCGTTCCCGGCGCTTTCTGTTTACGGTAGGACGCATTCGAGATCAGGTTGAGGGTGAGGTTGTCCAGAATGTTATAGGTCGCGTTGAGGTTGGCCGTGTAGCGCGAAACCTTGCTGGTCTTCGTCCATCCCGGGTCGTACAGGGCGCTCAGCGAAGCGTAGTAGGACGATTTCTCGGTTCCGGAAGTGAGGCTCACCGAGTGGCTGTGCATGATGTTGTTGTTGAACAGCGCCTGGAACCAGTCCGTATTGCGGTATTCGGCCGAACGCAGATAGCCTGTGATCGCTTCGGGCGTATTCTCCATCAGGGAGGCGAGATCAGGTTGTACATCCTGCCGTAAACGCCGCTCTCGGAACGGTTGGCCGTTTCGGCGAGGTTCAGCCAGCCCTTTTTGCGCATCTCTTCGTAAACGGCCATCTGATCCTGCGAATTCATGATGTTGAATTCGTTGTACGAGGGGATCATGCGGTAGGTGAACTCACCGGTGTAGTTGATGCGGCTGACGCCTGCACGGCCTTTCTTGGTGGTGATGACGATGACGCCCGCCATGGCGCGTGCGCCGTAGATCGAGGTGGCGGAACCGTCTTTGAGGATGTTGAAACTTTCGATATCCTCGGCATTCAGGCCTGCGATGGCCGAAGAGATCAGTGTCGTGGCGTCGCCCGACGAGAGCGCATCGGCGTCGATGTCCACCACGTCTTCCATAATGATGCCGTCGACGACCCACAGCGGTTTCGAGCTTCCGAAGATCGACGTGGCACCGCGGACGCGGATCTTGGGTGCGGTACCGAATGTACCGGAAACATTCTGGACGGAGACGCCGGCCGAACGGCCTTCGAGGCCGCGGCTGATGTCGGCCATGCCGGAAAGTTTCACGTCATCGGCGACGAGCTGGTCGGATGCCCCGGTGAAGAGGCGCTTGTCCGTCTTGGTCATACCCGTGACCACGACTGCTTCCACGGCCTGGGCATCGGGTTCGAGCTTTATACGGACATTGGGGGTGATGGCTATTGTCCGGGTCTTATAACCCACATAGGAAACCTGTAATTCCCCCCCCCTCCGGCGGGAAGGTCTTTGAGTACAAACTCACCATTGACATCGGTCGAAGTGCCGAGTGTCGGGCTGTCTTTCACGATCACGGTCGCCCCGATTACCGGGGTGTCGTTCTCGTCGACAACGCTACCCCTGACCGTTCTGGTCTGGGCCGACGCTGCCGCCATGAAGAAGACTGCCATCAGCGATAGGAGAATCTTTCGTCTCATAGGCAATAATTATTAATTAAAGGATTAAGTATGGGGGCCTTTGCAGGCCGGGTTTGAAAACGAGCAAACATTCCCTGTACGGAGACGGGAGCGAGTTCCGTGTACGGTTCGCGGGGATTGTAGCGTGCCGGAAAGGTTGCTGGCGGCGGTTTGCCGTGGCAAACGGATTTTCCGGGAGCCGCAAATTACGGGATCGCCCGTGTGGGCAGGTTTCCGTAAGCAGACATTCGTAGAGTTGATGGAGGGTGCCGAATCCGGGGCAATGAACCGTCCGGGTGTTTGCGAAGCAGGATGGTCGGCAGTTCGACTGTGGCCGTTGAATACCGGAGGATTCGGCGTGGCGGAGAGTGTTCCCCTTTTATTGCCTTTATATTAAAGGTCCCTTATATACAAGGTTGTTTCCGGCGAAAATACGGAAGGCGGCCTGTGCCGCCGGACAAATCTGGCACTTAATCACTTTCCGCGAATCTCCCGTGCGGAGCGGCAACGAGTAGAAATTTTTCATGGCTTCCAGATTTTTGATGGGTGTTCTGTCCTGCCGGTAAATTTTTAGTATATCCGGTTATACAAAATTATGTTTTTGTATCCTTTGTGGAGTATGAATTCATCTGAAAATAGTATGATTATATATCGGAAATGCGGTTGTTATGCCCTGATTTATTGCCGATTTGCTTTCTTTTCCCTATTTTTACATGGAAACGGAGTATGTTTTTATCTAACCGTCTTATGCACCTGAGGTATCTGTTGCTGGTCGCCGTGTGCGTCGCGGTACCGGCGTTGTCCCAGAATATTTGCCGTATCTCGCACCGCGAGGGGTTTTCGAATTGTTCCATCCTCTCGCTTGCGCAGGATGCGGACGGATATGTCTGGGCCGGGAGTTGTGACGGACTGAACCTTTGGGACGGGCATTATGCCCGGAACTTCCGGCTTTCCGGTAACCTGGTGCAGGAGATCGTCGCTACGGACGACGGCTACCTGTGGGTGCGCACCAACTATGGGGTCGACCGGGTCGATGCACGGGCCCGAACCGCCGAACTGCATGCCGACTTCCCGCGTGTTTACCAATATACGGCACGGAGCCGTGACGAGGCGTTCTTCCTGTATAAAGGGCGTTTGTACGGGTATGTCGCCTCCGAGTCGCGTTTCGAACCGCTCTGCGGAGTCGATGCCGACGATGTATTGCGCATTTGCCTCGACCCGGACGGGGTGCTCTGGTTCGTGCGGCGCGACGGCATGGACTGCGCTCCGGTAGTTTATGACGCCGAGGGGCGTGCGGTGCTGGGGGCGTGGAAACACATTCCGGTGCGCAACGGTATTTCGTTCGTCCGCTATGACGGTGACCGCACGGTCTATTTCGTCGACGGTGCGGGCCGCCTCTGCCGTTTCGATACCGAGCGGCAGTTGACGTCGGCCATCTGCGGGCTCGCGCAGGAACTGGAACGGCGCGGGGAGCTTGCGGCCGTTATCCGCGACGGGGACGACTATGTATTGGCGTTCGAAATGGGCGGGGTGTTGCGCCTCCATGCTTCCGGGTCGGAATCCGGGGGCTATACGCTGCGGGAGATAGATGTCGCTTGCGGCGTTTTCTCGCTGCTCAAGGATTGGAACCAGGATATCGTATGGATCGGGACGGACGGCAGCGGCCTGCTCCGCCAGTCGGCCGGGGATATCGCGGTACGCTCCATAACCTATGACATGCTGCCTTACAAGCTTACCAAACCGATCAAGGCGCTGTTCGTCGACGAGCGCGGCAACCTGTGGGTCGGGACGAAGAACGACGGGATCCTGTGCATCCGCGATTTCCATGCACAGCGGGCGTTCGGACGGGAAAATACCCGGAATTTTATAGCCGAGAATACCGCCCTGCGTAAGAATTCAGTCTATGCCTTTGCCGCGAGCCGGCGCGGTGTGCTGTGGATCGGGGGCGACGGCGGGGTGTGCTATTATTCCTATGGCGACGGACGCATCCATGCCCTGGCGGGCTGTGAGCAGTTGGCGAATGTACACGGCTTGCACGAAGATGCTGCCGGGGTGCTGTGGGCGGCAACGATCGGTAGCGGAGTATACCGCATCGAGCTTGCAGGCCACGCAGGCGCCCCCGTTGCCCGGCTGGCCGAGTCCGTGGATCTGGGGAGCCGGGAGCGGAGCCGGAATTTCTTTTTCTCGTTCTGCGAGGAGTCCGATTCGACGTTGTGGTTCTGCAACCACGGCATCGGGGCGGTGCGATACCATAAATACGCACGCCGGGGCGAGGTGATCCCGCTGGACGGACGCCGTGGGTTGGCCGCGAACGACGTGACGGTCGCCGTGCGCTGTTCCGACGGGACGCTCTGGTTCGGAACGGGGTGCGGCATGGGGTGTTACCGCCCCGGGGAAGGGGCGGTTGCCGTCGAGTTCGCCCACGACCAGTTGCAGACCGGGGTGATTCACGGACTGCTGGCCGATTCGCTCGACAATGTCTGGGCCGCCACGAATGCCGGGATTGTCCGCTATAATCCGGCTGCGCACCGTTCGGTGGCCTATGGCGCTTCGTACGGGCTGGAGGTCGTGGAGTTCAGCGACGGTGCTTATTTTTACGACCGCCGTGCCGGGAAGCTGCTGTTCGGCGGCATCAACGGTTTGGTCGTGGTCTCGGGCGGCGAGTCGCTGCACCGGGGGTATATGCCCCCGGTGCGGTTTCGGGATGTGACCATCGACGGCACGGATCACAGCATTTCGAAGCTGATGCGCAAGGGCAAACTGGTGCTTACCCACCGGCAAGGGGCTTTCGGTCTTTCGATCGTGGCGCTGGACTATATCAACGGCGGCAACTATTCGTACCTGTATAACCTCGAGGGGTTCGACAGCCAGTGGAATGACAACCGCCATAACAACCGGCTGCTTTTCGCCAACCTTCCGCCCGGCAATTATTCGCTCAACGTCCGCTACCGGAACAATATGACCGGGGAGCTGAGTCCCGTAGGCCGGCTGGCGATCCGGGTGTTGCCGCCGCCCTATGCTTCCGCTTGGGCATGGGTGGTGTATGGTACGGCCGCGTGTGTGTTTGTTGCGTTCACGGGGCGCTATCTGGAGCGCCGCCGCCGTGAACGCATGCACAGGCGGCAGGCGCTTTACGACCAGCACTCCAAAGAGCTGCTCTACGAGTCGCGTATCCGTTCGTTTGCCAGCCTGACCAACGAACTTTCGGTGCCGCTGACGCTTATCAACGGTTCCTGCCAGCAGATCCTGGAGTGCGGGGCCTCCGACGGCTTCGTGCTCCGGCAGGTGGGATTCATTCATCGCAATGCCCTGAAATTGAAAGATCTGACCTGTTTGCTTAATGAGCTCAGGGCGGCCGGGGCGGCGGATCGTCCCGACGACGTCGAGCTGCTCGATGTCACCCGGATGTGCAACGGACTGGTGCAGACTTTTGCCGAGTATGCCGAAACACACAAGGTAGGCTACCGTACCGAGGTGGGGGAAGGTATGCTCTTCCCCTCGGCGCGCGGTACGTTGAGCATGGTGCTGAATATCGTGCTGTCCAATGCCTTCCGGCGCTCGGAGACGGGCGGGGAGGTTTTCTTCGGTGTATCCGTTGTACAGGATAGGCTGCGGGTTGTGGTTTCCAATCGTGGGGAGGGCGTAGATCTGGGGCAGATCGAGTTCCTCTCCGACCGTTACCGGCTGCTGGACTATCTGGAAAGCCGCGGTAAGGGCGGCCTTTCGCAGAAAGGGGATATGGAGCTGGCGATCTGCCACAACCTGGCAGCGAAGCTGGGCGGGGAGTTCCGGATCGCATCGGAAGGCGACGTTACGACTGTCACGTTGTCGTTTCCCGAACTGGAGATCGCCCGGGTAACGCAGCCAGTCCTGCAGGTGGACATGGCTTCCGACCGGCAGTTCGGGATGCCCGGCGCCCCGGCTGTTTCCGCCGTAACCTCCCGCGATGCGTTGCCGACGATGCTCGTGGTGTGCGAAGACCCCGACATGGCTTCGTTCCTCGCGCAACTCTTCGCCGGCGCCTATGACCTTAAGGTCATGGGAGAGCTCGGGCAGGCTGCGGAGCAACTGGCAGCGTTGCGGCCACAGGTCGTCATTTGCAGTGCGGTGACGCTCGATCCGGCCATGACCGGTGTGATCCGGCATATCCGCAGGAGCAGGCACATGGCACAGGTGCCGGTCATCCTGCTGACGTCGGCCTCGCGTTCCGGGATGAAGATCGAGGGACTGGAGTCGGAGGTGGACATCTGCCTGGCCTTCCCCTTCGACATCGCGCACCTGAGAAACGTCGTGGGGCAGTTGCTGCGCCGTTATGAATCGCTGAAGGATTACGGCCGTTCGGCATACAGCGCGTTCGACCTGGCGCAGGGGCACCTGCTCCACAAGGAAGACAAGGTTTTCCTGGACAGGATGCTCGAGATCATCCACGGCAATATCCTCGACACGTCGCTTTCCACACAGTTCATCGCAGACCGGATGGGGATGAGCCTGCCCAACTTCTATCGCAGGCTGGGGGGCGTGACCGATCGAACCCCGGCCTGCATCATCCGGGAATACCGGCTCGGTCTGGCCGAACAGCTGCTGGTGACCACCCGGCTGTCGATCGACGAGATCATTTACAAATCGGGTTTCTCGAATCGCAGTACTTTCTTCCGGGGGTTCGTGCTCCGTTTCGGATGTACGCCGAAGGTGTACCGCGAACAGAAAGTCAGTGAGGCGATGGAAACGGATGCAGGGCCGGGCACAGAGGCGGGAGTGGAAGCCGAGACAACCTGAGGTGGCTGTTCATCCTGCCGGCCGCGCGTTTCGCGGCGGAGCGGGGCCGCGCTTTTTTGTTATTCGGCCCGAAATCGCTATATTTGCCTCCGGAGTTTCCGTGTACGGTTCGTCCGAGCGGGAACGATGGTCATTTTTTAACGATATCAACATGAAAATTGCGATTGTGGGCGCCAGCGGGGCTGTGGGCCAGGAATTTTTGAAAATTTTGGAGGAACGCGACCTGGGGATCGACTCCCTGTTGCTGTTCGGTTCGGAACGCAGTGCGGGACGGACGTACAAATTCCGCGGAGAAGATATTACCGTCAAGCTGCGCGGCGGCGACCTTGTCATCCATTATACCGATGACGGCGTGCAGATGACCGGCAGTGCCGACACGGTTTTTACCGGCGTCGTAGAAATTTAATTGTAAAAAAGCCGAAAACGGCTTTTGATAAAATGGAATAGGGTATTGGAGAAAAACAGGTTTCTCAGTCAAAGAAAAATATAAAAGTTCTGCTGTAAAAAAGAAAGGGGTAAGTTCTATGACAAAGTACATTTTCGTAACCGGCGGCGTGGTTTCCGGCCTCGGCAAGGGCATCACGGCGGCATCGCTTGGCCGTCTTTTAAAGGCGAGAGGGTTAAAGGTCGCCGCACAGAAGCTTGACCCGTACATCAACGTTGACCCGGGT
>ENA-OUOW01002390-OUOW01002390.1-human-gut-metagenome-genome-assembly--contig:-NODE-2390-length-10583-cov-4.551767_pt1 | contig 10583 bp, 7 predicted proteins | sample MGYA00237938_ERZ548769 | MGnify/ENA primary metagenome ERZ548769 (study PRJEB26490, sample SAMN05356870) | human gut metagenome | biome: terrestrial biome; feature: human-associated habitat; material... | reverse complement strand
GAATCGACGATCCCGAGTTCTTCGTGCGCAAGGTAGGCGCTGGACTGGCGGTTGGCGGAACGCGCAACGGCGGACAAGAGATGACGGTCGATGCCATCAACCACTTCTTCCTTGCGCAGGGAATGACGCTTGTGACTGGAGGCAACGGCATGTACACCGGTGCCATGCTCTGGAACCCGGGTGACGGATCGACGGACATGGACGATCCCGCCGGCATGGAGAACGCGAGGGTCCTCGGGCGCAAGGTTGCCGTTATGGCAAGGGTCATGAAGGAGGCGAACCTGTGGAACCTTCAGGCATGATTCCGGTCACGCTTACCGTGAACGGGCGTGACTACCCGTTGCTGGTCCCTAGGACCGAGCGGCTCCTCTGGACGCTCAGGGAGCGGCTTGGGCTCACGGGTGCCAAGTGCGGCTGCGGTACCAACGACTGCGGCGCCTGCAGGGTCATCGTAGATGGAGTCGCACGCAACTCGTGCGTCCTGCTCACGCGGAACATGGAGGGGAAGAGCATCGAGACGATCGAGGGGCTGTCCGACGGGCTCACGCTCCACCCCATCCAACAGGCCTTCATCGATGCCGGCGCAGTTCAGTGCGGGTTCTGCACGCCTGGCATGATCATGAGCGCAAAGGCGCTGCTCGACTCCAACCCAGACCCAACTGAGGAAGAGGTGCGCGAGGCCATCAAGCCAAACCTCTGCCGCTGTACCGGATACGTCAAGATCGTCGAGGCGGTGCTTCTCGCCGCGCGACGAATGAGGGAGGCCGATGGCGAGAATTCCGCGCACGCCGTCGCTGCAACGGGAGGCGTATCGGCGTGAGCGACGTGCCCAGGGGTCTAGTCGTCGGCAAAGACCAGGCAGTGTACGACGCCCGCCAGAAGGTGACCGGGCGCCTGCGCTACGTGGACGACATGAGCATGCCCGGCATGCTGTACGGGAGGGTGCTGCGGTCCCCGCGGCCCCACGCGCGCATCGTTTTCATCGACGTCTCCAAGGCCAAGGCGGTCCCTGGCGTCCACGCGGTGGTGACGCACCTCGACGCTCCGCGTGTTCGCTTCAACGCAAATGGCGAGGACAGCGACGTCCTCCCGTCCGAGCGAATCCTGGACGACGTGGTGCGCTTCGTTGGCGACAAGGTCGCGGCAGTGGCTGCCGAGACGCCCGAGGAGGCGGAGAGGGCCATCGGGCTCATCGACGTGAAGTACGAGGACCTTCCCGCCTACTTCGATCCGGAGAAGGCTGCGGAGGAGGGGGCCTTCCCCATTCACCCAGAGATTCGCGAGAATGGCAACGTGCTCATCCCCGTGGATAAGTCTGCAGGAGACGTTGATGCCGCGCTCGTCTCGGCGGACCTCGTCGTTGAGGGAAGGTTCGAGGTTCCTGCCATCCACCATGCCGCAATCGAGCCCCATGCCTGCATCGCGAGCTACGACGACTTGGGCAAGCTCACCGTGTGGACCCCCTCGCAGGACGTGTTTGGCCAGCGCGCAAACCTCGCGAAGGCCCTTGAGCTTCCAGAGAGCCGCGTACGGGTGATAAGCCCTGCCATGGGAGGTGGCTTTGGGGGCAAGATCGACCTGGTCTGCGAGCCGGTGGCCAGTCTTCTCTCGATGAAGTGCGGTCGACCTGTCAAGCTCGTGCTTGGCCGGGAGGAGGACATCGTCTCTGGGCCAACGCGCCATGCCGAAGTCATCTATTCGCGCATGGGCTTCATGCGCGACGGCACGATGGTCGCATGTGACTACAAGGTCTTCCTCTCATGCGGCGCCCAATCCGGCGGAAGCATGTCGGTGGCATGGGCGGCGGGTGGCAAGTTCTTCAAGCTCTTCCGAGCCCCCAACCTGCGCTATCGGGCATATCCTGCCTATACCAACAGAAGCAGCGCCGGTGCCATGCGAGGCTTTGGCTCTCCTCAGCTCTTCTACGTGATGGCGTCGCAGATCAACGAGGCAGCCGCTCGCCTTGGCATCGACGCCTGCGACCTCTACCTCAAGAACGTGAACGAGCCCGATGCCATCGACCTTCTCGGCGAGCCCATCGGAAACATGCGCGCCGCCGATTGCATCCGCAGGGGCCGTGACCTCTTTGGCTGGGAGGAGGCCTTGGGAGAGGTAAGGAAATCGAGGGCAGGGCACAGGCGCTACCTCTATGGCTGCGCGTGCAGCGTGTCGCCCCACGGAAGCAGCCTCTTTGGCATCATGCCCGATACCTGCGGCACAACTATCAGGATGAATGGCGACGGTAGCTTCACGCTGCTCACTGGCGTGAGCGACATGGGCAACGGCTCGAACACCACCCAGATGCTCGTGGTGGCAGAGGAGCTGGGCATCCCCCTCGACCACATCTCGCTGGTCAAGACCGATACCGAGACGACGCTCTTCGATGTTGGGGCCTTTGCGAGCAGGGGAACTTACGTGGGCGCCGGCTCCGCACTCGCGTGCGCTAAGCTGGTGGCACAGCGAGTGAGGGAGGAAGCGGCCGAGATCCTCGGGGCGAGCCCGGAGCAGATTGAGCTTCTCGACAATGGCGCCCAGGTCAGAGGCGAGGTGGCTCGCAGGGTGAGCATGCGTCAGGTTGCGGAGAGCGCCCACAGCCACGAGCGCGACATCATCTGCTCCAAGATGTACGGAACGACGGCGGCGCCCATCTCGGCGGGGGCGCATTTCTGCCTCGTCCGCGTTGACTCAACAACCGGGAAGGTGAAGGTCCTTCGCTATGCCGCGGTGCATGACGTGGGCAGACCGCTCAACCCCCTGGGACTCGAGGGGCAGGTCGCAGGAGGCATTCAGATGGGCATTGGCTATGCGCTGTCCGAGGGGCTGGAGCTGGACGAGAACGGCAACATCCCTCACCGCAGGCTGCGCGACTGCCATCTTCTGCGTGCCACAGACATGCCCCGTGACGTGCGCATCGAGTTTCTCGACAGCGCCGAGCACACCGGACCCTTTGGCGCGAAGAGTGTGGGGGAGTGCGGGACGGTGCCGGTTGCCGGGTGCGTTGCCGCGGCCGTGTCCAATGCCGTCGGTCATGAGTTCCGAAGTCTGCCCATCAGGGAGGAGGACGTGCTGTGCGCACTGCGAGAATCGCGAACGCGCGGATAGTGACGCCCGATGGCATCGTTTCGGGCGACGTGACCTTCGAGGCTCCCGAGGAGGCCGGCCACAGTGGTCGCATTCTTGAGGTGGGTCCCTCGACGCTCAACGCCGACCAAACATTTGATGCATGCGGAGCGTGGCTCGTGCCCGGGGGTATCGATGCGCACGTCCACTTTGGTGGTTTTGGAAGCGTCCCCATTGCCGATGGGTTCTACCGGGGGTCTCGGGCTGCCCTGGCGGGTGGGACAACCACCGTTATCGACTTCGTGGAGCCGGACGGCGAGGAGAGCGTCCCGCATGCCATCGAGCGGCGTCGTCGCGACGCCATGACTTCCATGGTCGACTACGTCTTCCGCCTCGTGCTCACCGAGAATTACCGAATGCAGATGGAGCACCTTCCGCTTGCGGAGCGAGCGGGCATCCATGACTTCAAGCTCTTCACCATCTACGACGGGGAGACTCTTCGCGAGGATGACATGCGGTTCATTCTTGGCAAGCTAGCGGATGACCCCCACCGAACCTTCCTCGTTCACGCCGAGGACCCGGATCAGATCGCTCGCCTCCAGGCCGAGCATGGCGATTCCACGGACTTCTTGGAGTTGGCAAGAACGCGGCCTCCCGAGTGCGAGGCGCGCATGGTCCGCATGCTGCGGCACCTTGTCGACGAGACGGGCGCTCGGGTCTGCGTGGCTCACTCCACGACCGCTGCCACCATGGACCTCCTGGAGGGGCCTGTACCAGCACGTGGCGAGTTCGTTGCCGAGACCTGCCCACACTACCTTGCCTTCACCGAGGACTCGCTCAAAGGCAAAGGCGGGTGCCTCTTCACCATGACGCCTCCCCTGCGCGATGCGGGCAACGTCGAGGCGCTCTGGAACAAGGCCCTTGAGGGGCAGCTGATCCTCTCGACGGACCACTGCCCGTACTCTCTGCGCTACAAGCGCGATGCAACGTACCAAACGGTGCCCTGTGGCGTGGATGGCGTCTGGACGCGCATGTCGTGGCTCTATTCGGAGGGGGTCGCAAGTCGTGGCATGGACATGCGGCGCTACGTTCTTCTCACCTCCGAGAACGCGGCTAAGTTCTATGGGCTGTTCCCCCGCAAGGGGGCCATTGTCCCTGGTGCAGACGCGGACCTTGCGGTAATCCAGGATGGCGAGTGGCAGGTTCGCGTGGAGGATGCCCCAGATGCCCTGGATTACACCATCTGGGAGGGCAATCGCCTTCGGGGCAGGGTGGCGAGAACCTATCACGGCGGGCGGCTTGCCTTTGACGGGACGCGCGTTCTGGCTAGGCCGGGTAGCGGCAAGCAAATCGACAAGACGAGGATGGAAGCATAGTGCGGTACTTCGACAATCACGCGGACACGCTTACCGAGCTACCCGAGGGCGAGAGCCTGTACGAGAACCACAACGACGTGGACCTTAGGAGAACGTCTTCATTCGCGGACACATACACCCAGGTCTTCGCCTTGTGGCGGGATATGGCGAGCATCGATTCCAAGCAGGTAGATGAGGAGTTCGAGCGCGTCTATGCCCGTGCCTGCTCGCTTGTGAAAGCTCAAGCGGAGCGCATCGAGCTTGTGAAAGACGCCGAAGGTATGCGCGCTGCCCACGAATCGGGGCGCGCAGCCGCATTTCTCTCACTCGAGGATGCCTCGTTTGCAGGCTCGCATGTTAGTGATGCATACGACATGGGCGTTCGCTTCTGCATGCTCGCGTGGAACTACCAGAACCAGTATGCCTGCGGGGCAGCCTGTGACCAGCGGAGTGGCCTGACGTGTGAGGGGCGAGGCCTGGTTCGCACCCTCGTGGGCCAGGGGATGGTCATGGACGTCTCGCACCTCTCAGATGCCGGGGTGGAAGACCTCCTATCACTTGTGGATGGGCCGATAGTCGCCTCTCACTCCAATGCGCGTGCCGTGCGTGACGTGCCCAGAAACCTTCCGGACGCCTTCATCGCCGAGATTGCGCGTCGCGGTGGCGTCATCGGGCTCAACCTCTTTGCACCCTTCGTTGGGGATGTGCCAACGATCGACGACGTCCTCCGTCACGCGGACCACATCATGGAGGTTGGAGGAGAGGACGTTCTCGTCATGGGAGCGGACTTCGATGGCTGTGACGGCCTCTTCCCGGAAGGCATCAAGGGGGTCCAGTCCATTCCCGTGCTTCGAGCCGCGTTTGCCGACTCCTTTGGAGAAGAGCTTGCCGAGAAGATCCTCTATCAGAACTCGGAGGGCTTCATCGAACGCGTCCTCTAGGGAAGGGCGGAGAAAAAACAAGTGTTGTGCTCCAGATGGCCCATCGTGAGGGACAATGGGCTATCTATGCGTAATTTTAGATTTTATTTGCTTAATATTCATTAATTTCAGAATACGTAATCAGTCTGAGACATAACTGCGACACGCGAGAAAGCAATCACCCCTACCGTCATAACCAGCCATTTGGACAAGGTACAGGAGGCGGTCGCATGCATGGTAGGAAGGCACTTGTCGGTTGGGTCTCGGTGCTCATGGCGGTGTTATGCGTTCTGGTGTTGCCAGGTTGCAGCCAGGATTCCTCGTCCTCGGATGCAGCTTCCTCCTCGGGGGATACCGGCCGCACCTACAAGGTAGCCATGGTGCTCAACGACAGCATCAACGACGGCGGCTGGGGCTCGAGCGCATACCAGGCCATGTGCGACGCGGCTGAGGCCCGCGGTTGGGAGACCGCCTACAGCGAGAACGTCGAGCAGTCCGACTGGGTCACGGTGATGCAGAACTACTGCGACCAGGGCTACGACCTGGTCTTCGCACCGAGCGGGCAGTTTGGTGACGCGGTCCAGCAGGTGGCAAAGGACAACCCCGATACGCACTTCACGATTCTCTCGTCCCAGATCACCTCGGACAACATCGAGAGCATGCTTCCCAACCTCGACCAGATTGGGTACCTCTCGGGTACCCTTGCCGGCCTTCTCACCAAATCGAACCAGGTGACCTTCGTTGGCGGCGTCGAACTTGACACGACTGTGGCAAAGGCGGCCGCCTTCGAGAAGACCGCCAAGATCGTGAACCCGAGCTGCAACGTATCCGTTGTGTATGCGGGGTCGTACAGCGACGTGGCCAAGGGCAAGGAGATTGCCGAATCCGCGATCTCAAGTGGCACCGACGTCATCTACGGCGATGCCTCCGCAGTCGACTCCGGCGAGCGCGAGGCCATAAAGAACCACCCTGGCGTCTACGACATCGCGCAGCCCTCTGACCTCGGGAGCTCTGACGATGACGTCATTGCCTGCTCCATCGTGACCGACAACCGGGTGATGATCGAGCAGTGCCTCGAGGACGTCGAAACTGGCTCCTTTGGCAACAAGCTCGTCGAAGGCTCCCTGGAGAACGGTGCCATCAAGATGGGCACCTTCTCGGAGAAGCTTGTCTCGAAGGACGTCCAGGACAAGTTCGCCGAGTACGAGAAGCAGATCGAGGACGGTACCTTCGGGGAGTAGGTCACTCCCATGGCTCTCGGGCTTTATCGAGAAAGGAGCACGTGATATGGATGTCAGCAGGAGACAGTTTCTGAAGGGCTCGATGTCGCTGACGGCGCTTCTTGGATTGGCAGGGTGCGGGCAGTCCTCTTCCGGCTCGTCCAATGCGGCGGATTCTTCTGATCATAAGTACAGCGTGGCGATGATACTGAACGACAGCATCAACGACGGTGGCTGGGGCTCGAGCGCATACCAGGCCATGTGCGACGCGGCGGAGTCTCGCGGCTGGGAGACCGCCTACAGTGAGAACGTTGACCGCTCCGACTGGGTCACGGTCATGCAGAACTACTGCGACCAGGGCTACGACCTGGTCTTCGCGCCGAGCGACCAGTTCGATGATGCCGTTAAGCAGGTTGCAGACGAGAACTCCGGGACGCACTTCATGGTTCTCTCCTCGGAGCTGACCAGTGACAACATCGAGAGCATGCTGCCAAGCACTGATGACATTGGATATCTAGTGGGGGCCCTCGCCGGACTCCTTACCAAGGTCAACCAGATTACCTATGTCGGGGGAATCGAGTTGGGGACTACGGCGGCAAAGGCCGAGGCATGCAAGAAAGCCGCGCAGATCGTCAACCCAGACTGCAGCGTATCAATTGTGTATGCAAATTCTTACAGCGACGTGGCCAAGGGCAAGGAAATCGCCGAGGCAGCCATCTCAAGCGGCACCGACGTAATCTTTGGCGATGCCTCCGCAGTCGACTCCGGCGAGCGCGAGGCCATAAAGAACCACCCTGGCGTCTACGACATCGCGCAGCCCTCTGACCTCGGGAGCTCTGACGATGACGTCATTGCCTGCTCCATCGTGACCGACAACCGGGTGATGATCGAGCAGTGCCTCGAGGACGTCGAAACTGGCTCCTTTGGCAACAAGCTCGTCGAAGGCTCCCTGGAGAACGGTGCCATCAAGATGGGCACCTTCTCGGAGAAGCTTGTCTCGAAGGACGTCCAGGACAAGTTCGCCGAGTACGAGAAGCAGATCGAGGACGGCACCTTTGCCGCATAGCAGGCCTGCGCCATTGGGTTATCGAAATGAGGGGCTGGCAACGATTTCGGTTGCCAGCCCCTCAACTTGGCTGCCTTAAACTGGGCGAGCTTACCCCAGCAGCGCCTCGAGGATGCCGTAGTAGCTCTCGCACGCACGCTCAAGCTGGGAAATCTCGATGTATTCGTCCACGGTGTGAGCGAGGTCCTCCCTTGAGGGGCCCAGCCCGATCGTCGGGATGTGCGCCTCGCCGGCATAGTGGCTCCCGTTTGTGCAGAAGTTGTACTGCGTTACCTCTGGAGTCAGCCCCTTCTCCTCGAGATGGGACTTGATGCGCTGAATCCATTCGTCGTGCTCATCGTAGAGCCAGCCTGGGAAGAAGCGCTCCGCTTCGATGGTCTCGCCCGTGTAGCAGGTGGCCGATGCATGGGTGAAGCCAACCTCCGCCGAGAGCTGGGGGCCCTTCTCGGACGCCTTAGCTATGAGGTCCTTGACCGGCTCAAGCACGCCCTCTGGGGTCTCGTCCACAAGTAGCCTGCGGTCATAGGTGGCTCGGCATCCCTCCGGGACCACCGATGCGCCAGGATATGGCTCGCTCTTGATGTCCACGAGCTCGAGGATTCCCTTGCCAAGAACAGGATGCTCCGGAGGCTCGAGCCCACGCACTTGCTCGACCAAATCGCACATCTTGTAGACGGCGTTTATTCCCTTCTCGGGGTTTGCGGAGTGTGCCGGCTTGCCATGCGTGACCAACGTGAGCTCGGCTCGTCCTCGCTGGCCCACCTTGATGTTGCAATTGCTCGCCTCGCCGATGATCACGTAGTCGGGCTTGCAGATGCTGCTTACGGTGCGGGATGCGACGCCTTCGAAGCACTCCTCCTGCACCACGCCGGCGACGCAGATGGTGCCAGCGAAATCCCGCTTCTTGTCGGCGGCAAACCAGCCGACCGCCTTCGTGAACGCCGCGTCGGCGCCCTTCATGTCGCTCGTGCCCCGGCCCCAGATCTTCCCATCGTGAATCTGTGCCTCGAAGGGGGGATATGTCCACTTCTCGGCGTTCTCGGCAGGCACGGTGTCTATGTGGCCATCAAATAGAACCGTTGGTCCGGGCCGATTGCCACGGATGGTGCCAATGACGGAGCCATTCTTGTCTATCTGCACGTCGTCAAACCCCAGAGACTCCATCTCCTTGCGAAGACGATCTGCGACGTCCTTCTCCTCTCCCGAATAGCCCTTTGCCCGGATGAGGTCTTGGCACAGTTCTACAAGCTCCCGAGAACGACCCTCTTCCATCTGGTGACTCCTCTCAAGGCCGATGGTCCCGAACTTACGTGCAAACACGTTTGAGGATAGGAGCCGAAAGACAGTGAAGTGGGCCTGGCGGAGATGCCGTAACAGTTGGGTCGCTGCCCGTAACAACCGTCTAACACAACGCTTGGATGGGTCTCGTATCGCCTCGGAGCAGGAAATATACGTGACAAGCAAAGTGTCACGTCTCGCAACAATTGGAAACGCTGCCGCGCCGGTACAGCAACTCTTGCGTTACTGCAGCCGCTTAATCTCATTGGCGGAAGGACTGCCGAGGACCATGCGGTCCTTGACGCGAGTGGAGAGGAGGACGGCATGGCGGAGCTCATGCGCATGGAGCACATAAGCAAGCGGTTCGGGACAAAGCTTGCCAACGATGACGTTTCCCTGGGCGTCAACGAAGGCGAGGTGCACACCCTTCTGGGAGAGAACGGCGCTGGCAAGTCTACCCTCATGAACGTTCTTACCGGTCTGTACCAGCCTACGAGTGGAAAGATCTTCTTCCGGGGGAAAGAGACCAAGATCAATGGTCCCCGCGATGCGGCTAGCATGGGTATTGGCATGGTTCACCAGCACTTCATGCTCATCAACGCGATGACCGCGCTCGAGAACATCACGCTTGGCACGAAGAACAACCCCTCGCCGCGCCTGAATCGCTCTGAGGACAAGAGGAAGGTTCAGGAACTCGCGGATCGCTATGGACTCGAGGTCGACCTGGACGCGCGCGTTGCCGATATGTCCATCGGCATGCAACAGCGTGTCGAGATCCTCAAGGTGCTCTACCGCGGCGCAGACCTGCTCGTCCTTGACGAGCCAACTGCCGTTCTCACGGACGTCGAGGCCGAGGGCCTCTTCTCCATCATGCAGTCCCTCACGGCGGAGAAGAAGGCAGTCATATTCATCTCGCACAAGATGCGCGAGGTCATGAGGGTTTCCGATAGGATCACCGTCCTTCGTGACGGCAAATCGGTCACGACGCTCAGCTGCGCAGAAACCACCTCTCAAGAGCTCGCTGACCTTATGATTGGTCATCGCTTCCGTGAGAGCATCTATGAGAAGGTCACCAACCCTGGCGAGGCGGTCATGTCCCTCAACCATGTCTCGCTCTATCCAGAGCGAAAACATGGTGGCCTGAAGGACGTGTCGCTTTCCATTCACAGGGGCGAAATCGTTGGCGTTGCAGGCATCGATGGCAATGGCCAGTCCCAGCTCGCTCAGGTGGTCACCGGCTTCGCTCAGCCAACGTCTGGGACCGTCGACACCCCCTCGGGCAAGGTTGCCATCTACAGCCCCAAGAGCTTCATCGACGCGGGCGTTGCCGACATCCCCGAGGACAGGAACAGCATGGGCCTCGTTGGTGACATGAGTATCGCTGAGAACCTCATCCTCAAGAACACCGACGACGAGCGATTCTCGTATGGTCACGGGGCATGGTTCAAGTCCAGGCACATCCATGAGTTCGCGGAGCAGATGCGCGAGAAGAACGACATACGCTGCGCCTCCGTTGACCAACCGGTGCGTAGCCTTTCCGGTGGAAACCAGCAGAAGGTCATTCTCGCGCGAGAACTCGAGAGCCACCCGTCTTTGCTCGTGGCTGCCTATCCCACCCGCGGACTTGATATCGGGGCCACCGAGTTCGTTCACGATGCGATGATCAGGGAACGCGATGCCGGAT
>ENA-OUOW01002365-OUOW01002365.1-human-gut-metagenome-genome-assembly--contig:-NODE-2365-length-10724-cov-4.032899_pt1 | contig 10724 bp, 10 predicted proteins | sample MGYA00237938_ERZ548769 | MGnify/ENA primary metagenome ERZ548769 (study PRJEB26490, sample SAMN05356870) | human gut metagenome | biome: terrestrial biome; feature: human-associated habitat; material... | reverse complement strand
CTCATGAGAAGATGGCGGATGGGATGAAAGATACATTGAATTTTATTTCCGGAGGGATACAGGAAACGATCGCATTGTCAGCTTATGTGGACAATCGTCCGGTAGAAGAAGCGGTTGACGAAGTGATGGACGGATTCGAGGGGGAAGATGAAGTTGTTGTATTGACGGATTTAATGGTCGGAAGTGTAAATCAAAAGTTTTTTAAATACCGTACGAGACCGCATACACATATCGTAAGCGGTATGAATCTGCCTCTTGCATTTCAAATTGCTATGGAACCGCAAGGGAAGTATATTACGGAAGAGAGAATGAAAGAAATAATTGAGACGGCAAAAGAAGAACTGAAATACGTAAATGAGGTTTCAAATGACGAGGATGAGGAAGATGAATAATCAGACAGCATGGTGGAAAAAAAGCGTGGTATATCAAATATATCCGAAAAGCTTCTATGATTCGGACGGTGATGGATTTGGGGACTTGAACGGAATCAGAGAAAAACTGTCGTATCTTGAAAAGCTGGGAGTAGATGTGATCTGGCTGAATCCGATTTATGAATCACCGCAAGTTGATAATGGGTATGATATATCGAACTATAAAAAAATAGAGCCGCAGCTTGGGACGATGGAAGATTTTGACATGCTGCTAAAAGAGGCTCATGAAAAGGGAATCCGCATCATTTTGGATCTTGTTGTCAATCATACATCGGACAAACATCCGTGGTTTACAGAAGCAAAAAAAGGGAAAGAAAATCTATATCATGATTATTACATATGGAAAGATACGATCCCGAATAACTGGGGATCAAGCTTTGGCGGACCTGCATGGGAGTATGTAGAAGAGACAGCGCAGTATTATCTTCATCTGTTTGCAAAAGAGCAGCCTGATCTAAACTGGGAGAACCCTAAAGTCCGGAAAGAAGTACAGGAGATTCTTCGCTTTTGGCTGGAAAAAGGGATTGACGGATTTCGGATGGATGTAATCACTTTGATTTCAAAAGATCCGGCTTATCCCGATGGTCCGGTGATTCAAAACAAAGCATACGGAAGTTATTATGCAGGCTGTGCAAGCGGTCCGCGCGTCCATGAATATCTACAGGAAATGAATCGGGAAGTGTTGAGCAAATACGATATTATGACTGTAGGAGAAGCTCCTCATACAAGTGCAGACGAGGCGGCGCCTTATACAGCTTCGGATCGGCATGAACTGAATATGGTCTTTCATTTTGATCATATGCATCTTGATTATGATGAAAATGGAAAATATGCTAAAAACCGCGTGAAATTGACAGATTTAAAAGAAGTGATGACGAAATGGCAGGATACAATGCATGAATGTGACGGTTGGAACAGTCTTTACTGGAGCAACCATGATCAGGCAAGGGCGGTATCTCGTTTCGGAAATGAATCAGAACCGTATCGTGTTAAATCGGCGAAAATGCTGGGAACGATCCTTCATATGATGCAGGGAACTCCGTATATTTATGAGGGAGAAGAACTGGGGATGACAAATGCTCATTTTGAGTCTATAGATGAGTACAAAGATGTGGAAGCGCTTGATATTTTTCGGGATTTTACGGAAAGAAAAGGTTTTTCCGAGAAAGATACATTGGAACTTCTCGGCTTGAAATCAAGGGACAATGCGAGAACTCCGATGCAGTGGGATAATACGGTCAATGCCGGGTTTACAGAAGGAACTCCGTGGATCGGAGTGAATAAAAACTGTAAGGAGATCAATGTGGAACAGTGTCTTGCAGATCAGGATTCGATTTTTTACTATTATCAAAAACTGATTCAGCTTCGCCATGAAATGCCGATTATTACAGATGGGGTATATGAGCTTTTGGATAAGGAAAATGAAAGCGTATATGCATATCTTAGAAAGGGAGAAAAGGAGACGCTTCTCGTAGTCGGAAACTTTACGGATAAGACGATCAATTATCATATAGAAGAAAAGGTGCAGGCTAAGAAAAGCAGACTTTTGATTTCAAATTATAACGCGGCGGAGACGTTTGAAAGAGATTTGTCGTTAGAGCCATATGGGGCATGCGTATATTTGCTGGAAGCAGAGAAATAAGGAAATAATTTTTCCTTATAATGAAAAAAATGAAAAAACTCTTGACGAGGTTGGTGTTAAGTGATATCTTAATACCAACCTTTTTAGTAGGTAAAAAACAGAAAGGAAGATAAGATATGGCAGATTATAAATTCGACACAATTCAGTTACATGCAGGACAGGAACGTCCGGACCCGGCGACAGATGCGAGAGCAGTTCCGATCTATGCAACGACATCATATGTTTTTCACGACTGTGCCGATGCCGCGGCAAGGTTTGGTCTTCAGGCAGAAGGAAATATTTACGGCAGGCTGACAAACTCGACGCAGGAGGTATTTGAAAAAAGGATCGCGGCGCTGGAAGGCGGTTCAGCGGCTCTGGCGGTTGCTTCGGGAGCTGCAGCGATCACATATACGCTTCAGGCATTGGCGCAGAACGGCGGTCACATCGTTTCGCAGAAAACAATTTATGGCGGAAGTTATAATCTGCTGGCGCATACGTTGCCGAATCTCGGAATTACGGCAAGTTTTGTAGATATCCATGATCTGGAAGCGGTAGAACGTGCAATTACAGAGCAGACAAAAGCGCTCTATATCGAGACGCTCGGCAATCCCAACTGTGATATTCCGGATATGGATGCACTGGCAGAATTAGCTCACAAATATCAGATCCCTCTTGTGGTGGATAATACGTTTGGAACGCCGTATTGGATTCGGCCGATCGAACATGGAGCGGATATTGTCGTACATTCTGCCACAAAGTTTATCGGCGGGCACGGAACAACACTTGGAGGCGTTATCGTTGATTCGGGAAGATTTGACTGGAAAGCTTCGGGAAAGTATCCGGCTATTACAGACCCAAATGACAGCTATCATGGAGTTGTGTTTTCGCAGGCGGCTCCGGGCGCGGCGTTTGTGACATATATCCGGGCGGTGATCCTGCGTGATATGGGCGCGGCAATCTCTCCTTTTGCTGCATTTCTTTTGCTTCAGGGAACAGAAACGCTCTCCCTTCGTTTGGAACGTCATGCCGAAAATACGAAAAAAGTGATCGAATACTTGAATCACCATCCCCTTGTTGAAAAAGTGAATCATCCGCTTCTGGCGGATCATCCGGATCATGATTTATACAAGAAGTTTTTCAAAAATGGCGGAGGTTCTATTTTTACATTTGAGATTAAGGGAGGAATAAAAGAAGCGCACGAGTTTATCGATCATTTGGAAATATTTTCTCTTTTGGCAAATGTTGCGGATGTCAAAAGTCTTGTGATCCATCCGGCAACAACAACCCATTCTCAGCTTAACGCACAGGAACTGCAGGAGCAGGGAATCCGGCAGAATACGATCCGTCTTTCAATCGGAACGGAACATATCGACGATATTATCGCAGATTTGGAAAAGGGATTTGCATCTGTTGAAAAACTGTGAGAAAATAAAATTGAAACATGAAAAAGGAGATAATAATATGTCTAAGATTTATACATCAGCCGATCAGTTGATCGGAAAAACACCACTTATGGAACTGACCCATATTGAAAAAGAACATGGGCTGAAAGCAAAAATCCTGGCAAAATTGGAATATTTTAATCCGGCAGGCTCTGTAAAGGATCGAGTAGCGAAAGCGATGATAGATGAGGCTGAAAAAAGCGGAAAATTAAAGAAAGATTCTGTTATTATCGAACCGACGAGCGGGAATACAGGAATCGGTCTTGCGGCTGTTGCAGCGGCAAGAGGATACCGCATTATTATAGTGATGCCGGAAACGATGTCGGTAGAACGCAGGCAGATCATGAAAGCATATGGCGCGGAACTCGTGTTAAGTGACGGAGCGAGAGGAATGAAAGGTGCGATTGAGAAGGCGGAAGAATTGGCAAAAGAACTTCCGAACAGCTTTATCCCGGGTCAGTTTGTAAACCCGGCGAATCCACAGGCTCATCGGGACACGACGGGCCCGGAGATCTACGAAGATACAGATGCGAAGGTCGATATCTTTGTGGCGGGAGTAGGAACAGGAGGTACCCTGACCGGAGTCGGAGAATATCTGAAATCGAAAAAGAAAGACGTGGAGATCGTGGCTGTTGAGCCGAAGTCGTCGGCAGTTCTTTCAGAAGGAATTCCGGGAGCGCATAAAATTCAGGGAATCGGGGCAGGATTTGTTCCGGAAATTTTAAATACAAATGTTTATGACGAGATTATCGCAGTTTCGGACGAAGATGCATTTGCCACAGGAAAAATGATCGGACAAAGAGAAGGTATTCTTGTCGGCATTTCATCCGGAGCAGCGGTTTGGGCGGCAATAGAGCTTGCAAAACGCAGCGAGAATGAAGGAAAGACGATCGTAGTGCTTCTGCCTGATACGGGGGATCGCTATTTGTCGACACCGATGTTCGCGGATTGACTTTCAAAAAGCATGAGAAAGGAGAAGTGCTGAATGTTGATCTCCACAAAAGGAAGATATGCTTTAAGAGTGATGATCGATCTTGCACAGAATAAAGAGTCCGGGCATGTCGCGATGAAAATCGTGGCTGCCCGGCAAGGTATTTCTTTGAAGTATTTAGAAAGGATCTTGCCGGTGCTGACAAAAAACGGATTAATAGAAGGCGTTCACGGAAAAGGCGGCGGGTATCGTCTCTGCCGTGAACCAAAAGAATATAAGGTCGGAGAAATCCTTCGTCTTACGGAGGGAAACCTTGCTCCGGTCTCATGCCTGGAATGCAATGCACCTGTCTGTGAAAGAAAAGATCAGTGTCACACAATTGGAATGTGGACTGATTTTCACAAAATGATCAATGATTATTTTGATGGTATCACACTGGAAGATTTGATGCATAGAAATACAGAGTTATCAGAGGATGAGAAGTAATGAAACGAAATATTGATTTGAATGAAATATCAGACGGGCGTCTCTATTCGTCCGGAGATATGGTAAAAGCGGATTGTCATGACTGTGCGGGGTGTTCCGCATGCTGCAGAGGAATGGGTGACTCGATCAAATTAGATCCTATGGATATATGGCGGCTTAAAAAAGGGGTCGGAAAAGAATTTACGGCTTTGATGGAACAGGAAATTGAGCTGGGGATTGTAGACGGTATGATATTGCCGAACGTGCGGATGACGCCGGAAGGAGATGTCTGTCCGTTTTTAGATGTGTATGGCAGATGCAGCATACATGCATATAGACCGGGTATCTGCCGTCTGTTTCCTCTTGGCGGATATTATGAAGAAAACGGAATAAAATATTTTATCCAGATCCATGAATGTGCGAGAAAGGAACGTGGTAAGATAAAAATAAAAAAATGGCTCGGAATTGCAAACTTGAAAGCGTATGAGGACTATATATGGAAGTGGCATGGATTTCTGAAAGATTGTGAAAATGCGATCTTCGGGCTGGATGATAAAAACAGAAATATATTGACTCTATATGTGCTGAGGAGCTTTTTTGAGGCGCCATATCGGGCTGATGATGAAAACGGATTTTATGAAGAGTTTTCTGTAAAAATGGAAGAAGTGAGAAAAAAACTGGATGGCTTGAAAGATTTTTCGTAAAGCGCTTTAAAATAGAAAAAATGTTCTCTTGTAGTTTTGATTGTAAAGAAGTATAATGGGAATAAATTTATGGATAACGCTTCCTGAAAGTATCTCATGGAAGCGATCCGGACAGGAAAACAGGAGGTTTCGATATGGCTTGGGCAATATTTTCTATGCTATTTCTCGCGATCGGAGGAGTGGTCTATGGCGCTGCGGCATTAATCTGGTTTGCGTTGACGATTCTCGCAAACTGGCTGATGTTTATGAAAGCGGGAGAGGCCGGTTGGAAGTCTATAATTCCGGTATATAATACATATACGGCTTATAAGATCGCGTGGACTCCGAATATGTTTTGGATTTATTTCATATTTACAGTGTTGGAAAGTATATTTTCCAGTATTTCCTGTCTCTTATACACCTCTCTATTCGTCGGCAGCGTCAGATGTGTATAAGAGACAGATTTCAGGCGGAGATTTCTGGTCGTTTTCGGGATTTCTGGGAGGTCTGTGCGGACTGGTAACGATCGTTTTGTCTGTGTTTTATTGTGTGAATCTGGCGAAAAGCTTCGGAAAAGGACTTGGGTTTACGATCGGACTGATTTTCCTTGAGCCGATTTTTGTTATGATGATCGCTTTCGGATCAGCCCGATATCAGAAATATTAAAATGTCTTGTTTTTTATAAGTGAAAGGCGTGTTATGAAAAGAGGCTGTGAAATAACAGTCTCTATGGAAAAAGAGGACCTTTCGTTCAAAATGAACGAAAGGTCCTCTTTTTTACTCCCTTTCCGAAGGGGATATATTGCCAAAGGAGAAGTTTATCAGAGGTATATCCATCAGAGTGTGGAAATGAAACGTTTAAAGGCTTTAATTCCTTCATCTGTGCATTTATATACACCTGCGTCTTCGAGTACTTTGCAAAATACTTTTCCGACTTCCTGTTCCAAAATCTGTTCGATATTTTCTTCTGTAACATTGTCGTACTCTGATAGAAAGGCATCTGTCCAGTCTGCGTGTTTTGCAATTTGATCATTGCTTCGGATGTCTTTTTTCTCTATGATATATTCTTTTAGAAGTTCCATCTCTCCTTTGAGTCTTGCAGGAAGAACGGCGAGACCCATTACTTCTATCAGACCGATGTTTTCTTTTTTGATATGGTGAAGTTCTTCGTGCGGATGATATACTCCGAGAGGATGTTCTTCTGTTGTAATGTTGTTGCGAAGCGTCAGATCAAGTTCATACATACCGTCTTTTTTTCTGGCGATCGGGGTGATCGTGTTGTGTAAAACCCCGTCTGTTTCTGCAAATATAAATGCTTCCTCGTCTGTATAAGTACGCCATTTTGAAAGAATATGATCTGCAAGGTCGATAATCTGTTCCGTATTTTCTCCTCTCAGACGGATAACAGAAAGGGGCCATTTGACGATTCCCGCTTCCACGTCTTCATATCCCGGCACAGTAAAGTTTTCGATGATCGGAGCTTTGGCCATGGCGAAAGTATAATTTCCGCCCTGGAAATGATCATGGCTTAAGATAGAGCCGCCGACGATCGGAAGGTCTGCGTTCGATCCAAGGAAGTAGTGTGGAAATAGTTTAATAAAATCAAACAGTTTGGCAAATGTATTTCTGTCTATCTTCATCGGAACATGTTCGCCGTTAAATACGATGCAGTGTTCGTTGTAATAAACGTAAGGAGAATACTGGAATCCCCAGCTGCGTCCCTGGATCGTGATCGGGATGATGCGGTGGTTCTCTCTTGCAGGATGGTTGGAACGTCCGGCATAGCCTTCGTTTTCCATGCAGAGCTGACATTTTGGATAGGAAGCGGATTTCGCTTTTCCTGCAGCGGCAATCGCTTTCGGATCTTTTTCCGGTTTGGAAAGATTGATCGTAATGTCAAGTGTGCCGTATTTGGTTTCGACTGTCCATTTTCGATCTTTTTTGATGCGGTAGCGGCGGATATAGTCACTGTCCTGACTTAATTTATAATAGTAAGAGGTGGCTTCCTCAGGAGAAATGTTATATTTTTCCTGAAATTCTTTTTGGATCTGTGAAGGACGCGGCATCAGACAGTTCATGATTTTTGTGTCAAAAAGATCACGGTATGTAATGCTGTCTTCTATAATTCCCCGTTTTACGGCCTCGTCAAGAAGATCTTTGAGAATTTCCTCAAGATCACGGTTGTCGGAAGTACATTCGATGTCTTCGTAGTTGTCTTCATGAAAGAGTTCAAGAAGAAGATTTGTTGTGTAAACACGTTCGCATTCGGGAGTAAGACCGGTATCTATCCCATATTGCACTAATTTTTTGATTGATTCATAAAGCATGATCGGACTCCTTTTTTCTGTTTTTTGTTAATTAATTTGTGGAAAGTTTTTTATTTTCTCGAAATTTTCTGTCTATAGTATAGGATGAAAGCAGTGAAAAGGTCTATAAAAAATCCGTGCGAATCCATGTAAAAATGTTGCATTTATAATAAGGGAAAGTTTATAATGGATATAGTTTGATGATCGGGATATGAAACGAAGGATCAAGAAAGGGGATTCTATGGAAGCATCATATAAACATTCGTATAAAACAGGGGAAAATCTGCTGAATTCTTTGTCCGTATATAATGTCGGATATCAGAAATGTGATCCCGAATATCAGTGGGGGCCCGGAGTGAGAGATCACTATTGTATTCATCACATTTTGTCGGGGAGCGGATGTTATTGTACGGGAACTGTGTCAAAGCATTTGGAAGAAGGAGATACGTTTATTCTCTATCCGGGAGTAGAGCTTAGGTATCAGGCAGATGCGGATAAGCCGTGGGAATATGCATGGGCAGGGTTTATGGGCGCGGATGCGGCGTCTCTTATCAGAAATACAGAATTTAGCAGGGAGACTCCGTATATTTTAAAAGGGAGGATTCCGACAGAAAAGATACGTGACGGACTGGAACGGATTTATAATGCGAAAGGAAATACATATGAGGCCGCTGTCGCTATGACAGGGGAGATGTACAGTCTGCTGGCAGTGTTTATGCATTACGCAGAGCATGAAGAGAAAGAAAAGGCGATACAGCTGACTTACGCAGAGAAGGCGGAGAGTTATATAGAAACAAATTATTCATATCCTATTACGGTAGAAGAGATTGCTTCCTATGTCGGGATAAGCAGAAGCCATTTGTTTCGTTCTTTTCAAAATTATATGAACAGATCGCCGAAAGAATATTTGACGGAATACAGGATCAAGCAGGCGTGTCGACTTCTGCGAGAGACAGATCTTTCGGTCTCGGCGATTGCTTATTCGGTCGGTTTTGAAAATAATCTTTATTTTTCAAAAGCTTTTCGTAAGCAGAAAGGGGAAAGTCCGTCAGAGTACAGAAAGAGCCGTGTAAGAAAAATATGACGGTATATCTTGCAAAACGGAACGCTTTGCATCTATAAGAGAAGAAGAACATATACTGGAAAGTGAAAGAAATCAAAGGCAGAGATGCAATGGAGCGAAACAGAAAAATATGGATGCAGATCTTGGTGTTGGCAGCAGTGCTGCGCTTTTTTCCATTTGATTTTCAAACGGCTGTTTCAACGGCGTCAGAAGATGTTGCGGCGGAATGTGCAGGGGGAGAAGAGCAGAAACCGAAGATTGCGCTTACGTTTGATGACGGGCCGAATATAAAGTATACTCCGATGCTTTTGGACGGTTTAAAAGAACGGGGGATCAAAGCAACATTTTTTCTGATCGGAGCAAACACAGAACAAGAAGAAAGCAAAAAAATCGTAAAAAGAATGTATGAAGAAGGTCATTTGATCGGAAATCATACATATCGTCATGTCGATCTGTCGAAAATCAGCGGCAGAGAGGCTGAAAAAGAGATTAAAACTACAGATGAGGCGATTAAAAAGATCACAGGACATGAGACGGAATTTATCCGTCCGCCGTTTGGGGCAATGCCGGAAGGAGAAGAAGATCCCGATAAAATATATGTGAAATGGACGGTTGACTCTCTTGATTGGGTTACAAAAGACACGGAAAAAATTGTCGAGAAAGTAACGGCGGATACAAAAGAAGGAGATGTAATCCTTATGCATGACTGTTACGGAGAGTCGGTGGAGGCCGCATTACAGATTGTTGATATTATGGAGAAACAAGGATATGAGTTTGTGACAGCAGACGAATTGATTATTAATTGATAGTTTGAAAGAACAGGATAGGAGAACGGATGATAAACGAATATTCAAGAACAGAACTTTTAATTGGCAGTGAAAATATGGAAAAATTAAAAAAAGCATCTGTTGCCGTGTTTGGTGTAGGAGGCGTCGGATCTCACTGTATCGAAGCATTGGCAAGGTGCGGTATCGGGAGATTGATATTGATCGACAATGACGATGTATCGCTTACAAATATTAACCGGCAGTCGATTGCTTATCATAGTACGATCGGAAGAATGAAAACGGATGTGATGAGAGAGAGAATCAAAGACATCGATCCGAATATCAAAGTGGAAACATACGAGACTTTTGTTCTGCCGGACAATGCAAAAGAACTTCTGGAACAGATCGGAACTATTCATTATATAATAGATGCGATCGATACGGTCAGTGCGAAAATTGTCCTTGCGGAACTTGCCGGGGAACGGAATATTCCGATTATAAGCAGCATGGGTACAGGAAATAAGCTTCATGCAGAAATGTTTGAGATTACAGATCTGTCAAAAACAAGTGTATGTCCTCTTTGTAAAGTGATGAGAAAGGAACTTAGAAACCGAGGCATCACACATTTGAAAGTGTTGTATTCAAAGGAAAAGCCGATCAGCGCAGAGGGGCGTACGACAGAAGAAGAGAAGGGAATGCGAAGAACCATTCCGGGAAGTGTTTCGTTTGTTCCGCCTGTTGCGGGCTTGCTGATCGCAGGAGAAGTAATCCGCAGTTTGATACAGGCAGAGTAGATTTACAGAGAAAACAAGAAGAGTGACGAAAGGAAGAACCAGATGGATTTATTTGATTATATGAGGGAGACAAAGAAGGAAAAAGAATCGCCGCTGGCATCCAGAATGCGCCCTAAGACTTTGGATGAAGTGGTCGGCCAACAGCATATTATAGGAAAGGATAAATTGTTATATCGGGCGATCAAGGCGGATAAGCTTAGTTCCGTTATTTTTTACGG
>ENA-OUOW01002349-OUOW01002349.1-human-gut-metagenome-genome-assembly--contig:-NODE-2349-length-10781-cov-4.390640_pt1 | contig 10781 bp, 11 predicted proteins | sample MGYA00237938_ERZ548769 | MGnify/ENA primary metagenome ERZ548769 (study PRJEB26490, sample SAMN05356870) | human gut metagenome | biome: terrestrial biome; feature: human-associated habitat; material... | reverse complement strand
ACCAAATACGATGCTCAAGTCGTACAATGTTTTCAGCACACCACCGCTTACCAAAATTCCAATAAATTTAGTAAGCCCAAATTTGCTAATTTTTGTATTTGCGGTGCTAAACAGTCCGCCTAAAAACTCGTCTGCTGCTTTTTTAGCTTCTTCGAATTTGTTTTTTGCCAGTCCGATCGTGTTATCAATATTTGTTTTAAATCCGGTTAAATTTCCAGTAAATTGTTCCCATTTCTGATTTAAAACATCAAGGGCCTGTCCGCCGCTAATTTTTAAATTCTCAAACAGCTGAATAATATCGTCAAAAGTAATTCCGTCAGTGCTTGTCAATTTTTCAAAAAATTCTTCTAATGCCGGGCTAAACTCGTCAATCAGCTCTTTTCCAGTTTTTAACCCTTTCTGGAACATTTCACTTAACTTTTTAAATCCATTTTGAACAGTAGGCAACTCTTTAAAACCGTTAAACCATTTCTTTCCAGTCTCAACGGCAAGTCTCAGAATATTTCGTACTGCATTAATGCTTTTTTGTAAAACTTGATGTTCTTCCGCAAAGCTTTTTACCTTGGTAATACCGTTTACCAAAAAGCCAGTCCCCTTATCAATTACCGCGTTCAGCTTCGTATTAGTATTCAGCCACTCCCGCAGCCCAACAATGTGGTTCCCAATGTTGCTGGTGTAATCCAAAATATTCAGGTTCACATCGCCAATCAAAGCGTTCAAGACTTTAAGTCCACTTTTGGTTAATTTGTTTACCGCATCCTTTACAATACCCAAAACACTGAATAATCCTTTTAGGGTCCGCTTCAATTTATCAGCATTATCATCGCTTAAAACCAGCTTTTCGCTCAGCTTCTCAATTCGCTGCATAAGCTTATAAACTTGGTTTGCGGTAAGCGGTGGGAATACATCATCCCAACTTCCCTTTACAATTTCCATCTGCTGCTTTACCATCTGCAACGCATTAGCAGCACTCTGGATCATCAGTTCCCGTCCGCTCGGTCTGTCAAGTTCAGCCATTAACTCGTTTAGCGGCGTTCCGGTCTCTTCAGCCTGCTTTGCCAATTCCTGCAAAGCTTTCGACTGCTCATCAGTAACACCAACGGCTTTTAACTGCTCTTCCGTCAAGTCTTCAACTGTCAACTTGGTTCCAGCTAAAACTTTATTTACCATTCCCTGGATTTGGGCGTAGTCGTATCCGGCTTCTTCCAGCGCCTTCTTTCGGGCAGCACCGTTTCCGTAATTGCCTTTAATAACTTTTGTTGCCAAATCGTTAAATTCAGCCAGTTTATCGTTTACACTTTCTGTGCTTGTAACAACCTCGCCATTATATTTAGCCAACGTCTCCTTGACCAAATCAACGGTAAGCCATCCTTTTTTTAGCGTTGCCTGAAAGTCTCCCTCCTGGGCAATCATTTCATCAATCGCAACGCCGTGTGCTTTTGCGGTTTGGGTTACAGCCTCACGAAATGCATCTCCGCCAATTCCATTTTGAAATAATTTACTCCAGGCCGTTTCATCAATCGATGCCATATTAGCGGCAAAAACTTCTTCCAAAAAGTTATTTCGGTCTTCCGCTCCGCCAGCAAAAATATCATAAAGATCATTTGCTAAATCGGTCCACATATTCTTGGCTTCTTCATAATTACCAAAAATAATTTCAAACGTATTGGCCCATCCGGTGCTCACTGCATCCTTCACGGAATTAATCGCATCCGTAAACGTCTTTGCTTCCTGTGCTGCCTTAAAAGCTCGCTCACCAAGGTTCATGGTTTCGCCATTTACCTGCTCCATTGCCTGCGCACAGGTCAATCCCTTTTCGGTAGCAACAGTATAAACTTGATCGGCATATTCACCATATTTATTTAACGTTTTCAGCAGTACGTCACTTGTAAACCAAGCTTCAGACAAAGTGGAGGCGAAATTCTCAACTGTAACAGCGGTACCCTTTGCCGTTTTGCCCTGTGCATTCAATTCGCCAAGAGCTTTTGCAGTCTCAATCGCCGTTTCCTTAAATTCCTTGGTGGCCATATTAGCATTTTCAACGCTCTTCCAATCCATCAATTTAACAGCGCCAACACCGATCGCCTGGCTTAGGTTATACATGGCATGGCTTGCTTCGTTTACACCCTGTCCGCTAATGGCCGCCCAGTTGGCAATACCCTCCATTGCAGTAACACTGGTATCCAGGTCAATGCCCATAGAGGTAAATTTACCGATATTAGCAATCATATCAGTAAAGTTATAGCTGGTCTCATCGGTAAACCAATTTAACTTTGCCAGCTTCTCACTAACGGAATCAATACTTTCCCCTGTAGCATTTACAATAGTCTGAACTGAGGTCGTCTTTTGTTCATATTTCCCAAATCCTTCCGCAATCTGGTCCAGGCTCAAAGATTTTACCAGGTTTTCGCCGGTTGTAATCGCCTGGTTGGTAATTCGCTGCAAAGCAGTAATACCCATAATTTCCAGGGCTGTAAATTTCTGCTGTACAGCCTCAATTCCGCTGGCAACGCCATCCAGGCTAAAATTTTTACCAGCATCACTCAAAGCGGTCAAGTTTTTTGCACTTTCTCGCAAATCCAGGCTTTTGTCCAGTTTATTCAGTGTTTCAATACTTTGTTTTGCTCCGCGTTCAAACTGACCATTGTCAAATTGCATTTCTACAATTCGCTGATCGATACTTGTGCTCATTCCTTCACCACCTCTTGCCATGCCTCATCCGCCATTTTTTCAAACACCGGCCGCAGCGCAGGGTTAATATAATCAATTCCTTGCACATATCCGCCATTTCTTGTTCCATGCCCGTATTGCAGCAGTAAGGCAACACTAACTCCATGGTTCAAGTTTGTATTGTTAAATCCAATCGTATAGCCGGTTTGGGTCTGTTCAATTTCATATTCCCAACTTCCAGCTGTTTTTCCGGTGTCTTTTGGCGTTGCTGCACTCAGGGCATCCACACCCCGCTGTCCATATTTCTTCAAAACGTCCCGGTAATTCCGGCGCACAATTCGTTCCAAGAAGTTTCTTGTCTTTTTCAAATCCCCTCTATGCCGTATTACCACCATTTTGATTTTTCCTCACTGATATTCCGCTTTATATAATCCCGTACTTACAAGCCCCAGTTCATTTGCCAAATCGTAAAACTTCATCGCATCTCCGCTGCTGACCGGTCCAATCGTCAATAGCTGCATCGTTCGGTTTGCTGTAGGCGCACTTTCTCGTTTCACGCTTACATAACTCCCTAACCGGTTCTTTGGTACCTTGCTGGTAAAATCGTCGTCCAGCCAATTCAACGGATGCACTCTCTGGAATTTGTACCGCACTTCAAAGTGCAAATGCGGCCCGTAGCAATTCCCCGTCTGCCCGCTGTAGCCAATCAGGTCTCCCTCTTTTACTTTCTGGCCTTTTGTTACCACAATTTTGCTCAAATGAGCGTACAAAGTTTCCAAGCTTCCGCCTTTATAAGCATCATGGCTGAGTTTTACCATATTGCCGTAACTATTGGTATTACCTTGGGTTACTTTGCCATTCCAGTGGTAACAAATGCTAACCATCCCATCCTCGGCAGCATAAACAGGGGTTCCAACCGGCGTGTCGCCAAAATCAATAGCCCGGTGCAAAATTCCACTGTTATACCACCAGCCAGCGCTGATTACATGCTTTTTCAGCGGCCAACTCAACAACACATCACCATTACTCAATCTCATTTTTCCACTCCTTTTCTAAAGGGGAATCAACCCTTTGTATGCAGCATTGCTTTTCTCTTCTCGTTCAGTTCCCGGTTCTGCCTCAAAATTTCATTCTGGCTCATTTTCTTCTTCGGCGCGTTCTCCAGGTTACAAGTCTTAATCAGCGCGATTAACCGGTTTAAATGCCAATATTCAGCTTCCCAGTTAATGTTCAGCGCGGTCATGTAATAATAAAGCAGCTCGCTTGTGATCCGTTTCTGCTGGATTTTTCCTTTATGCCGGTCGTTTTTAAAAACGCTTGCAGTCATCGGGTCATCAATATATAAATTAATCCGCCGCAGTTCATCCATTGGTAAAGCGCCGATAATCGTTACATCATCGGGTTCTACTTGGCACATGCATCGGATATAATCCAACGTTTCTTCGATTGATTTTTCTTTTCCATCAAAAAACGGTTTCTTCCATTTTGATTCCCACTTAGAAAGGGAGACAAGGTTATGCTCCAAAATCAACTCCGTTTCCGGAACATCAACAAACGTTTCACCATTCCATGCCCCTTCAATTTTTGGAATCTTTACTTTAAGCATTCCTTGTCCACCTCTTTTAATTAACTCTGCGCAGGCAGTACAATCGTGTTATTTTCGCCCTTCTTGGCATTGCGTTCCTCAGTGCGCTTCGTAACATCGGCCAACACATCATTAATAAACTCAGCCGAATAATTGGCATCGGTCATAAAACGCAGCATCAATTCGTTATAAGCTTCAGTCTGCATAAACGCTTCGCTCAGCTCCTCACTCTTAATAAAACGTCTGCCATCAGGACTCTTCTCACCATAACTTTTTGCAATCAAATCGTGGAAGCACGCCATGATCTGCTTGTTATCATTACTCTTCACAATTCGTTCAAGCATTTCTTTCATGCCACCATCCACTCCATACTGGAGTGCGGTCAGTTCCGCTTCATTCAGATTAAAAAAGAAATCCTCAGTTCTGGTCACATTGTTATAGTCCGTGTAAGTAATTGTCTCTTTACGCATGTGTTTATTCTCCTTTCAAAAAACTCCATTTTGATTTTTTATCAGCCGCCGGAAGTCATCAAAGTCTTCACTTCATCCGGCAAGGGCAGTCGGGCAGCCGCGGTGCTGGAACCATACAAAATTGTTTCCAGAGCGGTCAGTTTAACCTTATCCGCAGTCCGGCTGTCAATGGTAATCAGGCTGGTCGGCTTAAAGCCCGCAACATTAACCGGGTTCGTGGTGTACTCCCAGCTAAACTGCACTGCATCGGGGTTATCGTTCTGGGTATCATAGCTGCGCTCGCTGGGGCTTGCCGTAGCGCCATATACCAGGTGCAGCTTGTATCCATCATCACTCTCGGGGCTGGTGTCGTTACCGATCTCGGTACGGTAGCAAAGGCCAAAAGTCTTGCGCTCCTGCTGGGCAACATGCACACCCTTTACTAGTTCACCGTTACCGTCACACTGGTTCCATTCGTCCGGGTAGGTATAAGCCTCGATCGTGCCACCAATTTCCTCGGTACTGCGCAGAGAAGCATATTTAATGTTATCCGCATAAATTGCATTCTCCTCAGCGCCACTGGGGGTTTCGGTCACATTGGTCAAACCATTCCAGGCAACACCATTGTCATATTTACCTTCATCGCTCAGTACGTACAGAACACCCTTGCTTACACCACTTTCATAAAAGTGCTCACCGGTCTTATCCCATTCCAAAGCTTGAGTCGCCATATTCTATTCCTCCTCTAGTAATAAATTGTAAAAACATCATGGTGCAGCGTATCTGCCACATAATGCCGGTCGTAGCTGCAATAAGGCAGCGTCAACATTTTTGTAATAACCTCATCACAATCCGGATTCTTGCTGATATAAGTCACTTGATATCGCTGTTTAAATCGGTATGTCTTGTTATCGGCAAATAACTGGTTTCCGTTATCCCGGCTGTAAACAAAGCATGGATATTTCATCACAGTATTGGTCGGCGGTTGAAAATACACCCTGCAAGTTGAGCCGGAATATGGGCATGCCAAAAATGTTGCCAACTGTTTTTGCAAATCAATTCGCGTTCCCATCTTGGTATAGCCCCCCAATCGTCAGCTCAAGCCGCGGGTAATTCAGCTCAACATCACTGATTTGCCATTTATTGCCGTTAAATTCCACATACCTCATGTCTGCAAAATTCTCAAAAGCAAAGGCATCCGCTACAATGCTCAAACTGTTCTGGATTGTAATGCTGTAATTCACTTCATTTGGCGTGTCGAGCCTGCGTTTTCTCCGCACCCAATCACCGTAATATTGCCGCACAGTGATCTTTTCTTCCCAAACCCCTGGCGCAGTTTCCTCCATCACCTGGTAACCGATTTCACCAAAAAACTTGCGCATTCCCCTGGCTCCTCACTTCCATTTTGATTTTTGGTTAGTCTTAATTAACCAAAAGGCAAACTTATTCAGTGGTAACGCTCTTCTTCGTCTCAAATACGATTGCGGACTTCGGAACGGTAAGTGCACCACTGCAACGGGTCTCAATCAGATACTTGTACTGGTTGTAGTCAATATCGAAATCGTCAAACATGTTCACGCTACCGCCCTTGTCTGCACCAACGCTGTAGTCTGCCAGATTGACCATAATCCCGTAAAGAGTATAGGTATCGGTGGTCTTTCCAGCGGTAGTGCTGCGGGTCAAACCTTCCATCTGGGGCACAGTAATAATACTGCTCACACGCATAGCGGTTGCCAGGTCGTTTACGCTACTATAAATCCGGCGACCATTCTTATCTTTCAGCAGCAACATTTCAGCAAGCACATCCTCGGTTGTAAACAGAACCGGGTTGCCGCTGCCTTTGTACTCCTTACGGGCACGGATGGCATCATCCATCATATTCTCAGCAGTAGCAGCGGCAGTTGCACCTTCGGTAATTTCGCGCTTAATGGTAAACAGAACATCATCGGTCCAAATCGGGCGAATATGCTGCTCCTGAATCTTGTCATCGCTGCTGGGGTCACGGCCGTCACCAATCAGGATAGCGCGTGCCAGTTCCTCTTCCAGCTTACCGCGCATCTCGTTCTTAATCCACGCAACAACGTCGAAACCGGTAATGTCCAGAACATCGTCACGGTCCAGTTTCTGCTTCTTATAAACGGTCTGGGGGTCAGTGGTACGTTTTGCCAGGGTAATAACCTCTTCTACCTTCTTCTTACCCTTGGTATAGCCTCGTGCACGTGCTTCATCCGCAGTAATGTCTGCAAAGCTGGTCTTTACGCGGCTGAACGGCAAGTGCTTAACACCGTTCATAACCTTTCCAACCCAGGTCTGGTCGCGGTCAATAAATTTGGGCGGATTGTTCAGTTCCTTGTATTCCGGGAACAAAGCATCAATCCCGTCAATCCCATAATTTGCCTTGTGGCTCAAAAAGTCCTCGCAAGCTTCTTTCAGGGTCAGTCGGCCTTTCTTGGCAGTGTCAAAAATGGTTTCAATGTCGCTGTGGGTCAGTACATCTTCATGCTGGGCACTGCCCTTATCAAAAATATTTTCTTTCATATTGCCATCCTCCTCATCATTGTGTTTCGCTTCATCGTTATTTTTTGCAGCATCTACTGCTACCGCAATCGCAGCATAGGCAACCTTCTTCTGGCGGTCCGTCATACTGTCAAACACATCCTGCACGGTTTCCTCATCTTCAGGTTTCTTTGCTTCTTCTGCGGGTTTTTCTTCACTAGGTTTTTCCTCTGCCGGCTTTGTGTCATCATGCTCCAAGCTTTCGCAAAAAGCAGTATTTTCATCAGCACAGCAAATGAAAGCCGCATCTTCACTCTCTTCACCATGTAGCAATTCCGGTTCAATGCCTGCTTTTGGATTTGCGCCGGCCAATACCAGGCTCACTTCCCGAATCATACCGTGCTGCACATTACCAGAACGCCGGTCACCTTTGTACTGCAATTTATTTGCGTAAATACTAAAAGAGGTAATATCCTGATTTTTTACCAACTCTTTAGCAGTCTTACCATTCTTGGTATCATTAAATTTGCAGTAGGTATACATGCCTTCCGGTCTTGCTTCCAATAGCGCATGGCCCAACACATCTGCCGGATCATCATGGTTGTGGTTCCAAATCAGGGGAACCGTCGCACCATCCTGGTCAGCAAAAGCGCCATGCATAATCGTTCGGCCATCGCCGCACAACACACCGTACTGTGTCGCCCAACCATGACAATCATAATTTTCTTTTGCCATTTTGATTTTTACTCCTCTCCCTTATCTTCAGTTGGTACAGGTTGTTGATTGCTCAAATCTTGCTTTGCCTCCGCAATGTTACTATTTCGCAATTCATCCGCTTTAGGATCATCAGAAGGCTTCATACCAATCGTCTGGCGAATTTCGTTGGACGTCATGATCTCATTACGGGTAAATTTATCAGCAATTTCAGCAATGTCGTTCACCGGTACCAATTTAAACGGATCGCGGAAATATAGCAGCGTCTGGCGTTGACTTCTGGCAGTCTTACTCAAAAATTTCCGCTTCATCTCATCGGTAATGGCAGCCATAATCGGCTCAACGGTCCTACTGTAATAATTCAGCATTGTCTTATCATCAGCAGTTCCATCCAAAATTCCTTGGGTAATGCCAAGCTGGGCAAAGGCCAAATTGGTCAAATACTCAATCTGCTTCAGCAAATTATTGTCAAGGCTCCGGTTCAACTGGATTACTTTTTCTGTACCATCAGCATAAGCAACACCATATTTACTGTTTGCCAACTGGTTTTCAAGCTCGTCTCGCCGTGCATTTGCCTGTCGTTTACGGGTCTCACTCTTCACGACATATGGCAGTTGAATAATCAAATCGAGCTTGCCGGAACTTGCCTCTTCGTCCACAGCATCCAGCAAATACAACTTTCTAATCAGTCGCTGCATTGTGCTGTTTGGTGCGTTCATAACGGCATAAAACGGATTTTCAATAATGGCAACCGTCTTTTTCGGTACCACCAATTCTTCCCGTTTTCCGGTTGTTTCGTTATAAACTTCAACCCGGACATCCATCGGGTACCATTCCAGAATCCTTCCGGTTCGCATATTCGTAATGTCGTAACCAGCTGTAGCATCGGGGTTCAATGTGGTTTCCACTGGCACAATCGCCACACAACCTTCGTCCAGCATGCTCATCACAATATCCTGCTTAAAGGCACGTCCAGTCTGGTCAATGTTGGCATTTAGATTCAAACATTCATTTAACCCGCTCTCAATCTTCTCCTTGTATCGGTCATTTTTGTCTAACCGCACATGGTAAATATCAATCGCAGCGCAGTCTGCACCAATTCTGTTGTAAATAGAATTGACAATCGTTCGCTCATTTCCGCTAATAATCCTGTGCCGGTCTGGCCTGATACTGTATCCCGGTCCGCTCTTCCAATAATTTACCGGGGGATCGCGGTTCATAAATGCATTCCAAGCGTGTTTTAACCGGTCCCCAAATCGCATCTCTTCCTCCAAACCCCCACCTCCCTTCAAAACAAAAAAAATGCCCAGATCAAAGCATCACGCTTCAAACTGGGCAATCCATTTTGATTTTTATTTTACTTCTGTTTTTTCTGGTTCTTTACCAATTTCTTTGCCGGCCGTAATCACATGCTGCGCCAATAGCCACCCAAAACATACCTCTCCATTTTTCAGCCCCATCTTTATCCTCCTTATTTTGTCCTCTTCCATATCCATACCGATAAATAAGGCGGCATGTTGTTGTGGGCTGCCCCGGAACCGCCGGAGGCGACTGTTACGGTTTTGGATTCCCAGTTCGGAATACCCCAGCCACTTGATTGCGTTTGGACATACGCATCCGCAGAGCTTCCGGTTTTGGAGCGTATTACGTTGCTTCCGTTGGCCACAGACAGCGAATAATCCGGTAGCTCGCTTTGTGTAAGCTTATGGGCGAATTCGCCCCCAGTGCTACCTGCGGGATAACTACTAGAAGCGCCAAGCAAAAAGCGTTCAGAAATTCTTTCCCAAGTACCGCCAAACAAAGTCGCCGGGCTTGTACTGCTTACGCTCATGTAAATGCTGCCAACCGGCCAGGCTGCAAGTTTTGCTTCCGCGATGGCCGCCTTCACCGCCGCCGGCGTTGCCGCAACACCACCATTGGTCGAACTCGTTGAACTGGTCGAATCACTTAATTTCACACCACCCAGGGTTAAACTGGTAGCGGCAGGCAGCGTATAGGTACTGGAGGAGGCCGGTGTCATATAGATCTGGTTGCTGTTCAGCGTTCCTTCGCGCTTAGCATTATCATACTGGGCTTGCGTCAGGTAGTTAATTATCAAACTGTCCAGCTTTGTATCAGTTGCCATAATCAAATACCTCTCGTTACAATCGCGCTGATCGCCGTCAGTCCGCTCGGCAGGCCGGAGAGCTTACCGTTGCTGATGCTTAGGCTCAGACTGGTGCTACTTGGGCTGCCGTACAGGGCGCTCTTGTAATACTTGTCACCCGCAAACGCGATCAGGCTCGTAGTCTGCTGGCCCCAGCTGCTTTGGCTGGTCATTGCACCGTAGCCCCAGATCTTGATCGTGCCGCTGCTGGTCTTAAAATTCACACTGGGCGAAGTCGATGTCACATGATACGCTTCCACATTATTGTTTCCACTGCTTCCGCCACTACTGCTCCCGGCATAAGTTCCCGCCACACCAAAAATGCTTACGCCGCTTTTGATGTTTCCAGCCACAAGGTTTGCATCACCTTTAATGGTCTGCGCCCCGTTCAAATACTGGTTTGCAGCAATCGTCTGGTTACTGGTCGATGGTGTATAAGTCGCAGCAGCTTTCTTAGTCACACCACTGCCCACATATGTAGTCGAAATAGCATTTACAGTCACTTGGCTCAATCCGCCGTATCCGCTATCAGGTTTTACAGTCTGTGTACTTTCACTTGGCGATACAGTTTTGCTTTGCAAACTCACACTTCCGCTTCCACCACTGCTGCCCGTGTAAGTACCAGAAACTCCAAAAATACTCACACCACTTTTAATGTTGCCGGCGGTCAAATTGCTGTCACCCTTAATCGTCTGGGTTCCATTCAAATACTGGCCGGATG
>ENA-OUOW01002334-OUOW01002334.1-human-gut-metagenome-genome-assembly--contig:-NODE-2334-length-10840-cov-3.151321_pt1 | contig 10840 bp, 6 predicted proteins | sample MGYA00237938_ERZ548769 | MGnify/ENA primary metagenome ERZ548769 (study PRJEB26490, sample SAMN05356870) | human gut metagenome | biome: terrestrial biome; feature: human-associated habitat; material... | reverse complement strand
ACGTCATACCCCAGGTCGCAGGTATAGACCCAGCAGATCACGTCCCCCTGCTGCACCTGATACCGGGAGCAGCCGTAGTTGGGGAACCAGTCATTGACCTTGTACATCCAGCCGGAGCCGTCGCCTACGTCGAACTCATACAGGTTATAGATTCCCTCGATATAGGCGGAGTTGTAGATGGGCGTCCAGCTGAACTCCATGGGGATCTTCCGCTCCCGGCACACCCGCTGCAGCACGTCGAACACGCTCTCCCCCGGGGAGAACGTCACCGTGGAAGCCGCCAGAATGGTGCCGTCGGCGGGGATCAGCGCCCGCTTGGACTCATCGCATTTGTCCATATTGTTCAGGATGGTGGCGCAGGAGATAGAGATGGTGCAGGTGGCTTGCTGAGAGGTGTCAGGCTTGGTCTCCTCCGGCTCCACCGGCTGGGGCTTCCCCTGGGGCACCGGGTCCGTGTGGTACTGGTCCTGGTCGCCCTGGCTGTCCGGTTCCTCGGGCTCCTCCGGCTCCTCCGGCGATTCCGGGGTGTCAGGCTTGTCCTGGGGATCCGTCTGCTCCGTGCCGGGGTTCACCGGCGCGGTGGGGGTGGATGGGACCTGGATGTCGCACCCCGCTGCCGTCAGCAGCGTTAGGGCCAGCATCAGGGCCAGCAGGAATTTTCCGTATCTTTTCCGCATAGGGGAACACCTCCATTTATAGCACCATGCGCAGGGACGTCCGAAGACGCCCCTGCGCGGGTGTATTTGCGGCGGTTTACGCGCGCTTTTTCTTGTTCTGCATCAGCAGCACGGCCGCACCGGCCAGAGCCGCCATGCCCATCCACACCAGCACCGGGCTTTCATCGCCGGTACGGGGGGCGTCGGGCTTTGCGGGCTGATCGGGCGTCACGGTGATGGTGACGTCGCTCATGTCATACAGGCTGGTCTTGCCGGCAGTCAGGCGATAATAGGCCGCCAGGGCGTAGTAGCCCTGCTCGGTGGCCATGCCGTCCACGTCGGCGTCGTCCATCAGGTGGCGGAAGCCGCCGCCGGTGACATAGAAGCCGCACAGAGCGTCCACGACGCTGACGCCGCTCTTTACGAACCGGCTGTCGGCGGTGGGATCAATGCCCAGGGCCGTCAGGGCCACGATGACCTGGGCCGTGGACTCGGCGGAGGCATCGGTGCCGGGGATCTCGCTGAAGGTGCCGTCGGCGTTCTGCACACCGGCCAGGAAGGTCAGGGCCGCGTCCACAGCCGCCTTCACCTGGGCGTTTTCATAGTAGGGGGCCAGGGCCTGGATGGCCATGGCGGTCATATCCACATCGGGGACCTGGGAGGAGGCGATGACAGGCCAGCTGCCGTCCTCCCGCTGGGTATCCAGAATGGACCGGACCAGCTTCTCCCGGGTCACGTCGCCGGAGACGGGATAGTCATGGCTGTCCAGAGCCAGCAGAGCCCACACGGGACCGTTGACGCTCTGCTTGGTGATGAACGCCATGGAATCCAGACCGTCCAGCAGGCTGCGGCCGGCCACATGGGTCACGTCCTTGCCGATGGCAGTCAGGGCCAGGATCAGACGGGAATTCTCGGTGGAGCGGGAGCGGTTCAGACGGCCGTTCTCGTCCATGGCCTTTTGCACATACTCCACCACGGAGGCGTAATACGCGTCCGCACCGGGGACGTCACGGCCGGAACGGGCCAGGCCCAGAACCGCCCACTCGCCGCCGATGGAGCCGGTGACGGGGGCGCCCTTGGAAACGATGAAGTCGCCGGTAGTCTTATAGATATCCTGAGCGTTCAGCTCCGCCAGCCGGGCCTCGGCGGCCAGGAGCACGTCATAGTTGCCCACCCGGGCCTGGAGCTTCTGGGCCAGGGCGTCGTAAGCGGCCCGGGCGGCCTCCACGGCGGCGCGGGAGGCGGGGGTCACGGGCTGGCCGATGGCGTTAATGAGGGCCTCCACGTTGGCCACGGCCTCGTCCTGAAGCTGGGCCAGCTTCTTCTCGGCAGCCAGCAGCACATCGTAGTTGCTGACCTGGGCCTTGCGCTGGTCGCTCAGGGCGTCATAGGCGGCGCGGGCGGCCTGGATGGCCTCCTCGGAGTCCAGGGTCACGGTGCCGATGGCGGCGATCTTCTGCTCCACATCGTGGACGTACCAGCCGGTCAGAGGCAGCACCAGCTCAGGCAGACGGGTCAGGACTGCGGCGGTGGTGGAACCGTACTGGCGGTCCATGCCGGAGCGGTAGGACACGCCGCGGTGGGTGGGAATGCCGCCGAAGCCGCCCACCCGGATGGTACCGGTCAGGTCATAGCTATAGCCTTCGGCGGTCTCGGGGATGGTGACGCTCAGCAGCTGGCGAACGGGGTTGCCGCTGAAATCATACTGGCCGAAGGGGGTGCCGGGGTTGGTCTGATACTTGTTGCCCTGGGCATCCAGGTACACCAGGGAGAAATTGAAGTTGTAAACGCCGGAGATCTTCTCCTTGGGGCTTACCAGGTCGTGGAACTGGACCTTTACGGCCTGGCCGGGGACCAGCTCCGCATCCTGGGGCAGGACGTTGCCGTCGGCGTCGATGATGTCATAGCTGACGCCCCGGGCGGTGATGACCTGGTAGGCGGCCATGCCGTCCTTCTCGATGCGGAGAATGTGGCGGCCGGTGGTCAGGCCCGTAACGGTGACCTGGCCGTTCTTATCCACGGAAACGCCCTGGCTGGTGAAGCCGTTGAAGGTCATCTTATCGGTGACGGTGGAGCGGGCCACGGTAACGGTGCAGCCCTCCTGGGGCGTGAAGCTGTAGCTGGCGCCCTGGGTACCCACATAGAACAGGGGGTCGTGCTCGGCGTCCAGATACTTCTGCTCGTCCTTGGTGATGTTCACGGTGGGACGGTCGATGAAGGTGTTGGTCTGGATAGAGGAGCCATCGGCGCCCACGGACACCACGAACACGCCGGTGAACTCCGGCCAGATGGCGCTGAAGTCCTTGCCGCCCATACCCTGAGCGAAGGTCATGGCGTCATAGGTCACCTGGACGATGGCGGTGCCCGGGCGGTTGGCGGTCATGGTGGCCAGGCAGGAGTTGTTGGCATCGGGGGTGATGGTCACCACGTCGCTGTCGCCGCCGTCCAGGCTCAGCACCCGATAGTGCGCGTCGGGCAGGGCGATCTGGCTGTTCATGAAGCTCTCGATGGCCTGCCAGTTACGCAGCACGTTCAGCTCGTAGGTCTGGCCGGCATCCATGTTCAGGTAGCCCTGGCGGTTGATGTTCAGGTAGATGTTGCCCAGGTCATACACGTTCTTGTCGAAGCGGTTGACGGAGGCGGCGGTGACATCGTCATCCAGGTGCAGGTCGTCCCGGGTCACTGCCAGCTCCTGGCCGCCGGTGAATTTGCCGAAGGTCCAGTAGGTGACGCCGTCGGGATGCTGGGCCCGCAGGAACTGCTGACTGCCGGTCTCCGGCAGGCGGAAGGAGGCGGTCATGGTGTCGCCCTTGGTCTCCTGGGAAACGGGCTCCAGGAAGGTATAGCTATAGTAGCTGCCGAAGGTGCCCATCCGCAGGGTAGAGCCGGCGGGGGCGGTAACGGTCAGGTCCAGGGCCTTGGGGATGGACAGGCCGAAGCTCTTGGCGCCGCAGTCCACGGTCTGCTTGCTGGACATGGCGGTGGTGACAGGCAGATAGGTCTCGGCCTTCTCGCCCAGGGGGGTCAGGGTGATGCTGAGACTGCCGCCCTCCAGGAACAGGCAGGAGGTGCGGGTATTGCCATAGGTGGTGGACACGCCGGTCTTTGCCTGCAGGTCCGTGCCGTCGGCGGCGGTAACGGTGACGTCGATGGAGTAATCCGTGCCCTCCACCCAGCTGTAGCTGTCGTTGGTGGCATAGATCTCATAGGCGCGGTTCAGGGTGAACACGTTGTCCTGATTGGCCTTCACGGTCAGCACCAGGCTGCCGTTGCACTGGCCCTCGGCGTTGTAGCCCTCCACCAGATAGTCACCGGCCGGCAGCTTGGTGTTCATCATCAGCTTATAGCCGTCGGCCTCGGGGGTCACATTGGCCAGCAGGTCCCGGTCTCCCTTGACGCCATCGGCGAAGTCATACAGCTTCAGGGACGCCAGCTGGGCACTGTGCAGGCCTTTGAAGGAGACGTCCAGGTCGCCCTGGGGCGCGTCGCCCTCCTGGGACACGGTGACGGTGTAGGTGGTGGGGGTGATGGCGGGGGACCACTCGGTGGCCGCCGCCTTGTCGCCGCAGCGGATGGTCAGCACGGTGCCGTTATGGACGGGCACGGTCTCCACCCGGCGATAGTCGGTGCCGTCGGCAGAGAGATAGACCTGATTGTTCTTGTTGGAGGCGGTGGCCGTCATCCGGATGCCGGTGACGCCCTGGGGCAGGGTCAGGGTGTAGGCGGTCTTGTCGGAGGCGAAGTCGGGAGTCAGGACGCCCTCGCTGAAGGACAGGGCCGCCAGGCTGGTGTCGCTCTGGGTGTTCCAGTCGCCGCCGATGTCCGCGCCGTAGCCGTTAACGGTGTACATGACCCGGATGACATCCCCGGCGAACAGCTTGTCCCCGGCCTTGATGTCCTTGAACCCAACGTTGGTGAACCAATCGTTCAGGGTTCCCATCCAGCCGGAGGCTTCGCCGCCGTCTCCGGCGGTCAGGCCGTTGATCTCGGTGATGTAGCCGCTGTCGGCCCCGGTCTGGGAATAGCTCCCCAGGGCGGAGACGATGCAGTCCATCATGGTGGACCCGGGAACCAGGTCCACCCACTTGTCCACCAGCGTGCCATCCCAGGCAGCGCCGTCGGCCTTTGCGTAGGTCGTGTTTTCCACGATGACCCGAACCTGGCCGTCGTGGTTCTCTGCTGCCCAGACAGTGGTGGGTACCAGGCTCAGTACCATCACCAATGCCAGCAGCAGAGAAACGATGCGTTTCTTCATATGCATTTTCCTCCTGTGAAATATTTATGCCCAGCCGTTTCCGGCAAGTCAACGAAGTGCGCACCGGGGCATTCCGATGAACGGGCGCACTTCCGCCGCAAAAACCGCCGGTCTCCCCCAAGGGATCACCGGCGGCGCATGCTTTCACCCGCGCACAACGAAGAGAACGCCCGCCGCGCTTTTGTCCTCCGCCGTGCAATTCTCCTGCCTCGCGCCGTGGAGCCGATGGCTCCTCGTTTGCATCCTACCTTCTCAGGGGACTGCCCCCAATGGCGGACTTTCGTCCCGGCGGCCAAGGCCGCTTCGGTGCATTCTTGCGCCCACAGTGCCGTTCGCGTGGGGTTTCCGACCCCGTTTCTTTTAGGCAGGCACCTGGCCGTTTTCCGGCCTTTGCGGTACCCGCCGCACAGCATCCTCGGACATGATTCACTTTCCGGCCCCGTGTCCCCACAGAGCCATTCTTATCATACACGATTCCCCCGGAAAAGTCAACGGTCCGCCCCATGCAAAACGGCTGTGTATTGCAGGACTGCAAAAAACCGCCGCAGCGGCTCACCATAGGCTAAGCTGCTGCAGCGGCGTTTCGTACTCATGCAGATATTGAAGGATGGCGTTGTTATTGTGCAGGATCCCGGCGGCTTCGCACTGTGCATGGAATAGCCGCATCAGCCGGTCGTTGTGGGGACTGGTCACCTCATAACGGTCGCCGTAGGTGCGGCGGTAACGCTCGCTCAGGCCAGGAAACAGCTCGTCCAGTTGGGTGTAAAAGTATTCCCGGTTGCCCTCCCGCAGCGTCAGCCCCATGCCAAAGCAGAGGACCCCCCGTACACCGGCTTCTTCACAGCGGTCCAGCAGGGTGGAGATATTCTCCTCGGTATCGTTGATAAAAGGCAAAATGGGGGAAAGCCACACCACCGTGGGAATGCCGGCCTTTTGCAGCTCCCGCAGTACCTCACAGCGGCGGGCGGTAGTGCACACATTCGGTTCCAGCTTGCGGCACAGCGTCTCATCAGCTGTGGTCAGGGTCATCTGTACCACGCATTTGGCGTTCTGTTGGATGCGGCTCAGCAGGTCAAGATCCCGTAGGATCAGGTCACTTTTGGTGATAACGGTAAAGCCGCAGCCATAGCGCTCCACCACCTCCATCGCCCGGCGGGTCAGCCTTAGCTCCGCCTCCAGCGGCAGGTAGGGGTCGGTCATGGAGCCGGTCCCCACCATGCAGGGGGCCCGGCGGCGCCGCAGGGCCTCCTCCAGCAGTTCCACGGCGTTCTGCTTTACCTCCACATCCTCAAATGCATGGTCGATGTGATAGCACCGGCTGCGGGAATCACAGTAGATACACCCATGGGTGCAGCCCCGGTACAGGTTTATATTTCCCCCGGCGGAAAGGATCCCCTTAGCCATTACATAGTGCATGCTGCCACTCCTTTATTGTTGCCCCCGCTTTTTCCAGATGATCGCCAGCGCCACCCCACCGATGATAACGATGCCGCCGAGGATACAGAGGATATCAGCAAAGATGATCGGGAACCGGAAGGCGGCGGACATGCTGCCCATGCTGCCCACAGATCCCATCATGCCCCACGTGCTGTTCTGCATGGAAAGAATACTGCCAAAGCCGAAGCGCGCCAGCAGCCCCACCAGCAGGATCCCCAGCCCCTGCGCCGCCACAATATACCCGGCAATATAGCCTTTCTCCCGGAACAGCCGCCCGATATGCCGGGGCAGATGATCCAGCCATTCCGGGGTGGGGGCGGGCTGCCGTACCGTTTCCGCTTCCGTGTAAGGGCGTTCCGGTTCCTCCTTGCCCAGCAGCAGGGTATCGGTGGAAATACCCAGTACCGCCGCCAGCGCAATGATCCGCTCTGCGTCGGGGGTGGCTTCGCCGGTCTCCCATTTGCTGATGGCCTGCCGGCTGACATTCAGCTGCTCTGCCAGCCCCTCCTGCGAATAACCCGCTTTTTTACGGTAGTATGCAATACGCTCTCCCAGTGTCATATTTTTCTCCTTTCGGGATAGTGGCTTATCTTGTAATCCTATCATAGAGGAAAATGCGGTGGCAGGCCACCGCTTTTCGTTGGATTTTCCGCAACCGACGGTTGCAAAGGGGCATTACAACTCAAAATCGAAGGCCGAACGCTCGGTCATTACCTCATGCACAAAGTCGGAAGCCGCTACATGCAGCGGGTGGACTTTGTAGGCTTTTAACGCCGCCAAATCGTCAAAATCCGCCGTCAGGCATACATCATACTGATGGACGTTGCAGTCTCGGTCGATCCGCAGCCCGTGCAGCCCCTCTATTTTTCCATTGAGTCCCTCCAGCTTTTCCTTCATCTGCCGGGCGTTTTCCTCTTTGTTTTCGTCCTTTAGGCGGTACATTACGATATGCCGTACCATATAAAATCACACTCCTTTATTTTTTCCAGTATACCCGCCGGGCGGTGATACCGTCAAGCCCCGGCGCATACAAATAGCAGAAGAAGCGGCAAAAGGAGGCATGGCCCATGACATGGTGGAAGCGGCTTTTGGTGATGGTGCTGGCGGCAGTACTGCTGATAAGTGCGGTGTGGTGGGGCAGCGGACGCATCATTCCGGCAATGCGCAGACTGTCGGTCTCGCAGGAGGTGCGCCTTCCGGTGCTGATGTACCACGGCGTCCACTCCAATCCTAAAAAGGCAGGGGATTATGTCATTACGCCGCAGGCCTTGGAGGAGGACCTCCTTTATTTACAGCGGCAGGGCTGCACCACCGTGGTGATGAGTGATCTCATCGCCTATGTGCAGCAGGGTACACCCCTGCCGGAAAAGCCAGTGATGATCACCTTTGATGACGGCTACTATAATAATTACCTGAATGCCTACCCGCTGCTGCAAAAATATCAGATGAAAGCCGTCATCTCCATCATCGTGGGGGAAACCGATAAATACAGTGAGCTGGATGAAAATAAGGAAAATTACTCCCACATTACTTGGGATATGATCAACGAAATGATGGAAAGCGGCCTCATTGAGATCCAGAACCACACCTATAATCTGCACAAGACCGGGAATCCCCGCCGCGGCGCCGCCCAGCGCAAGGATGAAACCACTGAACAGTATTTTGCCGCCGTGGGCGCCGATCTGCAAAAAGCCCAGGACCGCATCGAGGAGATGACCGGCTGGCGGCCCAATACCTTTACCTATCCGTTTGGCTCCTACAGCCGCCACAGCCAGGAACTGCTGGAGCAGCTGGGCTTTGCCGCTTCCCTCGGTGTGGAGGGCAAGCCCTGCTGCCTTACCCGGGATCCCGCCTGTCTCATCCGCATCCCGCGCTATACCCGCACCAGCCAAAAAACCGCCGAGGAGCTGCTCTGCCATTTCTGGGATTGAGCAGAGGGCGCGCGGCTGCGCCGCCCTCCCTCTGTACCGGACTTTCCCATCCGGCACGCGCGTACCCACCCGGATTTCCACCCCTTGAAAAACCCTCCTTTTGGTGTATAATATAGGGCAGTAAATCCAAAGGAGGATACCGCCTTGCCAAAAGAGATCGTCGGTATCGGCGCGGCCAATGTGGATATCATGGGCGAAAGCGCCGCCAGACTGGTGATGGAGGACAGCAACCCCGGCACCCTTTCGGTTTCCGTGGGGGGCGTCACCCGCAATGTCTGTGAGAATACGGCCCGATTGGGGCTGCCTACCCGCCTTATCACCACGGTGGGGGAGGACATGTACGGCGAAAAGATCCGCTCCTGGTGCCGGGAATGCGGCATCGCCACCGATAGCTTTATCACCCTGCCCGGGAAAAACAGCTCGTCCTATGTTTCCATCCACCGCAGCGATGGCGAAATGGCCGTCGCCCTCAGCGATATGCGCATTCTGCAGGAGCTGACCCCTGCCCGGCTGGAACCCATGCGGGACAAGCTCTCAGCGGCGGCTGCTATCGTGGTGGATGGCTGCCTGCCGCAGGAAACGCTGCGCTATATTATCCGCACCTTCGGGGGCAGTGTCCCCATCTTCGCCGATCCCGTTTCTACCGCCTACGCCCGCCGGATGCGTCCGGTGCTGCGGGGCATCGATACCCTGAAGCCCAACCGTTTGGAGGCCGAGATTCTTTCCGGCCGTTCTATCCGCTGCGAGGCGGACTACTTCCGGGCAGCGGAGGGCATTTTGGCGCAGGGGGTGCGCCGGGTTATCATCAGCGCCGGTTCCCGGGGCTGCTACTATGCCGATAACATGGGCCAGCGGCTGTGGAGCCGTACCCGTCCCCTGCAGCAGGTGGAAAACGCCACCGGCGCGGGCGATAGCTTCATGGCGGGGCTGCTGTACAGCGCGGCGCAGCGCTACTGGCTGGGGGATACCATGGACTTTGCCATGGGTGCGGCGCTGGCGGCTTTGCAGGCCCGCACCACCATCAATCCAGCGATCAGTCCGGAGCTCATTTGGCAGCTGGTGCGGGAGCAGAAGCGCCCCCGTACCCCGGTGATCCCCACCGGTCTTACAGGGAAATAATGCCGCAAGATAGTTCTTTTGTGATGAATCCGGCGGCAAAATAGTAGGCTCTTTGGCGGTATGTGTAAAAAGCATGCCGCTTTTCTTTGCAATTTTGGTGATTTGCTGCTTGCGTAAACTGTACTAAAATGGTATAGTATAAACATTCAGGAATAAGTGCAATACATTTCCGGAATAAACTCTTGTTAAACTCTTGACAACTTGTGAGAAGTAGAATACAATAAGCATGACAAAAAAGGCATGGTCTGTGCACAGTCCACAAGTCTTGTGAAAAATGTGTCCAAGACGGCATAAAGCACAGCAAAAGCCCGAACCAATAAGAGAAAATGAACTGGGAGGTAACGAAATTATGCGTAACGAATGGAAAGAATTCAAAGGCGGCCGTTGGGAAACCGAGATCGATGATCGTGACTTTATCATGAACAACTACACCCCCTACGATGGTGATGACAGCTTCCTGAAGGGTCCTACCGCCGATACCACCGCCCTGTGGAACGAAGTGCTGGAGCTCTCCAAGAAGGAACGCGAGGCCGGCGGCGTACTGGACATGGATACCAAGGTCGTTTCCACCATCCTCAGCCATGGCCCCGGTTACCTGGATAAGGAGAAGGAGACCATCGTCGGCTTCCAGACCGATAAGCCCTTTAAGCGCGCCCTCATGCCCTACGGCGGCATCCGCATGGCCAAGCAGGCCTGCGAGGATAACGGCTATCACCTGGATCCTGAGGTGGAGGAGTTCTTCACCACCCACCGCAAGACCCACAATGCCGGCGTATTTGATGCCTACACCCCCGAGATGCGCGCCTGCCGCAGCAGCCATGTCATCACCGGTCTGCCCGATGCCTATGGCCGCGGCCGCATCATCGGCGACTATCGCCGTGTTGCCCTGTACGGCGTTGACCGCTTGATCGAGGACAAGGAGTTCCAGAAAGCCACCACCCCCAGCGTTATGCTGGCCGATGTCATCCGTGACCGTGAGGAGCTTTCCGAGCAGATCCGTGCCCTTAAAGAGCTGAAAGCCATGGCGGGTATTTACGGCTGCGATATTTCCAAGCCCGCTTCCAATGTACAGGAAGCGATTCAGGCTGTTTACTTTGCCTATCTCGCCGCTGTCAAGCAGCAGAACGGCGCCGCCATGAGCCTTGGCCGTACCTCCACCTTCCTGGATATCTATGCCGAGCGCGACCTGCGCAACGGCGTATTCACCGAAGAGCAGATCCAGGAGTTTGTGGACCACTTTGTTATGAAACTGCGTCTGGTCAAGTTTGCCCGTACCCCCGATTACAACAACATCTTTGCCGGCGATCCCACCTGGGTCACCGAAAGCCTGGGCGGTATGAGCACCGATGGCCGTCACATGGTTACCAAGATGAGCTACCGCTATCTGCACACCCTGGATAACCTCTGTCTCTTATACACATCTCCGAGCCCACGAGACTCCT
>ENA-OUOW01002322-OUOW01002322.1-human-gut-metagenome-genome-assembly--contig:-NODE-2322-length-10883-cov-11.123014_pt1 | contig 10883 bp, 7 predicted proteins | sample MGYA00237938_ERZ548769 | MGnify/ENA primary metagenome ERZ548769 (study PRJEB26490, sample SAMN05356870) | human gut metagenome | biome: terrestrial biome; feature: human-associated habitat; material... | reverse complement strand
GCCCTCATCAGAGAGATTGAACCAGATCTGCAACAGATACATCCGCAGCATTTTTTCGATTCCTTTTGTTGGTCTGCCACGCTTGCCGTTCGGATAATACGGGCGTACAAATTCTACCCATTCTTCCCACGGAATAATCTCATTCATGATGTCCAGGAATTCTTCCCGCTTCGTTTTCCGCTTTCTCAGGCTGTACTCATAATCGCTGAATGTCATCTGGCTCATTTGTCTTTTCCTCCTGCTTTTTTGTCTTTTTTCTATTATACCATATTTGCAGCGTAATGAGAAGATTTAATCAGTGTTTCCCTAATACTTCCAGAGCTTTGCAGTAAGAGCGAATTTTTTCGGCGTTTTTGCCGTCATCGGGTGCATTTCAAAAAATTTTGGGTGCATTTTTGCCCACAAAAAAACGTTTACGCAAACAGAAAACCGATTCAGAGGGAAATCTGAGCCGGTTTTTCTGCTTTTGAACACGTTCCAAAGAACGATTACTTTTTGAAATCCACGTTGTTTTTGCTGATTTTTGGGCATAAAAAAGCACCTCTAAATTGTATCAAAATAGAGGTGCAAGTATGGTGGAGGCGATGCTTACAGTGGTAAAATCACTTATTTGCAACCTTTCAAAATGGGAAAAGTCCGAAACTGCGTGGATTTCTTGTGCTTTCTACTTAATCGCTTTAACTGGGTTACGATGTTAATGGGTTTCACTTAGTTACGGTCATTCATTAGTTAGGCAAACCGAAAAGATCAATCCAGCAGTCCAACCACAACCTGTCGCTGTGTTCCGTCATCGGTACAGGTGATGACGGTGATTCTGTCATCGCCGAAATCATCAAGCACCCAGACAGCATCCGGATCGACGATTTTGCTTTCGGTCACAGTGTAATGATACGCCTGCTTTTGCTTGTTATACAATGTGATTTCCATGCCGATCTCCACATTTTTCAGATTGTTGAAATATTCTTTGTACAGTGTGCTGCTGTGCCCGGCAATGCAGTAATTGCCCTTGCCAAAATCGCCACTGTCCTTGAAATGCCCTACCGCTTTGGCGAGCGTTTCATTGTCAGTCCCTTCTAAAATGGGGGCTTTGATGTTCAGATCTGCAATTTCCACAACTGGATTGTTTTTCATCAGCATTTGTTTTTGATAAAGCCGGTAGCACTTTCTCACACCGAAAAATCCAAGAATGCTGACACCAATCAAAATTGCAATCAGTCCTGAAAGGAACATTGCCCACTGCTTTTTGGTCTTACTCATCTTCTTTCCGTTTGAAGATACCCGATGCCTTCACCGCACCGAATCCGAATGCCATGAACATTGCCGCACCCACGCACAGGAGCCAGTTTGTCATGGAGTTGTTTCCGGTCTGAGGCAGGTTGACTTCTGCGTTGGAAGAATCTGTACCAGTGCCGGTTTTCGGATCAACGGTGTAAACGTCCAGCACATTGCCGTTTTCGTCGGTCAGCGTAATTTCGCAAGCTTCCTCCGAGCGTGTAGTGATTTCTGCATTTGCCGGCGTGACACCAGTTTTCTTCTGGTAGTCGTTGATCGCCCAGCTGCAAAGATCATCGTCTGCAATGTTGGTCACACTTGTGGTAGTTGCTGTTGTGATCGTGGTTGCCGATGTTGCGGCGGTGGATTCTGTGCTGGAAGCACTGGTAGTCATAGTTGTTTCACTTGCGGTAGTGCTTTCCTTTGTCGTTGTGGTTGTTTGAGTTGCGAAAGTCGTTCCACTTGTGGCAGTGGTTGCCTTAGTTGTTGCAGTTGTTTCGTTTGTGGTAGTAGTTGCCTTAGTTGTCGCAGTTGTTTCGTTTGTGGTAACAGTGCTTGCCTCGGTTGTTGCAGTTGTTTCGTTTGTGGTAGTAGTTTCTTCAGTTGTTGCGGTTGCTTCGCTTGTGGTAGTAGTTTCTTCGGTTGTTGCAGTTGTTCCGTTTGTAGTAGTAGTTCCCTCAGTTGTTGCAGTTGTTTCGTTTGTGGTAGTAGTTGCCTCGGTGGTGGCAATTGTTTCGTTTGTAGTAGTAGTTTCTTCGGTTGTTGCAGTTGTTACGTTTGTAGTAGTAGTTTCCTCAGTTGTTGCGGTCGTTTTGTTTGTGGTAACTGTAGTTGCCTTAGTTGTTGCAGTCGTTCCATTGGTGGCAGTCGTTGCCTTTGTCGTGGAAGTCGTTTCGTTTGTAGTAGTCGTTGTCGTAGTAGTTGTGGTGGTCGTTGTTGTGGTCGTTGTTGTGGTAGTGGTCTGTGCATTTACCACAACCGTGCCGGTCACAACATTATAGTTCTCGCTGTCCTCCGGGGTGAACTCCCATGCCAGGGTATTTTTACCGGCAGCCAGTGCTTTGAGTTCACTGACGATCTTCGCTGCACCCTTAGTGCTGTCCTTGCTGATGCTCAGCCCCAGTTTTTCCACCAGGTCGCCCTCGGTGTGGCTGTCGCCGTCTACGGTCACTTTCACCGTCGGGTCAGCCTTTGCCACCAGAAAATGCAAGGTCAAGTTTGCGGTATTGCCGTTTTTCGCGGTGAATGTAAAGGTCACGTCCTTGCCGTTTGTGTACACCTTTGCAGGCTTGCCGGAAAGCTTACCGCCGTCCAGCTGCATGCCGTCCAGCATGGTGGAACCAGTTGCAACCTTGACGGAAACGCCGCCTACGGCATCTGCATTTTTCACGTAATCCTGCAAGTTAATTTCGTCCATGTCCTGACCGTAAACGCACTTGATCTGCGTGGTCGCTGTGGCAACCTGAACCAGAACAGGTTTCACCGTTGCCGACTGCTCCACCGCCTTGGCAGTTTCTACGTCGGTTTCGTCAGACAGGAAATGCTTTTTGCAGTTCTCGCAGGTCCAGTATTCCACGTTTCCGGCTTCGGTGTAAGTCGCATCCTTGGCATCGGTTTTCACGAGAGAATGACGATATGTTACCTTTTCAGATGCGTTGCCGAAAGCGTCTTTTGCCAGCGTAGAATCGCAGGAAACCGTAATTTCAAGCGAATCGCCGCAGCCAAAAAATGCAAAATCTCCGATGCTTGTGACACTTTCCGGAATTTCAATGCTTGCTAAATTTCTGCAATTGGAAAACGCACCCTCTCCGATGCTTGTGACACCTTCTGGAATTTCAATGCTTGTTAAACTGCTGCAATCGAAAAACGCATAATCTCCGATGCTTGTGATGCCATCTTCAATCACAACTTTTTTTACGCTGGCTTTCTTCTGGGCTGCAGGGCTATTGTTAGTACCATAATTCTTCATTGCTCCTGTGCCGCTGATGGCCATTGTTCCCTCAGCGTCCAGTGTCCAGGTCAGGTTGCCTTCGTTCCAGCGGATTACAACTTTGTCTGCAACTTCACCGAAATTTTCGCTTGTCAGCGTAGAGCCATTTTCAAGAAGTACCTCGGTCAGAGCAGTACAGCCGGAAAATGCATAAGTTCCGATGCTTGTGACACTACCTGGAATCGTGATGTCTGTCAAGCTGCTGCAATACTTAAACGCATAATTTCCGATGCTTGTAACACTCTCTGGAATCGTAATACTTGTCAAGCTGCTGCAATCTCGAAACACATTATTTCCGATGCTTGTGACGCTACTTGGTATCGTGATGCCTGTCAAGCTGCTGCACTCAAAAAACGCATAATCTCCGATGCTTGTGACACTACCTGGAATCGTGATGTCTGTCAAGCGGATGCAACTGCAAAACGCAAAATTTCCGATGCTTGCGACACTACCTGGAATTTCGATGCTTTCTAAGACAGTGCAATCGAAAAACGCAAAATCTACGATATTTGTAATGCCATCTTCAATCACAACTTTTTTTACGCTGTCTTTCTTCTGGGCTGCAGGGCTACTGCCAGCACCATACTCCTTCATCGCCCCTGTGCCGCTGATGGTCAGTGTGCCGTCGGCGGTGAGTGTCCAGGTCAGATTGTCTTCGTTCCAGCGGGTTACAACTTTGTTTGCAACTTCACCGAAATTTTCGCTTGTCAGCGTAGAGCCGCCTTCAAGAAGCACCTCGGTCAGAGCAGTACAGCCGTCAAACACATTGCTTCCGATACTGGTGACACTCTTTGGAATGGTGATGCTAGTTAAGTCAGTGCAACTCTCAAACGCAGATTCTCCGATGCTTGTGACACTACTTGGAATCGTGATGTCTGTTAAGCTGCTGCAACCGGAAAACGCACCATTTCCGATGCTTGTGACACTACTTGGAATCGTGATGCCTGTTAAGCTGCTGCAACCGGAAAACGCACCATTTCCGATGCTTGTGACACTACCTGGAATCGTGATGTCTGTCAAACTTCTGCAATCGGAAAACGCAGAATCTCCGATGCTCGTAACGTCCTCTTCAATCACAACTTTTTTTATGTTGCTATTGTCGCATGCAGGGCTATCGTAAGAGTAATCCTTCATCGCCCCTGAGCCGCTGATGGTCATTGTGCCGTCGGCGGTGAGTGTCCAGGTCAGGTTGTCTTCTGTCCAACTCTGATAGCTTGAAATCTTATTTTCATCTACGCCGAGGTTTCCGCTCGTCAGCTTAGAGCCGTTTTCAAGAAACACCTCGGTCAGCTTGTAGCAACTGAAAAACACAAACTCTCCGATGCTTGTGACACCTTCTGGAATTTCGATACTGGTTAAGCCGGTGCACCACTCAAACGCAGAATCTCCGATGCTTGTGACACTACCTGGAATCGTGATGTCTGTCAAGCTTCTACAACCAGAAAACGCATATTCTCCGATACTTGTAACGCCATCTTCAATCACAACTTTTTTTATGTTCTCATTGTCGTATGCAGGGCTATAATAAGTATTGTAATCCTCCTTCATCGCCCCTTTGCCGCTGATGGTCATTGTGCCGTCGGCGGTGAGTGTCCAGGTCAGATTGTCTTCGTTCCAGTAGGTTGCGATTTTGCTTGCATCTACGCCGAGTTGTCCGCTTGTCAGCGTAGAGCCGTTTTCAAGAAGCACCTCGGTCAAAACAGTACAGCCGCCAAACACATTGCTTCCGATGCTTGTGACACTCTTTGGAATGGTGATGCTGGTTAAGCCAGTGCAATACTTAAACATACCATTTCCGATACTGGTGACACTTTTTGGAATGGTGATGCTGGTTAAGCCGGTGCAATTGTAAAATGCATAATTTCCGATGCTTGTGACACTACCTGGAATCGTGATGTTGGTCAAGCTGCTGCAATGCTCAAACGTATTATTTCCGATGCTTATGACGCTTTCCGGAATTTCAATGCTTGTTAAACTGCTGCAATACTGAAACGCATTCTTTCCGATGCTTGTGACACCACTCGGAATTTCGATGCTTGTTAAACTGCTGCAATAGAAAAACGCAAAATCTCCGATGCTTGTAACGCCGTCTTCAATCACAACTTTTTTTACGTTGTCTTTCTTTTGGGTTGCAGGGCTATCGTCAGTAATATAATTCTTCATCGCTCCTGAGCCGCTGATGGTCATTGTTGTGCCGTCGGCACTCAGTGTCCAGGTCAGGTTGTCTTCTTTCCATGTCTGCGTTCCCGATTCTGTCCCTGCACCTGTTTCCTCCGCACTCGCCGTGATCCCCCATGAGATATTTTGCAGGGTATCGGTCGGGAAGTACAGCAGCGTTCCCGCCGCCATGACTGCTGCCGACGAAAGGGCAGCCAGCCGTTTCCATTGTTTCTTCATAATATGCCTCCTTTATTTTCGAATATATTACATATCCTTGATAGATCTATTATAACATGATCGAGTATTCTTTGTCAAGAAAAACGGAGGATTTTTTGAGATTTCGTTCAATTTTTGGAAGTTGGAGAGGAGGAGGGGTTTGTTCTGTGTCTGTTTTTGAAGTGACTGCCTTATATCACTGCCCGTTCAATCCGGCAAGTATGCCGCTTCTCCTTATCATAATTCACGCCAACCAAAAGAACCTCACCGCTGTAATTTTTCAGACAATCCAGATAGTCCTTTCGCTTGATCTGTTCCACTGCCTCTTCTGCGGAATGTCCCCACTTTAGTTCAACGATCAGAGCAGGCAAATCGCAGTTTCGATTCGGCTCAAACACAATATCTGCAAAGCCTTTTCCAGCCGGCATTTCCCGATGCAGGGTATAATTCTTCTGGGCAGAGTAGTATGCCAGAGAGATCACGCAGGACAGGGCGTTTTCATCATTGTATTTCAAGATCGATGCGTTTGCCTGATGTGCCTGTTCAATCAGTTCTGCAACCGTTTCCATATCGCCGGAAAGGGTTGCTTGCAGCAGCCGCTCCGAGGAACGGATTGCCTGTACGACTGGTTCCCAGCCACCGTCTTCAATGGAGTTAATAAACTCCTGCCGCACTTCTCCGTTCGGGATCCACACCACACGGTTCCGTTCATCATAGGTCAGGTATCCCAGATGCACCAGCAGCGTAAGAACATCATCTGCACTGTGGAATGTGGTCATATCATTCTGGAACTTATCCGGATTCACAGGGACTTTCTCGCCTGCGATCATCTGTACGATCTTGTCCCGCAGTCCGTCCTGATTCAGGTCAATGTACACTTTCAGTGCTTCATAGGTTTCTGTCTTTGTCCAGTAGTTGCTGAATTTTCCACGGAGCATAGCTTCTACCACAGACTTGGGATTGTAGATCGAAACACCGTCTACACAGTAACCGTCGTACCACTTCTTTGTCTCCGAAAACGGCATCTGGTATTGCTCACACAATTGGCGGACTTCTTGTTCTGTAAAGCCGGTAAACTCTTCAATGGGAGAGGCATCTGTCATGGAGTATTCGTAAAAAGCATTGATGGCAGAGTGCTCTCCGTATTTTTTGATGGGTAAGATTCCCGTCATGTAGGCAAGGGCAATGTAACTCTTGTCCTTTAACAAATCTCTCAAAAAGTCCAAGTATTTTGTATGTTCTTCCAGCTGGTTTTTTCGAGAACGGAAAATGCAGTCCCATTCATCGATAATAAAGATAAATGGAACCTGACTGTCCTCATAAATGTCATCTAACATAAATGTTAAAATAGTCTTATCCAAATAATCCACATCCGGATATGCCCGCAGCAGATCACGCCCTACTGCTTTTGTAACCAGCGAAATCATCTGTTCAATGGTTTGTGTTTTACTCAGAAAGTTTTGCATATTCAAGTGAACCACATTGTATTGATTCAGATGCTCTTCAAATCCCGTATGCTTTGCAATTTTCAGTCCTTGAAACATTTCTCTGGAATCACAGCCACGACTGTAGTAAGCCGTCAGCATATTCGCCGCCATAGACTTTCCGAATCTTCGTGGACGGCTGACGCAGATATATTTTTGTGTAGTCCGTAAAACGCTGTTTGTATACTGAATCAATTCTGACTTATCCACATAGATCTTGGAATTCAGCACCTCTTGGAAATCGACATTTCCCGGATTCAAGTAAACACCCATTGCATTTCCCTCCTTGCTGTGTTTTCAATTTCTTTCCCTTTATTATACCACAGCAGAGGGGAAAAAGCAACTTTTTCATACACAAAAAGCTCCGGATTTTCCCGCCACTTAGGACGATCCGGAGCTTTCTCATTGTGACATGTTCTTTCTGCTACTTAGCAGAAGTACGTATTGGTTGAACCCTTCTTCTTTCCTTTGGTCAGATGCGGCAGCATTCCCTGATTGTACAGCTTGCTGACGGCTCTGCCCACTCTGCACTTATCTCCACGAGATAGCTGTTGATATAGTCCGGGACGGTTCATTTCAATGATGTCCCGTACACGCAGCTGCTTTCCATGGGTACTTCTGCATCGGATGACACAAGCAATTGCCATCTGTGCTAACTTCTTGTTGGTATAGTTATAAGTAAGTACGAAAATCTGCTTCATAAAAATAGCCCCTTTCAAAATTCCACGTTGATTTCTTCGCCGTCTTCTGCGATCTTCTGGAAAAGTGCTGCTTTTGCCTGTTCCTGCCGCAGCTTCTCGAGAGAGATGATCTTGACTCTTTGTCCGATGATGCCTTTTGGAAAGGAAAGCTTTTTCTCCTGCAGAAGCGGCTGCAGTTCTTCTTCGTTGATCGTCACGGTTCCCTTGTTGGTGTAACAGCCATTCTGGTCAATTCCCAGAATCGTCAGCGTATATTGTTCAAAGTCGTTCAATTTCTCAATTGCAGTTACCAGTGCTTCGGTACACGCAATGGGATTTTCAAATTGATATGTCATGATGCCAATTCCTTTCTGTTGTCGTTGAAGTATGCTTTTGTTTCTTCATCTATGAAAACACCGTGCTGAAAGTTCACGGTGATGGTTTCTTTACCGATCTGAATGTCCCGTAGCACAGCCTCTTTCAGTGCAGCTGCCTCCGGCGATCTTTCAGTACACATGTAGTTTGTAAACTTTTGAACGATCTCCTGGTATGTTGCATCATTCACCGCAGAGATCGGATTGTCCAAAGCATCCAGCTGCTGTTTCAGCTGCTGGAGTTCCTGTTCGTTTTTCTCAACGGAACGCAGGATGGTTTCGGTAGCACGTCCCTGTTCCAGGTATGCCATCAGATTGGCGTTTGCCTTTTCCAGTCCGTTGATCCGATTTTGTATGGTGTTGGTCTCTCCGCTCTGCATCAGTTTTCGGAGAGAAAGCTTCTGGTTGACTGCCTCGATGATCTTTGGCTGGTTGGCCGGCTGAAAGAGACAGTTCTTCACTGCGTGAAACACAAACGGTGCCAGCTGGTCTGCCCGCACGCTGGGATGCCGCAGTCACAGCTTCTTCGGTACTGCAGGTACTTGTGCCCGTTGCTGTGGTTGACGTTGCCGGAGAACGGCTTGCCGCACTTCGGACAGCGTGTGAAACCGTTGAGGGCGTAGTAGTTCTTGCCGGTTCGGCTGGCTGTCCGCCGGCGGTTCTGTGCCAGCTTCTCCTGGACCTTGTCGAAGCGTGCCGGCTCGATGATCGCCGGCATCCCGTCCGGGATCTCTATGGGATCCGGCTTGATCTTGTGGGAGTTTCGGTGTCCGTCGCTGTCCTTGGCAGCTGTGCGGTCGTAGGTGTAAGTGCCCTTGTATTTCTGGTTCGTCAGGATGGTGTGGATGGCGGTGTCTGAAAAGTCGTTGCCGCCGGTGGTCTTGTATCCCTTTTCTCTCAGATGTTTTTTGATGTAGCTGTAGCCCATGCCGCTGCTGTAAAGGGTATAGATGTCACGAACGATCGGTGCTGTCAGAGGATCGATCTCATAGAGTCCAGCCTCATTGACTGTATAGCCGATGGGTGGAACGCCGCCCAGATGACGGCACTGTCTGGCACTTTCCAGCAGTGCCGCTCTGGTATTTTTAGAAATGTTGTCTGATGTTTCCTCTGCCGCTGCCGCCTTTACGATCGTGGCAAACTTGCTGTAGTCCTCAGATGCTGTATCAATGCTGTCATTCACAGCGATCAGCCGGATCCCATGTGATTCCATCCATTTCAGGTCTTCGATCTGATTCCCGGTGTTTCTGTGGAGCCGGTCCAGTGCTCTTACCACAACGATCTTTGCCTGTACTTTTCCGGACAGGATATCATTCTTCATTTGCTGGTAGCCTTCCCGATTGGTGTTTCTGCCAGTCTTGGCGTAATCGTGATAGATCTGTTCAATGGTCATCTGATGTGCTTCTGTGTAATTCTCCGCACACGTCATCTGTGCCGCCGGACTATTGCCGTTGTCCTGGGCATGTGAACTATAGCGAATATAGACGAGTGCAAGCTGCGTCTTTTTTGATGTATTCATTGCAAAATCCCTTTCCCTTCTGTTTTTTCTTGCCACTCCAACCGCACTCCGGCGGCGGTCGTACGACCCAGTATCTCATGATGCACGCTCCTCCATCAGAATCGCAACGAGAACATCAGCCGCCAGATCGATCATGCGATCGTCGGCAGCTTCTTCATCAGAAGCTTTTTGTTTTTCTGTATCACAGCCGTCATAGTAAAAAAAGCTTTCCCTCAATCGGTTTCGGCTGATCTGTAATCTGGTAATCTCTTCCATAGGCAGCTTCTCTTTCCTCCATTATCTGCATCGGTCCCAGGCTTTGCCTTTTGTAGGTGTAAACGGCATCATTCACCGGACCAAAGGCTTCATCGATCTTCGGATAGCAAAACCGGTAGCCGTAGCTGACAACGCCATCGATACTGATCTTTGCCTTAATGCGGTTTTTCTCCGGTGTGACCAAGTATCCTTCATCCAGAAGAACACGAACTGCGGTTTTTTTATCGGTGGCTCCGATCTGTTCCAGAATCTGTTCAAAGGTGGACTCCAAGATCTCCACCTTTATCGGCTTCTTTTCCCGATCCAGTGTCCATTTGATACCCTCCAGCATTTTGTAGCTGCAGGAGATATAATTGAAGATACGGCATACCAGGTTTTTGCCCGGATGTGCCTCTTCAGTGATCTCACCATGCAGAAGCACGCACATCTGCTTTAGGATCTCCGTATTGGTCTGAATGCCCAGTGTACTCAACATCACAGATGTTGTTATGATCATGGCGTAGTTCATAGCGAGCCGTTCCGAAAGGCTGCATGTTTCCGGAAACAGTTCCAGCAGTTCTTCACGCACGTCTTGAAACTGCTGTAAGATCTCCGCACTGTCCGATGCAAGAAGATGCTCTGCCAGCAGAGAACCTATATATCCGTAGTTTTTGCCTGTAAATGCCTTGATCTGTTCCGAATGGGTACCATCTACTGTGTAGGTCAGTCCATCCAGTGTGATCACTCGAGCAACGATTCCTAGGTTGTCTCGTTCGGCATTCACAAGGTAAGTCTCCGAGCTGAACAACGCAGTACACGCCCAGCTGTTCCGATATTTTAACTGGGCATTGCTGTCAAGCCGAAGTTTTTCCTGCCCTTGTGTAAAAGCATAGATGAAATTAGGGCAATACCGCACAAAGAGCGTCTGGCGACTTTGCACGCCATCTGCTTGCA
>ENA-OUOW01002306-OUOW01002306.1-human-gut-metagenome-genome-assembly--contig:-NODE-2306-length-10945-cov-4.027365_pt1 | contig 10945 bp, 5 predicted proteins | sample MGYA00237938_ERZ548769 | MGnify/ENA primary metagenome ERZ548769 (study PRJEB26490, sample SAMN05356870) | human gut metagenome | biome: terrestrial biome; feature: human-associated habitat; material... | reverse complement strand
GCTGCGAGGCGGCCCCTTTTTGGTGCTGGTTTGCAGCCGGCTGCACGCTGGCGGCTGCGGGAAGGCTGCTCGTCTGGCTCTACTCGCCTCGTTTCAATTATTGCGCGATATTCCTTGCAATACTGGCGTTTTACCAGTTGGATGTCCTCACATCAGTGAATTTCGTGCAATAAATCTGCTGAGAGACCCTGGCATCTCGAGCCCAAGTTGCAGAGAGGGCCAACGGGCTCCGAGGCCTGCTGCATGCCCGTATCTGCCGCTCCTCCAGCCGTTCTTTAGTGGTATTTGAGAACCGGATTCGACATTTCCGCAGGTCGCGAGAATTGCGATTCTCAGATTCCGATAAAGAATGCAGAAGGAGAGGGAGCGGGGGGCCGAGCGCGGGCTCAGGAGGTTACGGGCAGTGAAGGGACGTCTCGCTCCGCTGGGTTTTCAGGAACACAAAAGACTTGTTGCGCAGGCGTGGCGATACAGCGCCAAACGCGGCACCCTTGGCGTAACGGGGTACATTCACAGTCGTAAGCAGGACGGCCCCGGTGGGCCGCCACAGACGAAGGGTGGGACGTTTCCATGGCAGACTATTCCACGGGCAAGCCTGGCGAGGGTATGAACGGCGCCGGCTCGGCCCCTCAGCAGAACCAGGGCACGGAGCCCACGCAGGCACAGCCCACGCAGGCACAGCCCACGCAGAGCTATGACTATGCAAACTATGGCGGCAAGGGCGCGGCGTACTCGCCAAGCGCCGGCTACGTAGGCGCAGGCCAGCAGGGCGGCTCGCAGGCGGGGCAGACGACGCAGCAGCCTCAGCCAGTCCAGCCCGCAGCGGGCGGCAACGGCGGCGTGGGCAATGGCGGAGACAAGCCAGGCAAGGATAAGAAGGCCGGCGTGAGCAAGCCCATCGCTGCAGGTGCGATCTCTGGAGTTGTGGCAGCGCTCGTCGTGGTGCTCGTGCTGAGCCTCACGGGCTTCTTCGGCAAGCCCTCCACAACTGCGGGCTCCAGTTCCTCCTCGGGTAGCTCCAGCTCGAGCAACGGCACCATCAACATCACGTCGAGCGATACCGACGCGTCGACGGCCGAGGCCGTAGCCGCAAAGGCCATGCCCTCCGTGGTCTCGGTGAATGTCACTACCGACAGCGGTGAGGGTCTTGGCTCCGGCGTCATTCTCGACACGGACGGCGACATCCTCACGAACTACCACGTGATTGACGGTGCCACCTCCGTCAGCGTGACCATCAGCGGCAAGAGCTACGAGGCCAGCGTGGTTGGCTCCGATTCCTCCTCCGACCTCGCGGTCATCAAGGCCGACCTCAACGGTGACTCCGTGACCCCCATCGAGGTGGGCGACTCCTCCCAGCTCAACGTTGGCTCCTGGGTCATGACCATTGGCAGCCCGTTTGGCCTCGACCAGTCCGTCTCCGAGGGCATCGTCTCTGCGCTGTACCGCAACGAGCTCCTGCAGTCCAGCTCGGGCGACACCATCTACACCAACCTCATCCAGGTTGACGCTGCTATCAACCCCGGCAACTCCGGCGGTGCGCTCGTGAACGATGAGGGTCAGCTCGTGGGCATCTCCACGCTCTACTCGTCCTCGACTGAGTCCTTCGCGGGCATCGGCTTTGCCATCCCCGGCAACTACGCCATCAAGATTGCCGACAAGATCATTAGCGGCGAGGAGGTCACGCATGCCTACATCGGCCTCTCGATGCAGACTGTGAACGCCCAGAACGCCCGCTCCAACGGGCTCTCCGTGAACCAGGGCGCCTACGTTGCCGAGGTCGTCTCTGGTGGCCCTGCCGACCAGGCCGGCATCCAGAAGGGCGACATCATCGTTGCCATGGACGGCGAGGCGATCACTTCCGCCGACGGCATGGTCCTTGCGGTGCGCTCGCATGACATTGGCGACACCGTCACCGTGACCGTCGTGCGTGGCAACGATACCAAGGACCTCACGGTGACGCTTGGCTCCGACGAGGCTCTCCAGGCTCAGCCCGAGCAGGAGAACTCCTCCTCTAACAGCACCACCGGGAACGGCATTGGCCTGAATGGCGACGGCACCGGCCTGAACGACAACAGCAACGGCAACAGCACCACGCAGGACGAGCTTGAGCAGTGGATCGAGGAGCGCATGCAGCAGCGCCAGAACTCCACCGGCTCCTACACCACCGGCAGCGGCGCGAGCTATTCGACCGGTGCCGAGGCAACCACGCTCTCGGCTGAGGGCTGGGCTGCCTAGGCCAGCATCTGCACAAGCACCGCCACATCACACGCGGCGAGGGCCCCTGGGCTCCCGCCGCGTGTTTCTGTCTCACGTTGTGCGGCCGTGCGGAGTCCTTGAGGCTGCTGTCGCAAGTGTTTGCTGTCGCAAGTGTTCTTACCGGGCCGAAGGGAGAAATGCACGAGTCCTGCGGAAACTTCCCCGCCAGTCTACGGGCCGGTAATAAGTGGTGGCCAGTTGCCCCCGTTGTTACCGGCCCGTTGAGCAGCGCGGACATTTGGCCAGTTGGCGAGAGCAGCTTGCCACGGGCCCGCAACAAGGACTAAGCTCCTTCCGCTCGTTGTTGCCGGGCCGTTGCCCCGCGAGCAAGCTTTACCAGTTGGCGGGAGCGAAGGAGAACGTGCCGGTAACAAGCCGCGAATCCCGCCATGCTTCTCTGTCTCGCTTATTTGTGTCGCGCGGGCCGTGTACCCTTTATGCAGGAACATTGCCAAAGGAGGTCCCATGGCCGAGATAAAGTGCCCCAACTGCGGGAAGGTCTTCCAGGTGGACGAGGCGGGCTACGCTCAGATTCTGCAGCAGGTGCGCGACGCCGAGTTTAAGCGCCAGCTGGACGAGCAGCGCGCCCTCATGGAGCAGCGCGAGGCGGCTGCCGTGGAGGCGGCACGCGCCAAGGCCCAGGAGGCGCTGCGTGCGGAGGTCGCCAAGCTCTCCTCGCAGCTTGAGCAGGCGCAGGCCGCGGCCAAGGTGCAGCAGGCCACTGCCGAGAAGAGCGCACAGGAGCTCCTTGCGCGGGCGCAGGATGCGGCAGCGCAGAAGCTTGCGGCCGCACAGCAGGAGTCCGCGGAGCAGCTTGCCCAGAGGGATGCCAGCATCGCGCGCCTCACCGAGCAGCTCCGCGCGCAGGAAGAGCAGGCCAAGGGCGCTCGTGAGCTCGCCGTGACGCGCGCCACCGCCGAGCGCGACCGTCGCCTGGTCGAGCTGCAGTCGCAGGTGCAGGAGGTTTCGGCCAAGAAGGACCAGGAGATTGCCGTTCTCAACCAGCGCCTGGTCGAGCAGGAGAAGTACAAGGACCAAGAGATTCGCGACCGGGACGACGAGATTGAGCGCATCAAGAACCAGCGCTCGCGCCTCTCGGTCAAGCTCATTGGCGAGACCCTGGAGCAGCACTGCGAGTCCGAGTTCAACAAGGTACGCATGATGGCGTTCCCGCGTGCGGAGTTCCACAAGGACAACGACGTGGTCGACGGCAGCAAGGGGGACTACGTCTTTAGGGAGTGCGACGAGTCCGGCACAGAGATCGTCTCGATCATGTTCGACATGAAGAACGAGGACGACAACTCCGTGAACCGCAAGCGCAACGAGGACCACTTTGCCAAGCTCGACCGGGACCGTCGCAACAAGCACTGCGAGTACGCCGTTCTCGTCTCTACGCTTGAGCCCGAGAGCGAGCTCTACAACGCGGGCATCGTGGACGTCTCGTATCGCTACCCCAAGATGTACGTGGTGCGCCCGCAGTTCTTCCTGCCAATCATCAGCCTGCTGAGAAACGCCGGCCTGAACGCGGTCTCGGCTCGGCGCGAGCTTGCCGAGGTGCGCCAGCAGAACCTCGACGTGACAAACTTCGAGGAGAAGCTCGAGAAGTTCAAGCAGGGGTTTGGACGCAACTACGAACAGGCCTCCAAGCGCTTCTCGGAGGCAATCGAGCAGATTGATCGCTCCATTGCGTCGCTCCAGAAGGTGAAGGAGAGCCTCACCAAGTCCGAGAACCAGCTCCGGCTTGCCAACGACAAGGCGGAAGACCTCACCATTAGGCGCCTCACCCGAGGCAACAAGACCATGAAGGCGGCGTTCGAGGAGGCCGCGAAGACACAAGCGGGGGAGGGTGGCTCTGACGCGGGCTCGGTTCCTGCGGAGCACGACGAGGGAGACCCGGCCAACGCCGTGGAGCCTGACGTGGTGGAGTAGGACGGTTTGGGCCGCGCGGGAGTTGGGGACGCCGGCGGTACGTGCGCTACACATTCGGGTCCGAACATGTGACCCGCGCAGGTCGATACTCAATCGGCGTCCAAATGTGTAGCGGACTGTCACACAATCGGCGTCCGAACGTGTAGCGACCTGGGCGCGCTACACAAACGCCCTCGAATGTGTAGCGGTCGCAAACGTAATCTTCTCGTTTGACTGGTACCCCAAAGGGGTATATTGTCTCATGGTAGAAGATGCCCCAGGGGAGTATATGATCCCCCGATGCACTTAGGAAGGGAGCCAGCATGGAGACAACCGAACACGCATGCGCTGGGACAAATTCCGAGACGTGCGCCCACATGAAGCAGACGCCCCGCTCCGAGGAGCTCAGGCACGATGTCACCTGCCGCATCAACCGCGCAATCGGGCAGCTTAACGGCGTCAAGGCCATGGTCGAGGAGGACCGCTACTGCGGAGACGTCCTGACTCAGCTTGCGGCGGTGGAGTCCGCAGTGAAGGCTGTGAGCCGCGAGATCATGCAGGACCATCTCGAGACCTGCGTGGTTGAGCGCATCCAGGCGGGCGACACCGAGGTCGTGGACGAGGTCATGCGCCTCTTCAAGAAGTTCATGTGAGTCTCGCGTAAAGCGAGGTCAGACAGCATTTCCCTGCTCCCAGGGACGCAACAGCGAAGGGAACCAAGCACTATGAAGCAAACGTTCGACATCACGGGCATGACCTGCGCGGCCTGCTCGGCACGGGTTGGCAAGGCCGCATCCGGCGTGCCTGGGGTGACAGAGGCCAACGTCAACCTGCTCAAGAACTCGATGGAGCTCGACTACGACGGCAACCCCAAGACGGCGCAGGCTGTAGTCGCCGCCATCGAGGAGGCAGGCTACGGCGCCTCGCCTCGACAGGAGGCAAGCGGCGCTGCCTCGCGCAGCTCGTTCGTCGACCCCAGGGAGGGCGCTCAGAAGGCGATCGAGGCCAAGAAGAAGCAGCTCATCTGGTCCATCGTCTTTGGCGTGCCCCTCTTCTACCTGGCCATGGGTCCCATGCTTGGCTGGCCGGAGGTTCCCGGCCTTGCCGGCATGCAGGGCATGATGGCCTCCGCGATGACGCAGCTCCTTCTCGCCACCTGCGTGCTCTTTGTCAACCGCAGCTACTTTGTCATGGGGTTTAAGACCCTCTCGCACCTCTCGCCAAACATGGACTCGCTCATCGCCATTGGGTCTGCGGCGAGCTACGCCTACAGCCTGGTGGGGGTCTACCAGATGGCGCTGGCACTTGGTGCCGCGGACCTCGAGGGCGCCCACTACGCCATGATGCACTCGCTGTACTTTGACTCGGCCGGCACCATCCTTGTGCTCATCACGCTGGGCAAGTACTTCGAGGCCCGTGCCAAGGGCAAGACAACCTCTGCCATCAGCGCACTCATGGACCTCGCGCCCAAGACGGCACGCGTGCGCCGCAACGGCCAGGAGGTCGAGGTGGCTACCGACGAGGTGCGCGTGGGAGACATTGTGGTGGTGCGTGCCGGGGAGTCCGTACCGGTCGACGGCATCATTCGCGAGGGCTCCGCCTCGATTGACGAGTCTGCCATCACCGGAGAGCCGGTTCCTGCCGAGAAGGGCGCGGGCGACCGCGTGACCGGTGCCACCGTGAGCCAGCGCGGCTGGTTTGCCATGGAGGCCACGGCTGTTGGCGACGACACGGCGCTTGCGAGCATCATCCGCCTCGTGGACGAGGCCACAAGCTCCAAGGCGCCCATCGAGCGCCAGGCCGACAAGATCGCCGGCGTCTTTGTCCCGGTGGTCATGGCGATTGCCGCCGTCACCTTCCTGGGTTGGATTGCAGTCTTTGCCCCCGGTGACTTTGCGACGGCGTTCAACCATGCCGTCTCGGTGCTGGTCATTTCCTGCCCCTGCGCGCTTGGCCTGGCCACGCCTACGGCAATCATGGTAGGCACGGAGCGCGGCGCCAAGGTGGGCATCCTCATCAAGAGCGCCGAGGCCCTTGAGGGCGCCTGCGACCTGGACACCGTGGTGCTCGACAAGACCGGCACCATCACCGAGGGTAAGCCGCGCGTGACCGACGTGCGCCTGGCTGCCGGCGTGGACGAGGTCGAGCTTGCGCGCGTTGCCGCCGCGCTCGAGCGCAAGAGCGAGCACCCGCTTGCGCAGGCCGTCTGCGACTACGTGGACGAGACACATGCAGGCGCTGATAAGGACGTGGACTCCGCAGGGTTCGAGCAGGTCGCCGGCGGTGGCGTGCGCGCCCAGGTCGACGGCGCTCCCGCCATCGCGGGCAATGCTCGCCTCATGGCGTCCGCTGGCGTGGACGTCTCGGCGCTCGCCCCGCAGGCGGACGAGCTTGCGGCCCAGGCAAAGACGCCGCTCTACTTTGCGCTCGGTGGCCGTGCGCTGGGGCTTCTCGGCGTGGCGGACGTGGTGAAGGAGACCTCGGCCTCGGCCGTGGCACGTCTGCGCCGCATGGGCGTGCGCACCATCATGCTCACGGGCGACCAGGCAAAGACCGCTAAGGCAGTGGCGCGCCAGGTGGGCGTCGACGAGGTCGTGGCCGGCGTGCTTCCCAGCCAGAAGGAGCAGAAGGTCCGCGAGCTCCAGGGCCAGGGCCACAAGGTGGCCATGGTGGGTGACGGCATCAACGACGCCCCGGCACTTGCCCGCGCCGACGTGGGCATTGCCATTGGCGCCGGTACCGACGTTGCCATTAGCTCGGCAGACGTGGTGCTCATGCACTCCGACCCGGCAGACGTTGCCACCGCCATCGAGCTGAGCCACGCCACCATGCGTGACATCCGGCAGAACCTGTTCTGGGCGCTGTTCTACAACGCGATCTGCATCCCCGTGGCCATGGGCGTGCTCTCGCCCCTGGGCGTGACGCTCAACCCCATGGTAGGGGCGGCGGCAATGGGCTTCTCGTCCGTGTTTGTTGTCTCCAACGCGCTCAGGCTCTTTGCCTGGAAGCCCAGGCAGGCGGACGAGAAGGACGCTGCGCCTGTTGACACCAAGGTCATTCCGGCCGTTGCGGAGCATGATGTCGCACCCGCGGCCGAGGTCAAGAATGCGACTGCCGCGGAGGCAGCCGCCAACGAGAGGAGTACTGCCATGGAGAAGAAGCTCAACGTCGAGGGAATGATGTGCGACCACTGCGTTGCCCACGTGACCAAGGCCCTCGAAGGCGTTCCGGGCGTGAGCTCGGCCAAGGTCTCGCTTGCGGACAAGAACGCCGTGGTCGAGGCGGCGCCTGAGGTCACCGATGAGGCACTTGTCGCCGCTGTCAAGGACGCGGGCTACGAGGCCACAGTGGCGTAGCGTCAAGCGCCATCCACGTGGTGTTTCTCGACAGGAAGTTCATGCCGTTCAAGGGTCTCGCCGGCGTCGTGCCGCGAGGCCCTTGTTCTGTAATGCAGATATGTCTAGCTTGGCAGACGCCCAGGATGCGCCTGCCGTCGGACGAACGGGGGATGGCATGGCAAGGATTGGCGCGCTCGAGGCCGGCGGAACCAAGATGGTCCTTTCCGTGGGGACGTCCCAGGGAGAGGTCCTCGAGCGAGAGGAGATTCCAACCCAAGGCCCAAACGACTGTGTCGATCGCATGGTGGAGTGGTTTGACTCGCACAGCGTCGAGGCGCTTGGCATTGGCGCCTTTGGCCCCACCGGTGTGAACCCGTCGTCCTCCAGCTACGGCAAGATCCTCGAGACGCCAAAGACCGCGTGGCGCCACTTCGATTTCCTGAGTGCCTTCAAGCCGCTTGACATCCCCATTGGCTACGACACCGACGTCAACGTCGCCTGCCTGGGCGAGGTTACGTACGGCTCGTGCAAGGGGCTTGACACCGTGGTCTACCTTACGGTTGGCACGGGCATTGGTGCGGGCGTCATGGTGAGCGGGCAGCTCCTGCACGGCATGCTGCACCCCGAGGCCGGCCACATCCTGCTTGAGGTCCAGCCGGGTGACGAGGGCAACTGCGTGTGCCCGTACCACGACCGCTGCTTTGAGGGCCTGGCGGCCGGACCCTCGATCGAGCATCGCTGGGGCAAGAAGGGCTTCGAGCTGGCAGACCGCCCCGAGGTATGGGACCTCGAGAGCACCTACCTGGCCGAGGGAATTGCCACCTATGTGCTGTGCTACTCGCCGCAGCGCATTGTGCTCGACGGCGGCGTGATGAAGCAGACCCAGCTCTTCCCGCTGGTGCGCAAGAAGGTCCTCGAGTACCTGAACGGCTACCTCGTGACGCCCGAGCTGGCGGACATCGACTCCTACATCGTGGAGGCCGGCTGCAAGGGCGACCAGGGCGTCCTTGGCTGCATCGAGCTGGGCCGCCGCGCGCTGGAGGCCGCCCGCGCGTAGGGGCAGCGATCTTCTCGTTAGGACTTGCCGCAAGTTCTCCTGGGCTCGCCACGCATTCGGGTGCGATTGAGTGGCGAGCCCAGCTTGATACACGTTCGGGCATCGAATGTGTATCCGCTTGCCACACGTTCGGGTGTCGAATCTGTGGCGTCCTGCGCGGGTCACACGTTCGGGTACGAACCTGTAGCGTGCAGCGAATCCATAGCGCACGGCAGGCTTAGGGCACCCGCGCCCTGCCCCCGCATGCGTCTGTGCCCTTCTCGGCGCTGCCTCAATTCTGCTGGCTGTTTGCGCTACCCTTGCTTGGTGATTGCCGGGTACGAGAGGGGACAGCATGGCTGAGAAGACCAACAGGAACAACGCAGGCGCGGCCGGAATGCAGGGCTCGCTCTTTGGCGATGCGAACGCGGCGTCCTTCTCGGCTCAAGAGCCTGTCGAGAAGCCAGCCAGCCCCGCTCGCACTGCGCGCGCACGTGCGGCCGAGCTCAACCGTATCCTCAACCACGCGGCCTACGCCTACTACGCGCTCGACGCGCCCGAGATGACGGACGCCCAGTTCGACCGCTACCTCCAGGAGCTTCTCGCCCTCGAGAAGGCCAACCCCGAGCTGGTCACGCCGGACTCCTACACCCAGCGCGTGGGCGGCTATGTCTCCGAGCAGTTCGAGCCAGTTCGCCACGCTAGCCGCATGTACTCCATCGATGACGCCATGAACCTGGACGAGCTGGACGAGTGGCTTGCCCGGACCGACGAAGCCCTAGGCTCAACGCCGGAGAACCCCGTGGCCTACACCTGCGAGCTCAAGATCGACGGCCTGGGCGTGGCGCTCACGTACACGGATGCCCAGCTCGTGCGCGCTGCCACCCGCGGCGACGGTACGACGGGCGAGAACGTCACGGCCAACGTGCTCACGATCCACGACGTGCCTCGCGCGCTGGCACCCGAGGGCCTCAAGCTTGTGGCCGACGCCGGCCTTGGCCGCTCCATCGAGGTGCGCGGCGAGGTCTACATGCCCAAGCACTCGTTCGTCCGCCTGAACGAGGCGGCGGACGCTGCAGGCCGCGAGCCCTTTGCAAACCCGAGAAACGCTGCTGCCGGCAGCCTGCGCCAGAAGGACCCCAAGATCACGGCCCACCGCGACCTCGAGACCTTCATCTACGCCGTGGCGGACGAGTCGCCGCTCTCGGTGACCAGCCAGTGGGAGTTCTTGCACTGGCTCTCTAGCTGCGGCTTCCACGTGAACCCCAACGCCCGTCGCTGCACCTGCGCCGCCGAGGTGCATGACTTCTGCGCCACCGCGCTCGCGCACCGAGAGGACCTTGACTACGACATCGACGGCGTGGTGGTGAAGGTCGACTCCTTTGCCAGCCAGACGGCGCTTGGCTTCACCGCCCGCGCGCCGCGCTGGTCCATCGCGTTCAAGTTCCCGCCTGAGGAGAAGCGCACGGTCCTTCGCGACATCCGCATCCAGGTGGGCCGCACAGGCGTGCTCACCCCCGTCGCAGAGTTCGACCCCGTGAGCGTTGCGGGCTCGACCATCGCGCGCGCCACGCTCCACAACATCGACGAAATCCGCCGCAAGAACGTGCGCGTGGGCGACACCATCGTGGTGCACAAGGCCGGAGACGTGATTCCCGAGGTCGTGGGCCCCGTGCTCGAGCTGCGCCCCGCAGGCTCGCAGGAGTTCCAGATGCCCACGCACTGCCCCAGCTGCGGGAGCCCCGTGGTGCGCGAGGAGGGCGAGGTTGCCTACCGCTGCGTCTCCATCGACTGCCCGGCGCAGGCCGTCGAGCGTCTCATCCACTGGGGAAGCCGCAACGCCATGGACATCGACGGCCTGGGCGACGAGCTGGTGGGCCGCCTGGTTGAGAACGGCACCTTGACCGACGTCGCGGACTACTACGACAAGCTTACCGTTGATGCGCTTGCCGCCACGCCCACGGGCCGCGCCTACGAGACAAGCACCAAGGACCACACCGAGGGCGAGAACATTCTCGTTGGCCGAACCATTGCCGAGAAGGTCATGGTGCAGGTGGAGGAGTCCCGCGGCCGCGGCCTTGCGCGCGTCCTCTTTGGCCTGGGGATCCGGCACGTGGGCGCCAACGTGGCCACGGTGCTTGCGCGTCGCTTTGGCTCGCTCCAGGCGCTCATGGCCGCAAGCGAGGAGGACATCGCCACGATTGACGGCATTGGTCCCAAGATTGCGGCATCGGTGCGCGAGTTCTTCTCGGTGCCCGAGAATGTCCGCGTGCTGGAGCGGCTGCGCGAGGCGGGCGTTGTGCTTGAGGAGGAGGTCGCGGAGCCGGAGCGCCCGCAGACGCTTGCCGGTCTCACCTTTGTCCTCACGGGTACGCTTGAGCACTTCACGCGCGATGAGGCGGGCGCG
>ENA-OUOW01002301-OUOW01002301.1-human-gut-metagenome-genome-assembly--contig:-NODE-2301-length-10954-cov-4.576842_pt1 | contig 10954 bp, 10 predicted proteins | sample MGYA00237938_ERZ548769 | MGnify/ENA primary metagenome ERZ548769 (study PRJEB26490, sample SAMN05356870) | human gut metagenome | biome: terrestrial biome; feature: human-associated habitat; material... | reverse complement strand
AAGCTTTCTTGAATTTTTGGATAACAGAACGATTCATCTTTGTTGCGAAATCATCAGAAACGGACAGATTAAGGAAATGAACGGTGACGTTTTGTTTTGCGGATCAGTTCATAAGGGCGGCATTTTAAAAGCGACCGGCAGCATTTTTGTTTTGGGAAGCGTTGAGGGAGTTATTCATGCAGGGGCAAAAAATGATGCTCTTGCTGTCGTGTGCGGCAATATGGCCCATGCGCAACAAGTAAGAATTGCCGACTTGGTTGAGGTCGTTTCTGAAACCGATTATGAGGACATGCAAAAATTGATTTACGTAAATGATTTGCACGTGCTTGATACGGCTGAGGTTACCGAACTTAAGACGATTCGGCCAAAAGTATTTACACAAAATGGAGGCTTGATTTGATGGGAAGAGCAATTGTAATTACGTCCGGAAAGGGCGGCGTCGGTAAAACGACGACAACGGCCAATCTTGGTTCTGCTTTGGCTCTAATGGGCAAAAAAGTTATCATGCTTGATCTTGACATCGGTTTGCGCAATCTGGACGTTGTGTTGGGACTTGACAATCGCATTATTTATGACATTGTTGACGTTGCCAAAGGAAGGTGCAAGCTGCATCAGGCCATTATCAAAGATAAACGCTTTGAAGACAAGCTTTTCTTGCTGCCAGCTGCACAAAATACCGATAAGTCTGCGATTGAGCCGGAGGAAGTCAAGGCAATCGTTGCTGATCTGAAGAGTGATTTTGACTATATTTTGCTTGATTGTCCGGCTGGGATTGAACAAGGTTTTGCCAATTCGGTTGCCGGCGCTGATGAAGCTATCGTTGTTTCGACACCCGAAATTTCAGCTGTCAGGGACGCTGATCGAGTAGTCGGTCTGCTGGAACAGGCTGATCTTGATGAACCGCCGATGCTTATTATTAATCGTATTAAAAAGCGAATGGTTAATGACGGAACGATGATGGATGTTGATGAGATTACTCACCATTTGTCGATTAAATTGATCGGAATCGTCTTTGACGATGATGAGGTTATCGGAACTTCCAACAAGGGCGAACCAATCGTCTTGAATGAAAAGAGTCCGGCGTCAAAAGGGTATCGAAACATAGCCCGTCGGCTTGAGGGGCAGACGGTTCCTTTGATGACGCTGAAAGAAAGCGATGAAAGCGGATTTTTTGGCAAGATAGCGTCATGGTTCCAAAAAAAGTAATTTGACAAACTGATGATTGAATGTTAGTCTGTATAAAAATTCATATTCAGAATAATGTTGAGCGGAAGAGTAGGTTGATGAGTCGCGAAGAGAGTTCCTGTTGCTGCAAAGGAATCGATGAATTTTCCGAACCACACCCGTGAGTTAGCGAAGAAATTCGCTCGGATGCCCCGTTATCGGCAACAAGTCATCGACTTGCTGAGGCCGGCTTCGTGAGAAGTTGGTAAATCGGAGGTGGAACCGCGCAACAACGCCCTCTTGGAATTTTCCAAGAGGGCTTTTTCAATTTTTCAGGGGGTTCACGTATGAATTATATATTCGAAATTATGCCATCTTTATTGGACGGAACGGAGATGACGCTTTCTATTTTCGTGTTGACGCTTGTTTTTTCATTGCCGTTGGGCTTGATTTGCGCACTCGGAAGATGCTCAAAATTTAAAATATTAAATGCAGTCCTGCGTTTTTATATTTGGTTGATGCGCGGAACGCCGTTGCTTTTGCAATTGATTTTTGTGTTTTACGGACTTCCGCTGTTGGGAACGGGAATCGTGCTTCCAAGATATGCAGCAGCTTTGGTAGCGTTTGTTTTGAATTATACGGCGTATTTTGCAGAAATTTTTCGTGGCGGTCTGCAGTCGATCGATCGTGGTCAGTATGAAAGCGCCAGGGTGTTAAGGCTGACTTATTGGCAAACCATCAGGAAAATTATTGCGCCTCAGGTTATGAAAATCGTCGTTCCTTCAATCGGAAATGAGGTAATCAATCTTATCAAAGATTCAAGCTTGGTTTATGTGATAGGACTTGGCGATCTTCTTCGTGCCGGGAACGTTGCTTCTAGTCGGGATGTTTCTTTGATCCCCCTTGTTTTGGTCGGAATAATCTATTTGGCGCTGACGGCCGTCTTTACCTGGATCTTGCAAAAAGTCGAAACAGTATACGGAAAGTGGAAGTAAGGGTGATTTGAATGCTTGAGCTTAAGAATATTAAAAAGAGTTTTTCCGGACGAAAGATTCTTGACGGAATCAGTCTTAAAGTGACCGATGGTGAGATTATGTGCATCGTCGGACAGTCCGGTGGCGGAAAAACGACGCTTTTAAGGTGCATCAGCGGATTGGAACGCATTGACGAAGGAGAGATGATGCTTGACGGAAAGAGATTTGATCCGATGTCTTCAAAGGAAGCACTCATTGGAGTCGTCTTTCAGGAGTACAACCTTTTTCCGCATTTGTCGGTTTTGGAAAACGTGACTCTGGCTCCAAAGATTGCTTTGAAAAAAGATCCGCAGGCAGTTGAAAAAGAAGCACGACAATTGTTGAAAAAGCTGGCTTTAGAGGGGAAGGAGAATCTTTATCCGTATCAGCTTTCAGGTGGTCAAAAGCAACGTGTCTCGATTGCGAGGGCTCTTGCGATGCATCCTAAAATTTTGTGCTATGACGAACCGACAAGCGCGCTTGATCCTGGGTTGAGGGACAAGGTCAGGGACATTATTTTAAGTTTAAAAAATGAATCGATGACTCAAATCGTAGTGACGCATGATCTTAATTTTGCAAGGGAGATAGCTGACGATATTTTGAAAGTCAGACCTGTTTCATAGAGGTGAATTGATGTGAAAAAGAAAAGCTGTATCGGAATATGCTTGTTTTTTGGTCTTTGTTTGTTGGGAGGATGTTCGAATTCAAAATTAAGGGCTGAAAAAGTAGATAACTGGGCTAGGATCAAACATCGCGGAATGGTCGTCGTCGGCTTGGACGATAGTTTCGTACCAATGGATTTTCGTCAAAAAAACGGACGACTTGTCGGATATGACGTTGATTTGGCCAAAGCCGTCTTTAAAAAATGCGGATTAAAACCCGATTTCCAAACGATTGACTGGTCAATGAAGGAAACCGAGCTGATGAACGGAACGATCGACGTTATCTGGAACGGATACAGCAAAACTTCAGAACGGATGAAAAAAGTCGCTTTTTCAAATCCGTATCTTGCAAACGACCAGGTGCTCGTGACAAAGGAAAAGAACGTCAAAAATGGAGCAGACATGAAAGACAAGACGATTGGCGTTCAAAGCGGATCATCGGGATACGATTGTTACGTTGGATATCCCGATCTGCTTAAAAAGTATGCTCGCAAAACGATTCAATATGATACGTTCAACGATGCTTTTTTGGATCTTGATGCCAAAAGAATTTCGGGAATCGTGATTGATGAAGTATATGCGTCATACGTTATATCACATAAAAGCGATCCTTTGAGCTATCATGAAGTTTTCATCGGCTATCCTAAAGAAGAATTTGCGGTTGGAATCAGAAAGGGCGATAAAAAACTCAGATTGAAAATCAATCGTGCGCTCAAAGAGCTGAAAAAGGACGGTACGATTAAAAAAATTAATCATAAATGGTTCGGGGAAAATTTTATTGACTGACAAATATCGATTTTTGGGCTAAAATTAACCGTATAGTCTTTTTAGAAGGGTGATGTGACGGTGGGTACAGTAATTTGGATAATCATTTTGATTTTATTGTTAAATACGACTGCAGCAATCATTACTGTATTTAAAGAAAAAAGAGACATCGCAGCGACTTGGGCCTGGCTTTTGGTTTTAAATCTTTTGCCTGTGGTTGGATTTGTGATTTACCTGTTTGCCGGAAAGAAAATTTCGAAAGAAAAGATTTTTGATTTGCAGACTCAGGAACGGACCGGAATCAGCCAGCTTGTTGCTTTGCAAAAGGAGCAGTGGAACGAAAAAGAGCTGATGCCAAGCGATTTGCTGACGGATGAGGCAAGACAGACCGTCAGAGCTTTGCTTGTGGCTGACGATGCGATTTTGACGAAAAATAACGAAGTCAAGGTCTATACGGACGGTCATGAAAAATTCAGAGCGCTGATTGAAGACGTCAAAAAGGCCAAAGATCACGTGCATGTCGAATATTATTCGTTTTTTTCGGATCAAATCGGGACGGAACTTTTGCATGCGTTGGAGGATGCGTGCTCCCGCGGAGTCGAAGTTCGCATTATCTATGACAGCATGGGTTCCAGGGGCCAGCGTCGTGGCTTTTTCAAGCGCCTTGAAAGTTTAGGCGGAAGGGCAGAGGTGTTTTTTGGATCAAAAGCGGCTCCCGTTCACAGTCCGCGACTGAATTATCGGTTGCACCGTAAAATTGTCGTTATTGACGGAAAAATCGGCTATATTGGAGGCTTTAACGTTGGTGATCAATATTTGGGGCTTTCGGAAAAATTTGGCTATTGGCGCGACACGCATTTAAGAATTGTCGGAAACGCATGTGCCGTTATGCAGTCGAGGTTTTTTATGGATTGGAACGCGACGATTGCCAGGACGCGTGAAAAAGATCGGCTTGAATATTCAAATCATTATTTTCCGCTTGAAAAAAGCAATGGTCAAACGAGTATTCAAATTGCATCATCTGGTCCTGATTCCGAGACTGAGGCAATCAGGCTCGGATATTTGAAAATGATCAGTTCGGCCAATGAATATATTTGTATTCAGACTCCTTATCTCATCCCGGATGATGCCGTGATGGACGCGTTGAGACTGGCTGTCTATTCCGGCATCAAAGTAAGGATCATGATTCCTTCGATGCCGGATCACCCGTTTGTCTATCGCGCAACGGAGTATTATGCAAGAGAACTTGTTAATAAGGGAGTTGAACTCTATCGTTACGACAACGGTTTTTTGCATGCAAAGACGATGGTGATTGACGGTCAGATTTCATCGGTCGGGTCGGCCAATCTTGATTTCAGAAGCTTTAAACTTAATTTCGAGGGAAATGCTTTTTGCTATGACCGTGATTTGGCAAGGCATCTAACCGATATTTTTGATGAAGATACGAAAAAATGTACAAAATTGACTGAGGAGTATTTCTTGAATCAGTCTGCCTGGAGGAGATTCAAACAGTATTTTTCAAGGCTTTTGTCGCCGATTTTATAACCAACGGGGTGTTTCGCCACGGAACCTGCGGATAAAGCGGAGAACATGCAGCGAAAACAGTGCCGGCTAATCAAATAATTAAAATTAATAGAAAGAGGTGCAGCGGGAAGATTATGGCGATGGAAAAATGTTGCCTTCTCGCCTCAAAAAATAAATGAAAAAACGTTCAATATTGAAAAAAATTGCTTTAGCAGTCATTGTTGTGATTGTTGCTGTTTATGCAGCAGCCAATGCATACCTGATCAACTATGCTTTCGTCCGTCCGAGCGACGGTGACGGAAATGACAGACCGTCAAAAGTATTGGTCAAAAATCAAAAATGGCTTTCAAAGCAAAAGACTTATCTTTGGGAGCAAAAAGCCGTCGGAACGGACATCAAACTCAAAGCGGTTTATTTGCCGGCTGAAACAAAGACGAATAAGACGATTATTGTTGCGCACGGATATCACGGCAGTTCATACAATATGGCAAGCTATATCAGGATGTTTCACAACCAGGGCTATAACGTGCTTTCGCCTGATGACAGAGCCTCGGGCAAAAGCGGAGGCAAGTTTATTACCTTTGGGTGGAAGGATCGGTTGGACTATTGCCAATGGATCAAGCAAGTCATCAAAAAAAACGGAAACGATTCGCGCATCGGACTGTTCGGTGTCAGCATGGGCGGTGCAACCGTAATGATGGTCAGCGGTGAAAAACTGCCGAAACAAGTTAAGGCAATCGTTGAAGATTGCGGGTATTCCAGCGTTTATGATGAATTGAGCACTCAGCTGACGGAGCAGTTCGGACTTCCGAAGGAGCCGATTTTAAGCACGACGGCTTTGTTTGCCAGTCCTTTTATCGGCTACAACTTTGCTAAGGAAGGAAGTTCCGTTGCGCAGCTTAGGAAAAACAAACGCCCGATTTTTTTGATTCACGGTGATTCTGATGATTTTGTGCCGACTTCAATGCTTCAGAAAAATTATGATGCCGTCAAGTCGACAAAAGAGAAATGGGTCGTGAAAAATACGCGTCACGCTAATGCTTATTATACTCATCCGAAAGAGTATGCCAGGAAAGTCGGAAAGTTTTTTGGCAAATATCTTGATTAAGCAATGATTTCGTGAATCGTTCATCGCAAAACCAGCGCGCCATAGTGATGAACGAAAAAAGTCGAGGAATTGACATGCGCTCTTGAAGTTTTATTTTTGACTTCAAGGGTACGGATCGATTCCTCGACTTTTAAATTCAGATTTCAGTATCAATCGTCGTTTTCTTCGATAAAGAAGATAATCATCCTGCGATAAATTGGCTCAAAGCTCCCAAAATTACGGCTCCGACCGTAAAAATAAGCATCAGCCAAACAACGACCATGGTGATTTTTTGGAACGTTGACTTTTTTTTCTTTTCCAAATGGCATTTTCCTTTCAGAACAGATTTTTAAGTTAACTATACCCTTGATTAAGGCACTCTGTCAAATTGACGATCAGCATAAAATCTTTCTTAATAGTTTCTGAAAGTTGCACAAAAAAATTGAATTTAGAAAAATTAACACTTATAATTGTACAAGTGTTACTGTATTATGAAGAAATGAAGGGGGCTTATGTCATGTGCGGTTTTGTAGGATGCCTGACAGATGTTGAAAAAAATACTGAAAGTAACTGCAAAGATAAAATTAAAGAAATGAATGACATGATTGTTCATAGAGGTCCTGATGACGAGGGGTATTTTGAAGACAAAAACATTACGATGGGATTCAGAAGATTGTCGATCATCGACCTTGAAGGGGGGCATCAGCCGTTATCTTATGACAATGGTCGTTACTGGATGACGTTTAACGGTGAAATTTACAACTACATCGAATTGCGTCAAAGTCTCATTGAAGATGGCTACGAATTTAAGACCGATTCTGATTCTGAAGTTATTTTGGGCATGTATGCCAAATACAAGGAGAAGTGTCTCGACTATTTCCGCGGGATGTTCGGCTTCGTAATTTGGGACAAACAGGAAGAAACGCTTTTTTGCGCTCGCGATCAATTCGGAATCAAGCCTTTCTATTATGCTGAATCAGGAAATGATTTCTACTACGCTTCTGAAAGCAAGGCCATTTACAAGGTTTTGGAAGATAAAAAGTTCGACAAGGATGCATTGCAAGATTACATGACTTTCCAGTTTGTTCCTGAACCGGAAACTCTGACTAAAGAAATCAAGATGCTCGAACCAGGGCATTATATCGTCAAGAAACTTGGACAAAATCCCGTAATCAAGCGTTATTACTATGCACAGTTTTCACCCATCGTTCGTCCTGAAGAAGAGTACGTTAAAAAAGTTCGCGAAATCTTGTTTGATTCCGTTGAAAAGCATATGCGCGCAGACGTTCCGGTCGGATCATTTCTTTCAGGCGGAATCGATTCGTCAATCGTCGTTGCGATTGCCAAGAATTTCAATCCTAATCTTGAAACGATTTCAGTCGGATTTGAACGTGAAGGCTATAGCGAGCTTGACGTTGCCAAGGAAACGGCCGAAAAGCTCGGCGTTGACAATTTCAGTTCCGTGATTACGCCGCAAGAATTCATGAGGGCTTTTCCTCACTTTGTTTGGAGCATGGATGATCCGTTGGCTGATCCGGCTGCCGTCCCTCAATATTTTCTTGCAAAAGAAGCCAGAAAGCACGTTAAGGTTGCTTTGACCGGCGAAGGAGCGGACGAATTGTTCGGCGGATATACGATCTATCATGAACCTGAATCGCTGAAAATCTTCAATTACTTGAAGCCGATCAACAAAGGGTTAAATGCGATTGCTCGTTTGATACCGGACGGGGTCAAGGGAAAGAGCTTTATTTTGCGCGGAACGACTCCGCTCGAGAAACGCTATGTCGGTAATGCGTTTATTTTCAGCGAAAGCGAAAAAAAGCAGTTCTTCAAGGACTATAATGAAAATCATCCGTTTGAAACGATGACTTCAAAACTTTATTCAGATTCAAAGAATTATGATCCGATTACGAGGATGCAATTTGTCGACATGCATCATTGGCTGAATGGTGACTTGCTGCACAATGCCGACAGAACGACGTTGGCGCACAGCCTTGAATTACGGACGCCATTTTTGGATAAGGAAGTCTTTGAGGTTGCAAGTCATATTCCGGCAGATCTCAGAATTGCTCATAATACTACCAAATATATTCTGCGCAAGGCGGCAGAAGGGGTCGTTCCTGAACATGTTTTGAATCGCAAAAAACTAGGGTTCCCTGTGCCTATTCGTTTCTGGCTGCGCGATGAAATGTACGATTGGGCTCGTCAAATCATTAATGAATCACAAACGGATCAATATTTCCGCAAGGATTACTTCTTGAAACTGCTTGAAGATCATAAGAATTTGAAAGCGGACAATTCTCGCAAACTGTGGACAGTTTTGACGTTTATGATGTGGCATAAAATTTACGTTGAATCCGATCATTTGATGAATTCAGCAGAATCAAGGGCTTTGATTGATCAAGACGTTTAAGGGGGTCAGTTAGCTGATGAAAATTGTAGTTCAGAAATTTGGCGGGACTTCTGTCAAGGACGATGAAGCAAGACATACGGCCATGAAGCACGTTGCATATGCGGTTAAGAAAGGATTCAAAGCGGCAGTCGTGGTTTCAGCAATTGGTCGCAAGGGAGCTCCTTATGCTACCGATTCTTTGCTTGAACTTGTCGGAAACGAAAAATCGAAGCTCTCTCCGCGTGAAATGGATATGCTGGTTTCGGTCGGAGAAGTTATTTCAGCTGCAGTTTTTTGTGAGATGTTAAAAGAAAACGGACTGAAGGCCACGGCAATGACCGGACCGGATGCTGGATTCAAGACAAATAACGACTATCGCAATGCCAAGGTTCTTGACGTTGAAAAACAAAATGTGATGGAGGCTTTTAAGTCTTTCGATGTCGTTGTCGTTGCCGGATTTCAAGGCCTTTCGAAATCAGGGCATGTCACGACGCTTGGAAGGGGCGGTTCGGATACTTCTGCAGCGTTGCTCGGAGCAGCTCTCGGAGCGGAATATTGTGATATTTTCACTGATGTTTCAGGAATGATGACGGCTGATCCGCGGTTGGTTGAAAAGGCAAAGTTTTTAAAGAACGTTTCTTATGAAGAAGTTGCCAATATGGCACATGAAGGCGCAAAAGTCATTCATCCGCGTGCGGTTGAAGTTGCGCAACAGGCACATCTGCCGCTAAGGATTCGCTCGACTTGGGATGACGTTGATGAAACCGGAACCGTTATTTCAGATAGAAATTTGGCAATCAATCATTATCGCACGGTGACGGGAATCGCTCATCAAACGGGATTGACACAGTTCACGGTCAAGTCTGAGGATTGTTCTGCTGACAGATTGTTTGATTTGTTGGCAGTTAACGACTTGAGCGTTGATTTTATCAATATTTCGCCAGAGAAATACGTTTTTAATCTTAATCGTGAACATAGTCTCGTTGCAAAAACGGTGCTTTCAAAAGCCGAGATTCCGGTTTCGATCGTCGAAGACTGCGTCAAAGTTTCAATCGTCGGAGCCGGAATCATGGGGACTCCAGGCATTACGGCCAAAATGGTCGGTGCTTTGATGAGAGAAAAGATTGAAATTTTGCAAACGACAGACAGCTATACGACAATTTGGGTGCTGGTTCATGGCAAAGATCTCAAGCGAGCGGTAAACGTTTTGCATGAGACGTTTTTAGGCGAATAGGATGGGTTGAATGAGATTTTTGATTCACTCATGGGCGGGGCAGATTATTTTGCCGCTGCTTGTTTTCATGATGCTTTATTTGATAAAGTTTGCTTTGGGCAAAAAAATAAAAATCAGATTGGCCGACTTTCTGTTGCCTTTTCTCTTTTTTTCGATTCATTCGCTCTCCGTGAATGTTTTTGGGATTTCAATTTTGCCGTTCGTTATTTTTGCTTTTTCAGCATATGGTTTTTTGGAGATAGTCATCATGGCTTTTTATGAAGGAAAATTCATGATTGACAAGTTCTTTGATCGATACTTGTATATTTGGGACTTGATTTCGATTTTTCTGTATGCATTATTGGTTGTTCTTCAGCTTTCCAAGATAATAAATACCGTTATTTGAAAAAGCGGCATGAATAAATTTTAAACCAAACGATGTTTTTGACGTCGTTTGGTTTTTTTATTCTTCTGAAAGCTATGGGAAACAAATTTTGGGGCGTTCAAATTTAAAAGTGGCGGCTTATGTATAATTGGTGGTACAAAGTGGGGAGTTATGGTAATATTAACTATGGTGGAAAATGGGGGTGGTAGATGTGTTTTTTGGTGAATATCGGCACAATTTGGACGCCAAGGGACGCATCATCGTCCCCGCAAAATTCAGAGAAGGACTTGGAGAAAAGTTCTACGTGACTCGCGGAATGGACGGCTGCTTGTTCGTTTATGCCGAAAACGAATGGAATCTTTTGCAAGAAAAGCTTCAAAAATTACCGCTTGCCAGGAAAGAGGCTCGTTCATTCGTGCGTTTCTTTTATTCGGCTGCGACTGAGTGCATACTTGACAAGCAGGGACGAATCAATCTTCCAAAAACGTTGTGCGATTATGCCGAACTTGTCAAACCTTGCGTTTTTATCGGTGTCTCGAATCGAATTGAAATTTGGTCTGAACAACGTTGGGAAAAAGCATCGGAACAGGCGGCAGCAAGTTTTGACGATATGGCAGAAGATCTGCTTGATTTTGGATTGTAGGTGAAAAATGAATGACGGAATTTGAACACGTAACGGTTCTTTTAAATGAAGCTGTCGAAGGATTGAATATAAAACCTGACGGAGTGTATGTTGACTGTACGTTGGG
>ENA-OUOW01002296-OUOW01002296.1-human-gut-metagenome-genome-assembly--contig:-NODE-2296-length-10968-cov-4.581966_pt1 | contig 10968 bp, 7 predicted proteins | sample MGYA00237938_ERZ548769 | MGnify/ENA primary metagenome ERZ548769 (study PRJEB26490, sample SAMN05356870) | human gut metagenome | biome: terrestrial biome; feature: human-associated habitat; material... | reverse complement strand
CCGCCGGAGGCGCAAAGGGAAAAGCTATCGGAAAAAGCATACCGTCGGCACGCAAAAAAACCATCCAAAACAAAGGAGTGCTGCACAGCCGCAGCACTCCTTTGCTTTACTCATGATAGCTGGGTTCCTTGCCCTGATAGATGTCCTGCATCTCCCGGTCGATCTCGCTGATGGCCTCACTGCATAGCCGCAGCCGTGCGGCGTCGGAATCGGAGAAATTGCGGTCGGATTTATACCGCAGCTCATGCTCCAGACTGGCCCACATATCCATGGCAATGGTACGCAGCTGGATCTCCACCGGCAGATGCAGCGTCCCCTCGGAGATGACGATGGGTACGTCGATGATGAGGTGCAGACTGCGATAGCCGGATTCCTTGGGTTGCTGGATGTAGTCCACCTCCCGCAGCACCTTGAAGGATTCGGACCGGGTCAGCAGGCTGCGGAGATAGTAGATGTCATCCAGATAGTTGCAGATGACCCGGATACCGGCTACGTCCTGTATGTAGGCATAGATATTGTCGATGGTGACGTCGTAGCCCCGGCGGCGCAGTTTATCGCTGATGCTCTCCAGCGTCTTGATGCGGTACTCGATGTGGTGAATGGGAGAATGGTCGTACAGACTGGCGAACTCCTCGTCCAGGATCTCCATCTGGGTCACGGCCACCTTCAGGGCACTGCGGTACAGGTGATTCACCCGTACCATGCCCTGAGCCAGCTCCCGCTGCTCCGGCGTAGCGCCGGAGGGAATGGGGATATCCTTGAGACGGATGCTGCCGCTCTTTTCGATCATCATGGGACAGAAGCCTCCTTATGATACGTTCCGTTAACAAAGTTTATTTTAGCACATAGGTGTGAAAAAATTATGAACGAAGGGGAAAACGTTGTATAAATTTCACAGAAAGAATCCCTGTGGCCGGCCAACCCGTGGCCCATGCAGCAGCGTCCCAAAAAACCTCCCCCATGCAGCGGACTGCATGGGGGAGGTGCAGAAAAATTCAAATCACTTCTTCCGGGCGTAGGGGGTATTCTCCAGCGGCAGGGTCAGGCGGCGCTGTCCGTCCAGCCGGAAGTAGGCGTCAGCAATGGCGGGAGCCGTGGGGATGGAGGTGATCTCTCCGATGCCGATGGCCCCTCCGGCCACCTTCAGGCCGGGCTTCTCCACCACAATGGCCTGAATTTCCGGCGGGATCTGGTTGGCACGGAACAGACCCAGCATACCGTATTTGGCGGTAGGCTTGCAGTTTACGTCGATAGGATACTGCTCCGTGAGCGCATAGCCCAGACTCATGACCACACCACCCTCGATCTGTCCCTCGCAGCTGAGGGGGTTCACGGCCTTACCCACATCGTGGGCGGCCACCATCTTCTTGACACGGCCCGTCTCCCGGTCCAGAATACACATCTGCGTGGCATAGCCGTAGGCCACATGGCTGACGGGGTTGGGCACATCGGCCCCCAGGGGGTCCGTTTTGGCCAGATACTCGCCGTAGAACTCCTGCCCCACCAGATCATGGAGGGTCTTGCCCGCCAGCGCCGCCGACAGCTTTTCGCAGGCCCGCCGGGTGGCCTCACCGGTGACCAGCGTCTGGCGGGAGCCGGAGGTGTCGCCGGAGTCCGGGGCGATCCATGTGTTGCTGCGCTCATAAACGATGTCGTCCCGGTGCAGCCCCGTATTGGTGACCACCACCTGCACCAGCACGGTACCCAGCCCCTGCCCGATACAGGAGGCGCCGGAGTAGATATGCACCTTCTCGTCCGCCTCCACGATCAGCTTGCAGCGGCCCCAGTCGGGAATACCCACGCCCACACCGGCATTCTTCATGGCGCAGGCGATGCCCACCGGATCGCCGTTTTTGACGGCCTCGTCATAGGCGGGCTTGATAGCCTCCAGCGTCTCCACAAGGCCGGTGGAATCGTCCACGATCTGGCCGTTGGGCAGCACACCGCCGGGGCGGATGGCGTTGCGGTAGCGGATCTCCCACGGACTGATGCCCACCAGATCCGCCATCTCGTTGAGCAGCGTCTCCGTGCAGAAGCAGGTCTGGGTGACACCGAAGCCCCGGAAGGCCCCGGCAGGGGGGTTGTTGGTATAGTAGGCGCGGCCCTCGATCTCGAAATTCTCATAGGCGTAGGGGCCGGCGGCGTGGGTGCAGGCCCGCTCCAGCACCGGCCCGCCCAGAGAGGCGAAGGCACCGGTATCGGATACCACGCTGGCCTTGACGCCCTGAATGATGCCGTTTTCGTCGCAGCCCATGGTGAAGTCCATGTCAAAGCTGTGGCGCTTGGGGTGAATGAGGATGGATTCCTGCCGGGTGAGCTTCACCTTCACCGGCACACGGGCCACATAGGCCAGCAGCGCCGCATGGTGCTGCACGGACATATCCTCCTTGCCGCCGAAGCCGCCGCCCACCAGCATATTCTGTACCTGACAGTGCTCATAGTCCACTCCCAGCATGGAGGCGCACTCGTGCATGGTGGTGTGGGAGCTCTGGTCGGTGGTCAACAGCTTCACGCCGCCGTTTTCCAGCGGCAGCGCCACGCAGCACTCCGGCTCCAGAAAGGCGTGCTCTGTCCACGGGGTGTGAAAATGCCGGGTCAGCACATATTTGGAGCGGCGGATGGCGCCCTCGGCATCGCCCCGTGAGACGTGCTTATACGCCTGTACGTTGCTCTCCTCCTCTTCAAAGACCAGCGGCGCATCCGGCGCAGCGGCCTCCTCCGGGTTGTGGACGGCGGGGAGGACCTCATACGACACCTTCACCAGCTTCTTGGCCTCCTCCAGCGTCTCCCGGTCACGGGCACACACCAAGGCCACGGCGTCCCCCAGATAGTGGGTGATCTCGCCGATGCCGATCATGGTGGGCTGATCCTTTTTCAGGTGGCCCACATTCACCTTGCCGGGGATGTCCTTCTGGGTCAGAATGCACACCACACCGGGCAGCGCCTCCGCCTCGCTGGTATCGATGGACAGCACACGGGCACGGGCATACTGGCTGCGGACGGCACTGCCGTAGCACATCCCGTCCACGTACACGTCGTCGGGGTACTGACCGTAGCCCAGTACCTTCTCCGCCACATCCAGCCGGTGGACCCGGCTGCCCATCTGCCAGTCAACGGCGGCAGGCTGCGGCAGCTTCCCCTCCCGGAAAATTTTACCCGCCAGCAGGATGCCGTCGATGATCTTCACATAGCCGGTGCAGCGGCAGATGTTGTTGCGGATGGCGAAGGCCGCCTCCTCACGGGTGGGGTCGGGGTTTACATCCAGCAGCGCCTTGGCGGAGATGACCATGCCGGGGATGCAGAAGCCGCACTGCACGGCCCCCGCCTCACCGAAGGCAAAGACGTAGACCTGCTTTTCCCAGTCGGACAGCCCCTCCACGGTGACGATGGTTTTCCCCTCCAGCTTCTCCGTCTGCGGTACACAGGCCTTGGTGGGCTTGCCGTCAATGAGGACATGGCAGGTGCCGCAGGCACCCTCGCTGCATCCGTCCTTCACAGAGGTCAGGTGCAGGGTATCCCGCAGATAGCGGATGAGTTTTTGATTTTTCTCCACGGTGACGGGGTGACCGTTGACGGTAAAACTGGCCATGACGTGTCTCCTTCTACGAAATTGCGCTGATTTTATCGGAATTGCACATGATATCCGGAGATATTATACTATATTTTTGTTGCCTACGCAAGCCGGGACAGGGAAAAGCCTGATTCTATTTGGAGAATAACCCTTTCCCTTCCAAGACCGGCAGGAGAGGGGCATACACACAAAACACCGCCCCATCCCGGCTTTGCCGGATGGGGCGGTGTTTTCTTACAGCTCCAGCTCGTAGTAGCCCGCCACGTCCATGCTCTGGGTCAGAGCCTCCAGCTGCGGCCGCAGGGACAGCTCTGCCCGCCATGCAAGGCCGCAGTCGGCGGTGATGGTGCGGGGGACGGGGATCAGACGCCCTGCAAGGCCCGCCTCCTGACACCGCTGCTCCATGGCCATGGCCTCGGAGGTGGTGTGGAAGGTGATAAGAAGCCAACGCTTTTTTTCGATCATTCTGCAACGCTCCTGACTGCCGCAATGGCGGCCTGTGTTTCCTCCTCCGTGTTGAACCAGCCGAAGCTGAACCGCACGGCCCCCTGTGCCATCGTACCCAACGCCCGGTGCAGCCGGGGGGCGCAGTGTGCGCCGGGCCTTGTGGCGATGGAGAACTGCTCCGCCAGCACGTCACTGACCTGAGAGGAGTCATAGTCCCGGATATTCAAAGACACCACCGGCGCCCGGTCCCATGTGGTGAAGTCGCCGTATACGGTGACGCCGGGGATGGCGGACACCCCTTCGTAAAACTGCCGGGCCAGCGCCTGCTCATGGCTGCGGATGGTCTCCAGCCCCGTCTCCTCCAGATAGTCCAGCGCCGCCGACAGCCCGGCGATGCCGTGGCCGTTGAGGGTGCCGGCCTCCAGCCGGGTGGGGTACTGGGGCGGCTGCTGGGGCAGATACGTCTGCACACCGGTGCCGCCTACCTTGAAGGGGCGGATGTCCACCCCCGGAGCGATGCACAGTCCGCCGGTACCTTGCGGCCCCAGCAGGCTTTTGTGACCGGTGAAGCACACCACGTCGATGCCCATGGCCTCCATGTCGATGTCGAACACTCCCGCCGTCTGGGAGGCGTCCACCACCAGCAACAGGCCGTGCTCCTTGGCAAAGCGGCCGATGGCCCGGATATCCAGCAGATTCCCCGTCAGGTTAGAGCCATGGGTGCAGATGATGCCCCGTGTGTTGGGCCGCAGCAGGCGGCGGAAATCGTCGTAGTCGATGCAGCCCCGCCGATCCGCCGGCAGGAAGTCCACCTCCACCCCCTCCAGCCGGTACAGGGGCCGCAGCACGGAGTTGTGCTCGCAGTCAGTGGACAGCACATGGTCACCGGGGGCGAACAGCCCGTCGATGGCGATGTTCAGGGCCTCGGTGGAGTTGCAGGTGAACACCACCCGCTCCGCAGCGGAGCAGCCCAGCAGCTTGGCCAGCTGCTCACGGGTGCGGTAGATGACCCGTGAAGCGTCCAACGCCTCCTGATGGGCGCTGCGCCCGGAGTTGCCCATGGTGGCCATAGCCCGCACCACCGCCTCCGCCACGCAGGGGGGCTTTTTCAGGGTGGTGGCGGCATTATCCAGATAGATCACAGCAGGAACCGCCTTTCTGTCCCCGAAGGGACGCTTTTATCCGCAGAGTTTTTCCTCACAGGGGCCTTCTGCCCGCAGGGGGCAGTCTCATTCCATCTAATTGTATCACAGTTCGAAAAAAATACAATCTTTTCATACAATATTTGATGAAAATTTCCCTCCGCACCGGCAGCCGATCCCGTACCGGAACCGCTCCGCCGGGTACGGCACCCTGTGGCCGGGTACGGCATCCCGTGGTCGGGTACGGCATCCCGTGGTCGGGTACGGCACCCCGTGGCCGGGTACGGCACCCCGTGGCCGGGTACGGATATCCCCCTGCCGGGAAGGACAGGGGGATACGGAGCATACTCAGGCGAAGAACTGGCTCAGCAGGGACAGCACCTCCGTCTTGCCGTCGCCCTTCTCGGCGGAGAAGGGGACCAGCGGCGTGTCGGGGGGAAGCTCCAGCGTCTGGCGGATGACCTCCAGATTTGGCTCTACTTCCCGCTTTTTCAGCTTGTCCACCTTGTTGGCCACCACCAGCATGGGGCAGCCCGCCTCCCTGAACCAGTTGCACATGGTCACGTCGTCCGCAGAGGGCTTGTGCCGGGCGTCTACGATGAGCACGCCCAGCGAGATAAGCCCCGGCTCCTGAAAGTAGCTCTCCATCAGGCGGCCCCAGCGATCCCGCTCCTCCTTGCTGACCTTGGCATAGCCGTAGCCGGGCAGGTCGGTAAAGTAGAGCTTGCCGTCGATGCGGAAATAGTTCACCTGAGAGGTCTTGCCGGGGGTAGCGCCCACCCGTGCGAAGTTCTTCCGGTTCAGCAGCCGGTTGATGACGGAGGACTTGCCCACGTTGGAGCGTCCGGCAAAGGTCACCTGGGGCCGACCGTCCCGGATAAAGGCGTTTTGGGTGGTGGCGGACAGCACGAACTCCGCCTTGTTGAAGTTGATGGTCATGATGGCCTCCTTCTCTGACTGTCTCAGACCCGCAGGGCCGGGGCAGCCGGTTCCATGGGCAGGGCGGTCATATGCTCCACCGCCGACACGGCAGGGGAGGGGACCAACGCTGCCGCAAACACCTGATCCACGCTCTCCACCGGCACGAAGTGCAGGGCCGTCCGGACGGTCTGGTCGATCTCCTCCAGATCCTTGACGTTGTCCTTGGGGAGGATCACCGTGCGGATGCCGCTGCGGAGAGCGGCCATGGTCTTTTCCTTCAGTCCGCCGATGGGCAGTACCCGGCCCCGCAGTGTCACCTCGCCGGTCATGGCCACATCGCCCCGGACCTTCCGTCCCGTCAGAGCGGAGAGCATGGCGGTGGTGATGGCGATGCCGGCGGAGGGGCCGTCCTTAGGCACCGCCCCCTCCGGGAAGTGGACGTGGATGTCACGGGTCTTGTAAAAATCCTTCTCGATGCCCAGCTCGCCGCACCGGCTCCGCAAGCACGTCAGCGCCGCCCGGACGGACTCCTGCATGACGGTACCCAGATTGCCGGTGAGCTCCAGCTTGCCGGAGCCCTCCATGACGCCGGCCTCCACCTCCAGAATTTCGCCGCCTACCTCGGTCCAGGCCAGACCGTTCACCACGCCCACCTGATTCCGTGTGCTATGTACGCCGTCCTGATAACGCACCACGCCCAACAGCTCCCGCAGGGAGTCGGGGGTCACATTCACCCGCTTCTCCCCACCGTCCACCAGACGCATGGCGGTCTTGCGGCACACCTTGCCCAGCTGCCGCTCCAACAGTCGAACGCCGGATTCTCTGGTATAGCCGGAGATGATCTGCCGGATGGCGTCGTCCGACAGGCGCAGCTGGGTCTTTTTCAGCCCATGCTCCTTCATCTGCCGGGGCAGCAGATAGCGCTTGGCGATCTGCAGCTTCTCCTCGTCGGTGTAGCTGGTGAGCTCGATGACCTCCATCCGGTCCAGCAGGGGCCGGGGAATGGTGGAGGTAGTGTTGGCGGTGGTGATGAACAGCACCTGACTCAGATCCACCGGGATCTCCAGATAGTGATCCCGGAAGGCGTAGTTCTGCTCGCTGTCCAGCACCTCCAGCAGGGCGGAGGCGGGGTCGCCCCGCATATCGCTGGCCAGCTTGTCGATCTCGTCCAGCACCAGCAGGGGATTCATGGAGCCGCTGCGGGAGATGGCGTCGATGATGCGGCCCGGCATGGCGCCGATGTAGGTCTTGCGGTGGCCCCGGATGTCCGCCTCGTCCCGGACGCCGCCCAGACTCAGCCGGGCCATCTTCCGGTGCAGGGCCTTGGATACCGACAGGGCGATGGAGGTCTTGCCCACGCCGGGAGGGCCCACCAGACAGAGGATCTTCCCCTTGGAGTTGGGGCTAAGCTGCCGCACCGCCACGAACTCCAGAATACGCTCCTTCACCTGCTCCAGACCGAAGTGATCCCGGTCAAGGATGCGCCGGGCCTGCGCCACGTCCGCCCGGTCACGGGTGTACTTGCCCCACGGCAGCTCCAGACACACGTCCAGATAGTTGCGGATGACGGAGCCCTCGGCGCTGCCGAAGGGCTGCTTGGCCAGCCGGTCTACCTCCTTCATGAGCTTGCGGTGAAGCTCCTCCGGCAGGTGCAGGGCGGTGATGCGGGCCTCATAATCCGACAGCTCCTCGTCGCCGTCCTCTCCCAGCTCGTGCTGCAGCACCTTCAGCTGTTCCCGGAGGATCATGTCCTTTTGGACCTGCGCCACCCGCTGGCGCACCTTCTGCTCCATCTCGAACTCCAGACCCATGACGTCCACCTCATGGGTGAGGATGTCATTGACCAGCTGGAGCCGCTTCACCGGGTGCAGTTGATCCAGTACCCGCTGCCGGTCCTGATGCCGCAGGGTCAGGTTCTGGGCGATGAAATCCGCCAGACGGCCGGGGTCACGCTGATCCAGCACCTGCGCCACCACCTCGTCGGACATCTGGGGGGACAGCTCCTTATAGGCGCCGAAGATGGCGTAGGTCTGCCGCAGCAGCGCCTCCGTGTGAGAGGTGCTTCGGTAGGGGGCATCCTCCAGCAGCTCCACATTGGCCTGCAAAAACGGGGAGGTCTGCCACAGACGATGCAGTCTCGCCCGCTGCTCACCCTCCACCAGCACCCGTACCGTAGTCTCGGAGGTCTTGATGATCTGGAGCACATGGCACACCGTACCGATCTCGTAGAGATCCTGCTCCTCTGGCTCGGAGACGCCGATCTTCCGCTGCGTCACCAGAAACAGACGGCGGTCGCCCTCCATAGCGTTGTCCAGCGCAAAAATGGAAATCTCCCGCTCCACGTCGAAGCTTACAGTTTCGCCGGGGAAGGCGGTCATGCCCCGCAGCGCCAGAACGGGGATATTGATGGTATTCATAACTGGTCTCCTTTGCTGTGGAAAAGAGGAGAGACGAACGGGTTCGCCTCTCCTCATGATTCGTTAGGATACCGGGGCGGAGGGATCGTGCTCCGCCTTGCCGTCACGGGTGCGGCCGGGCCGCTCCGTGCGCTGGGGATCACGGGTGATCTCTGGCTCTCCGGTCTTTAGGACCGCCTCCGGTGTGATGGTCACACGGGTGATGGTGGGGTCAGAGGGAATCTCGTACATGATCCTGGTGAGAAGTCCCTCCATCACGGCCCGCAGGCCACGTGCGCCGATGTTCCGCTGAATGGCCTGATCGGCCACGGCATCCAGCGCCTCCGGCTGGAATACCAGCTCCACATCGTCGTATTCCAGAAGCTTCTGATACTGCTTCACCAGTGCGTTTTTCGGCTGGGTGAGGATCTGCACCAGATCATCCCGGCCCAGACCGTTGAGGGTCACCATCACCGGCATACGGCCTACCAGCTCCGGGATGATGCCGAATTTCAGCAGATCGTGGGGCTGAACCTCCTTTAGCAGCTGGCCCGTCCGGCGCTCAGCCTTGCTCTCCACCACGGCGTCGAAGCCGATCCCCTTGCGATCGGTGCGCTGCTCGATGATCTTCTCCAGACCGTCGAAGGCGCCGCCGCAGATGAAGAGGATGTTGTGGGTATCGATCTGGATGAACTCCTGATGGGGGTGCTTGCGCCCGCCCTGAGGCGGCACGTTGGCCACGGTACCCTCCAGAATTTTCAGCAGTGCCTGCTGCACGCCCTCGCCGGACACGTCACGGGTGATGGAGGTGTTCTCGCTCTTGCGGGCGATCTTGTCGATCTCATCCACATAGATGATGCCCCGCTCCGCCAGCTCCACATCGAAATCCGCCGCCTGCAAAAGCCGCAGCAGGATGTTCTCCACGTCGTCGCCCACATAGCCCGCCTCGGTGAGGGTGGTGGCGTCGGCAATGGCAAATGGCACCTTCAGCACACGGGCCAGTGTCTGGGCGAACAGCGTCTTGCCGGAGCCGGTGGGGCCGATCATGAGGATATTGCTCTTCTGCAGCTCCACATCCTCGCCGCCGCCGAAGAAAATGCGCTTATAGTGGTTGTATACCGCCACCGACAAAGCCACCTTGGCATCCTCTTGCCCGATGACGTACTGATCCAGCACCTCCCGGATCTCACGGGGGGTGGGCAGCTGATCCATCGTCTGCACGTCCTCCCCCATGCCGGGGGTGTAGCCGTCGTCCAGAATGGACATACACAGCTGAACGCACTCGTCGCAGATGCGAACGCCGCCGGGACCCTGGATCATGCGATGTACCTGCCCCTCCGGCTTGCCGCAGAAGGAGCAGCGCAGATTTTTCTTGTCTTCTGCCATGATTTACCTCTTGAAAATGACCTTGTCCACCAGACCGTAGTCACGGGCCTCCTCAGCGGTCATCCAGTTGTCCCGCTCGGAGTCCAGCTTCACCTGCTCCGGGGTCTTGCCGGTGTTTTCGGAGAGGATCTTGTTCATCCGCTGCTTGATCTTCAGAAAATGCTCCACGTCGATCTCCATATCCGTGACCTTACCCTGGGTCCCGGCGGAGGGCTGGTGGATCATCACCTCGGCATTGGGCAGGGCGATGCGCTTGCCCTTGGCTCCGGAGGACAGCAGGAAAGCGCCCATGCTGGCCGCCATGCCGATGCAGATGGTGGACACGTCGCACTTGATATACTGCATGGTGTCGTAGATGGCCATACCCGCCGTCACAGAGCCGCCGGGGCTGTTGATGTACATCTGGATGTCCTTGTCGGGGTCCTGTGCCTCCAGATACAGCAGCTGGGCCACCACCAGGCTGGCGGTGGTATCATTGACCTCTTCGCCCAGGAAGATGATGCGGTCGTTCAGCAGCCGGGAAAAGATGTCATAAGAACGCTCACCCCGGTTGGTCTGCTCCACAACATAAGGGACTAAACTCATAGAAAATACCTCCTGTACAAATAGATGAAACTCTACCCAATTATACCCGCCCGCGTGGTATCTCAAGCAGGGAACGCCGGATAATTATTCCGCGTCCTTCTTTTCCTCTTCCTGCTTGGCTTCTTCCTGGGACTCCTCCACCACGGGAGCCACGGCCACAGCGGCGTCGGCCACAGCCTTGATGGCCTTGCTGCGCAGGACCTGCTCACGGACGTCGGCCTCGGGCAGATACTTCTTGATGGTGTCCAGATCCATGCCGTACTTGTCGGCCACGGTCTTGAGCTCATCCTCGATCTCCTGGGCGGTGGCCTCCAGGTTCTCGGCCTTCACCAGGGCGGCCACGGCCAGATCCATGCGGACCTGCTGCACGGCGGGGTCATGGGCCTGCTTCTTGAAATCGTCCTCGGTGGTGTTGGTCATCTTCAGATACTGGTCAAAGGGGATGCCCTGGGCGGCCAGCTGCTGCTGGAAGTTCTCCATCATCTGCTGGGCCTGAACGTCCACCATCTCATCGGGGATG
>ENA-OUOW01002289-OUOW01002289.1-human-gut-metagenome-genome-assembly--contig:-NODE-2289-length-10982-cov-2.767457_pt1 | contig 10982 bp, 10 predicted proteins | sample MGYA00237938_ERZ548769 | MGnify/ENA primary metagenome ERZ548769 (study PRJEB26490, sample SAMN05356870) | human gut metagenome | biome: terrestrial biome; feature: human-associated habitat; material... | reverse complement strand
GCTTGTTGAAACGATCAACGCGGCCGCCGGTATCTACCAGCTTCTGCTTGCCGGTAAAGAAGGGATGGCACTTGGAGCAGATTTCTACGCGGATCTCGGGGACGGTGGAGATGGTCTCCAGCGTATTACCGCAGGCGCAGCGAATCACAGCAGGGCCATACTTGGGATGGATGCCTTTTTTCATGCGATTTCACCTCTTTCGAATTCCTGGCGCCAATGTTAGCTTGCATTGGCTGAACCGTACTGAAATAGTTTACCACAACGCCCGGCAAATTGCAAGAAAAAAGTGCAAAAAGTTTTGGCGGAAAAAATGGCAAAATTACCGGATTTACCGGGTGACATAGTGGCGGATGAACTCCATGGCGCGCTCGGAGTGACCACGAACCAGCTCCAGTGCCTTATCCAAATCGCCAGCCAACAGGGAATCTATGAACTCCACACGGTCGGTGACGGCGCCTTCCTGGCTGAAGTGAGCGCCCTTGATGAGCGAATCATTGAAATTATTCATCATGGTGTAGGCCTTGGTGTAGGTCTCCTCGATGAGGTCATTTTCGCAGAGGCGGATGAGCTCGACGGAGAGCTTGCGCTCCAGCTCCTGATAGCGGCGGTAGTCGTTCAACTCGATGGTGGAGAGCATCTCCTCCCGGATCTGCTGGAGGGCCTGACGGTGCTCTTCGGTGAGGATGGTGACGGCGTGATGGACGGCGTGCTCCTCAAAGAGGGTGCGGACCTCCTGCATGTCCTCCAGTTCCTTGGCGGTGGGGATCTTGACATAGGCGCCGCGGTTGGTGATATTGACAACCAGACCATCGCCGATGAGCTGCTTGATGGCCTCCCGGACGGGGGCGCGGCTGACATTGAAGCGCTCGGCAATGCTCTGCTCCACCAGCTTTTCGCCGGATTTCAGTTTGCAATCGATGATCTCCTGCTTGAGAATCTGATAAACCTGATCTTTGATGGAAACGACACGGATAACCTCGTTATGTTCCATGACTGTACTCCTTGCTTTCTGATAAATTCTGTCATATTGATTCCATTATTATAACCTATTTAGGGTGCAAATGGAAGAGGGCAATACAAAAAATAGACGAAAACAAGCAAATTGTTCCTATATTATGGAATTTCAGCCATGAACAATCTTGAGAAATGGGGAGCCGTGGTGAGAAAACACGGTTCTTTGTGAAAAGCGACAAGGACAATAGAGTGGATTTATCTCATTTAACGAAAATTGCACAGACACTTGACGGAGGGGAAGATGGTCGATATAATTAAATTGTATACAATATTCATTTTCGGTTGTCGAAATGAATTATCGTAAATAAATTTAAGGAGATATTGTTTATGGCAAAGTTACACACTATCGTACTGCACAAGGATGAGGATGTTACCTCCGCGATCCATGCTTACCTAATGGACAAGAAGTGGAAAGCTGGCGTCATCGTAAGCGCTGTTGGTTCCATCTATGATGTGACCGTGGGCAACCCCGGCAGCTATGAGATGCCCCCCAAGATGCTGCAGACCACCATTAATGAGCCCTGTGAGATCGTATCCTTCATGGGCGAGATCACCCGCAAGTGCGACGCCCCCGCCGGTCTGCCCTGCCAGGTGACCAATACCCCCAGCGATTACATCGTACATGTGCATATGACCTGCTCCCACGGCGAAAACGCCACTGTGACCGGCGGCGGCTTCCGCAAGGCGACCGTACTGCGCGCAGTAAATGTGTATGTGCTGGAAGTGGAAGACGAAAACGAGCTTTGCTGATGCAGGGAGAGAAATAATATGAGCTATACCTATGACTTTAATGTAATAGTAGACCGCAGCCGTGAGCGCAGCAAGACCTGGGACCCCCGCAATGTGAAGCCCGGCCAGCTGCCCATGAACGGCGCCGAGATGCACTTCGCCTGCCCCATCCCCGTGCTGGAGGCCGTGCGTGAGGTGAGCGAGTGCCAGGTATATGGCTACCCCTATTTTACCGATGACTTTGCCCAGGCGGCAGCCGGCTGGATGAAGCGCCGCCACGACTGGGATGTGGACTACAAGTGGGTGGAATTTGTCGGTGGCATCGTGCCCGGCATCGCCTTTGCCATGCAGGCCATGACCAAGGTGGGCGACGGCATCATCATCAATACCCCCGCCTACTCTCCCTTCCGTGACTGCATCCGCGATAACGACCGCAAGCTGGTGGAAAGCGGCCTGCTGATCGACAGCGAAAAGGGCACAGTGGAATTTGACTGGGCCGACATGGAAGCGAAGTTTGCCGACCCCAACAATACCTGCTTCATCCTGTGTGACCCGCAGAACCCCACCGGCAAGAGCTGCACGCTGGAGGAGCTGAAGAAGATCGAGGAGCTTTCCAAGAAGTACAATGTATTCGTGATCGTGGACGAGGTGCACGCGGACTTTGTATTCGACGGCAAGCGGCACATCTGCTACCCCACCGTGGGCGACTTTGCCAAGGGGTTCTCCGCTGTGGTCATCAACCCCAGCAAGACCTTCAATACTGCCGGTTTCCGCACCGCTGCCATTATCATCCCCAATCAGGAGATCCATGACAAGACCAATGTGAAGATCGCGGCCGTGAAGGGTTACAGCCGGACCATCACCGGTGTAGCGGCCTTTGAGGCGGCCTACGGCGGCAAGTGCGACGATTTTGCCGACCAGGCACGTGAGTATGTGCAGACCATGCGCAACAAGATGTGCGACTACTTTGCGGAGAATATCCCCGAAATGAAGATCATCAAGCCGGAAGCCTGCTTCGTCTGCTGGTGTGACTGCCACGGACTGGGCTTTGAGGATCAGGGCGAGATGATGAAATTCCTGGCCGAGGCCGGTGTGCTGATGAGCAACGGCCTGGAATACGACAAGGAGCTGGGCCGCGGCTATGTGCGTATCGCCTATGGCTTCCCGGAGATCCAGCTGATGCCCGCCCTGGAGAAGCTGGCCGCCGCTGTGAAGGCCCGCAGAAAGTAAGGGGGTAAGGAAAATGTCTGCTGAGATCAAGCTGATCGCTACCCCGGATGCACCGGCCGCCAAGGGCCCGTACAGCCAGGGCATGGTGCATGGAGATTATGTATTCGTAGCGGGGCAGCTGCCGCTGGACCCTGCGACCGGCGAAGTGGTGCCCGGGGATTTTGGCGACCATGTGCGCCAGACCCTGCGCAATGTGGAGGCCATCCTGAAGGCCGGCGGAAGCGATCTGGAGCATGTGGTGCGGGTGAATGTATACCTGACCGACCCCAGCCAGTTCCCGCTGTTGAATGAGGCGTATTCCGCCGTGATGAAGACCCCCTACCCGCCCCGTACCGCCCGCGCTGTAGCGCTGGGACCCTACGATGTGGAAATTGACGCCGTAGGCGTAGTAGTAAAATAAACCAAAAACCGGAGGAACCAACAATGGGTTACAAGATTTATGCCCCCAAGCCGATGTCCGATGAATCGATGGAGATGCTGCGCAAAAAGGGCTTTGAGATCATTGGTGAGTGGCAGGATTCCCGCGAGGATATGAAGAAATACATGGCCGAGGCGGATGTAGTCATTGCCCGCGTCCATTTCTTTGATGACGAGCTGCTGGCCCTGGCCAAGAACCTGAAGCTGATCCAGGTGCACGGCGTAGGCTACCAGGACCATGTGGTATGCGAGGACGCTGCCAAGCGCGGCATCTATGTAGCGTACAGCCCCTACGGCAACCACTTTACCGTGGCGGAAGGCGCCGTGGCGCTGACCCTCGCGATGACCAAGCACATCTGCGAGTATAACACCAAGGTGCGTACCCCCGAGGGCATCAAGGCCAAGATGGCTATTGAGCTTTCCGGCGCTACCGTTGGTGTGCTGGGCCTGGGCAACATTGCCCGCAGCTATGCCGAGAAGATGTTCTACGGCATGAACGCCCATATTATCGCTTACGATCCCTTTATTGATCCCGCTATCGTTCCCAGCTACATCACCATGGTGGAGACGATGGAAGAGGTATTCCAGCAGGCCGATGTGGTTTCCCTGCACATTCCCGGCGAGCGCTACAACAAGGACCTTATCAACAAGAAGCACTTTGACCTGATGAAGCCCACCGCTTACTTCCTGAACACCGCCCGTGACATCCTGGTAAACAACGACGACCTGTACGACGCGCTGAAGAACGGCAAGATCGCCGGCGCCGCGGCCGATGTTAACTATGAGGAGTTCCCCGACGGCAAGAAGCTGCTGGAGCTGGATAACTTCATCAACACCCCCCACGCCATGGCCTTCTCCGATGGCTCCCTGATGCGCTCCGGTCGCAACTGCTACCGTGAGATCTGCCAGGTAATGCTGGAGGGCAAGGAGCCCAAGTACTGGGTGAACCAGAAGGGCTTTATCCCCAAGAAGTAATTTTCTTTCTCCTTCCTTATAGTTTTTGGGCTCCCCTGGAATACCAGGGGAGCTCCTCTATTTATTGGTGCAGGCCCCGGTGGGGCCTTTCTTTTTGCCTCTCCCCTGCCCTGCGGCGGAAAGTGAGAATGGCCGGAGAGCGGCAGGAGGGGTGAAAAGCCCCCAAAGGGACGGCGGGCGCAGCGGCGGCGCGAACCCGTGCGCTGCTGAGATTTTGGCGAATGGGGAGCGGGCAGGCCGCAGGCCGCCCCGGCTGCGCCGGGGCCAGCGTCCCTAAAGGGACGCTGAAACCGCCCGAAGGGCGGTTTGGCCTGCGGCCGATGGGCGGGAAAAGCAGAAAATCGGAGCAAAAGGCAACCGCCCGACTCCCCTGGGTGGAGAGCCGGGCGACGCGGACACTTATGAAGTTCAAGGAGAAGTTAAGCGGGGATGGATCGGCCTTTGACATAGTCACGCTTGTGCAGGTAGTAGATACCCAGCACGATGACGGCCGCGGGGATCTCGATGATGAGATCCGGGATGATGAGCATGACCGCACAGACCGCGAACAGCAGCCGCCACAGGATGCCGACCCTGCGGTAGGTGTAGCCCTGCATGAGCCACGCAATGGGCAACGCCGCCAACAAGGTAAGCAGCGCGGAGAGAACACCGGTAATGCCAGTGGCAAAGCTGGAGAAATCCAGCATGATAACGCCGGGGGTAAGGCAGAAGGAATACGGAATAAGGAACGCCACAATGCCCAGACGGACGGCTTCCCAGCCAACCTTACTGGGGTTGGCATCGGCCAAGGCAGCGCCCGCATAGGAGGCAATAGCCACCGGCGGGGTGATGCAGCTGAGCGACGCAAAGTAGAACAGGAACAGATGCGCGCAAAGCGGAGGCAGGCCGAGCTTGAGCAGGGAGGGCGCAATGGTGGTAGCAGTGATGATATAGGCCGCGGTGGTGGGCAAACCCATGCCGAGGATGATGGACACCAGCATGGAGAACACCAGACACAGCACCAGATTGCTGCCACCGAGGGTGAGGATGAAATTGGAGAACTTGAGCCCCAGGCCGGTGAGGGACAACATGGCGATAACGATACCGGAGGCCGCACAGGCAGCTACGATCTGAGCGGACCCGATGGCCGCCTGGCAGAAGGCATTCTTGAGGTGCTTGAAGGAGAAACGGTCATTCTTATCAAACAGGGCACAAAGGACAACCGCCGCCATGGCATACAGGGCACAGCGCATGGGAGTAATATTGAACACAACGAGGGTGACAATGAGCACTACCACGGGGATGATGAGCTTGGCACTGCGCTTAAGCACCGGGATAAGCAGGGGGATATCCTTTTCATCCATGCCGAGCAGGTCATTTTTCAGGGCTTCCACATCCACCATGATGAACACGCTGATGTAATAAAGGAAAGCCGGAATAGCAGCTGCCACACAGACGGTGCCATAGCCGATGCCGGTCATTTCCGCCAGGATGAAGGCGGCAGCACCCATGATGGGCGGCATGATCTGGCCGCCGGTGGAAGCAACGGCTTCCACTGCGCCGGCAAAGACGGGACGATAGCCGCAGCGTTTCATCATGGGGATGGTGAAGGTGCCGGTGGAAACGACATTGGCGACCGAGCTGCCGGAGATGGTACCGAAGATAGCGGAAGCGATAATGGCGATCTTGGCGGGGCCGCCGCGTTTACGGCCGGCCAGCGCGGTAGAAAGATCGCGGAAGATGAGATCAGCGCCGCAGACATTGAGGAAGGCACCAAACAGCAGGAACAGGAATACGGTATTGGCGGAAACGCCGATGGGCATACCGAAGATACCCTGCTGGCTGAAAATGGTCTTGATGACGCGGGTAAAGCTGTAGCCCTTGTGGCCGATGAGGCCGGGGAGATATTTGCCGAAGAGGGCATACAGAATGGTGATGAGCGCGATGGCGGGCAGCGAGGGGCCGGTCAGACGGCGGCAGCCCTCCAGCACGATGACGGTGCAGATGGCGCCCATGACGATATCGGTGGGACTGGCAACGAGATCCATGCGCAGCAGGAAGGCATCGATATCCCGCAGAATGTAGATGGCGACCGCCGCGACGCCCAGGGCCAGGATAATATCAAAAATCTTGGCTGGACTGTAAAAATATCTCTTCTTGCCTTTGTAATCGTACACCAGGTAGCACATAAGCATGCCGAACATGAAGTGGATCACAAAGAACTCGGAGCTGATAAAGAAAGGATAGATCACATTGACGATCTGCACAGTGCACATGGCAAAGCACAGCGCAGAAATGATAAAGCGATAGATGCGGTCACTCTTTTTCTCCTGCTCGTTCAGGGTAGGAGCGGTAGGGGTGGTGGGGGCATTTTCGGGCATGGGTATCCTCCTTTTTTCTAAGAAAAATGCCGCCGAGCAGGGTCTCCCCGCCCAGCAGCATATATGGTTCAGTCAATAGGATCAGGCCATGGGAGCGAAGCCCTCGCCGGGAGTCTGGAGAGTGATGCCATGCTCGGTGTACCATTTTTCCGCACCGGGGTGCCACTTCACACCAACCTTCTCGGCGTTTTCGGCAACAGCCAGCTTAAGGGCGTTATTGATGACGGCGAGGTCATCGTAGTTGCTGAAGGTGGCATCCAGCAGATCATAGACGACCTGCTCGGAAACATCGGCGGAAGCGGCCATGACGGACCACTGGCACAGGGTCTTGATCTCGAAGTCTGCATTGGCCTTATAGGTGCCAGCGGGGATGACGGAATCGCTGTAGAAGGGATAGAGCTTCTTGATGGTAGCGAGTTCGTCATCGGTCATCTGGATCATGGAAACGGTCTGGGTGGCTTCCAGCTCGGTAAGGGAGGGCCAGGGAGCCGGGGACTGCACCACGATGGCATCAATGACACCATCCTGCAGCGCGGTGATGGTGGCGGACCAGGTATCATTGTGGATCATGGAGGGGGTGATACCCATTTCCTCAAATACCACGCCAAAAACGCTATCGATGGAGGAGCCCTTGGGGCCCAGGCCTACGCGTTTGCCATCCAGGTCATGCAGAGTGGTGATGCCGGAGCCTGCCAGAGTGAAGGGGCAAAGGCTGGGCATATCGCAGGTGAACATGGCCAGGGGCTTCTGATACTTGACGCCATTGGCCCAGGAAGCGGTACCGGTGTAGGCGCCGTAGAGGATATCGGTGGCAACGATGCCGATCTCGACCTCGCCGGTCTCGATGAGGGAGACATTGGCGACGGTGCCGCCGGTCTGCTCGGCGGTCAGCTCATAGCGGCCAGCCAGAACATTGTTCATTACATTGGCCCAGCCGGAACCGGTGGTATAAACGGAGCCGCCGACGGCGCCGGTACCAACGGAGAGCTTGACGACCTGGGTGGTGGGGGTGTCATTGCCGGGATTGCTGGCGTTATCGCCGCAACCGGTAAGCACCGCCAGCAGCATGATAACTGCCAGTGCCATGGTGATGATGCGCTTTTTCATGGTGATAGTCCTTTCCTTCTTATCTTTGTTATTTCTCGATCCGGGGACGCCCCGGAGGGATATTTAGTGTTATATCGTATAATGTATACGATTTGTCTACATTATATCAATGTGCAAAAAGTCCGTCAATCCCCTTTTGTGACTTTTGGTAAAATTGGACAAGTGTTGGGGCCCCGCTTGGTGAAAAAGACGGTTATTCCAAATGTGCATAACTGCAACAGAACTCAGCCGATGGTGATAAGTCCCTTGATGCCCTGCTGGTCCCGCAGCTCGGTAAAGCACTGCTCCCATTCCGCCAGGGGATGGCGATGGGTGATGAGCGGAGAAAGATCCCCGGGGAAAGCGGCCAGCAGCGCCAGCGCGCGGTCCATGTGGGTGTAGTCGCTCATCATATTGAACTGAAGGGTGACGGCTTTACGCAGGGCGGCATCCCACGGGATGGGGACGGAGGGCTGCTTGGTGGCGCCCAGCACCGCCATGCGCCCACCGGGCCGCAGAGCCTTAATGCCGGCAGCAATGCCGGCCGGTGAACCGCTGGCTTCCACCGCCAGATCCACACCGCGGCCATGGGTGGCCCGCAGTACGGCTTCCACCGGATCGCCCCGGCCGCTGTTGATGACCAGATCCGCGCCAAGGGCGGCCGCAGCGGGCAGCCGAAGGGAGGCATCAGTCTCCGCCCCGGAAAGGAAGATGCGGGAAGCCCCGCCGCAGCGGGCAGCCACCAGCGCCAGCTGGGCCACCTGCCCCGCCCCGATGATGAGAACGCTCTCGCCGGGGGTGAGATCGGCATGGACCAGCACATCGCTGACCGAGATGGTGAAGGGCTCTGCCAGGCAGGCAAATTCATCCGGAAGATTATCCGGGACACGGTGGAGATACCGGGCCGGGACCGCTATATATTCCGCCAGGGCGCCATCCCGCTGGATACCCAGGGAACGGCGGCTGCGGCAGAACTGGGGGTAGCCCAGGCGGCAGACCTCACAGTGACCGCAGGCATACAGGTGCGGCTGGCAGATGACACGCTCTCCAACGGAGAAGCCCAGGCTCTCCCCTACCGCTTTCACTATGGTACCTACAAACTCGTGCCCCATGATGATGGGCGGGCGGCAGTCTCGCAGCTTGCCCTGCCAGATGTGCATATCCAGGCCGCAGGTAGTGCAGGCGTGAACCCGGATAAGGACATTATCCTGTTTGGTAAGGGTGGGGACGGGGCGTTCCGTCAGGCAGGCGGTGTAAGCGCCCTCGGTCTCTTTATATACTGCTTTCATTTTCGGCTCCTGCTCAGCGGTCAAATTCCAGCTCCATACGATAGAGCAGCGCGGCGGCCTCGCGGTAGGTGGTCAGCTTGCCGCGGATGAGGTCTCCGGCCATATCCCGCACCAGCTGGCGGGTCTTTTCGCAGGTGATGTACTCCGCGGGGGATTTGCCATCGATGCGGGCCAGCATAAGGATGCCCAGCAGCGGGATGCACTCGGCTTCCAGTTCCTTGGCATCGGTGAAATCAATCATGCCAAAGTAGGTATCGGTCATGCAGGTAAGCATATTGAGGATGGCGGCCGAGTACTGCCGCATATGGGCGGATTTGAGAACGATGTGATTGGTAAAGAAGGCCACATCAAAGGCGGGGTTGCCGTAATGGGCGATCTCGTAATCCAAAATACAGATGGAACGGTCGGCATTGACCAGAATGTTCTTGGGGCTGTAATCGGAGTGAACAATGACCCGGCGGTCATCCCGGATCTTGGGAATCATCGCTTCGATCTCAGCCTTGTACTCAGGGTGCTTGCCGGCCAGGAACTCAAAATAGGGGGAGATGCGCAGCTGGTAGAAGATATCCTGGTTGGCAAAGGCCGCGGCGGCCTCGGGGCTATTGGCGCTCTTATTGTGGACGATGGCCAGCGCCTCCATCGTCTTTTGGGCAACCTCAAAATCGAAGATGCCGGAGAGCAGATCTTCCTTCCACATCCGGCAGGAGGCTGGGGCGGCATCCCGCACCATGATGCAGTTTTCCTCATCATAGAACAGAACGGCCGGGGCGCTTTGCGGGATGCACTTATTGTAGAAATCATTGGCGATGGCTTCGATCTTCATGCGGGCGGGATCGGCATGCCAGTCTTCCTTGACGGCCAGCTTGGCGCGGCCCTGCTTGACCAGCATGGTCTTGCCCTCAGTCTCGATGAGGGCAGCAATGCAGGAGACACCGCCGCGGCAATAATTGACCTCGTAGGGGATATCGCTGTGAATGACGCCCTTTTCCAGCAGGTACTGGATAAGGACCTCCTGATTTTCAAGATCCAGCATGATATGCTCCTTTCTTTACTGGGCCAGTGCCTGAGAGACCGCGACTGCGCAGGCCACGCTGGCACCGACCATGGGGTTATTGCCCATACCCATCAGACCCATCATCTCCACATGGGCGGGGACGGAGGAGGAGCCGGCAAACTGAACATCGCAGTGGGTGCGGCCGATGGAATCGGTAATGCCAAAGGAGATGGGGCCGGCACCGATGTTATCGGGATGCAGGGTACGGCCTGTACCGCCGCCGGAAGCAACCGAGAAGTATTTGACGCCATGAGCAACGCACCACTTCTTATAAGAACCGGCAACCAGGTGCTGGAACCGGATGGCATTGGCGGAATTGCCGGTAATGGAAACATCCACATGCTCCAGCTTCATCACCTCAATGGCCTCTTCGACGCTGGAATTGCAGTAGACCTTGACATTGGCGCGCTCGCCGTGGGAGAAAGCCTTTTCGCCCAGGACCTTCAGCGTCTGGGTGGCATGGTCAAAGGTGGTTTCCATATAGGTAAAGCCATTAAAGCGGGCCAATGTGTAGCCGGAATCCTTGCCCAGACCATTGAGGATGACACGCAGGGGATTTTTACGGACCTTATTGGCGCTGCGGACAATGCCGATGCCGCCCTCCGCCGCCGCGAAGGATTCGTGACCGGCCAAAAGGCAGAAGCAGCGGGTATCCTCATCCAGCAGCATAGCGGCCAGGTTGCCGTGGCCGGTTCCCACCTCGCGGGTCTCCGCTACGGAGCCCGGAACGGTAAAGGCCTGCAGACCCTCGCCGATCTTCCTGGCGGCCTCGGTGGCCTCCCGGGTACCTGTCTCTTATACACATCTCCGAGCCCACGAGACTCCTGA
>ENA-OUOW01002288-OUOW01002288.1-human-gut-metagenome-genome-assembly--contig:-NODE-2288-length-10984-cov-3.579925_pt1 | contig 10984 bp, 6 predicted proteins | sample MGYA00237938_ERZ548769 | MGnify/ENA primary metagenome ERZ548769 (study PRJEB26490, sample SAMN05356870) | human gut metagenome | biome: terrestrial biome; feature: human-associated habitat; material... | reverse complement strand
AGCTTTATCTCTCCCGATGGGGGAGGCTTCACCCTCTCTGTTTTCAAGCGTATCTTTGATATGTGGACCTTCCGCACCGCCATTGGCAATACCCTCAAGGTCGGCTTTATGGTAGGCATCGGCTCTGCCCTTATCGGCCTGCTGTTCGCCTATGTCGAAGTGTATGTCAAGGTCCGCGGTAAATTCATGGGCGGCCTGTTCAAGGTAGTTTCCATGCTGCCGGTCGTCTCGCCCCCCTTTGTTCTGTCCTTGTCCATCATTATGCTGTTCGGTAAGTCGGGCATCATCACCCGTTACCTGCTGCATATTTACGATAACAGCGTCTATGGCTTCTGGGGCATCGTCATCGTACAGACCATGACCTTCTTCCCGGTCTGCTACCTTATGCTTCGCGGCCTGCTCAAAAATATCGACCCCAGCCTGGAGGAGGCCGCCCGTGATATGGGTGCCTCCCGCTGGAAGGTATTCACCAGTGTTACCCTGCCGCTCATGCTGCCCGGCCTCGGCAATGCCTTCCTCGTGTCCTTCATTGAATCCATCGCCGATTTCGCCAACCCCATGATCATCGGCGGCAGCTACGATACCTTGGCCACCACCATCTACCTGCAAATCACCGGTGCCTACGATAAGATCGGTGCGGCGGCCATGGCCGTGGTGCTCCTGTCCATTACCTTCATCATGTTCCTGGTACAGAAGTACTACCTTGAGCGCAAAACAGCAGCCACCCTCACCGGCAAGGCCAGCCGGGCCCGCATGCTCATCACCGATAAGAGCGTTCGGGTACCGCTTACCGTGCTGTGCAGCGCCATTGCCATTTTCGTCATCCTCATGTATATCTGTGTGCCCTTCGGCGCCCTCTTTAATACATGGGGCTATGATTTCCACCTCACCTTCAAATGGTTCGAGCGTGTATTCACCCGCTATCACGGCCTGCAGGCCTTCACCGATTCCTTTGTCCTGTCGCTCATTGCGGCGCCCATTACCTCGCTGCTCTCCATGATCATCAGCTACCTGGTGGTCAAAAAGAACTTCAAGACCAAGGGCTTTATCGAGTTTGCCTCCATGCTGGCCATGGCGGTGCCCGGCACCGTACTGGGTGTCGGCTATATCCGCGGCTTTGCCAATGGTATCTTCCATACCGGCTTGATGCAGGGGTTGTATGGCACCGGTGCCATTTTGGTCATCGTGTTCATTGTGCGCAGCCTGCCCACCGGTACCCGCAGCGGTATTTCCGCCCTACGGCAGATCGATAAGAGCATCGAGGAATCCGCCTATGATCTGGGTGCGGGCAGCGGCAAGGTGTTCACCACCGTCACTCTCCCCCTCATCAAGGATTCCTTCTTCAGCGGTTTGGTCACCTCGTTCGTGCGCAGCATTACCGCCATTTCCGCCATCATTCTGCTGGTCACGCCGCAGTTCCTGCTCATCACCGTGCAGATCAACGAGTACGCCGAGAAGGGCGCCTATGGCATTGCCTGCGCCTTTGCCACGATCCTCATCATCATCACGTACGCGGCCGTCGTGCTCATGAATGTCTTCATCAAGCACTTTGGCACCAGCGCAAAGATCAACGCCCAGAGCGAGGGGGAGTAACCCATGGCCAAGGAGAAGAAGGGTGTGCGCCTTGAGCACATCTCCAAGATCTATCAGGACCCCAAGACAAAGAAGGACTTCTACGCCGTCCACGACGCCAACCTGGAGATAGCGCCCGGTGAGTTCGTGACGCTGCTCGGCCCCTCTGGCTGCGGTAAGACCACCATCCTGCGCATGATCGCTGGTTTCGAGAGCCCGGACGAGGGACAGATCTACCTGGGCGGCGAACCCATCAACGACCTTACCCCCAACAAGCGCGACACGGCCATGGTCTTCCAGAGCTATGCCCTACTCCCGCACTACAACATCTTCGACAACGTGGCGTATGGCCTCAAGATTCGCAAGCTCCCCGCTGAGGAGATACGCGAGAAGGTCACCCGCATCCTGGGCATGGTTGGCCTAGAGGGCATGGAAGACCGTATGACCAACCAGCTCTCGGGCGGCCAGCAGCAGCGCGTTGCGCTGGCGCGTGCCCTGGTCATCGAGCCCTCGGTCCTGCTCTTCGACGAGCCCCTCTCGAACCTTGACGCCAAGCTTCGCGTTGAGATGCGCACCGAGGTGCGCCGCATCCAGCAGGAGGCGGGCATCACGGCCGTTTACGTCACGCACGACCAGTCCGAGGCCATGGCCATCGCCGACAGGATCATTGTCATGAAGCGCGGCGTCATCGACCAGGTTGGCGACCCGCACGCCGTCTACTATCGTCCCGTCGACGAGTTTGTGGCCGACTTCATTGGCGAGTACAACTTCCTGCGTGGCAAGCTTGCCGAGAAGGAGGGTGACACCGGTGTCGCGACCATCGAGGGGCACGGCGTTGAGGTTGACGGCGTTTCCGCCCACAGCGTGGGCGATGACATCACCCTGGTGCTGCGTCCCGAGGCGGCCACCCTCGCTGACGAGGGCGTCCTCCACTGCAAGGTCACGCTCTCGCGCTTCATGGGCAGCTACCAGAACTACCAGGTCATGGTAGGCAACACCCTTGTCAAGATTCAGGACTTCAACCCCAAGACCCACAAGATCTACGAGGTGGGCGACGATGCCTTTGTGAGCTTCACAAAAGGCGACGTTCACGCACTATGAGACAAAGGGACAGTCCCTTTGTCTCATTGGCGGGTGCTCACTGCGCTATCGCGTGGGGGCACCCGCTTTTTTTGTATTGGCTGGCGCTTCCGTTGGGTATGAGCAGAGTGTGTCAGTTTGTTAGCGCGTCTGGAGGCATACCATGGACCAGAAGTTTGCGAGTACTAAGTTGGGAACCATCGTCTCTGGCGTTGCGCTGGCGGCTATGGGCATCATTCTCTTCACCAACCCGCAATCCGCCATGCTTACGATCACCGTCATGCTTGGATGGGTGCTGGTTGTCATGGGCATTGTCTCTCTGGCGAGCGCGCTCACGCGCTGGAGCGTGATTCTCTCGACTGCCGACCTCTACGCCGGTATCGTCGAGCTGCTCTTTGGCATCCTTCTGGTGAACATCCCAGGCTTCTTTGTGACGTGGATCTTCATCCTGCTGGGCATCTTCATCCTGGTCTCCGGCCTCAACTCCCTGTACGGCGCAAATGCCTTGCAGGCGCTTGGCCTGCCGAGGGCTGGAACCGCCAAGGTGGGTGCCATTCTCGCCATCGTGCTGGGTGTGCTGGTGCTGTTCTCGCCTGGTCTCTTTGCTGACACGACCATGGTCATCTGCGGCATTGCGCTGGTCTACTGTGGCATCGTGCGCATTGTGGACGGAGTGCGTATGCCAAGCGAGCACCGCGCGTAGGGGGAGTTTTTTCAGACGCATAGGGCCTCGTTGCGCGAACAACCGACTAGAGAATACTGCTCCGCACGTGACCATAGCGTCAGCCTGGAGTATTCGAGGTCATGCTGGGGGTCCGGGGACCCGACGCTGCAGCCGTCGATTGCGATAACAACGAGAGAACGAGAAGCCCCGCCGCAACTCAAATTGCGACGGGGCCTCGTTCATTACTCGCTGCCGCTCGTGTTTACACGTAGAACAGCATCTTGTTGTAGCTCGGGACTGGCCAGTAATCGTGGCCGCAGACCTTCTCCATGTCGTCGACGGCGGTGCGCAGCGCGGTCATCGCGGGGATGACGACATCGCGGTAGCAATCGTCGGCAGCCTGCGGGTCCTCGAGATTCTTGGCCTGGGCGTTCTTGGCCTCAAGGTCATCCACGGCGTCGGAGATGGAGTTGATGCCGTCGGTGAGGACGTTCACCATCTTCTTCTCGGCCTTGGCGTCAATGCCCAGCTCGGCCTTGGTCGCGACGCTCGTGGCGATGTCGCCGGAGTAGTCGAAGAGGGCGGGTAGGTACATGTGGCGCGTCATGTAGACCATGGTGTTGGCCTCGATGTTGAGCAGCTTTGCGTACTGCTCGGCCTTTGCCACGTAGCGGGCATGGACCTCGGTCTCGCTGAGGACGCCGTACTTCTCGAAGAACTTGATGTTCTCGGGCTTGACCAGCGCGGGAAGGGCATCCGGCGTGGTCTTAAGGTTGGGCAGGCCACGTCGAGCTGCCTCGGCCTCCCACTCCTCGGAGTAGCCGTTGCCGTCGAAGAGGATGCGCTGGTGATCGCGGAAGGTGTGGCGCACGAAGCGCATGGCGACGGTGGTGAAGTCCTCGTCGGCACGATCGGCAACGTAGTCCACGAAGCGCTCGCACTGCTCTGCGACAGCGGTGTTGAGGATGACGTTGGGGTCAGAGAGGTTCTGCTGGCTGCCGCACATACGGAACTCGAACTTGTTGCCGGTGAAGGCGAACGGGGAAGTGCGGTTGCGGTCGGTGTTGTCGCGCAGGACCTCGGGCAGCTGCGGGACGCCCAGATCGATGGACTCACGATCGTGGGCCTCGGGCTGCTCCTTCTTCACGAGCGCCTCAACGATAGGCGTGAGGGCGTCGCCCAGGAAGACGGAGATGATCGCCGGGGGCGCCTCGTTGGCGCCGAGGCGGTGGTCGTTACCGGCAGAGGCCACGGACATGCGTAGCAGGTCGGCGTGGTCATCAACGGCAGCAACCAGGCAGGCCAGGAAGACCAGGAACTGCAGGTTGTCCTGCGGGTCGTCACCCGGCTCGAGGAGGTTCTTGTTGTCGGCGCACAGCGACCAGTTATTGTGCTTTCCGGAGCCGTTCACGTAGTCGAAGGGCTTCTCGTGCTGCAGGCACACCAGGCCATGGTGAGAAGCGATGAGCTTCATCTTCTCCATGGTGAGAAGGTTATCGTCGATTGCGAGTGAACCTCTCTCGAAGATGGGGGCAAGCTCGTGCTGGCACGGCGCGACCTCGTTGTGCTTGGTCTTGGCGGGAATGCCGAGCTTCCAGAGCTCGTCGTCGAGTTCCTTCATGAACTCGTTGACCGTTGGGCGAATGGCGCCGAAGTAGTGCTCCTCGAGCTCCTGGCCCTTGGCGGGCTCGCAGCCAAAGAGCGTGCGGCCGGTGAGGATGAGGTCGGGGCGGGCCTGGTAGTCCTCCTCCTTGATGAGGAAGTACTCCTGCTCCGGGCCAATGGTGGTGTAGACGCGGTGCGGCTTCTGGCCAAAAAGCGCCAGCAGGCGCTTGGCCTGCTTCTCGAGGGCAACCTCGGAGCGAAGCAGCGGGGTCTTCTTGTCGAGCGCCTCGCCGGTGTAGCTGATGAAGGCGGTGGGGATGCAGAGTACCTCGTCCTTGATGAAGGCGGGGCTGGTGGGATCCCACACGGTGTAGCCGCGGGCCTCGAAGGTGGCGCGCAGGCCGCCGGAGGGGAAGCTCGAGGCGTCGGGCTCGCCCTGGACCAGCTCCTTGCCGGAGAAGGTCATGAGCACGGAGCCGTCGCCCTTGGGGGAGATGAAGCTGTCGTGCTTCTCGGACGTGATGCCCGTCAGCGGCTGGAACCAGTGGGTGTAGTGCGTGGCGCCCTTCTCGAGAGCCCATTCCTTCATTGCGTGGGCGACCTCGTTGGCGATGTCGATATCGAGGGGCGCGCCCTCCTTGATGACCTGCATGAGCTTCTTGTAGGTCGGCTTGGGGAGACGCTCCTGCATGTCCTTGTCGGTGAACAGCAGGCTCCCGTATTCCTCTGAGACCTTGTCTGTTGCCATACTGCCTCTTCTCCTGTCCCTGAACTTTCCCGGAGGCACCGAGGCGAGGGTTGCTGCCCGTCTGGCGCCCTTGTACGCACACCACTGTACCGTGGCTTTGTTTCCCAAAGCTGGAAGAGCTTGTTTCTACGCAATTTCGAGGAGGGGAAGGTTGGGGGACGGGGAAGACGTACGCGACTGGCGAGGACCGGCGCGACGTGCGCCGGGTGCCTCTGGGGGTGGCGCTATCGCTCAAAGATTGCGCCGAAGTGCCCTTCACACATAATCGCGCGTTTTTGTGCCGAACTGGCCTTCGTTACATCTGATTTCAAGGGTAGGCCAAGTAGCGATTACTACATGTAGTTTAATGCATGCAAATTCATACAACATGTAGTGCCAATCGAATTGCGACACTCGGAGACCTGCCAAAAGTACGTGTAACGAAGGCCAGTTCGGCGCACAGGACCGAAAAATTGTGCAAGGTAGGGCAGTTCGATGCATGATGACCCGCCCATCGTTCATCGAGCGCCTCCTGGTCTGCCGTTTGACCTCCCAGCGTCTGCGAAGCTGTGGGTACCTCTCGCTCATCGTGCAGCGGTAGCCAATTCCGTCTGGCTCCTCGGTAGAATAGGTTGGTCAACACGAGAGGGGACAGACTCATGCCAGAATCCACCACCGCGGTCACGACCACCACGTCCGCAGCGAGCCGAACCATAGCCGTCATTGACGGAAACTCGCTCATGCATCGCGCCTACCACGCCATCATGCAGCCCATGACCGCGCCGGATGGCCGCTCGACCAACGCCCTCTTTGGGTTCTTCAACATGTTCATCAAGATGGTCGAGACCTTCCGTCCTGACGGCGTCATCTGCGCCTTCGACAAGGGCAAGCCCAAGGTGCGCATGGAGAAGCTCCCCCAATACAAGGCTCAGCGTCCGCCCATGGATGAGGCACTTCATGAGCAGTTCCCCATGGTGAAGGATTTGCTCCGCGTGCTCGACGTGCCGGTCTGCGAGCTCGAGGGTTGGGAGGGCGATGACATCCTGGGCACCCTGGCCCGGCGCGGCGAGGTGGCCGGCTATGACATGCTCCTCTTCACCGGCGATCGCGATATGTACCAGTTGGCTACAGAGCACGTGAAGATCGTCTCTACCAAGAAGGGCGTCTCCGAGGTTCAGATCATGACCCCCGAGAGCGTTGACGACCTCTATCACGGCATCACTCCTGAGCTGGTGCCGGACTTCTACGGCCTCAAGGGCGATACCTCGGACAACATCCCCGGCGTGCCGGGCATTGGCCCCAAGAAGGCAGCCGCTCTCATCGTGAAGTACGGTAACCTCGATGAGGTCATTGCCCATGCTGACGAGGTCAAGGGCAAAATGGGCGAGAACCTCCGCGCGCACGTAGACGATGCTTTGCTCTCCCGCGAGATCGCGACCATCCGCACCGACGCCCCCATCGACATCGAGCTCTCCGACGCCAAGTTCCCCACCTTCGATCCTACCGAGGTCACCAAGGCCTTCTCGGCGCTTGGCTTCACGGGGCTCACGGGCAGGCTGGCCCGCCTTGGCGGAGGTGCCCCGCACGCGACGGCCGCAGGCGAGCAGAACGCCGCGGCAGATGCCGCGTCTGCCCCAGCCCCCGCCGTTCCGGCCGTCGTCCTGGTGCCTAAGCCGCTCGAGGATGACGCCGCTACCGCTGCGCTCGAGGACGCCGCCAAGGCTGGAGCCTGGCTTGGCTGCGCCGTTGAGGAGGACCCGTCCGTAGGCACGCTGTTCTCGCAGGGCTACACGCTGTGGGTTTCCGTTGCCGACGACGTGCTTCTGCGCTTTGCCGGCGATTCCGCGGACGCCGCGCTCAGACTGGCGTTCGCAGAGGGCCACGTGGCCTCGGGCGACGTCAAGGCACTCTTCCACCGCCTCTCGCCGGTCGACTCGTCACTGCCCGAGACCATGGCAGCCGGAAGCGTTGCCCCGGATCGCATCTTCGACGTGGGCGTTGCTGCCTACCTGCTGGAATCCGACCGCTCCTCCTTTGAGGTGCGAGGCCTGGCGGAGCAGTTCCTCTCGTCTGCACTTCCGGAGGAGGACGTGGCCCCTACTGCCGCTGTCGAGGCCGTTGCCTCGCGCCTGTTGGTGCCGGTGCTCGCGCAGCGCCTTGCCAACGACGGGTCCGCGGACGTCATGGACAAGATAGAGATGCCGCTCTTGCCGGTGCTTGCGCAGATGGAGCGCGTGGGTCTCTCCGTTGACCCCGCGATTCTCGCACGTCAGTCCGCCGAGCTGGGCGCCGAGATCGACCAGATGGCCTCGGACATCCATGCCATGGCGGGGGAGGACTTCAACATCGACTCGCCGCAGCAGCTTTCGCACATCCTGTTTGACGTGCGCAAGCTGCCCACGTTTGGCATGAAGCGCACCAAGCGGGGCTTCTACTCGACAAACGCCAAGGTCCTCGCCGACCTCGCTCAGACGGACGAGCTGGTGGCCAAGGTGCTGGAGTACCGTGAGCGTGCCAAGATCAAGTCGACCTACCTCGACGCGCTGCCGGCGCTTATCAAGGGAGACCATCGCATTCACACCACGTTCAATCAGACGGTGGCGGCCACGGGGCGCCTGTCGAGCTCCGACCCCAACCTCCAGAACATCCCCACCCGCTCTGAGCTGGGGCATCGCGTGCGCACCGCCTTCACGGTGCCCGAGGGCTCCGTTTTTCTCGCCTGCGACTACTCGCAGATCGAGCTGAGGCTGCTTGCGCACCTCTCCGGCGACGAGCACCTGATTGCGGCGTTCAACGAGGGCGCGGACTTCCACGCCGCGACCGCCGCGCGCGTCTTTGGCGTTCCCGTCGAGGAGGTCACGCCTCAGCTGCGCAGTCGCGCCAAGGCCGTGAACTTTGGCATTGTCTACGGGCAGCAGGCGTATGGTCTTGCCACCTCGCTCAAGATTCCGCGCGCCGAGGCGCAGCAGATGATCGATCGCTACTTCGAGGCGTATCCCGGCGTCCGCGCCTACCTTGACCAGTCTGTTGCCTTTGCGCACGAGCACGGCTATGCCATCACCATGTACGGCCGCAAGCGCCACATCCGTGAGTTCCAGCAGAGGAACAAGCAGCTGGTGGCCTTTGGCGAGCGTACGGCGATGAACCACCCCATGCAGGGCACGGCGGCAGACGTCATCAAGATTGCCATGGTTCGCGTCGAGAAGCGCCTGGCCGATGAGGGCCTCAAGTCCAAGCTCGTACTGCAGATTCACGACGAGTTGGACCTCGAGGTGCCCGTTGACGAGATTGACGCAGCGTCCGCGCTGGTCAAGGAGACCATGGAGGGCGTGGCGCAGCTCAAGGTGCCGCTCATCGCCGAGGTCTCTTCCGGTGCCACGTGGGCAGACGCGAAGTAGGGGGTAGCGTGGCACAGAGACAGACGCGGATGCGCGTGGTGGCATACTCTGACGGCTCTTCCAGGGGAAATCCCGGCCCGGGCGGCTTTGGTACCGTGCTTCTCTACACCGATCCTGCAGGTCAGACGCACAAGCGCGAGCTCTCGCAGGGGTATCGGCGCACGACGAACAACCGCATGGAGCTCATGGGGGCAATCGCCGCGCTGGAGGCGCTCACCAGGCCATGCAGCGTTGAGTTGCACTCCGACTCCCAGTACGTGGTGAAGGCCTTCAACGATCACTGGATCGACGGGTGGATTCGGCGCGGTTGGAGGACCTCTCAGAAGCAGCCGGTGAAGAACGTCGACCTGTGGAACCGGCTGCTTGCGGCCATGGCGCCGCACGACGTGAGCTTTGTGTGGGTGAAGGGGCACGCGGGCCACGACCTCAACGAGCGCTGCGACGAGCTTGCCACCACGGCGGCGGACGGGAATGCGCTTATAGACGACGAGGGCTTCTCCGACGCGGACGTATAGAGGCAGGGATCGCGCCGTGCGACCTCTGCAGGGGTGTCCGATGTGTCCGTCCTTCTCAGTGGTATAGTTGGCCTTGGTTAACTAATGATCGCGTAGACGTATGCCCCAGCGACAGTACGGCTGCGCCAAGAGGAGGCACCCGTGAAGCCGATCGACATCGTTCTTATCCTGGCCGTTGTCGTGATTCTCGCCATTGCCATCCGTCGCTTTGTTGGAACCGCCACGGGTACGCGCGACTGCTGCAGCGGCGCCAAGAAGTCCGCAGGCAAGCAGTTTCGTGCGCGCACGATTGACGACAAGGACGAGAGCCACTATCCCTACCAGGCAAATCTTGAAATTGGCGGCATGAGCTGCGAGCACTGCGTGGAGAACGTCACCCGCGCGCTCGATTCCGTCGACGGCACCTGGGCCACGGTCTCGCTTGCCGGTGGCCGCGCGCACGTGCGCTCAAAGTCTCCCATCGACGAGAACGCGTACCGCAAGGTCGTCGAGGAGGCCGGCTATCGCCTGGTGGGGCTTGAATGAGACAAAGGGACTGTCCCTTTGTCTCATGAGCAAACGGTTTTGCCAATCATGATGTTTAGGATTTCGACGTCGGTGGGGTGCATGCCAACGCGGCCCACGTAGCCCATAGAGCGAATGGTCTCCTCGGCCGTCTCGCCGATAAGCCCCTCGCCAGGCCTAAAGTCCACGTTTGCCAGGGCCATGTCGCAGCCGAGAATCGCCGCGTCCACCGCTGCCGCAATCTTTGCCGCGCAGCTTGGCTTGGCGCCGTCGCACACGATGCCGCCCACGTTTGCCAGCGTGTTCGCAATGGTCGCCTGATACTGCCCAAAGGAGCCCCCGCGCAGGTAGCACACGGCCGCCCCGGCTCCGGTCGCCGCCGTCACCGCGCCGCAGAACGCCGAGAGCTCGCCAATGAAGCGCTTGGCGTGGATGGCCGTGAGGTCCGAGAGCGCCACTGCGCGCAGCATCTCGTCGTGGGGGACGCGCAGGTATCTGGCGTATTCCGCAACCGGCAGCGAGCAGGTGATGCCCTGGTTGCCGCTTCCGCAATTGATGACCACGGGCATGGCGCAGCCGCTCATGCGCGCGTCGGAGCCTGCCGCGGCAGCAGCCCGCGCGCGGCACGAGATGTCATCGGGCCTTGTGAGCAGGAGCGTCTTGCCAATGCGGGCGCCCCAGTCGCCCGACAGCCCCTCGTCCGAGATTGCGGCGTTGAGCTCCACCTGGCGCTCGACCATCTCGCGAATGTCCTCGACGTAGACCTCGTGTACAAACTCCCAGATTCCCTCCAGCGAGAGGGACGAGAGGCCCGGCTCCTCCGGCTCGCCGTCGGCGCCGCAGGTGTCCTGCTCGTTTGTCGTGACGCCATCGACGCTGACGGTCATCCCGTCGCGCGAGAGCTCGACCACGTTGGTGT
>ENA-OUOW01002284-OUOW01002284.1-human-gut-metagenome-genome-assembly--contig:-NODE-2284-length-10991-cov-5.330834_pt1 | contig 10991 bp, 4 predicted proteins | sample MGYA00237938_ERZ548769 | MGnify/ENA primary metagenome ERZ548769 (study PRJEB26490, sample SAMN05356870) | human gut metagenome | biome: terrestrial biome; feature: human-associated habitat; material... | reverse complement strand
CGCTCAAGGTGATGCGTGTGCTTTCCACCGTTGCAGGCACCAGCGCTCTGCAGCCTGCAACGGCGCTGAAAAGCAGCCTGCTGCCCTTCAAGGACGCAAAAGCGGACGGCACCTACTATGCCGACATCGCCGATGCCCTGAATGCAGGCAACACCGCGCCCTTTATCTATTCCGGCTGGGAAAACACCATCGTGACCACTGGCCTTAAAATGCTGGACTTCATGAAGGGCAATGCCACCATGGAGGATGTGATCCGTCAGCTGGACGAGGATCAGGATAGTGTGGTGAACAACACCCCGGATACCATCACCACCGTCACCGAGGAGCTTTCGCAGGAGGACTGCGCCATGCTGGTAGGCCGCTGCTTTGCGCAGGCTACCGGCAGCGACCTTGCACTGGTGTCGCTGAGCACATGGATCCCCGGCAACCCCACCGATCAGAACCATCACGGCGTAGCGGCCAAGCTGTACGCCAAGGGCATTACGGATTACGACCTTTCGGTGATCCTGCCCACCGGCTGGAACCGCACCATCCAGACCGTTACTCTGACCGGGCAGCAGATCAACGACCTGCTGGCCACGGGCTACGATGCCTACGGCAACGGCAAGGGCTACCCCTATGTGCTGGTAAGCCCGGTGCAGCCGGATGCGGGCAAGACCTATCAGGTTGCCATCTGCGGTGTGAGCGACCAGTTGGCTGCGGAGACCACGGTCACAGACAGCGGCGTGGTGGGCATGGATGCTGCAAAAGCCTTCTTTGGTGCATACACCACCATCAGCCGGGCAGACACTGCATGGAGCTGAACAGAACGGACAGGAGATACCGGATGTGAACAACAAACTATATAAAAAGCTGCTTTGGGGCACCGGCTTTGTCATTGTTGCGGTCATCCTGACCCTTTTTATCATGAGCCAGACCTACATCCAGAACCTTGTCTACCATGAGCGGCTGAACCAGATGGAAGAGGTCACCCACCAGATGTTCCGCAGTCTGGAGGATGTGATCGACACCCACTGGGACGAGGTGAATGTACAATGCAATTATTTGTACTACACTCCGTTAAAGACCGATACCGAGTTCTATCGCTATCTGAAAAAGCTGTCGGAGCTTTCCAATTACCATGAAAGACAGATCGAACTGATTGCCGTGGACTCTGCCGGACATTACTATACTGAGAATGGCCGCATGGGGCTGCTGCGGGAAATGAACTATCTGGAAGACTCTCCGCAGCGGATTAGCTATGTTTCCAACTCCCTGACTGTGGACGACTCCCGGATGGTGTTTCTGGAACAGCTCTCCACCCCCATCACACTGCAAAGCGGAGAAAAAGAGATCACCCTGTGCTACTTTGGTATTTCGCAAAGCATGACCCAACTGAACGATTATTTCCGCTGTGATGCCTACGAAAATAACAACAGCGTCTATGTGCTGGATGACGATGGTTTCAAGCTGTTCAACGCCAACGATACCGAACTGCTGAAGGGACACAATGTATACACCGTGCTATCCTGGATGTCCTATTTGCACGGTTCTTCCTTTGCGGAGGCAAAGGAGCGGCTTGACCGCACAGGCTCCTGTTATTCCAACGCTGTGCTGGACGGGACCGAGTATTTCTACGCCCTGAAGCAGATGGAAAACGCCCAGTGGACACTGGCGTTCCTTGTTCCGGCAAAATATGTGGCCGTGAATACGCAGAAGCTGGTCAGCATCGTCATGATCATCATCATCGTCATTGCAATGGTGTTCTCGGTCATAACAGTTTTCGTCGGCTGGTTTCTCCTGCGGCAAAAGCAGCAGCAGGAGCTGCAGGCAGAAAAAGAAGCGAACCTCCGTCTGGAGCAATACAACATCCATCTGACGCAGGTAAACGATGAGCTGCGGCAGGCACAGGACATTGCCGCAGAGGCGTTACAGTCCGCCGAGCGCGCCAGCAAGGCCAAGACGGACTTCCTTGCCAACATGAGCCACGATATCCGCACCCCCATGAACGCCATCATCGGCATTACCACTCTGATGAAAAACGAGCTGCACCAGCCGGAAAAGCTGGCCGAACATCTGGACAAGCTGGAAAATTCCGGCCAGTTGCTGCTGGGCATCATAAACGATATTCTGGACATGAGCCGCATCGAGAGCGGCAAGACCACCCTGAATGTGGAAAAAATGAATCTGCCCCAGCAGATCAGCCAGCTGGACAGCATCATCCGCCAGCAGGCAGGCCAGCGCCGCCAGACCTTTACGGTAAACACCCATCTGCAGCACGAAAACGTGCTGGCAGACCCCAACCGTCTGAATCGGGTGCTGATGAATATTCTCTCCAACGCAGTCAAGTATACGCCCACCGGCGGGCATATCCGGTTTGAGGTGGACGAGCTGCCCCGAAACGAGCACTACGCCCGATACCGCTTTGTGGTGCAGGATGACGGCATTGGCATGAGCGAGGCCTACCAGAAGACCCTTTTTGACCCCTTTACCCGCGAGGAACGCTCTGGTACCAACAAGGTGCAGGGCACCGGCCTTGGTATGGCCATCACCAAGAACATCGTTGACCTGATGGGCGGCTCTATCAATGTGGAGAGTACCACCGGCAAGGGTACTCGCTTTGAGGTGGTGCTGGAATTTCCCGTTGATGCCGAAGCAGATACGGTGCCAGAGGCACAGGTGCTCCCGGAGGAAGAGGAAGAAACTTCTCCTCTGTCCGGCATGAAGTTCCTCTGCGCCGAGGATAACGCCATCAACGCCGAAATTCTGGAAATGCTGCTGGAAGCCAATGGTGCAAGCTGCACCATCTGCTCCAACGGTCAGGAAATCGTGGATGCCTTTGCCAGCGTAAAGCCCGGCGAGTACGACATGATCCTGATGGATGTGCAGATGCCGGTGATGGACGGCTTGGAAGCCACCCGCCGCATCCGCAGCGGTGAAAACCCGCTGGGCAGGACCATTCCCATCCTTGCCATGACCGCCAATGCCTTCCTTGAGGATATGCAGAAGAGCAGGGAAGCCGGCATGGACGAGCACCTGTCCAAACCTGTGGATATTGCTGCGCTGGAGCAGACGGTAAAACGCTTCCGTGTTATCCCCCCGAAAATAAATAGCGGACAAGCGCGTTTCCGCAGAGGAAGCACACAAACGATGTGAATGATACAGGAGAAGATTAGAAAGTGAATACACTTTCCGAGATTGAGGAATATTACAAAGCGCGTGAGCAGCAGCTGTTGGAAAAACTTCATCAACAGGAAGCCGCTTCTGCTGCAATGCCTGACGGATATCCAAGCTGCCCTGAAAGAAGAATTACAGCAGCACAACTGAGCTGCGGATGCAATCAAAACAGGAGTATAAAAAGCCCGAATGAAATACAGAATCTCACGCCGTGCATTCCTGAACGGATGCACGCTGCTGGCGGCAGCTGCTGCCGTAAGCAGTCTGACTTCCTGCGGAGAAGAGGAAGCGAAAGACAGCGGTCTTGCACAAATCGTTGTGGGAAGCGACAGCTATCCACCTTATATCTATCTGAATAATGACGGTGTTCCCACCGGGATCGATGTGGAGATCGCCACCGAGGCGTTCCGCCGCATGGGGTATGCTGCCCGGTTTGAAACGATCAACTGGGAGCAGAAAACAAATCTTGTGGAAAGCGGCGCTATCGACTGCATCTGGGGCTGCTTTTCCATGGATGGACGCGAAGAGGTATACCGCTGGGCGGGGCCTTACATGGTGAGCCGTCAGGTGGTTGCGGTGGATGCCGATAGCAGCATCCGATCCCTCAGCGACCTTGCCGGCAAGACCGTCGCCGTGCAGAGCACCGGCAAGCCGGAGGAGATCTTTCTCAGCGGCTCCGACCCGCGCATCCCGCAGACGGTGGAGGTGCTCAGCATCGAAAACCGCAGTGTGCAGTACGCAATGCTGGCCTGCGGCTATGTGGACGGCATCGCCGCCCACGAGACAGGCATCCTGCAATATATGAAGGACAATGCCATAGACTTCCGCATTTTGGAGGAACCGCTGCTGGTCACCGGGCTGGGCATCGCCTTTGCCAAGAACGACACCCGCGGGCTGGACAGCCAGCTGACCGATACCCTTGCGCAGATGCGCGCGGATGGCACGCTGGAGCGGATCATTGGCCGATACCTTGAAAATGCTTCGCAGTATCTGGAGGTGGACATAATTGGCGCGTAAAAACAGAACCACCCCGGATAAAAGGATATGGACAGCCTATCTGATCATCGGCGTGCTCTTGATGGCCGGTGTTGCTTTTTTCTCCAGCTGGCGGGCAATGCGCACAGCAGAGGAACGCTTTTGCCAGACCCTTGAGTTTGTCAAATCCCAGTCCACCAGCTTTGAAAAGCACAACGATACCATCACGGCAAAGGCACTCCGCCGCACGGCGGTCGCAGTCCATCAGCTGGCAGAGAATCCTGCGCTTGACCTCTCCGACCCGCAGTGCCTGAACAGGCAGACAGAAAAGCTCTGGCTCACCGGCATTTCGGTTCTGGGACCGGATGGCACGCTCCGGTGCGAGTCCACGACCAACGGCATCGGCTATGACCGGTTTGGCGACCAGCTGAAAAATGACGCTGTTCTGGACGTTTTATCTTACCCGCGAAAGACCTATGTGAAGCGCGTCCTGCTGGAAGATGGCTCTGCTGTGGATGTTGCGGCACACCGGGCAGAAAGCACAGAGCTGCTCCTGCTTGCCTACCGGTACACCCCGGCGGAATTTGTGGAGGAAACGGCGCTGTCCATCCAGAGCATACTGGATGGCTACCCGGCAGAAACCAGCGGCACGCTGTTCATCGTGCAGAACAATCAGGTCGTTGCCGCAAACCGCCCGGAGCTGATTGGGCAGGATGTTGCAGGCAGTCCGCTGGCGCAGGGAATCCGCAAAGCCGGGGCCGCAGAGAAGCTGACCCATACCCGGGACTGGAACGGCTCCGGCTGCTATTTCGGGATGTTCTGCCATGGCAGATCCTTCGATCTCTATGCGTACACGGATGAAAAAATAATCTTTCGGGAGTCGCTTTTGCTGATCCTGACGGTACTGGTCAGCTACATCCTGCTTGTAATGATCCTTCAGCTGCTGCGCCGCCGCTCCGTGCAGGAGATGGAGCAGCAGAAGAAAGAGCAGGAGAAGAAGTATCAGGCTCAGCTGGAGGAACAGAACCGCAAACTGGAGATCGCACTCCAGCACGAGGGTGCGGCAAACCGTGCCAAGCGGGAGTTCCTGTTCAATATGAGCCACGATATCCGCACCCCCATGAACGCCATCATCGGCTTCACCTCGCTGGCTGCGACCCATATTGATAATAAGGAACAGGTGCTGGACTACCTGAAAAAGATCTCCACCTCCAGCCAGCATCTGCTTTCCCTCATCAATGATGTGCTGGATATGAGCCGCATCGAGAGCGGAAAGGTGAAGATCGAGGAAAAAGCGGTGCATCTGCCAGACCTCGTCCACGATGTGCGCTCCATCATTCAGCCCAATGTTTCGGCAAAGCGGCTGTCGCTTTTTATTGATACCATGGATGTGGAAAACGAGGATATCATCACCGACCCGCTGCGGCTGAACCAGATCCTGCTGAACATTTTGTCCAATGCCATCAAGTTCACTCCCACAGGCGGCATGATCAGCATTCGCATTGCTGAGAAAAACGGTGCGCCTGCGGGCCGGGCCTGCTATGAGTTCCGCATCAAGGACAACGGCATCGGCATGAGCGAGGAATTCCAGAAGCACATCTTTGAGGAGTTCGCCCGTGAGGAAAACTCCACCGTCAGCGGCATTCAGGGGACCGGCCTCGGCATGTCCATCACCAAGAACATTGTGGACCTGATGGGCGGCACCATCGCCATTGAGAGCGAGCCGGGCAAGGGCAGCGAGTTTATCGTGAATCTCTGCTTTGCGCTCAGCGGACAAAAGGTGGAGCTCAGGCAGCTCCCGCAGCTGGAAGGGCTGCGGGCACTGGTGGCGGACGACGATACCGACACCTGCCTGAGCGTCAGCACCATGCTGTCCAAGATCGGGATGCGGCCGGAGTGGACGATCTCCGGCAGGGAAGCGGTGATCCGCACCCGGTATGCCATGGAGCAGGGGGATGAATTCAGCGTTTACATCATCGACTGGCTGATCCCCGATATGAACGGCATCGAGATCGTGCGGCAGATCCGCAAGGTGATTGGAAAAAGCTGCCCCATCATCATCCTGACCGCCTACGACTGGGCCGATATTGAAGAGGAAGCCCGCGCTGCCGGTGTTACCGCCTTCTGCGAAAAGCCGCTGTTCCTCTCGGAGCTGCGCAGAGTGCTGGCAGAGCCGTTCGGTGCAGAGCCTGCCTGCAGGCCGGTGCAGCTGAACGCAGAGGCCTTCAAAGGGAAAAAGATCCTGCTGGTGGAGGACAACGAGCTGAACCGTGAGATCGCAGTGGAGATCCTGAAGGAAGCGGGCTTTGAGGTGGAATCTGCCGAGGATGGCGAGATCGCCGTCCGGAAGATGAAGCAGGCGGCAGACGGACAGTATGACCTGATCCTCATGGACATCCAGATGCCCAACATGGACGGCTACGAGGCAACGCGGCAGATTCGTGCGCTGCCGGATGCCGCAAAGGCTGGCATCCCCATCTTTGCAATGACGGCAAATGCCTTTGAGGAAGACCGTCAGAACGCACTGAAGGCCGGTATGAACGGCCATATTGCAAAGCCGCTGGATATTCCGCACCTGCTGCAGGTCCTTGCAGATGTACTGAAATAAATAGCGCCCAAAAGCAAAATCACCCACAGCAAGCGCCACAGAGGTTTTGAATCTCCGGAGAGCAAATTGCTGCGGGTGCTTTATTTTTTTATGCCTGAACGGCAGTTTCTGTGATGTTTGGTGTAGCAATTTAACTGTACCACAGAACGACTCATTCGTCTTTTTTCACTTTGTGACACATCTATTGTAATCCTACACAGCTTTTATGGTTCAATATATGAAATTTTATTGAAAATCCATCATGGCGGTGGTAAAATAATCCTATAGTTCTGTCATGCTGTATCGATGCCTTTTTGTGGTATTCGGGAGTGCAGAACGGCAGCTGCCCAAGAGTTGTGAGGGGAACGATTTGATGAACAAAAGAACATTGCACCGCCTTATTTCTGCGTTTGCGGCATTGGTGATAGGTCTATCTGTGCTGACCGGCTGCGGAACAAAAACCGCCGAAAATGTGGAAAAGCAGGAGGATGCTCAGACCATTCAGGTGTATCTGTGGAGTACCAGCCTGTACGAAACCTATGCGCCCTATATCCAGTCCCAGCTGCCGGATGTAAATATTGAATTCATCGTGGGCAACAACGATTTGGATTTTTACAAGTTTTTGCAGGAGAACGGCGGTCTGCCGGATATCATCACCTGCTGCCGCTTCTCGCTGCACGATGCGGCACCGTTGAAGGACAGCCTGATGAACCTTGCCATGACCAATGAGGCGGGCGCTGTGTACAACACCTACCTCAACAGCTTCAAAAACGAGGATGGCAGTGTGAACTGGCTGCCGGTGTGCGCGGATGCCCACGGCTTTGTGGTCAACCGCAGCCTTTTTGAGCAGTACGATATTCCCCTGCCCACCGATTACGCAAGCTTTGTAGCGGCCTGTCAGGCTTTTGAAAAGGTAGGCATCCGCGGCTTTACCTCCGATTATACCTACGACTACACCTGCATGGAAACCCTGCAGGGGCTTTCCGCTGCCGAGCTTACCACCACCGCGGGGCGCAAGTGGCGCACTACCTACAGCGACCCCGCCAGCACCGCGCGGGTGGGTCTGGACGACACCGTATGGCCGGGGGCGTTTGAGCGGATGGAGCAGTTCATTCAGGATACCCACCTTACAGCAGATGATCTTGCATTGAATTACGACGATGTGACCGGAATGTTCCGGAACGGAGAAGTTGCCATGTACTTTGGCAGCTCTGCCGGCGTGAAGATGTTTCAGGATGAGGGCATCGACACGATCTTTCTGCCCTTCTTCAGCCAGAACAGCGAACCATGGATCATGACCACCCCCTATTTCCAAGTTGCCCTGAACCGGGATCTGGAGCAGGACACCGCGCGCCGCGAAAAAGCCATGAAGGTGCTGAACGTCATGCTCTCCGAACAGGCGCAGAACCGCATCGTCTCGGAGGGGCAGGACATACTGAGCTACAGCCAGAACGTCCCCCTGCGCCTGACCGAGTACATGAAGGACGTGCGCGATGTGGTGGAAGAAAACCACATGTATATCCGCATCGCCTCCAACGATTTCTTTGCCGTTTCCAAGGATGTGGTCTCCAAAATGATCGCAGGCGAGCTTACCGCTGAGCAGGCGTATCAAGCCTTCAATGCCCAGCTCCTTGCCGATGAGGAGCCTGCCGACAACGAGACCGTGCTGACCTCCGGGAAGGCCTATTCCAACGTATTCCACGCAAACGGCGGCAGCGCTGCCTTCTCCGTGATGGCAAACACGCTGCGCGGCGTGTATGGCACCGATGTGCTGCTTGCCACCGCAAACAGCTTTACTGGCAGTGTGCTGCAGGCGGATTATAACCAGAAAATGGCAGCTTCCATGATCATGCCGAACGGTCTGATGTCCCGCCAGCGCACCATGACCGGTGCGGAGCTGAAAGAGACCGTCCACGCCTTTGTGGAAGGCTGCGAGGGCGGGTTTGTGCCCTTCAACCGCGGTTCTCTGCCAGTGGTCAGTGGCATTGCTGTGGAGGTAAAAGAGAATAACGGCAGTTATACCCTGATCGGCATTACCCGGAACGGGCAGCCGCTGGGAGATAACGACACCGTTACCGTGACCTGCCTTGCAACGGAAAAGCAGATGGAAGCGCTGCTTGCGAGCGACAGCGGCACGTCTGCGGGCGAAGATACGTGGGTAAAAAACACATGGCGCGATTATATCTCCGGCGGCGCAGCGCTTGCAGAGCCGGAAAACTACATGACACTGAGGTGAGCGGAATGGCAGACGAAAAGCACGAATCCAAACGCAGCTGCTATTCCCGGCACAAGTGGCTGCCTGCCGCCGCTGCCATCCTTCTTTTGGTCTTTCTGGCAGCCGGTTTCAGCTTCCGGTACATCTCGTTTATGTCGCAGACCATCTATCAGGAAAGCACCTCGCATCTGGAAGAGGTACTGTATAAATCCAATAGTATGCTGAAAGAGATGGTGCGCAAAAACCTGACCTATCTGCATCTGTGCAACGGCTTTCTGAAAAACACCTCGAATGAGGATGAAATTCAGGCCTATATCGAGGAAGCACAGCAGGCAACCGGATTTGTTAACTTCTACTTTCTTTCCTATGACGGCAACTACACGACCGTGACCGGGGAAACCGGCTACCTTGGCCTGCAGACCAATCTGGACGAAAAGCTCTCCGATGGCGAGGATATCGTCGTGAATACGGCGCTGCCCGGCAAAGCCCCAATGCTTGCGTTCATCTGCCCCGAAACGCAGGGCAGCTACCGGGGCTTTGCCTACGATGCCGTTGCCATCACCTATTATAATGATGCTGTGCTGAGATTGCTGGACAGCTCTGCTTTTCAGGGCAATGCCAGCAACTATGTGATCTACCCGGATGGGCGGGTGGTGATTGACAATTCCGTAAACCGCAAGGAAATCATTTACAACTTCATTGCGATGCTGCGCGACCATTCCGACCTTTCCGAGGAACAGATTCTTGCCCTTTCGGATGATTTTGCGCAGGGCCGCAGCGGAAACCTGCGGGTCAAACTGGGCGACACCAGTTATTATCTGGTCTACGAGGATACCGCGGTCCAGAACTGGACGATGGTGGGGCTTGTGCCGGTCAGCATCGTCAATGCCAGTCTGGATAAGCTGTGGTTCCACACGGTGCAGATCGTGGCGGGCATCGCCTTTGGCCTTGCTGTGCTGATCATCCTGCTGATCCTGCGCAGAAGCCATACGACCCTGCGCCGGAAGGACACTGAGATCCTGTACCGGGACGAGCTGTTCCAAAAGCTTTCGCTGAACGTGGACGACGTTTTCCTAATGCTGGACGCAAAGACCTCCAAGGTGGATTATGTCAGCCCCAACGTCGAACGGCTGCTGGGCATCCCGTGGAAAGAAGTGCGGCAGGATGCCCGTGCTCTGGCAGCGCTGCACCCGAAGGATGACCCGGATCGCGACAAGAACTTTCTGGAAGGACTGCTCAGCGGGCAGCAACGCGAATGGGATTTCGAGTTTGAACATCGGGAGACCAAAGAGCGGCGCTGGTTCCATAACATCGCCATGGGCAGCGAGGTAGAGGGCAGGACCAAGTATATCCTTGTCTTGTCCGACCGCACCGCCGACAGGCAGGTGAATCAGGCACTTTCGGATGCCGTTGCAGCGGCCGAGACTGCCAACCGCGCCAAAAGCACCTTCCTTTCCAATATGTCCCACGACATCCGCACCCCCATGAACGCCATCATCGGCTTTACCACGCTGGCACTCAGCAACATTGACGATAAAGACCGGGTGAAGGATTATCTTGCCAAGACCCTCGCTTCCAGCAATCATCTACTTTCCCTCATCAACGATGTGCTGGATATGAGCCGCATCGAAAGCGGAAAGATCCATCTGGAAGAAGTGGAAGTCAACCTTTCGGATGTGCTGCACGATCTGAGAACCATCGTCAGCGGGCAGATCTACGCAAAGCAGCTGGAACTGTATATGGACGTGATGGATGTGACCGAAGAGGATGTCTATTGCGACAAGACCCGGCTGAACCAGATCTTGCTGAACATCCTGTCCAACGCCATCAAGTTTACCCCGGCGGGCGGCACGGTCTCGATGCGGGTGCGGCAGCTGGCCGGTAAGGTGCATGGCTGTGGGCAGTACGAGTTCCGCGTCAAGGACAACGGCATCGGCATGAGCCCGGAGTTTGCCCAAAAGATCTTTGAGCCGTTTGAGCGGGAGCGCAGCTCCACGGTAAGCCAGATACAGGGCACCGGTCTTGGTATGGCGATTACCAAAAACATCGTGGATATGA
>ENA-OUOW01002283-OUOW01002283.1-human-gut-metagenome-genome-assembly--contig:-NODE-2283-length-10992-cov-4.030447_pt1 | contig 10992 bp, 6 predicted proteins | sample MGYA00237938_ERZ548769 | MGnify/ENA primary metagenome ERZ548769 (study PRJEB26490, sample SAMN05356870) | human gut metagenome | biome: terrestrial biome; feature: human-associated habitat; material... | reverse complement strand
GTCTTGCGGTTCGTGAAGTTCTCAACGGCCATCTTCACAATGGACTTGGCGTTCTCACCGGCGTTGTCGGCGGAGAAGCGGATGAACTCGGAGTCCGGCATGCGGGCGATGGGGGAGGTGGTGACGAACTTCGTATGGAAGCACTTCGAGAGCGGGCCGAGGGCCGGGAAGATGCACTGCACATCGACGACGATGGCTTCGCATGCGCCCGTAAGGACAACGTTCTCCTGCGTGAGGAAGTTGCCGGCCATCGGGATGCCCTGACGCATGGCGACTTCGTTGCCGGTGCAGCAGACGCCGCAGATGTTGATGCCCTTCGCGCCGACGCTCTTGGCAAGCGCGATCATTTCGGGATCATTGGCATAGTAAACGATCATCTCGGACAGGGAAGGATCGTGGCCGTGGACGACGATATTGACCATATCCTTCTCCATTACGCCGATGTTGGCCGTGGTGTCCACGGGCTTCGGCGTGCCGAACATGACGTCGGAGAACTCGGTGCCCATCATAGAGCCGCCCCAGCCGTCGGACAGGCCGCTGCGGAGGGCCTGGCGGATCAGGGCTTCGGGCAGGGAGGAGCAGCCCATATGGGTCATGTGCAGAGCGGTCGCGACCTCACGGTCAATGGCGCGCGGCTCGATCTCCGCCTTGTGCCACAGCTCCTGCGTGTGCTCCGGAGCGCGCTTCAGGAAGCGCTGCACGCCGAAGGGCTTGCCGTATTCCAGCAGGCCGATCTCGGCCATCTCGTGCGCCAGCTCATAGATGTCCTTTCCTTCGGTCTCGACGCCCCACTCATGCGCGATGCGGATGAGCTTCTCGGGGTCCTTGACCTGATAGTTGCCGCCTTCCTTCGTCTGATGCAGGGTGTGCATGATCTCACGGCCATGATCAGAGTGGGTGGCAGAGCCGCCGGCGGTGAACTTCAGGAAGTTTCTGCCGACGATGCCGTGCACGTCGCAGCCGCAGATGCCGCGCGGGCTCTTCGGCGTGATACGGCAGGGGCCCATAGCGCAGATGCGGCAGCAGGTGCCGGCCTCACCGAAGCCGCAGTGCGGCGTCTGATTTTTGACGCGCTGCTGCCAGGAATCTGCGCCGACCTTCTTGCCGGTTTCAAGCAATTCGTTCGTCGCTTCTTCCATCTGTTCAATAGTGATTAAGCGATCCCAATCCATCGATGATGTATCCTCCTAAAAAAGTTCTTTCGTGCCGAAGGGGGAGACCTCCGGCCTTGGGAATGGCTGGCTGCCCTTGGGAAGGACATACCAATATGGCGCACACCGCGGCCTGAAACCGAAGACTGCGAAATACGCCGAATACAGGTATCTCTATTTTAACAAGTCCAAACGGGAATGTCAACTAAAACCGATCTAAAAATATCGATTCATTTTGGTAAAACTACTGGCGTAAATCCCATAAAAAATCCCGAAACTGCGAAAAACAGTTCCGGGATCTGCATTTTATGTGTCCTTTCCGTCAGCTGATGTGATGGACGTTGATGTGGGGATAGGTCATCTCGATGCCCGATGCGTCAAACTCACGCTTGACGTTTTCCAAAACGTCGTAATAGACGTCCATGTAATCCTTCGGTCGGATCCAGAGAAACAGCACATATTCGATCGCGCTCTCGCCGTAGCCGTTCACGCGCGCGATGGGCTGCATCTCCTGCATCCGCAGCGGATGCTCCGCCGCGCGCAGCAGCGCCGCCTTCACGTCCTCGACCGGCGCGTCGTACGACGCCGTGATCCGGTATTCCAGCCGCCGCCTGTCGCTCGCCGTGTAGTTCGTCACGGTCGAGCCGGTGATCTCGCTGTTCGGCACGTGGACGAGCTGGTTGTTCAGCGTGAGGATGTCGGTGCAGATCGCGCCGATCTTGACCACTGTGCCGCTCACACTGCCCATCTCGATGAAATGCCCGATCTGAAACGGCTTCGTCGTCAGCAGGATCACCGCGCTCGCCATGTTGGAGAGCACATTCTGCAAGGCCAGCGACACGGCCAGCCCCGCCACGCTCAGCAGCGCCAGCAGGGAGGACGTGTCCACGCCCAGCGTCCCCGCGATCAGCATGATCGCCGTGAACAGCAGTACCAGCTTCACGATCGTCCGGATGAACGGATGCACCGCCTTGTCCAGCCGCGACCGGCCCAGCATCCGGTCGGTCGCCTTCAGGATCAGCTTGATGAGCACCCCGCAGACCACCAGTAAGATGGCCGCCGAGATCAGCTTCGTCCACGAGAAGCCTCCGAAGATCTTCTGGAAAAAACCCACGGTCGAGGCCGTTCCATCCTCCAGCGCCGCGCCCACGGCGCTCGCCGCCTCGCTGACGGCAGCCGCCGCGTCCGGCGCATCATTCGTCAAAAACAGCACTTACGCGCCCTCCGTCGGGTTTGGATTTTCATCCGTCTTGTCCGCAGCGTCCTCAGCCGGAGCCGCTTCTGCGTCGGATGCTTCGGCCTCGTCCTTCGGGGCCTCGAGCTTGCGGTTTTCCGCGTTCACATAGACCATGAACTCGTCGCCCGTGATCGTCTCTTTCTGGAGCAGATAGAGCGCGATCTCATCGAGCAGCGCCCGGTGCTCGCGCAGCAGCGCCTTCGCCTGCTCGAAGCAGCTCGACAGCAGCTTCTGCACCTCCTGATCGACCTCGCTGGCCGTCGAGTCCGCGCAGTTCATCGTCGCCGCGCCGTCGAGATACTGGCTCTGCACGGTGGACAGGGCCATCAGCCCGAACTTTTCGCTCATGCCGTACTGCGTCACCATGCGGCGGCAGACCTCCGTCGCCTTCTTCAGGTCGCTCGTTGCGCCGGTGGTGAACTCGCCCAGATAAAGCTGCTCCGCGGCATGACCGCCCAGCCCCATCGCCACGAAGTCCATCAGCTGGCTGTAGGTCTGCAAATCGTCCTCTTCCGTCGGCAGGGACAGCGTGTAGCCGCCCGCCTGCCCGCGCGGGACGATGGTAATCAGGTGCACCTCGTCGCAGTTGGGCAGGACGTGCCCGACGATGGCGTGACCCGCCTCGTGGATGGCGACCATGCGCTTGTCGCGCTGCGTCACCTTGTGGCTGCGCTTCTCCGGGCCCATCTGCACGCGGGAGATTGCCTCCACCAGCGTCTGCTGATTGATGGCCTTCAAGCGCCCGCGCGCCGCCAGAATCGCGGCTTCATTCATGATGTTTTCCAGCTCCGCGCCGGTGGAGAAGGGCACGCGCTTGGCGATATTCTCCAAATCCACATCATCCGCAAGGGGCTTGCCCTTGGCGTGCACCTGCAAGATGGCAACACGCCCCGCCATATCGGGGTAATTGACGAGAATCGTGCGGTCAAAGCGGCCGGGACGCAGCAGCGCGGGGTCGAGAATGTCGCGGCGGTTCGTCGCCGCCATGACGATGACACCCTCGTTGATTGCGAAGCCGTCCATCTCAACCAGCAGCTGGTTCAGCGTCTGCTCGCGCTCGTCGTGTCCGCCGCCCAGCCCCGCGCCGCGGTGGCGACCCACCGCGTCAATCTCATCAATAAAGATGATGGACGGGGCAGCGCGCTTGGCTTGGTCGAACAGGTCACGGACGCGGCTCGCGCCCACGCCCACGAACATCTCCACAAAGTCAGAGCCGGAAATGGAGAAGAACGGCACGCCCGCCTCGCCCGCAACCGCCTTCGCCAGCAGGGTTTTGCCCGTGCCGGGCGGGCCGATGAGCAGCACGCCCTTGGGGATGCGCGCGCCCATGTCAATGTACGCCTTGGGGTTGCGCAGGAAGTCCACCATTTCCTTGAGTTCTTCCTTCTCTTCCTCCGCGCCCGCGACATCAGCGAACGTCACCTTGTTCTTGTTCGGGTCATGGATGCGCGCCCGGCTGCGGCCGAAGTTCATCACCTTGCCGTTGCCGCCGGTCTGCGCGCGCATAATCAGCCAGAACATCACGCCGCAGAGCACCAGCGAAATTGCCAGCGGAATCAAATCATACCACCACGGGGTGGTCAGCGGCTGACGGTAGATGATGGTGAACGGCAAATCCTTGACGGACACCTCGTCCAGCGGCTTATTAAGCTTCGCCGCCTGCATCTGCCGCGCGGTGACGATGAAATCGGCGCCGATGGTGGTTTCAAAATCGTAGTTCTTGTCAGGGAAATCCGCGTCGGCGACCGTTGTTGTTGTCGTCACGCCCACCAGCGACGTGCCGCGGATGGCGACGGAGCGAACCTGCCCCTCCTCAATCATCGTCAGCAGCTGGGGATAGGTGATGCGGCGGTCACGGGTATTGCTGCCAAAGCCGTTGGTGAACAGCATCGAAATGGTGAGCACCATCAGCAGCAGAACCGCGACGTAGCCGAACATCCCGCGAGACTTCTTCAATGCGAGCATCCTCCTTCCGTTCCAGCGCCATCCGCCTGTTGCGGCGTATACCCATATAGACGAATGACGTGTGCGGAAAAATCCATCTTTACAAAAATTTTATCTTTATTTGGGGAAAAATCGGCTGATTTATTCGTGCGCCGCGCCGTACACGCGGCTGTCCAGCACGCCGATGTCCGGCAGATTGCGGTACTTCTCAGCAAAATCCAGCCCGTAGCCGACGACGAACTCATCCGGAATCTTGAAGCAGTGGTAATCCACCGTCAGGTTGTGTTCGGGATTGCGGCGGTCGGGCTTGTCCAGCAGCGTCGCAATGCGGATGGAGGACGCGCCGCGGCCCATCAAATACTTGCCGAGGTAGAACAGCGTGTTGCCGCTGTCCACAATGTCCTCCACAATCAGCACGTCGCGCCCCTTGATGGACACGGACAGGTCTTTCTCCAGATTGACCACGCCGGAGGACTTGGTGGAGTTGCGATAGCTCGACAGCGCCATGAAATCCAGCGTCACGGGCAAATCGACTTCGCGGATGAGGTCGGAGAAGAAGACGCTCGCGCCCTTCAAAATGCAGACCATCACCAGATCGCGTCCCTGATAGTCGTGGGTGATTTCCCGTCCCAGCTGGGCAACGGCCTTCTGGATGTCCTCACGCTTGACGAGAATCTTCGTCATGTCTTGATACAGCTTGGCATTGGTGTCCATCGTGTTGTCCTCCTAATATTATATGTGAGTATCAGTTGCTCTTGTCTTCGCGCAGGGGTGCGCCGCACACCTTGCACTGCTCCAGGTTTTTGTACGGTTCGTCGTCAATCTGCGTCCACTTGAAGGATGCCGTCAGCGGGCGATACCGCTGATTGATGGACGCGCAGTTCGGGTCGATGTGGTAATACGTTCCGCCGTTTTGGTTGTAGTAGAGAATCAAGTCCGGATGGCTGGTGTTCAGCACGGGCTGGGTGGCAAGGGCGTTGGTCGGGGTGGCGGTGCTTTCCTGCTCGTTGCTTTGCAGCGTCGCGGGGTCAACGTACCACACGCCGTCCTCCTTGACCATGCGCACCTTCCACAGGTAGACGCTTTCGCCCAGGGTGTTGTTCTTGTTGATGACGGCGCGCACCGTCACCATGCGGGCAATGTCGTTCGATGTGCCCGTGATGCCCGTGAAATCCCAGCTGACGGGCGTGCGGTTGGTCAGCACCTCGCCGAAGAGCTTCTGCGTCACCGCGTCCGTGCCGCCCTTGATGCTGCTGCGCCACGACGGGGCCGTCAGGTTGACCATTTGGCTGATGGCGTTGTTCTTCCACAGCGTGAAGAAGGAATGCAGCTGCGCGTAGCACTCCTCGGAGTCATCCACAGGCGTCGCGGTGGGCGTGGGCGCGGGATTGGGCGTGTCCGTCGCGGTCAGGTTGACATCGAGGTTATTGCCCGATGTACTCCCCTGCTGCATCTGGCCGGACTGATTCGGCTGCGCGGGGTTCTGATTGTCCGCCGCGTTCGTCGCCAGTGCGCTGACGAGGCAGACGACCGCCGCCGACGCCAGCAAAAGCGACAGCACCAGCCGCGCGTTAGGCGTAACCAGCTCACGGAGCCACATTGCGGCGATGCTCGCCACCGCGCCGACGAGGACGACCCACTTCACCGCTGTCCACGCAAACACCATGCTCAAGATGAAAAGAATCGGCAGCACGCCGAACATCAATACTTTTGCAATCGTATCCCACGGAATTTTCCTGTGCGCCGCCGGCTGCACCCGGAAGCCGCTGCGCCCCGACGTCGGGTACACGCGCTGACCGTCGGGGGTGTACTGCGCGTACTGCTGCTCCGGCGGCAAATCCGTTTCCTGCGGATTCTGCTGGCTGTACCCCTGCTGATTGTACGACGGATTCGGCTGGCTGTACCCCTGCTGCTCGTAGGGCTGCTGATACCCGCCGGGCTGCACAAACCCCTGCTGGTCATACGGCTGCTGCTGATAAGGCTGCTGGGCGTATGGCTGCTGATAGCCCTGCTGATCATACGGCTGCTGATAACCCTGCTGACCGTATGGCTGCTGATAACCCTGCTGATCATACGGCTGCTGATATCCCTGCTGATCATACGGCTGCTGATAGCCTTGCTGACCATAGGGCTGCTGATAGCCCGCATACCCCTGCTGACCATATTGCGGCTGCCCATAGCCGTTTTGCGGCGCGTAGCCCTGACCATAGGCATCATTGGGCGCGTAGCCGCCATTCGGGGCATAGCCCTGCGCCGGCGGATAATTGCCCTGCGAAAAACCGGGCTGCTGAGGATTCTGTCCGGCGTCCCCGGCGCCATCATAGGGTGGACGGCTGTTGCTCATCCGGCTTCCTTTCCTTTCTTCCGCGCGTTTGTGCGCGAAGCTCCCTGCCGCGCCTTGTGCGGAGGGCATTTTGTCCCTCCCTCGCGCGGACTTTCACGCAAGCGCCTGAATCGCGCTTTACATGATAACGCATCTTACAGTATAGCACAAAAAAATGGCTTGTAAATAATAAATCGGAAAAATTCACGGTTTGTTCGCCTGTAAGTATGGAAAGAATTCCACTTCCGTGCGATTTTATTCCGCATTCCGCATTCCAATTTCCGAATTTGCCCCCTTGCAAAACGTCCCAACCTATGGTAAGATAGAGCGTGCCGACGAAAGTCAGCGAAATATTGGAAGCGATGACCGGGAAACAGTAGCGCGTGCAAGTCCCCTTCCTATTTCCAAATGAGAATGTGCCAAGATGCGAAGCGAATTTTTTCTGCTGGCTAACGGGAGTGAAACGCAGCGTAGCAGCGCTACGCTAAGTGGAACGAGCGGACGCCAGAAGGAAAAAGGCGCGAGCAGATGGCACAGGCGAATGCAGGAAATAGGATATCAGAGAGCCGCCGGGTGGTGCGAGGCGGCAGGGCGCACAGCGTGAACCTTCATCCCGCGAGTTTTTCCCGGTTTCGGGAGGCTGGGCAGCCTTATCGCCTATCAAGCGGCGGCAATGGGATTTTTCCTTGCCGCAAGACGAGTGGTACCGCGGATTCAGTCCGTCTCATCAGCAATGGTGGGACGGGCTTTTTTTCATCCACAGTGGTCATTCACAGTGATTAGGAGGAACATCCGGAATGAACGAGAAGATCGAAGCCCTGAAAAGCAGCTTTGATTCCGAGCTGAAGAAGATCGCCAACATGGTGGATCTGGAAGCCCTGCGCGTGAATTACCTCGGCCGCAAGGGCAAAGTGACCGACGCGCTCAAGGGCATGGGCGGCTTGACCGACGAGCAGAAAAAGACCGTCGGGCGCGAGACGAACGAGCTGAAAACCGCCATCACCGTCGCCTTGGCGGAAAAGCTGGAAGCGCTCAAGGCACAGGAATTGCAGCGCGAAATCAACGCCCTGCCCGAATTTGACATCTCCATGCCGCCGGACATGACCCGCGGCTCGTATCACCCGATTACGCTGGTGCAGCGCCAGTGCGAGCAGGTGTTCAAGTCGATGGGCTTCACGGTGGAGGATTACGCCGAGGTCGTGACGGACTACGAGTGCTTCGAGAGCCTGAACATCCCGAAGTTCCACCCCGCGCGCGACATGCAGGACACCTACTATCTGGACAACGGGCAGCTGCTCAAAACGCAGACCTCCGCCGCCCAGAACGCCATCTACCGCCGCTACCGCGACGCGCTGGTCGACGGCGGCGTGCCGATCAAGGCGATTTTCCCCGGCCGCTGCTTCCGCAACGAGGCGACCGACGCCTGCCATGAGAACACGTTCTTCCAGATGGAAGGCATCATGGTGGACAAGGATATTTCCATCGCGAACCTGATTTACTTCATGAAAACGATGCTGAGCGAGGTGTTCCGCAAGGACATCAAAGTCCGCCTGCGTCCGGGCTTCTTCCCGTTCGTTGAGCCGGGCTTTGAGCTGGATATTTCCTGCCTCATCTGCGGCGGCATGGGCTGCCCGTCGTGCAAGCATTCCGGCTGGCTGGAGCTGTGCCCCTGCGGCATGATTCACCCCGAAGTATTGAAGGCCGGCGGCATCGACCCGGAGCAGTACACCGGCTTCGCGTTCGGCTTGGGCATGACGCGCCTTGCCATGATGAAGTACGGCGTGAAGGACATTCGCGACCTGAACAGCGGCAGCCTGACGCGCCTGGCGCAGTTCACGGACGACGAGTAATGCGGAGGAAAGACGAACATGCTGATCTCAATGAACTGGATTTCCGACTTCGTTGACCTGACGGGTCTTGACAAGATGGCGCTGATTCGCCAGTTCTCCCTGTCCACGGCGGAAGTTGAGAATGAAATTTTCCACAAGGGCGCAGATTTGTCCGGCGTTGTCGCCGCGCAGATCGTCAGCGTAGAGAATCACCCCGAATCCCACAAGCTGCACCTGCTGAAGGTGGACGCGGGCGACGGGCAGCTGACCGACGTGGTCTGCGGCGCGCCGAACGTGCAGCTGGGCATGAAAACCGCGTTCGCGAAGGTGGGCGCGCAGCTGGGCGACATCACCATCAGCCCGCGCAAGCTCGCCGGGTACACGTCCTACGGCATGTGCTGCTCGGAGAAGGAAATCGGCATCAGCGACGACAATTCCGGCATCATGGTCCTCCCGGAGGATGTTCCCTGCGGCACGGATTTGAAGGCGCTCTACCCCATTGACGATATTATCTTCGAGGTGGACAACAAGTCCCTGACGAACCGCCCCGACCTGTGGGGTCACTACGGCATGGCGCGCGAGTTCTCCACCCTGTCCGGCCGTCCGCTGAAGGCGCTGCCCGTGGCGGATTTGACCGCGTACAGCGACCTGCCCGCCATCGACATGAAGATTGAAGACCCGCTGTGCCAGCGCTACTCCTGCCTGCGGGTGGAGAACATCAACCGCCACGTCAGCCCGATGGCGATGCGTATCCGCCTGAACTACTGCGGTATGCGCGACATCAACTTCCTTGCCGACCTGACGAACTACCTGATGCTGGAAATGGGGCAGCCGATGCACGCCTTCGACAGCCGCAAGGTGGAGAAAATCCGCATCCGCCGCTTCCCGGAGAGCTTCCCTTTCCAGACGCTGGACAAGGTGGAGCGCACCATCGACCCGAACACGCTGATGATCTGCAACGGCGACAAGCCGGTTGCCATCGCGGGCATCATGGGCGGTCTGGACAGCGAAATCGTCGATGACACGACGAGCCTGACGCTGGAATCCGCCACCTTCGACGCGGCGTCCGTCCGCAAGAGCAGCGTCCGCCTCGCCCACCGCACCGACGCCTCCGCCCGCTACGAAAAGAGCCTTGACCCGGAAATGACGACCGTCGCCATCGCCCGCTTCGTCAAGCTCCTCCAGGAATACGACCCGGAAATGCGCGTCACCTCCCGCCTGACTGACGAGTACGCCTTCCACTATCCGAAGGTGCAATTGTCCTTCGACAAGGCGTTTGTTGACCGCTACACTGGCATCAACATCTCCTCCGACGAAATCATGCACACGCTGACCGCGCTGGGCTTCGGCATGACGCGCAACGGCGATTCCTTCACCGCGGACGTCCCCTCCTGGCGCGCGACGAAGGACGTAACCATCAAGGCGGACATCATCGAGGAAATCACCCGCATTTACGGCTACGACAACTTCGACCTGCACACGGCGGAATCCCCGCTCTACCCGGTTCGCATGTCCACCGAAAAGACGGTGGAGGACAAATTGAAGGACATCCTCGTCAAGCGCTATTCGCTGCACGAGGTGCATTCCTACATCTGGCAGTACGCCGACGACTACAAGAAGCTCGGCATCGCCGTTGAGGACAACGTGAAGCTGCTCAACGCCTCCAACCCCAACATCGAGACGCTGCGCCGCTCCATGATTCCCACCCAGCTGTGCCAGGTGAAGGTCAACACGGGCTATGCGCCGTCGTTCGGCATCTTTGAAATCGGTCACGTCATCGACGGCGTGGACGAGAACAAGCTGGCGAAGGAACACAAGAAGCTGTGCGTGACGCTCTTCAGCAAGGTCGATAACGTGGAAACGCTGTATTTCCGCCTGCGCGACATGCTGTGCGTCGCCGTGAGCGACATCCTGCACAAGGATTTGTCCTTCCACGCAATGACCGCGACCCACTCCTATGAGCATCCGAAGAACCTGAACGCCATCGTGCTGGACGGCGTTGAACTCGGCGAAATCGGCGTGGCGCACCCGGTTGTCGGCAAGAACATCGACAAGAAGGCGGCAATTGTGTTTGCCGAAATCGACACGGAAGCGCTTGCGTCCATCGCGCCCGCGCCCATCGTCTACCGTGAGCCATCCCGCTTCCCCGGCATGGAGCAGGATTTGACCTTCGTGGTCAATCGCTGCCAGCCGATTCTGGACGCGGTGAAGGCGGAGACCTCCCCGCTGGTGCAGAAGGTGACCGTGCTGGGCACATACAGCGACATCACCGGCAAGACCATCACGATTCGCCTCTCCTTCTCGCACCCGGAGCGCACGCTCACCCGCGACGAAGTGCAGGCGGTTGTTGACGGCGTGGTTGCGCGGCTGAAGGGTCAAGGGATTGAACTGAAGAAGTAACTTCCTCTCTATATGCATCTTTCTTCCTCCGAAACGCGGCTGTGTTTCGGAGGTTTTTTCGGTTCTTCACGGAATCTTGGGGGAAGAGCAGCTTGGGGGCGCGTCTGC
>ENA-OUOW01002281-OUOW01002281.1-human-gut-metagenome-genome-assembly--contig:-NODE-2281-length-10997-cov-4.520015_pt1 | contig 10997 bp, 8 predicted proteins | sample MGYA00237938_ERZ548769 | MGnify/ENA primary metagenome ERZ548769 (study PRJEB26490, sample SAMN05356870) | human gut metagenome | biome: terrestrial biome; feature: human-associated habitat; material... | reverse complement strand
CGCTGGATGGCTGGGAGGAAAGGCTGAGTTTCCTGTGGTCTGAAGGTGAGGGATGTGCCATCGTCGCTGCGCTGGATGGCTGGGAGGAAAGGCTGAGTTTCCTGTGGTCTGAAGGTGAGGGATGTGCCATCGTCGCTGCGCTGGATGGCTGGGAGGAAAGGCTGAGTTTCCTGTGGTCTGAAGGTGAGGGATGAGCCATCGTCGCTGCGCTGGATGGCTGGGAGGAAGGGCTGAGTTTTTTGTGGAAGCCATCGTCGCTGTGCTGGATGGCTGGGAGAAAGGTTGAGTTTTCTGTGGTGAAGGTGATGGCTGGGGCATCGTCGCTGTGTTGGATGGCTGATTGGTGTGTGAAGGTTTTGTGAAAGGGGTTTGACAGGTGGGGGTTTTTATGGTAGGATACACACTTGCGTAACAAATTTAATAAAAATGTAACAAAATGGCGAATGAGGAGCGTGGCGAAGTGGATTGTGAATGTCTGCCTGAATGGGTGGGTGCTGCTGCGTGGTTTTCTGAGAGGAGTTTTATTGTTTATGTTTTATAAGAAATTTGCTGCTGTTGTTCTGAGTGCTGTTCTTGTGGGTGTGGTTCCTTCTGTTGTTTTTGCGGATGCGGATGGTGTCAGTGCTGTGTCTGATGGAGATGTGGAGGAGCTTTCTATTGAGGATGATTTTTCGGATGGTGCGGATTCCATTTCTGCTTTTGCCAGTGCTCTGGCGGATAAGACGGTTTCTGAGGTTCAGGGGTATCAGGAGGCGAAGGCTGAGGCTGAGGTGATCGCACAGGAGAGGCTTGAGGCTGAAGCGGCTGCTGAGGCTGCGCGTAAGGCGGAAGAGGAGCGTAAGGCTGCTGAGGCTGCGCGTCTGGAGATGCGGCAGGGGATTGTGGATTTTGCGCTGCAGTTTGTGGGGAATTCTTATGTTTATGGCGGTACGAGTCTGACTAACGGGGCGGATTGTTCGGGGTTTGTGATGTCTGTGTTTGCGGAATTTGGGTATGAGCTTCCTCGTGTTGCTGCGGCTCAGTGTGCGGCTTCTGAGAAGAAGAGTGTTGCGGATATTGAGGCTGGTGATCTGGTTTTTTATGGTGAGGGTTGTATTGATCATGTGGCTCTTTATATTGGTGATGGCAAGATCGTTCACGCCAGTACAGCGGCTACAGGGATCAAGGTTTCTGACTATGATTACCGGGCTCCGGCTGCGGTTGGTTCGTTTGTGGAGTAGGATAAAGATACGGTTGATTTATAGATGTGAAATATAAACTGTCTGCGGAGATTTTTTGGCCGGGTAGGCTGAAAAATAGCTGCAGGCAGTTTTTTTGCTGAAAAATAGTGTATAATTTAACCGAATCAAGTAAGTCTCCTGCGGGTTGCGAAAAGCAATAAGCAGTGGGTGGGACTCGGAAAAAATTCAGAAAGGTTGTGGGGTTATGAATACGAAGGAAATCAGTGGCAGGCGGCAGATGGAGTTTCTGACGGGGTTTGATTTTGTCAGAGAAGCGGGTACTGCGGGGGAAGTGAAGGCGGCGAAGATGATCCGGGATACTTTGGACAGCTTCGGAGTGAAGAATCGGATGGAGGAGTTTGATTTTTGGGGTTTTCGGATCAACAGAGCGGTGCTTAAGGTTGTGGAGCCTTATCAGAAGGAGTATGTGGTGACCGGGTATGGAAGATGTGGAAATACTGGGGCAGAAGGTCTGAAAGCGGATTTTTTGTATGTGGAGAATGGAGATGCTGTCAGTCTTTCACGGGCGAAGGGTAAGATCGTTATGGTGAATGGCCGGGTGAGTGGTGATGTGTATCAGAGACTGGTGAGCGCCGGAGCTGTTGGTTTTATCAGTGTGGAGGGTTCTCCGCTGGATGAAGGAGTGGACAGGGTTCCCTGTCAGCGCAGCCTGCCGATGATCTTTCCGGGGGATGCAGCAGAAGAGACAGAAGGATTGTCGGAGTCTGCAGAGGATATTCACAAGATGCAGGAAAATTATAGTGGCAGGATTCCGGGGGCGAATCTTCATTATAAGGATGCAGTGGAGCTGGTGACGGAGGGTGCGTCTGAGGTGTGCTTGGTTGTGGAACAGGATGTGACGGCGTGCAGATCCCGTAATGTAGTGGCGAGGATCGAAGGTACGGATAAGAAAGATGAGATCTTGACGATTACGGCGCATTATGATTCGGTGCCGGAGGGACCGGGGGCCTATGATAATATGGCCGGAGCGGCGATCATCATGGAGCTTTGCAGATATTTTCAGCAGTATAGACCGCGCAGGACTATGGAATTTGTGTGGTTTGGTGCTGAGGAGAAGGGTTTGCTGGGCAGCCGGGATTATATCAGAGTTCATGAGAGTGAGCTTGGAGCGCATCGTTTTAATATGAATGTAGATCTGGCCGGGCAGCTGATCGGAGGAAATGTTCTGGGAGTGACGGGAGAGGCTTCTGTTTGTGATAAGCTTCTTGAGATCGCTGACGGAGCAGGGATCGGAGCGTCTGTGAAGAATCAGATCTGGGGAAGTGATTCCAATTCTTTTGCATGGAAGGGAATTCCGGCCATGACTCTGAACCGGGATGGTTTTGGCATGCATACCCGTTACGATACCATCGATCTGCTGTCTGCCTGGTCGCTGGAGAGAAGTGCGATCCTTCTGGGATGTATTGCAGATGAACTGGGGAATGCGGAGGTTTTCCCATTTGAGAGAAAGATGCCGGGGAAATTTATCAGAGAGCTGGATGAATATATGTGCAGATAGTAAAAATCTGATTTTATCTGCTCATAACTGGATATTTGTTATGGAACTGTGGGGACTTGTCTGTTTCGGAAGAGTACAGGCAAGTCCCCATAAGTTATTCAATATTTTCAATGTTTATTGACCTTTATAATTTCGCAAGAGAATATGTGGCTTTGAGTCAGGGGGATATTTGCAGCTTTGTAAGGGATTTCCGGAACAGTGGCAAGTGGATGTTCGCAATTGAATCATGGAACTTACTTGATTTGGTTAAAATACGATAAAACAATAAAAAATAATACTAAATAATTGACAGTAAGATACCGAACTGTTATACTGAAATTACAGACTTTCCAGGGATCAATGCGCCGGATATTGTTTTGCGGAGTATTGATTTCTGGAACTTTTATCACAGAAAAATCAGGAATGAGGAGATAGGACCATGTTTACAGAAGAACGACAGAATGCAATAGAGAAATGTCTCCGCGAAAAAGGAAAAGTCAGGGTCAAAGAATTAAGCGAGATGTTTCAGGTTACGGAGGACTGTATCCGCAAGGATCTCAAGATCCTTGAAAATGCAGGCAGATTAAAGAGGACTTACGGCGGAGCGATCCTGTCACAGGAGTATCCTCTGGAGAGAAATGTAGTAGACAGGCGTATGTACAATCTTGATAAGAAGAAAGTGATCGCTGCGAAAGCCTTCAAGCTGATCAAAAATAACGAAACGATCTTTCTGGATGTTTCCACTACAAATATAGAGCTGGCAAGGCTTATCGCTTTGTCGGGTATGCATGTTGTGGTTGTCAGCAATATGATCGATATCCTGCAGATCCTTGCTGCGAATCCGTCCATCACGGCCATAGGCACAGGGGGAACTATGTACCGTTCGGTGAACGGATTTATGGGAGCTGCGGCCATTGAGGTGATCAAGCAGTACAGCTTTGACCGGGCATTTTTGGGAAGCTGTGGCGTGGATATGACAGATTTTGCAGTTACTACATCCGGAGTGGAGGATGGATTGACCAAGAAGGCGGCAGTGCAGAGCAGCAGACATAAATATGTGGTTATGGAGAGAGAGAAGTTTTATTTTAACGAATCTTATAAATATACACATTTTGATGATATCAGCGGGATCATTACCGATGAATTTCCGGATGATACCATTGTGAACATACTGAGGAATACCGGAGTGAAATTACTCTGAGCAGACAGTAACAAAGGGGGATTTTTACATGAAAGACTATATTCTGGAAACCTGTGTGGATTCTGTGGAATCCGCCATGGCAGCAGCCGAGGGTGGTGCGGACAGATTGGAGCTTTGCAGCAATCTGATCATCGGGGGAACAACTCCCGGCCCATGGCTTTTTGAGGAAATAAGGAAGCGTTCAGATATCAGGATCCATGCGCTGATCCGTCCGCGGTTTGGAGATTTCTGTTATACAGATGCGGAATTTTCTATGATAAGGAATGCAGTAAAGGATTTCCGCAAAATGGGAGCGGAGGGTGTCGTAATAGGTATCCTGAAACCGGATGGCACCTTGAATATGGAACAGATGCAAGAGCTGATGGATGCGGCGGGAGATATGTCTGTTACGCTGCACAGGGCTTTTGATGTGTGCGCAGATCCGATCGAGGCTATGGAACAGGCAATCTCGCTAGGAATTGATACGATCCTTACCTCCGGACAGAAGAATACCTGCCTTCAGGGTGCGGAGCTTTTGAAGGAACTGGAAACCAGGAGTCAAGGACGTATCACCATCCAGGCGGGGAGTGGCGTCGGTGCGGAAGTGATCCGCCAGCTTTATCCCCTTACCGGGATCAAGGCTTATCATATGAGCGGCAAGGTTGTAACGGACAGTGCGATGCAGTTTCGCAAGGAAGGTGTCAATATGGGACTTCCGACATTCAGTGAATATGAGATATGGCGTACAGATATTGAAAATGTTCGTGCTGCAAAGAAAGTTCTGGAGGAATTATAATGGCTGAGGGGAAGATTTTTCTGAAAGAAAACCGTGATCGGATCGAAAAAAAATATCGGGAGCAGATGATGGGGTTACCGCAGGTTTTTGCGGAGATTGATAAAAAGCTTGCGGAATGCACAGACGAAGTGGCTCTGGCGTGCAAATATTTATATGCGTTCATGCCGTACAGTGATATCGGAAATTACGCATTTGAAGTATTTCTGGATTATGCGGAGAATGGCGTATATTTATGGAAGGAAAACTCCGGGGTGGCAGAGCTGCCGGAGGAAATCTTTTTGAATTATGTGCTGTTTCACAGAGTAAATGAGGAGGAGATCGCACCCTGCCGTACATTTTTCCGCAGGGAGATCGGAGAGAGAACTGAGGGAATGAGCTTCCGGGAAGCTGCCCTGGAGGTGAACTACTGGTGTGCACAGGAGGCTACCTATCATTGTACAGATGATCGTACCCTGTCTGCACTTGCCGTATACCGCAGAGGAAACGGAAGATGCGGAGAGGAATCTGTATTTACCGTTAATGCACTGAGAAGTGTTGGTGTACCTGCCCGTCAGGTATATGCACCAAAGTGGTCTCATTGTGATGACAATCATGCCTGGGTGGAAATCTGGTGTGATGGAAGCTGGTATTTTCTGGGAGCCTGTGAGCCGGAGGAGATCCTGAATAAGGGATGGTTTACCAACGCTTCCTCAAGGGCCATGATGGTCCATTCAAGAGTTTTTGATACCATGATCCCGGAGGGAGAAGTGATCGGCAAAGATGGTATGGTGACTATGCTCAACGAGCTGAAACGATATGCACTGACAAAAGAGATCACTGTGTCCGTAAAGGATTCGCATGGAAAACCGGCAGAAGGTGCAGAAGTTTCTTTTGAGGTGCTGAATTATTCGGAATATGCCCCGATCGCAGAACTGAAAACCGACAGTCTGGGAAAAGTCAGCCTGACAACAGGGCTTGGAAGTATCCATATTTCTGCAAGGATGTATGCAGATGGAGAATGGCTGCATGCAGAAAACAGCATGGATACAAAAACAGAGGATTGTTGTGAGATCTGTCTGATGCCCGTAGGAAAGGAAAAGGGTATTTTTTATGAGGAGTGGACGGAGATCGATATGATCGCACCTCATGATGCACCTGTAAATAAAGATATGCCAACACCGGAGCAGAAGGAAAGAGGCAACAGACGTCTGGCAGAGGCAAACGCTTACAGGGAACAGAAGGTAAGAAACCTGAGCAATCCGGAGTGTCGGAAATTCCTGGAAAAAGAAACTGGAGATTCTTCAATGAGAAAAAAACTCCTTGAAGTCCTCACAGAGAAAGACAGAACAGACTGTATCAGCCAGGTTCTGGAGGAACACCTGAAATTTGCATTACCGTATGAAAAAAACATGGATGCAGATATTTTTGTACCATATGTACTGAACCCGAGAGTTGACGATGAAGTTTTGCAGAAATACAGAAAAGCGATTCTTGAGCAGCTGTCGGAAGAAGAAAAAAATATGCTGCAAAAGGAACCGGCGAAGATCTGGAAGTGGATTGAGGATAAGATCGTTTCCAGCCCGGAGAAAGAACGCAGCAGTGTGATCACCACGCCGTCCGGATGTCTGAAAACGGGAACAGGAAGCCTTCTGTCAAAGAAGATCCTTTTTGTGGCAATGGCAAGAACACTGGGGATTCCGGCACGCCTGAACCCTCATGACCGTTCCATGGAGTATATGAAAAACGGAAAATTCATCCCGGTATCTGAGGAAACGGAGAAAAAGGCATCGATCCTTCTGAAGGCAAGTGCGGATACACAGTGGAAATATTTCCAGAACTGGAGCATCGCAAAACTGGAAGCCGGAAAATATATCACACGGAAGCTGGAAGCCGAAAATTTCAGAGATCAGGTGATGAAGCTGCCGCTGGAAGCGGGAAATTACAGGATCCTTACCTCAAACAGACTGCCAAATGGAAATATATTTGCAGCGGAGTATTATTTTGAGGTTCAGATCGGAGAAATGAAGAGGGTGGAGCTGGCATTTCGAAATGCAAACCTGGAAGACATGCTGGAGAATATTTCCATACCGGAATTTACTCTCAGAAAAGAGGATGGAAGCACCGTGAAGGTGTCAGAACTGACGGCAGATGGGAAGCATATCCTGGCGTTTCTGGAAGAGGAGAAAGAACCGACGGAGCATATCTTAAATGAGATGATGGAGCAGGAAGAAGCTTTTTCCCGATATGCGAAGAGGATCATTTTTGTAGTAAAAAGCAAAAAAGCGCTGGAGACCCCTACCCTTTCAAGAGCACTGGGCAAGCTTGGAAATGTTCAGATCTTATATGATGATTTTTCAGAGATCATCAATACACTGGGAAGAAGAATGTACGTAGATCCGGATAAGCTTCCGCTGATCATTGTGACAAACGGAAGCCTGAATGGGATCTATGCAACCAGCGGATACAATGTGGGAACCGGAGATATGCTGCTGAGACTGCTGTGACAGATATATCGGATATATACAAAAGGAACACAGGCCGTATCATCGACTGTGTCGGTGACGGTCTGTGCCCCCCTGTAAATGCTGTGAATTATTGCAGTGGTTCAGATACTCAGAATATGAAGGCAGATCGAAATGAGAATGTCCGTTGTGCTTTTCGAGATTGCCGTAATAAAAGTTGCTTTGCATTACTTAGCATCAGAAAAGAGATCACGCACGGAATCCCGGTAGATACATTCCGGCTTCAGGCGGATCGTTCTTGGAAAATCGCTGTAGTCTCCGTTCATTCTGCGAAGCAGCAGATCACAGGCCTGCTCTGCCAGGCCGTTCAGCGGCTGACGGACAGCGGTCAGCTGAGGAGAAAGCAGCATGGACAGTTCAAAATCATCAAAGGAGACAACAGACAGGTCTTCCGGGATACGGATGCCAAGGCTGTAGATCGCTTCATAAATACCGAGGCATAGTGTATAGTTCGCAGAAAATACGGCAGTCGGACGTTCCGGAAGATTCCATAATTTCTGCATTGCCTGATATCCAAAGTCGTTTGCGTAATTTTCAGCGATGATATAATCTGGGTTAACAGGAATATCGTAGTCTTCCAGTGCCCGGAGATAGCCTTTTTTTCGTTCGCATGCGGTATAGGATGCAGGAGAACCGGTGACAAGGGCGATCTTCTGATGCCCCATTTTTATCAGATGCTCCACGATCTCGTAGGCTCCGGAGGTACAGCTGGTCTGTACACAGTCTGTACGGTGGAAATGGCTGTGTTCTTCCAGCTCCACAACAGGGATTTTGGCGTGTTCCACAGCAGAACAGATGTCCTGGTTCAGACTGAAAGAGGTAATGATAAGGCCGTCGATCCCGGAGCGGAGCATGTGAGGGACGAATTTATTGACATGATCCTTATATTTGTCGCCGCTCATAAATGTGAGAGAATAACCGTGAGCGCGCATGGTGTTTTCTATTTTGCTCAGAAGAAAAGCATTATGCGGATTATTGGGAGGACCGGATACCAGACCGATACGGTAAGTCTTGGAGGAACGAAGTCCCCGGGCCGTGTTTCGTGGAACGTAATTCAGTTTCCGGATCGCTTCGTCGATCTGCTTTTTGTTTTGCGGCCGTACAGTTCCGCCGTTGATATATTTTGAAATGGTGGCCAATGCCAGACCGGTTTCTCTGGCAATGTCCTTGATGGTTGCACTCATAAATCAATCCTTTCCGGATGCTGTACTGTTGTGTTCGGACAGGTCTTTTACGGAGCGCCGCGGGTGGAATACAACATCCAGCATGTCTATTTTTGGAAAATCCGTATAGTCTCCATGGATCCTTTTTAAAAGTAATTCCACAGCATGTTTCCCCATGCTTGTCAGATCCTGTGAGACGCAGGTCATAGTCGCGCTCATGGTCTTGAAAAGCGGATCATCATCAAAGCACACAAAGGAAATATCCTGAGGAACGGAAATCCGTGCCTGGCTGGCAGCGCTTAAACCACCCATTGCGGAGAGATAGCAGTCAAAAAAAACAGCAGTAGGGGGATCGGAAGAATCCATAAGCTTCTGGAAATGCAGGTTGCTCTGGGTGATCGTTTCTGCAGTGGAACCAAAAGAAACAGGGGGAAAAGAATCCTGCTGTTTCAGAAGGTCAATGCCATTTTTCTGATATACATCCACAAAGCCCTGGATCCGCTGCTCGATGGTGTAGGAGTCCAGATACTGTTCCATGATCCAGACCTTTGTGTGGCCTTTTTTCAAAAGGTGCTCTGCCAGCAGTGCACCGCCTCTGTAATTATCAGAAATAACACAGTCTACAGGAAAATGTCTCATGGAAGCAGGAATCTGATCGAGCATTACAACAGGTATGCCGGCATTCTGTAAAAGCTGGTACAGGTCATCATGCCAGCAGGATGGGAGCATGATAACTCCGTCAAAGTGCTGGGAGATAATATCCTGTATCGTATCGATCTCCTTCTGATGTTCAAAAAAGAAAGAACAGACAATAACTGTATAGCCATGATCCGTGAAATGCTTGATAATGGAGTTGACAAGCTCGCCCCAGAAATAATTACCAAGATCTGAGATCAGGATACCGATGGTATGTGTGTTTTTGGCACGAAGAAGCTGGGCATTCCGGTTTGGGGTATATCCAAGCTCCTGAATTGCCTTTTCTATAAGGATACGATTTTCTTCCCGTATTTTTTTGTGGTTTATATATTTGGAGATCGTTGCGGTGGACAGGCCTGTCGCACGGGCGATATCATTGATCGTAACGTTCATGTAAAGCCTCCGGTTCTGATGCATTTACAGATAATATAGTATTTTCATATTATATCATGAAAAAGAAAATGCCTCAATACACATGGCATTTTTTACACATAAAGTATCAGAAAAAACGAGCGTATTGTACAGAAAATTGATAAAAATGAAACGTTTAACAAAACCTAATACGAAAAAGTACACAAAAACAAGACAGAATAATTGTAAAAAATAGGAAAAATGAATTTCAAGCTATGATTTTACTTGAAAAGCTGCTTCGTATGCGGTAAGATAGTCTTAACAAAAAACGAAACGTTTTACGTAACAAGAAAATCAGCTATACGAAACAAGGAGAAGGTTATGGCAGACACAAAGCAGCAGTGGTATAAAGATGCCAAATACGGATTATTCATCCATTGGGGACTTTATTCCATCCTTGCAGGAGAGTGGAAAGATCCGAAGACCGGCGAGGTCACCAAGACAGACCGTATCGCAGAGTGGATCGAGAACAATCTCAACATTGACAAGGAAGATTACAGAAAGCTGAAAGATGAGTTCCATCCGGACAAATTTGACGCGGACATGTTTGTGAAAAGAGCGAAAGAGCAGTGGGGTGTTAAATATATCGTTCTTACTTCCAAGCATCATGAGGGATTCGCAATGTACGATTCCAAAGTCAGTGATTTTAATGTAGTGAAGGCTACAGGAAGAGATATCTTAAGAGAGCTTTCCGATGCTTGTAAGAAATATGACATGACAATGGGTATCTATTATTCACAGGCTCAGGACTGGGATGATGACAATGCCTATAAGAAGGATTACGAAGACAAGAACGAATGGAAGCCGGAATTCCGTACATACTTCGATGAGAAATGCAAGCCGCAGTTAAAAGAGCTTCTTGAGAATTACGATAATATTTCCCTGATCTGGTTTGATACTCCGATGGGAATGACCGCAGACGAAGCTCAGGAATTAAGAGACTGGGTTAAGGGTATTAAGCCTGACTGTATCATCAGCGGACGTATCGGACACCAGAAGGGCGATTACATGACCACCGGTGATAACTTTATCCCACGTCTTCCATACGACGGTGACTGGGAAGTACCGGCAACTGTAAATGATACATGGGGTTATAATAAATACGATACAAACTGGAAGAATCCGGATGATATCCTGAACCTTCTTCTCAAGATCGTCGGCAGAGGCGGAAATTACCTGCTGAACGTAGGACCAATGGCAGACGGAACTGTTCCGGAAGCTTGTGTCGAGGTTATGAATGAGGTTGGTAAATACGTGACTGAGAATGCGGAAGCAATTTACGGAACCAAGAATGTTGGTATCTATCCGTATGAGATTCCGAGCATTGAATTTACAAAGAGACCACATAAGCTTTACGTACACGTACTTGCACCGAGATATCGAGTTGAACTGCTGAACATCGGTAATCAGTTAAAGGGTGCATATGTGGTAAGCACAGGAGAAAAGCTTCCGTGCCGCGCATTAAAGTGCTGTGAAGGAAACTCGATGATAGAGGTAGAGCTTCCGCCATACTGAAGGAATGCGTTCGGTAC
>ENA-OUOW01002279-OUOW01002279.1-human-gut-metagenome-genome-assembly--contig:-NODE-2279-length-11006-cov-3.289928_pt1 | contig 11006 bp, 6 predicted proteins | sample MGYA00237938_ERZ548769 | MGnify/ENA primary metagenome ERZ548769 (study PRJEB26490, sample SAMN05356870) | human gut metagenome | biome: terrestrial biome; feature: human-associated habitat; material... | reverse complement strand
GCACGGGAGCACGTCGCTCTCGCCGAGTTCGGACACGTCCAGCCGAGCAAGGGCGTTAGGGATGCCATGCGCTTCCTCGACATCGCGCGCCACGGGGAGAACCTCCTGCTCCCCGGCCTCGGAGACCCACTCGCGCCATAGGCTCAGACACTCTTCCTCGCGGCCACTGAGGACGAGGCCCACGAGCACGCCCGGCAGCCCCTGCGGCAGCGTGCAGGAGAGTGCCGATACAGCGACTGCGGACGCGAGGGCGTCGGCATCATCGAGCGCCCCTTCGTAGCCAAGGCGCGCCTTGAGCAGCGAGGCGAAGGCGGAGTCGGCGCCGTACCTGCCAAGCTCCTCGGGGAGGCCGCCCGCGCGCGTCTCACGGAGCAGCGCCAGCGTAATCTGGGACAGGCTCGTGCCCTCGGCGCGCAGGCAGCAAGCGATGACCCCGAGCGCGACCTCCCCAGCCGACGTGGCGTGAGGGACGAGCCTGCGGAACCGCTCGCGCCTCGCCTTGGCGCCGAAGAACGACTTGAAGCCCTCGAAGCCCGCCCGCGCGGACCCCTCCGCGCCCATCTCCGAGCACAGCAGCGAGAGCCAGTCGGCCTGAAAGTGGTCGCACCACAGCTCGACGTCGGCGATCCAGTCGGCCTCGAGAGCGCGCATCGAGAGGTCGTATGGCCAGTCCGCGTAGAGGAGCAGGTCGTCCTCCGTGTCGCCGCGGTTCACGAGGCGCTTGAGCTCAAACGAGCCCAGCTTGCGGGCGTCCACCACGCGAAGGTCACGGTCCTCACACGCGACGAGGGACGGGTTGTCTCTGACCTCGTTCAGCTCCTCGGTGAACTCGCCGTCGGGGTCGTGCCACACGAGCACCCGCCTCTGCTCGCACGGGCCCAGCGGCTCCGTGAGGGCGGCCCTCAGCCTCTCCATTGTGTCAATCTCTGACATTGCGCCACCTACCTGATTCTCGCGAGGACGTCCCGCAGCCTCTCGTAGTTCGCCTTGACGCCGTCGTCCAGGTCGATCTCCACCATCTGGTCCGCCAGGTGATGTAGCCGCTCCTCGAAGCCGTTCGTCTCCTCAAGCTTTGCCCTCAGACTCCTGAGCTCGCGGTCCATCGCACCAACCTGCCCCCGCGCCGCACCGTCTCGCTGTCGCTCCAGCTCGGATATGCGTGAGCGGTAGCGCTCCTGCTGCTCGTGCACGTAGTCCGTGCGTATGCGGGCGAGGAGATCCGGGGTGTAACGATGGATGTAGAAGAGCGCCCTGAAGCCACCCTTCGGTCCGGAGGAGATCATCCAGTAGATGGGCCGCTTCTGGTATGTCCTGCAGTGGTCCGCGTAGAACTGGCCGGTGAAGTAGTCCCTTATGACCTTCTTGGGAGATTCGTTGCCGCCAAGCGAGTCGGCCACGTACTTGAGGTTCGCGTCCTGGGAGTCTATGCCATAGGCAGCCCCCAGGAAGCGGACGAACATTGCCACCACGTCATCGTCGAAGTACTCGTCGTCAGTGATGGGCAGTATGCCGTCAGCGTCCGGCATGAACGTGGGGGTTGGCACCTTGGAGAGGTACTCGTCGATACCGTCGCCCTGGTTGGCAAGCACCAGCCCCGGCACGTCCAGGGAGTACCTGCCGAGCATGCATCCCACGGCATAGGAGATGAGAGACCTGACATCGCGTCCCCTGTCCGCGAGCCGCACCGACACCTTGTCATCCGGCACCTCGATGGGGACCTCGCCCTCTATGCAGTAGATGCGGGCGAATATCCGATTGAGCTCCTCCTCGTTCGTCTTGAGCGCGCCGAAGCGCTCGCAGCACTCGGAGGACCAACGGGCAAACTGCTTCTCTATCAGTGGCTCGCCCGGCTGCGCAAGCGGGTGCGTCGCGAAGTCCCACGAAGTTTCGAAGGAGTCCCAATCGTCACGACATATCTCTATATTCTGTTTAACAAGTTCAGTGCATATATTTGGAAAAACACCGTGATTTGGTATTGGTATTTTTGCAACAATGCCAGTTGAGTTTGTCATATTTTGGTTTAGAAATTTCCATAAATACGCAACTGCATTGCTGTTGAGTAGTCCTAAAAGGCTAATTTTTCCTTGCTCTGTCGAGCAATTGATACAACCAGTCGCATCTCCGGGGAAAACCCCCGCAGGATAATAACGTACGGCAAGATCGCCACTGCTTATCCTGCTCCATCCAATAATCGACGAACCATAAAGATTCTCATTTGGAATAATGGCTTTTTCACAGTGCTTAACTAAGAAGCCGTTATTTGACCATTCAACGACTCGCTCTAGGTTGCCATAATATTTTCTATTCTTCCCACCGGAACTCATCGCTTGCCATTTGCGTGAGATTGCCTTTTCTTGAATTGTTGCGTTGCTAGATATTTCATTGAAGGAAACTTCGTACCAAGCACGCACAAATTGAGACACGTCGCCAGGCTGAAGACCCCGAAAAGTTGTGAACGACTTCCCTAGGGCTGGGAGATTGCTGAAGATTCGAAAAACACTGCTTCCCGCCCAATACGCAATGGGCCAGCCAGGGATGACTTTGAAGTTTTCTGCATCAGCACGATAGAACCAGCCGCAATCAGGATTCTCTACGGCCTCGCAAAGTGCAGATACTTTCGATGCCTCATCGGGATAGTCCACCAGACGGAGATATGCACCCTTCGTTTGCAGATGGCTGTTTGAAAAGACTGTTGCGGTCGTCTTCACGACCTCGCCACCAATGGCATCGAATGCATGTGCTCCCAGATGAGCCATGGTAACGATTCCCTTGCTATTGATAATCCACTTGCGCATCTTCTCGTACGAGTCGAGGAACATCCAGCTCTGCATCGTTACCTCTGCTGCATAGCCATTCTGGCTCGTAAGATCCATTCCACGCTTGATGAAGCAAGTGCAAAGATCATTCTTCTCTTCTGTGTAATTTGCTTTGATCCACTTTGAGAGCCACGCGTTCGTGTTGCCCGACCCCATGTAGGGCGGGTTGGCGATGACGCAGTCATAGCCTTGAGAGAGTACCTGAGCGTACGCCTGTGCCTTACGAATCTTGGCCACCACACTGCCCGCGAAGAGGCCGTTTTCCCTCTCCGCCCGCTCCGCGACGGCATCCAATGCCTCGGCATCCCCTGACGTTGGCTCCCACAGGCTGCCGACCTCGTCCAGGTGCCTGAGCGTGTCCAGGGAGGCGTTAAGCTCGAGGGTCCCCGGCAGGGCGCCCACCTCTTCCGGCGTAAAATCGACAGCCTCGAGGCATACGACATGCGGCGAGACGTGCTCGCTACGGGTGAGGAAGCGCGGGTCGAGCTCACATGCCTTCATGGTGAGCGCGAAGGACGCGAGCGAGGCCGCACGCGGGTCTATCTCAACTCCGGTGAGGTTGCGCCGCAGTATGAGCCCCGGGATGTCGCGTCTCCGGTAGCCGGACTCCTCGTACATCCTCGCAAGAAGATCGAAGCAGCAGGTGAGCATGTGGCCGGAGCCGCAGGCGGGGTCGATGACCGTTATCTCCTCGGGAGAGCCAACGCGGCGAAAGTCGGACTCCCGACCACCGCCGGAAGCGATGTAGTACTCCATGGAGTTGGCAAGCATGGACTCGGGATGGTTGAGCATCCACAGCCTGCCGAGGGAGTTCTCGGCCAAGTAGCGAACGATCCACTCAGGGGTGAAGAGCTGCGTGGCCGGCGCGATGTCAGAGCGCGTGGCTTTGTGCTTTGACTTGCGTTTGGCCTTGAAGTACTCGTCCTTGCGCTCGGACACGTAAAACTGGTACGACCAGCCGACGATCTCGACGCCCTGGGTCCAGTCCGCCTCCGGAACGGACGTGACGAGCCCCTCCACCACGCCGTCCTCGACAAGCAGGCCGTCGGGCAGGAGCAGCTCCATGGCAGACCCCACGCGGTCGAAGACCGACGGCATGCAGTCAGCGAGCTCCTCGCACTGCGCAAGGAAGATGGCCCTGAAGAGCGCCTCGTCGTCACCTGCCGCCACGAGCCCTGTGACCTCCGACTGGTCGAGGGAGGAGAGAGGAAGGTCGAGTGCCTCGTGGAGGCACTCGGGGTCGAACGAGCCGTCTCGTGCGGATAGCACCCTCACGTGGCTCGGCAGCCTGTCGTTGGCCTCCATGAAGCGGATGGAGAGGAGCCTGTTGAACCAGGTGTAGGCGGCGCGCTCGACGAGCGCCTCGTGCCCTATCTGACTCTGGAGTTCGAGAAGCTCCCGGCGCTGGCGACGCTCGTCAGCGGAGAGGACCCTGCGTCCGACCGTCTCGACGTCGGGCGCAGCACCCTCCCCTATGCCGAAGAGGAGGCAGCGGCGCTCGACCCCCTCCATGAGCTGGCGCCTAGCGCGCGGCGCCTCATCGCGTATGGCAGAGATGTCCATGCATGTCCCCCTAGCTGAGCCTCACGGAGCCGTTCGCCTGCAGCGCGGCCATGAGCGCGTCCCTAATCCTGCCCACGTAGGCGTCCACGTCCCCCTCGCTGCTGAGCAGGGACGGCGGGCACACCTCCCGGCACCTGAGCGTCGCCGGGCGGCTCTTTGAGAGGGGTGCCTGCACGTGTGCGCCGGCGTTGTCGAGGCTCCTCTGCACGGCCGCCTGCACGGCGTTGTCGATCTTCTCGTACTGGGCGGTGACCCAGTTCTCTGCCTGCTTGCCTATGGCATCGACGCGCGTGCAGGAGTCCTCGTTTGCCACCTCGGCGCGCCTCTCGGAGATGTAGACATCGGCGCGGCTAGCGATGGCGCCGATGTCCGTGTGGGCCTTTGACTCGTTTGCCTCCGCGTACTCCCTGACGGTCTTGAGGTCGGCGTCTAACTCCAAAGTTGTGTTCCGCTGGACCTCCCTCAGCACGTCGCCGTAGGCGTTAGAGACGTGCCGCACGAGCTCGGGGAGCTCGGGTATCCTCCCGTAGGGCTCGGCCATCCCAAGGATCCGCTCGATGGTCTCGAGCTCCGAGGTGAGATCGGCCTTTCCCTCTATGTAGGTGCGCTCACGCCCGATGCGCTCGAGTGCCCTCTCGGCGTCGTCGAAGATTTGCCTCTGGTTTTTGAAGAAGCCCTCCGCCGTCCTCACGTCTTCGAGCCCGTCGCCCAGCGCGTCAGATGTCGTCATGACCGAGCGCAGGAAGGCCTCTGGGTCTCTGCTGCCGCGCAGGACGGACTCGGCGGCCCTCCTGGCGTCCTGCACGCCCCTCTCCCCTGGGTAGTCGTGCCCGCGGTACTTCCTTAGGAGCCCGTCGCAACGCTCCACGAACCTCGTCAGCGCGTCGACAAGGGCGCTGACGAGGCCGTCCTCGTCGGACGGCACCTCCATCTCGGGGCCGAGCTCCCGCAGCGTGTACCTGGCGCCCGTCACGAGGTGCGCGGGCACGCCATGGCGCACGCGCACGGACAGCCTGTCGAAGTTCGAGCGGTTGGTGAGGTAGCCCCTGGCCCTTGGGTCGGCGGCGGGCACGTTTGCCCCGCCGTAGGATATGGACGCCCTCTGGCCGCCGATGAGGCAGGCGAGCACGTAGGCTATGTCCAACTGGCGCCATCCGAACGGCTTCTCCTGGAAGTGCCTCTGCAAGTCTCCGTAGCTCACCGCCTGGTTCGTGCGGTCGGCGGCAGCGAGGTAGTTGGCAACGTCCTCCTCGGCGCGCTCGTTGCCGGTGCCTTGTCCGGGGAAGCCGTGCGCCACCTTTCCCTCAAGCGCCTCGATGATCTGGGATTCGTCTTGCAGGGGAATGCGTATGTCGCCGGCCTTGGTAAACACGGCATCGGCCAGCTTCTCGAGCACCCCGTCGAGCTTGTCCTTGGCGTTCCTCGCTGGGACCTCTACCCTCTGGCCATTCACAAACGTCCTTGAGCCGACGATGGCCTCCTCGATGCTGGCCTGTGCCGCAGTCATGTCCGCTCTTGCCTGCCGCTGCCTGCGCTCTATGAAGCCGCGCCTCTCGTTCGACTGGGCCTCCATGTTGATGCCACGCACGTACTTCCTCACGCGAACGGCGTCCTGGACGAGCCTGAAGTAGGAGTCGCCCGAGAGCACGACGTAGGCGCATCCCGTCGACCTTACGCCAATCTCCGCGTCTGAGGCTTCGCTCAGCTCGGAGGCGCAGGTGACCACCTGGAGCCCCATGCCGTTCTGCGAGCGGCCGTGCAGGGCGCCATCCACGTAGCGGTCGATGGGGAAGTCGTTGGGCCCCCGACGCAGCCTCGACTGGTCGTAGATACCGTCGAAGAGGACCGAACCGACGCTGCTCACCACGTCCATCGAGTCGACCTGAACCTGTGCAATCTCGCGCTCGACGTCCTGCTCCTGGTCTGTAAGGAAGATGTAGCGCTCGCCCTCGCGGGAGACGTAGCTCTGCGCGACAAGTCGGTCGAGGGACGCGGAGACCTGGCTCCTGAGGGCGGCGACGTCCTGGTCGATCTTGTCTGCCATGAGGATCGCGACGTTGTTGGGCGTGGCCTCTATGTAGCTCCCAACGTAGACCACCATGTAGAGCGTCTTGAGGACCTCGGTGTCACCGGGCTGAAGCCCCTGGCCGTCCTCGCACGCACAGCGGCAGCGCTCGAAGACCTGCCTGACGCCGTGGTCCATCTGGTTCTCGAGCGTGTCGAACACCCTCCAGAGCGGCACGAGGGCGCCGAGGCCCTCGTTCTCGATCGCCTGCGCGGACTCCTGGAACGAGCTCAGCATGCTCCTCTCGCCCGTGGAGATGTGCTTTCCGGAGTACCCGTGCTTGCGGAGCTCGTTGAGGATGGAGGGCATGAGGACGAACTGGTAGCGCACGAACGGGTAGCTTTGCACGAAGTCGTCCCTGTCACGATAGCCGATGAGGTCCGAGCTCGTGTGCCCGTCGAACGCGAAGAGGTTCTTGAGGACCGCCGAGGACCTGTCCCACTCGGCGCGGAGACTGGATACGGCATCGTCGCCTTTCGCAAGGATGCGGCGTTTTATGACCTCGTCGACCGAGGAGCTCGAGAGCTGGAGCCTCGTCGCGAAGCGCCCCTGGATCTTCGAGAAGTCGTTCGCGACGATCGTCTGCGTTTCGTCGATGGCCTCCTGGCTGGTGACGACCACCCACACATCCCCGCGACACTTCGAGCCCACAAGCTCTACAAACGACTGCAGGCTGAGCATGAGGTTGGGGTCGGAGCCGATGTACTGCCCCACCTCGTCTGCCATGAAGAGTAGGCGGAAGCGGCCGCCTGACTCCCCCTTGCGCCGTTCGACGTAGCCCTTCACGTCGTCCACGAGCTGATCAAGGGAGACCGGGACAACGGAGTCCGAGTCTACCCAGCGGGCGACGTCCTCCTCCGAGAGGCCGATCGCCTCCCTTGCGGCGCGGGCGATATCGTCGGTGTGGAACTCGTAGGCGTCGCGGTCGCCAACCCAGCTGGCACCGGCCTCGCGCTCGTACGCCTCGCGGAAGCGCTTGGTGCCGCCTTTGTCGTCGATCATCTTCTCGAAGCGCGCTAGCTTGTAGTCCGTGCCGTAGAAGCCGAGGTGGTCGTAGAAGACGCGCGCGAAGGTACGCAGGAGCGCCGTCTTTGCGGTGCTGCCCTCCTTGTACCCGCCGCCCTTCACGTCCACGTTGAAGAGGATGGACTCGGTTGGGACCCCTGCGGCGCGGCGGATGTTCCCCATCAGGAGGGGGTCCTCGACCTTGCCCTCGAAGTAGTCCACGGCCGGCCTGCCGGCAACCTCGCCGTTTTCGAGGAGGTAGCTCAGCATCTTTACCAGGTGGGACTTGCCGGAGCCGAAGTAGCCGCTCACCCAGACGCCGATGTTCTCCGTCGGCATGTCGAGCGCATCGTCGTAGCGATCGAAGAATGTCGAGAGGTGGCGCCGCAGCTCCGACGTGACCACGTACTCCTCGAGCTCCTGCCTTGCAGCATTCTCGTCCGACACCTGCACGACACCGTTAATGTTGCGGTCGATGTTCTGTTTGAACATATCGTGGATCTTCATGGTCTTCCTTCCGGACCTAGACGAGGTCGAACGCACGGTAGTAGTTCTCGGCGGGCAGCCTGCCGAAGAGTGAAAGCGTCTTACCGTCGAATCTGCCGGGATACGCGGTGATGATGGGCACGTCGCTCACCAGGGGTTGAAGGTTCTCGAGCAGAGTGTGGAGCCGCATGAACGGGTAGACTTCGCCGACGCCCGTTATGAGCAGCACGTCGCCCTCCTCGCGGGGCTCGTAAGCGCAGGCGCGCGCGAAGACCTCCGGGGTGCAGATCCGCCGTATCTGGCGCTCGACCCCCTCGCGCCCATGCTTCCCCTCGAAGTCGGCCAAGCGGTCCAGCACGCGCTTCTCGCGCAGGCAGCCGAGCATCACGTCATAGAGGTTCTTCTCCACTATGCGGCACGGGAGCGTCTCGTCCGCCTCCAGGCGCCGGAACAGGTCCCGCGCGCGCATCTCGAGCGCAGGGTCATAGCAGAACGTGAAGATACCAACCTCGTTCCCGAGGCCCCTGTTGTGCAGGAAATCCTGATCCCGAAGGCGCTCCCCGAGCGCGCGGCTCCTGGACTCGAAATCCTCGACTGCCCTCGCGGACGCCCTCATCGTGGCACCGCCGCCCCAAAGGCGCGGAGGGCACCCTTGTCACCCAGCTCCACGATAGCGTCGCGCACGTCGAGGTCGAGCGCCACGGGAAGGAGCTCGGAGGAGCGCGAGGACCGGAGCATGCCGCAGTGCACCAGGGCGTTCCTGAGCACCTGCTTGACCTTTGTCATGGTGGCGTCAGAGAGCTTGGCGATGTTGTCGTAGTCCCCGCGCACCCGTGTCACCCAGGCGTTCATCTCCCTCTTGCCGAGGGTAAGGTCGCGCTCCTCGTACTGACGGGCGACGACGGCCTCCATGAAGTCGCGTACGAGGGGGTAGGTGCGCATCATCGCGTACAGGTTCGCCTGCGCGGCTGCCTCCGGCTCGCCACGCGCGATGACCGACTCGAGTGTGGGATTCGAGAGGGCGTTGAGCCGCTTGACGCAGACCGAGGCGATGTTACGCACCATGTGGTCGGTCGGGTACTGGATGAGGTTCTCGGAGGCGACCTTGTCTATTACCTGTTCGTCGCCGAGGCCCTCCGCGCGCAGCCTGGCCACAACGCGGGTCTCGCGCAGGAGGAACTGCTCGCGCGTTATGCACGCGCCCTCCAGCTTGCTACTCGAGCTCGTCATCGAGCACCTCCCTGTTCTTCACGACGTCGTCCACGATGAGGGACGAGATGTAAGCCGACACGCTCTGGCACCTGCGCCTCGCAAGCGCCGTCACCGTCTCCTTGAGCTCCGGAGTCACTGCGAAGATGATCCGTTCGGTCTTCCCGCCATTGAGCATTGCCATGCGGATGTCCTGCTCGTCAGCCATCCTGGCCTCCCTCTCGATGTATAAGAGTTATATAAACTCATATCCCATCTGAAGGCAAGAGCCTGTTCGATGAGAGTGGTCGCAACGCAATGCATGACAAACTCAAAAGGATGCGCAAAGCAAATCCATTTGACGGCTATCGTCAAAGGCTGTCGCAATTTCCACGACCTTTTTCAGGCAACTTCTCGATAAGTAGCAAGTAGCCCATCCTGTACGCCCACGGCGGCCAGGATGGATGAGACGGACGGAGCGGACAGGGTGGCCGCGGGATCAGTCCCGATGGCTCAGACTTTCGTCTGTGCCCCGGGAGATGCCTCCGCGGCCGCACCGTCTGAACGTCCCTTCTCTCTGCGGGGGATGCCCCGCGCCCCTGGGGGTGACCGACTTGAGCCGTGACGCCATGCCGAGGCGCCTGAACGTCCGCGTCTCCGACGTAGAGCTCGAGGCCCTGGACCGGGCCTCCGCCGAGTTGGGCTGCTCCAGGAGCCAGGTGGTGAGGCTCCTGATACACTGCCTCGCGGACGGCGGGACGCGCATGGGGGCGGGCACCGTCGCCTTCGACTATGAGACCTCACACGGCATCGTGCGCAACCTGCGCTCCATTGGGACGCTCTACAACCAGTCCGTGGCGGCGCTCAACACGATCGCTAAGGTCGCCCGCGAGTCGCCGGGCGATGTGACGGCCGAGGACGCGCTCGAGGTACTCAGGGTCGTGGACGCCGAGATGACCTACGTGGCGGACTCGCTCGGGTGCCTCCGCGAGGACGTGGCGAGGCTCTCCGACAGGCCGGCCGTCTTCCTCTGGAGCTGACCGGCGTGCCGGCGATCAAGGCCATATCTGGGCACACGGGGCTCGCCGCCGCGAGGAGGTACCTCGAGCGGGACGGGAGGGCGCTCGCCAGGGACCTCCTGCACTTCTCGCGGATGGACGAGTCCCCGCGCCAGGCGGGGCTCGTCGAGGATCACTTCGACTGGGACGCGGCCATGGACGAGACGAGGCGCGCCAACGGCAACGACGCCCCGTACCGCGGGAGGCCCGCCAGGACCTACAAGCACTACGTGCTCTCCCCCGACCCGCGCGACGGAGTCTCGCTTGCGGACCTGAGGGGGCTCGCCGTGCGCTGGGCCGAGGAGAGCTTCCCGGACTTCCAGGTGGTCATCGTCTACCACAACGACAACGATGGCCACGTCCCCCACGCGCACGTGATCGTGAACAACACGAACCTCGCCACCGGAAACAGGCTCCGCGACCCCGACCCAGGCCTCCTGAACGGGCGGCTGCAGGCGATCGCGCGGGACATGGGGCTCTCGCACTTCGAGGGCAGGATCGACGCGCGGCACCCGGACACGCGCAAGCGAGGCTCTAGGGAGAACTACCAGCGGGTCCACGTCGGGCGCGCGGAGGCGGAGCTCTCGTCCAGGGGCGCGTACTCCTGGGTCGCCGACATCAGGTCGAGGGTGGACGTCGCCGTCGCCTCCTCCAGGACCGAGGGTGAGCTGCTAGGCAGGCTCTCGCGCCTGGGCGTGGGGGCGAGCGTCCGCGGCGACGGGAGGGACTGGACCTTCTGCCTCGCGGACCAACCCGCCAGGAGGGTGAGCGGCACGAGGCTCGGCACCGACTACCGGCGAGAGGACGTGCTCACGAGGCTCGCCG
>ENA-OUOW01002272-OUOW01002272.1-human-gut-metagenome-genome-assembly--contig:-NODE-2272-length-11063-cov-4.120640_pt1 | contig 11063 bp, 24 predicted proteins | sample MGYA00237938_ERZ548769 | MGnify/ENA primary metagenome ERZ548769 (study PRJEB26490, sample SAMN05356870) | human gut metagenome | biome: terrestrial biome; feature: human-associated habitat; material... | reverse complement strand
GAGGTTCTATTGGTTCATTGCCATAACATTTCCAGCCTCCCGGGCAGATTTCATTTTCAAGTAAAGGGCATCCGTCGCAACTTTCTTTCTCAGCAAAATCTTTCCAGAGCATTTATTCCGCCTCCTTTGGCTTGTGGCGGTAGGCAAGTCCAAGCGCATCCAAAACTCGTCTTGTTGTTACCCTATCGTATTCTTTTACTTCCTCGGATAACTCCGAATATGGAATCATATCAGGATGATCGGTTACTCCCTGACGTTTCTTCTCTTCCCACCAGCCGTTATGTACTGCTTCACAGATTTCCTCGAACCGTTCTTCTGAAAGCGGCTCGTTCTTCTCTGTTTCCTCCTGAGTAAGAAGTAAAGCATCCCTCTCTGCCGTCACCTGTGCAAGTTGGGCTTGTAGGGATTCTATTGCTTCTGCTGCAGTTTTGCAATCTAGGCACACCTGAAAGAAGTTTTGTGCTCTTCCTTGTCCCCAATCCTCATTATGTTTATATAGCCTCTCTGTTAGTTCATCCATTGGATTCCTCGCTTTCCCGGCGTTGGTCCAAGTTCTTCACCCACCGTTGCTTTTTGTTCTGTGGCGCTGTGGTCTTCCGTGGTCGGCTAGGACAATCCCAGGTCCCGCCTTTGGTATCTGCTTCTTTGTGCCACCCGGCAGCCTTGAGGCTCACGCCGGTCTCTTCGTCGAGTATGTAGGTAATAATTTTTTGATACCCCATTTCTCGTGCGATCCTGGCAGCTGTTGAATATAGAAACGAGCAGGCATTTCGGGTTCCATCAGTACAAAGCCGTACCACCTCTATGGTTTTGCCATCATCGAGCACCCGTGAGACGGGCCGGGCAAGCTGGACAACCCCCACCAACTTATCACCTTTTCTACAACCAATCCGAAATTTATCACGATATACTGGGTCATGGTGCCGGTGCAACGTGCTCACAAACTCATTGGCCTGTCGTAGTTCCAGGGGGCACGACTTTAACTTTTCACTCATTCCGGCGCCACCACACTTTCCGCGGGAGCCATCATATAAAGCGCTTTGTCTATCTCTATCTCTGTTGTGGTCGCGCCATTACAATCACCATTCAAAGGCCACGACAGCCTAATTTGATAGGCATTTCCACGCTTTTCCCAAATCTCAAAAGACGCAGCGGGACGGATAAACCGCTCTTGATGAACCAGCTTCCAACCGTCATTTTTGAGCACTTCAGCCATCTCTTCTCTGGTTTTGGGTTTTGGCTTGGCCCCCCTCAGTATTTCTTCTCGGGTCATTTTTGCTCTCCTTCCCGTCGTAGATAGTCCAGCGCTGACTCTCTAGCCTGGGTAAGCACCTGGAACTGTTCAGAACTGCCTCCGGCATCAGGGTGAGCTACTTTGCATAGGCGTTTGTACTGCTTTTCTATGGCCTCTGGGCTTTCCGGCACATCCGAAAACTGCAGCACCCGGAAACAGTCCGGCAGATTCTTAGGCTCCGGCAAAAACAGCATCCCCGCCACCCAGGTAGACAGGTCATAGATACCACGTTCCACCATGCGGGCCAAATCCTCCAGGGAGAGAACCACTTGGGCGAAGACATCGGAGCCATACTTGATATTTACCCCGTGGGCCTGGGCATTCTCAACGCTGTGACTGAATTTATACGCTTGACCCTTGTATCTGAACTCCACCCAGCAACTAAACCTGTCCCAGTTGTAGTCGTATTCCGAAACTCCCAGCCGGTCCATCACCTTTTCCAGCTTCGCCTCATAGGCTGCCGGTTCCGCATATTGTTTTGGCATTTTTCACGCTTCCTTTCCAATCCCGCCGCCGAACAAGGAGGTCTGGCCGGAGGGTTCAAAATTCATCCATATGGTTTCCACTGCCTTTTCTGTCGAGGTAGTCTGCGATTCCGTAGTGTCCTTATACCAGCCCCTCAGAACTTCATCGTAAAGAGCAGACTGATATCCCGAGAGAATTATCTTCGCCTTACTCCGGGTAATCAGGTCCAACAGCTGATGTTGTTGAGCGTCATTCATCTCGTGCCGGTATAGTTTTCCGCTCTTCCGGGTGGACCGCAGATAGGGTGGGTCCAGGTACAGGAGTGCTTCCGGATTGTTATACCGCTCAATCAGCCGGAAGGCGTCCATGTGTTCAATCTGCACCAGATTGGTGGTACTCCCACGCAATCGTTTAACCGCCAAGTCTATGGTACTGGTGATTCCGGCCCACTTACAGGCCGTCCCGCCAATCTTCATCTGCTTATGGTTCCGCCAACCGCATTTTCCATCCATCTTTGCGCCTATGGCCTGGGTGGTTTTCACCATGTATCGCCGTGCCTTTTCTAACGGCTCTTCACAGGGTTCAAAGGACCGGTCGTATTCCTCCCGGCTGTATGGCGTCAGTTCCAATGCCCGTTTCAGTTCTTCCGGGCGGTCACGCAGCACCTGGAACAGATTGACAATATCGCTGTCCAGGTCATTGATGGTCTCAACCGCTCCTGGGTTCTTGTTGAAGAACACCGCCCCGGAGCCGGCGAATGGCTCAAGGTAAACCATCTTTTCATAGCCCTCCGGAAAGTGTGATATGATCCATTCGGCAAGCCCCCATTTACTTCCGGGGTATCTAATGATTGCTTTCATTGTTCCCTCCATTTATAGTTCGGAGGATAGCGCTATCCTGGAGCATTGTGCTCCTTCCCCGGGTGATCAGCTCCGGGGCGTTGTCATTACGTCATAGATCGCTTGAAATATGGGGTAGAACTGCTGGGGCACTACGGCGTTGCCTAAGCATTTAAGTCTGTCCACCCTATGGGGAATCCCATCAGCCACTCCATAAGGGCGGGATTCGAGCGTCCACCATTCCCCTGCGTCAAATTTCGGCGCTCCTCCTCTGTGATTATTCCTGCATCCCGCAGCGCCTCCATCTGCCGGAAATTCCCCGTTCCTCCGCATAACGGCGCTCCTGTCGTTGGACGCGGCCACAACAGCGATCCTTTCCCCTGCAAAGAGCGCCCCGACTTCACTAGCCTTGAAAGTGTATGCCCTCGCGGCGTAACCCGCCTGTTCGAGATTCTCAAGTATTTCGTCAAGTACAATTCGAACCAGTCCGGAAACATTCTCACCAACGACCCAAGCGGGCCGGAGCTCCGAAACAACGCGGAGCATTTCAGGCCAGAGGTAACGGTCATCCTCTTTGCCTCTTCGCTTCCCGGCAACAGAAAAGGGCTGGCAGGGGAATCCCCCGGAAATAACGTCAACTGTCCGTATACCTGTCCGCTCATAAAAACTCTCCTTTGTCAGCGTCCGGATGTCCCGCCAGCGGGGAACCTCCGGCCAGTGCTTTTCCAGAACCTTTGTGGGGTAATCCGCCCATTCGCATTGGCCCACGGTATTGAACCCGGCCATTTCCGCCGCCAGATCCAGCCCTCCGATGCCTGTAAACAGGCTCAGGTGGGTCAGTTCTCTCATGGTTCCCTCAGCCCCAACAAAACGTCCGCCGAAACCCCCAGCGCCCTGCAAAGCAGCCCCAGCCTGGCCGCAGTGGGCATGACGCCCCGGGCGTATTCCTGTATCGTGGTATAGGGAATATCCGTCCTCCGGGACAATTCCGCCAAGCTCATGGCGCTGCTGTTGATCGCCTCCGCCAGCCGGCTCTTTACTTCTTGCTCATATTCCGCCATTCCCAGCCTCCCATTCCCGATAGATTTCCAAAAAGTCCTCCAGTGCCAAAGTCACCAGCCACGGACCGCGGTCCTTTCGGTGCATCACCGTTGGGATCTCCCCCGGGTGGGCGTCCGCTCTGGCCTGGGACATGGCGTCCTCCAGGTTCAGCCGCTCCACCCGCTTGCACTCGATGTGAATCCCAGGAAGGCCCACCACATCCGCGTCGCCGTTTGCACCGCAATATTGCTGGCCCCTCCGGCAGTCGTACCCGGAGTCCCGCAGCTTTCCCGCCAGCTCCCGCTCTCCGCGTTTTCCTTTTTCCCTGCTGTTCATAGGCCCTCCTATCCTCCCAAGCGCTCCGCCAGTTCCCTGATCCTCCGCTCATATTCCTGATTTGTCAGGTTCATTTCCTGCAGCTTCCGCTTCTCTGCCTCGTAAAAAAGCCATTTATCCATATCGCGTCTCCACCTCTGAAAAGCTGTGATACTGAGGCTGCCAGCGGTATTTAAAAATCCCCGGCCTGCCGTGGCGGTTCTTTTCCAGGTACAATTCCACATCGGCCCAGGCGTCTCCGGATAAGTTTTTCCCCTTCAAGTCCTCGGGGATCAGGAAACCCACATAGTCGCAGTCCTGCTCGATGTCTCCGCTCTCCCGCAGGTCCGTCAACGACGGCTTTTTGCTGGCCCGGGATTCTATCTGCCGGTTCATCTGCACCAGCTCCACCAAAGCGATTTTCTTTTCCAGCGCCAGCTGTTTGAGCTGGTTGGATACCTCTCCCAACGCCTTGAAAGCGTCCTTATAGGCCGGCCGCGACATCAGTCCCAGATGGTCCACAAAAACCACGTCTGGCTTCCACAGGTCCACAAAGTGCCTCACCCTTTTCACGGAGACTCTGGATTCCTGCACAAAGCTGATCCGTCCGGCGTTTGCAAAGTTCTGCAGGACCTTCTCCATTCCCCGCAGCTCCTCCTCGGTCAGATCCTTGTCCCGAATCCGCTCCCCGTTGATCCGGAGCAGGGAAGACGCCGCCCGCTGCATCAGCTGCAGGTTTGTCATCTCCATCGAAAAATACAGGACTTTCGCACCGCGCTTGCCCATCCTAAGGGCAAGGTTCAGGGCGAAATCTGTTTTTCCGCTTCCAGGTCGGGCTGCCAGAGCAAATACCGTGCTGCGCATGAATCCGCCGGTGGCACTGTCCAAAAAGGTAAGCCCGCTGCGCACCGTCTCGCTGCGTTCCCTGTCCCGCAGCCAGGCCTCCAGCTCCCTGGCCACATCCCCAAAGGATTTGATGTTTTGCTGGCTCCGGCATTGCAGCAGCTTTGTGTGCTCCTCCGTCAGTTCCCGCAGCTTCTCCAACGTCTCGTCTGCGCTGCAGAGGTCCGTTCCCAGCTTCAGCAGGCTGTCCTGCAGCTTCTGTATCTGCCAGTCGTCCTGCACAATCCGGATATACTCCTCAAAGTGGGACAGGGCGGGGACGTAGTTTGCCAGCTTCAGGATGGTCTCCTTCCGTTCCGGCAGTTCCTGGATCAGCAGCACCCCATCTATGGATTTCCCCTGCCAGTACATGTCCGTCATCTTTCGGAAAATTTCCTGCAGCACCTCCCGGGAAAACATCTCCGGGTCCAGGGCGTCCACTGCGGTCCGGGCGCATTCCTTGTCCAGCATTGCCCCTCCGATCACCGACATCTCCGCTTCCACACTCAAAGCTATCCCTCCTTATCCGTCCTCCGCCATGAATTTCCATCGGAAAATTCTGGAAAGAAAACGGACCCCGTTTTTTTCTCATGGCACCAGCTCCCAAATATCAAAATGATCCAGGTCGATCTTCACGGGATGGTCCCTGGTATCCTCCGGGTTCGGCGGCTTCTCCGGGCTGTCCTCAAAATCCTTCAGGGGGAAAAGCCCCTTCCAGCTGTTCAGGATAGACCTCTCCAGGCATTCCCGCTGATACCGCTCCTTGTCCCGGATGCCGTCCGAAAACTTCTCCAGCTGCGTGACCACGAGCTGCTTTGCTCTTTCTGTCAGCGGCGCCTTGATCCGCGCCCGCATCTGTTCGAAGTCCCGGAGCGACTTCAGCAGTTCCCCATTGCTTCCCGCATATGCGTCAAATGGGTCTAAGGGGGATATAGGGGGTTCTTTTTCTTTCTTCTTCTTTTCTTTTCCTTCTTCCTTTGTGGTTAGCAGTGGGTTGCCCATAGGCTGTTCTATGGGTTGGCTGTAGGTTGTCCCTTGATATTTCTCGTAGTTTTTCACAGTGAATACGCTGTATTTTTTAGTTGAGCAGTAGGTTATCTCGCCCGTGCTCTGCAGGTGGGAAACAGCGGTCTTTACATTTTGCAGGGTCAGACCAGCCTCCTGGGCCAGCCCTGCAAAGCTGGCGACTCGCTGCCCACGCTCCACAATCAGTCCGCGCCACTTTTGCCGTTCGTGATTTACAGTCAGCAGCAGATGGATAAACAATGCCCTGGTGTTGAGATCTCCGTACCATTCCCAGGAGAGCAGGGAACGGTGCAGCTTTATGTACCCGCTTTCCAGCATCCCTACACCTCCAGCCTGGTTTGACCATCCGCCATTTCCTTGACTTTTATCCTGCGAACCAAGGCTCTGATAGGCGAGTCGTTGAGATACTGGGACCTTGCCCGGTGTGTGGATTCCTTCAGATATTCCTCCATCTCCCGCACCTCGCTGCTGATCCAGTATCCCCGCGCCCTGGAAGAGGAGAGGATCGCCTTTCCTTCCCCAATGAGCGCCCGGTTGGCTCGCTTTATGTGCTCACGGATAGATCGATCCGGCAGTCCTGTGAGCCTTGCCAGCTCCGCACGGGAGACCGCGTTTTCCTTTCCTTCCGGAATGTAGTTTTCTATTTGCATGCTGTCCCTCCGTCAGAAGGGCAGGCTGTCGTCGTCAATCCCAATCCAGCTCTCCTGGTCTGACTCTTCATAAACAGGCTCCTGAAATTCTGCCGGACGGGGAGGAGGCGTTTCCGATTTGCTTTCCGTTTTGGCCTGTCCCTCGCTTTTAGAGCCGCAGAAACTGACCTCTCTTGCCACCACTTCAAACGCCTTGCGCTTATTTCCGTTTTTGTCCTCATAGTTCCGGGTCTGGATCGAACCTGTTACAGCCATCATCTGTCCTTTGGAAAAATATTTGCAGACAAACTCCGCCGTTTGACGCCAGGCTATCACGTCGATAAAATCCGTCCTCTTGTGGTCTCCCCATCCCGCGTCCACCGCCAACGTAAAGCTGGTGACCGCGTTGTCATTCTGTGTATGCCTCAGCTCCGGGTCGGCCACAAGGCGGCCCAGAAGCGTTGCCGTGTTTATCATGGCAAGCATCCTTTCATAAGTGATTTTTGTAGAACTCCCGGCGGAAGTCTTCCTCATTCCAGCCGTATTTTTTCATGGCCGCCTCCTGTGCGGCCCTATGCAGGAACGCCGCGGTCTCTCCGCTCTGGTGGGCGGATTCCGGCCCGAAAATATGGCATTCCCAATGGTGGAGCCGTACCTTCAGGCCGTATTTCTCGCTCTTGCTCCGCAGCGCCCCGCCAAATACATGATGCCAGTCCAACGGATCTCCGCAAGCCGGCAGCCCGCACAGAAAGCACACGTCAGGATCGTCTTGCAGAATGCTTTTCATCTTCCCATCTCGCTTTCATCAATGCCAGCTCCTCCGGGGTCTTGGTCTCGATCCCAACAGCCTTGCAGTCCTGTACAATGTTGTCGATCAGCCGGGACATCTGCGCCGTGTTAAAGGTGCTGGAGCCGTAGTATAAAATTACGTTGGTGCAGCCGGGAAGCTTGCTGGGCATGGTATCCGTGATCCAGCCCAGACGCCCGTTTCCCCAGCCATCCTGGAGCGATTTCACACCGGCTTCAGGGATGCATACGGTCTCCGTATTTCCCCCAATGTTCCGCACTAACTCCAGGTATATCTCTTCCTTGGGAATGCGCGTGGCTTCCGCCAGCTTGTCGCACAGCACCCAAAAGTATGCGTTGGCGTCCAGGGAACGCTTTTTCCGGGCCTTTTTCACTTCTACTTGATATTTCCCCGGTTCCTTTTCCATGAGCTTGCACAAGCGCCGTGCGGCCTGGGGATTATCCGCCCGCAAGCAAACCCACAGCCCTTCCGCGTCCTGCGTCCACCGGGACTTGTCGCATCCCAGGGTCATATATTCTCTCCCGCCCGCTTCAGGCATTCTCTGCCGCAGTAGACCTTACCGTAGTGGGAAAGGCTGTAGTTGTAAACCTTATCCTCCACCGGCCGCCCGCAGATCACGCAGACTTTCGGGGGCGGCTCCTCTGCCGGGGCCTTCGCCCGGTTGTATTTTGTAGGGTCGCTCTGCCAGTAGATGTCCCCGGCCACCCCAAGAGCCTTCGCCGCTACGGAAATCGCGTCTGTCAAAGCCATTTTGTAGCACTCGTCGCTGACATACATCCCGCTCTTTTCCTTTGACACAAACGAGCTGCCGCCCGTGCCGGGAACTGCTTCGCTCCACTCGCCGTTGTACCTGTAGAACAGGTCGATATTGCAAAAGGCGGATATTTCTCCGCCCGCGCCCGGCTCCAGCCACTGCTTGGTGATCTTGTATTTCCAGCCGATTCCGCAGGGGCCAAACCGCTCTGTCAGGACCTTAATCCGCCACATGGGATTGATATCCGTCTTGCCCTTCATCCGACCCGCCTTTATCTCCTTCAGGGCCTCTTTGGGCGGTGTGCGCAGAGCGTTGTACAATTCCAGGTTTTCCACGTTGTCCACCTCACTTGATGGAGAGCTTTTCGCCGCCCTCCAGGGTTACTCCGGGCAAATCCCGCCCCTGCCTGACCGCGTTTTTTACCGCAGTCTTGTCCACTTCCGGGGCCTTCTGCCGTAAAAATTCCTCATGATTCAGTGTGGCCCAGGCAATGAAAGCGTTCAGGTCTGCAATCTTGACAGAGGGAGGGGTGTTCTTGATTTTCAGCAGGTTCCGGGTTGTCTCAATTTCTCGCTTACCCACAGCGCACATCTGCTGGTACAGGTAGCCTATAAGCCAATCTGCTTTCGCTTTCTTGGTCTTGTGCCGTGCCTCCAGGGCCGCAGCCTCATTCTTCAGGGCCTCCGCGTCCGAAAGGCAATCTTTTATGATACAGGCCAGATTGTCGGCCTTTTCCTCAAACTCCCCGGTAAGGGATTCCAGGGTATCCGCAACCGCCTGCGGGTCCACCTCTTCCTGGTCCAGCATGGCGCTCAGTTCCTTGTATTGCTCTGTCAGTTCATATAGTTTCATGGTTTTATAGTCCTTTCAAATAGTCGGCCATCTCCCCGGGATAAGAGTCGATAAAATTCTGCTCCGCGTTTTCCACAAGCTCTGGATTCCAGGGAGTCCAGCCCCTGTACCACTGCCTCAATGCCTCCAGTTTGTCCACGTCACTCACAAAGGCGTCACCCGTGAACAGCCACCAGAGGTACTCTGATTCCTTCTCCTGTATAAATCCCCGGATGTTGTCTTCTACCTTTGATTCCCGCTTGCAGAAGTCCGATAGGCAGTCACTACACACATACTGGCCGGATACTGTCACCAACTCATCCGGATGGAACAATTCCTTACAGCCTCCAGCACATTGCACCAATGGCTCGGGTAGGACATAGGCTGTGCTGCCTTCTATGTATTCCATTTGACAAACCTTCCTTTCTCGCTGCTTCTGGTACTTGTCTTCATTTTTCATTTTATTTCGGGCGATGGGCTGCTGAAGGAGATGCACCTTATAGAGGAAGATGCTCAGCTATGTTCCGAAGAATCTCCGTTACCTTTTTGAGTTCGGCGACGGTCAGGTTTTGTTCTTTGCAAAGTCGGTATAAATCGGCAGCAACCTTTGTCAGCCGCCTATCATGTTCATCCCAGCTTTCAAATTCTATCTTTGTACCGTCAGTACGTTCCCAAATTGCCATATGATTTATTCCTTTCCCTTAGAAATTCCGTATAGTACGATCCGGTTGACAATCTCCTTCATTTCTGCTATCCTTTCTTTTGTGATATTTCCTTTGCCGCTTTTCCGATGCCAGTCGGAGAGCGGCTTTTCTTATTGCTCCGGGTTGTGCAGATAGTCCACCGCCCCCTCCCGCCTTTTCGGCTCCGGCAGCGCTCTGCGCTCCCTCTTGCGGGGCCTGTCCATCAGGTACCCCATCGCTCCCAGCACAAGGCTGGTAAGGCCCAGCGCTCCCAGTATGTAAATCATGGTTGGCTCCTTTCAAGTGTCCCTTTTATGATACTCAAAATTTGTGTGTCGCTGAAATGTAATGTCCGGGCCAGCAGTGTGAATTCTCCTAAATCGAATTTATAGGGAGAGGACATTTTTTCGTACAATGTGGTTTTTCCTATGTGTAATGATTTGGCAAGATTTGAAAGATTTCGATACCCGTATAAAGGCATATTCCCTTTAACGCAGGATTCGAAAATGCATTTAGTTTCCTGTTCCGGCAATTTCTTGATTTTTGGCATTTGTTTCACTTCCTTTCCTACCTCGTATCTATTGAGTAATTCACGATGCTTGCCCGCACGACACGGGCTTGTATCCATTTTCTCCAAACGGGGAAAATGCTTGCCTTATGGTAAAAGCGGGGAAAGGGGACGGTATCTATAAAATTGGTTGCTTCTTTTTTTACTTCGTACTTTCCTTGCAGACGGTATCCTCTCGTTTCCTTCTGTTTCTCACGCCACGGCCCGCCCACGGTAGGCACTCATCTTGCTCAAGGATGGTTTACGTGCTACAATCATCCCGGAAAGGAGGTGATTATTGTGGACCTTTCCAAAGCGTTCGATAAAGTCCAGTTCAATAGGGTTTCGGACTTATCCAAGGAAGAGTTCGAACAGCTGCTCAATGCTTGTTGTGAAGAATTTCTGCATTCCTCACAATTAAAAGATGCCGCTTTTAGTTGTGCAGAACAGGTGATGCAGGCTCTTCGGTAGATTGCTCATCCGCAACTGCTGTAAACTCGAATTCTTGCGGTAGCTTTGTGAGACAGAAGCGGATTTCAGCTATCTTTTTCTCGGTTTCACTAAGCACCGCGAGAATTTCTTTTTTATTGCCTAGAACAAATTTCATACCCTCACCTCCTTCTTAAGCCGGCTTGTCGTGCGGGTCGTGTAGGGCTTGTTTTCACCTTTGGCTATAAGCGTGGTCACGTTCTTGCTTACCATTTTTGGATCTGGTATCGTTAGAGTAGAATTGTTATAACGGTAATTCCTAAACACAAAGCGGCCAATATCGCTGAAACTAGAGCTATTCGACTGGCACGCTCTATTCTTATGCTCTGGGCTTGCATCTGCTGAAATACCCAGTCTGCACTAAACACTTGGGTGCCGCCTACCTCAATGACTTGTTTTTCCATTGGGATAATTCCTCCATTTTCTTTATGCTGCCGGGTCACGCGGCGCGGGTGGGGCT
>ENA-OUOW01002265-OUOW01002265.1-human-gut-metagenome-genome-assembly--contig:-NODE-2265-length-11092-cov-4.404548_pt1 | contig 11092 bp, 11 predicted proteins | sample MGYA00237938_ERZ548769 | MGnify/ENA primary metagenome ERZ548769 (study PRJEB26490, sample SAMN05356870) | human gut metagenome | biome: terrestrial biome; feature: human-associated habitat; material... | reverse complement strand
GCACCGAGGAGTGACCATGCAAATCTACAACACCGCGACCCGCCGCAAAGAGGAGCTCGTGACGCACGAGCCGGGCAAGGTGGCGATGTACGCATGTGGTCCCACGGTCTACAACTACATTCACATCGGCAACGCGCGCACCTTCCTCATCTTCGACATGGTGCGCAAGTACCTGAAGTATCGCGGCTACGAGGTCGCCTTCGTCCAGAACATCACCGATGTCGATGACAAGATCATCAAGCGCGCGCAGGAGGAGGGTAAGACGCCCGAGGAGATCGCGGCGTTCTATACCAAGGCCTTCATCGACAACATGCACACCTTCGGCATCGACGATCCGGACGTGCGCCCACGCGCCACGCAGGAGATTCCCGAGATGATCGAGCTTGTGCAGCGCCTCATCGATCGTGGCCATGCCTACGAGGTCGATGGCGACGTGTACTTCTCGGTGCGCTCGGACAACAACTACGGCATCCTCTCCGGCCGCGACCTTGACCAGATGCGCGCCGGCGAGCGCGTGGAGGTCAACGACCAGAAGCGCGACCCCTTCGACTTTGCCCTCTGGAAGGCCGCCAAGCCCGGCGAGCCCAGCTGGCCGAGCCCCTGGGGCGACGGTCGCCCTGGTTGGCACACCGAGTGCTGCGCCATGATCCACCGCTATCTGGGTACCCCCATCGACATCCACGGCGGTGGCACCGACCTCGTCTTCCCGCACCACGAGAACGAGACCGCGCAGGCCATGTGCGCCTGGCATGAGCCCCTCGCCAACCTCTGGATGCACACCGGCATGCTCCGCGTGGACGGCGAGAAGATGTCAAAGAGCCTGGGCAACTTCTACACGCTCAAGGAGGTCCTTGACAAGTACCCCGCCGACGCCGTGCGCCTGCTCATGCTGCAGACCCACTACCGTGCGCCCCTCGACTTCTCCTTCGACCGTCTGGAGGGCGCCGTGGGCACCCTCGAGCGCCTGCGCACGTGCGAGAAGAACCTGCTCTGGGCAGCCAAGAACGGCACCGGCAGCGAGGAGCTCGACGCCATGCTGGACTCTGCCGTGAGCGAGACGCGCGACGAGTTCACGCGCCAGATGGACGACGACTTCAACACCGCCGGCGGCCTTGCTGCGATCTTCTCGCTTGTTACCTCCGCGAACACCTACCTTGCCGATGCCGGTACCGCCGCCGGAGGCAAGGCCGCCAAGGCCGCGGCGGAGGCACTGGCCGAGCTTGCGGGCGTCCTGGGCATCACGCTTGCCGCCGAGGAGGACGAGCTCCCCGCCGAGCTGGTGGGCCTTGCCGAGAAGTACGCCGGCTACCAGGGCAACTCTGCCGTCGAGGCCGCGGATGCGCTTATCGCCGCTCGCCAGGCGGCCCGCAAGGCGAAGGATTGGGGCACGGCAGACGGCATCCGCGATGCCATCGCTGGACTTGGCCTGGTCCTCGAGGACACTGCCGCGGGCGCTCGCCTGCGCAGGGCGTAGGTGATGGACATGGCACGAGGCGACGCACGCCGAGGCTCCTCCCGCAAGGGGCAGGGCCCTTCTCAAGCTGGCCGTGGCGGTCAGTACCGCGGCCGCGACCAGCGCTCGAGCGGGAAAGGCGGCCGCCAGGGTCAGGGAGGCCGCGGGCAGCGCGGCCCCCAGCGCTCCTCTGCGCGCCCGCAGCGGTTGGGCAACCGCCAGGACCAGCAGCGTACCGCAACGCTTGGCTCCGACCTCATTGAGGGACGCCGGGCCGTCGCAGAGGCGCTTGACGCTGGAATCCCCATTCGCATCGCCTACGTGCAGGATGGCGCCGGCTCTCCCGAGGGAACCGACAAGACGCTCGACACGCTGGTGCGCAGGCTATCGGATGCCGGCGTGGAGTGTGAGACCGTTCCGCGCTCCCGCCTTGACCGTCTTTCGAGCCACGGTGCCCACCAGGGCATCGTCGCGCGCACCAAGCCCTTCTCGTACGCGACCATCGAGGACGTCATTGCCGCAGCGGGTGAGGGAGACGCCCTGGTAGTTGTGCTCGACCACGTGACCGACGAGGGCAACTTTGGTGCCATCGTGCGCTCTGCCGAGGTCGTGGGCGCGGCGGGCGTTGTTGTCGCCAACGCGCGTGCTGCTACGGTTGGCCCGGGAGCCTACAAGACATCGGCTGGCGCGGTGCTGCATCTGCCCATCGCTCAGGTTCCCAACCTTGCCCGCGCAATCGACCAGCTCAAGGAGGCTGGCTTCTGGGCATGTGCCGCAACCGAGCACGCGGAGCAGGATGTGTGGCACGCACCCGTCTACGGCAGGCTCGCCCTGGTCATGGGCTCGGAGGGGGAGGGCATCTCCCGCCTGGTGCTTGACCACTGCGACTTTGGCGCCAGGCTCCCGCAGCGTGGGCGAGTTGAGTCGCTCAACGTTGCCCAGGCAACCACGGTCATGTGCTACGAGTGGCTGCGTCGCGTGAGCGGGGGGGCGCGCGCAGATGCCTAGGCGCTCTCGTCTCGCGCTCCTTGTGGTCGACGGTTACAACGTGGTTCACGGGACCCCGCGCTATGCCTCGCTCATCGACGAGCACGCAGGTGCTGGCGCACTGGCAGACGTGGCGCACCTCTCGCGCGACCCTTATGGACACGACCCATTTGACCGCGCCCGCGAGGCGCTCGTCGCCGACGTGGCTGCCTATGCCCAGGGCAGTTACGAACCCGTAGTGGTCTTCGATGCGGCGGGCAACCTCTCGAGCGAGCGCCCCAACTGGAGCACGGCGGGCGTGCGCGTGGTCTTCTCGCGCACGGGAGAGTCTGCCGACACGGTCATAGAGCGCCTGGTCACCGAGGCGCGCCATGCAGAGAGGGACGTGCTGCTCGTGACCTCGGACAACACCATCCGCTACACCGTGGGCGGGATTCCGGTGACCACAGTCTCGAGTGCGCTTCTCGCCCAGAACATGAGCATCGTGAACCAAGGCGTTGAAGAGGCGCGTGAGCGAGGGTCGCACACACATCTGAGCCTGGAGGACAGGCTCGACGAAGAGACGCGCGCCAAGCTGGACAAGCTGCGCGGACGTAGGTAGGTGCAGGCCTTCTGTCCCCTCGCGTGCCAGATTGGTCCAAACACGCTATCATGTCCTCACCGCCGGTATGGCTCAATGGCAGAGCAACGGTTTTGTAAACCGTGGGTTGTGGGTTCGACTCCCTCTACCGGCTCCAGAAACCTTCCGGCCGGAGACATCTGCCTCCGGCCGAATTTCTTTTGTAAGCGGTAGGCCCGCAGGCGCAAGAAGGTGCGCGCAAAGCCCACTGCCACGCAGCGAGGGCTACGTAACCCACTAGATTTACCTGCGAGTTTGCGCGAATTGTGCGGGAATCGTGGGGTAGATACGCCCGGTACCGGGGTACGCGTTGACAGGATTTTTTCCACGTCGTATTATTCACTCCGCTGCAGGGGGTTCGCCCCGTGCGGTACTTGAAAACGGAATGGGGATGTGGCACAGCGGCAACTGCGGCGGACTGTAAATCCGCTCCCTCTGGGTTCCTTGGTTCGAGTCCAAGCATCCCCACCATGCCCGTGTAGCTCAGTCGGTAGAGCACTTCGTTGGTAACGAAGAGGTCACCGGTTCGAATCCGGTCGCGGGCTCCATTTTTCAAGTGCACGGCTTCATGCCGGTGTAGCTCAGCTGGTTAGAGCACGCGGCTCATACCCGCGATGTCACTGGTTCGAATCCAGTCACCGGTACCAGGCTTTTCTGCGGCGCTTCGGCGCCGCTGAGCATAAATAGGCGTATTTCTGTACCATGGAATGGCCGGAGAGGTTCGTTCCAAAAGGAGGATTGGCAATGGCCAAGGAGAAGTTCGATCGTTCTAAGCCGCACGTAAACATCGGTACCATTGGTCACGTCGACCACGGCAAGACTACGCTGACCGCGGCCATCACCAAGGTTCTCTCCGAGACCGAGGGCTGCAAGGCTGAGTACACCGCCTTCGAGAACATCGACAAGGCTCCCGAGGAGCGTCAGCGCGGCATTACCATCTCCGTTGCTCACGTCGAGTATGAGACCTGGGAGCGCCACTACGCTCACGTTGACTGCCCCGGTCACGCCGACTACGTCAAGAACATGATTTCCGGCGCTGCTCAGATGGATGGCGCCATCCTCGTTATCGCCGCTACCGACGGCCCCATGGCCCAGACCCGCGAGCACATCCTGCTTGCCCGTCAGGTCGGCGTTAAGTACATCATCGTCTTCCTGAACAAGTGCGACATGGTCGACGACGAGGAGCTCATCGACCTGGTCGAGATGGAGACCCGCGACCTGCTCTCCGAGTATGGCTACGACGGCGATAACACCCCGATCATCCGTGGCTCCGCTCTCGGCGCCCTCAACGGCGAGCAGAAGTGGGTTGATTCCATCATCGAGCTCATGCACACCGTTGACTCCTACATCCCCACGCCTGCTCGTGACAACGAGAAGCCGTTCCTGATGGCCGTTGAGGATGTCATGACCATCTCCGGCCGCGGCACCGTCGCAACCGGCCGTGTCGAGCGCGGCGAGCTCAAGCTCAACGAGCCCGTTGAGATCGTTGGCATCAAGCCCACCCAGACCTCTGTCGCTACCGGCATCGAGATGTTCCGCAAGACGCTGGACTTCTGCGAGGCTGGCGACAACGTGGGCATCCTGCTCCGTGGCATCAAGCGCGAGGACATCGAGCGTGGCCAGGTTCTCTGCAAGCCCGGCAGCGTTACGCCTCACACCAAGTTCACCGGTGAGATTTACGTTCTCACCAAGGAGGAGGGCGGCCGTCACACCCCGTTCTTCTCCGGCTATCGTCCCCAGTTCTACTTCCGCACCACTGACGTGACTGGTGACATCACCGAGCTCACCGACAAGGATGGCAACAAGGTCGAGATGGCTATGCCCGGCGACCACGTCACCATCGCGTGCGAGCTCATCCACCCCATCGCTATGGAGGAGGGCCTGCGCTTCGCTATCCGCGAGGGCGGTCACACCGTCGGCGATGGTCGTGTCTCCACGATCGTTGAGTAGCTTCACCCAGAAGTGACCTCAAGGCCCGGCATCCGAAAGGGTGTCGGGCCCTTCTCTTGAGATGCGCCCATCATGACCCCTTGGCCAACGCGCATCTCGCCGCTTCCTCTGGGCACGCAGAGCCATCACTCACGTGGATGTTATGTGAGGTAATCCATGGGATGGCCATTAGCTTGACAGGAAGCGCTAGGTAATGGTAACGTTCTCCACCGCGCCATCTTCGAGGATGGCCTCGAAGTGACATGGTGTCTCAGGAGGATTCATGCGTACACTTGTTACACTTGCATGCACTGAGTGCAAGCGCCGCAACTACACCACGACCAAGAACAAGGCGAACACCCCTGATCGTCTTGAGATGAAGAAGTATTGTCCGTGGTGCCGTAAGCACACGCTTCACCGCGAGACCCGCTAAACTAGGTGGGTCCACACACGCCAGTAGTTCAATTGGTAGAGCATCGGTCTCCAAAACCGAGTGTTGAGGGTTCGAGTCCTTCCTGGCGTGCCAGAATTTCCCACCGGCTTTCCCTTCGGGGTTAGCCGGTTTCCATGTAACGGCCAGTCTTTTAGGAGTCGCGAGGATGCCGAACAAGGACAGGAACAAGAGGAGTGTCCGCAAGGCGCGTGCCCAGAAGCGCGCCGAGCGTGAGGCCGCTCAGGCTGCCTCCGCCGCTTCCTCGAAGCCCAAGAAGGCTGAGGGCGCAAGCAAGCAGGCGGCTGTTGTCGCTGCAAAGTCGCCCGAGAAGCAGAACAAGCCCACCAAGGCAAGCAACAAGAAGCCGGGTCTCGGCAAGCGCATCACAAACTATTTTGCTGCTGTGCGCACCGAGATGAAGCGTGTCGTGTGGCCGTCGAAGGCCGAGCTCCGCAACTACTCGGTTGCTGTTATCGTCTCCCTTCTGGTCTTTGGCGTCGTTCTCTGGCTCGTCGATACCGGCATCGTGGCCTTGCTCGTTGGCTACACGAGTTTGGGGGCATAGGTCATGGCAAAGCGTTGGTATGTCATTCACACGTACTCCGGATACGAGAACAAGGTCAAGACCGATCTTGAGCACCGCATCGAGACCTATGGCATTGGCGACAAGGTCGTGGACATTCAGATTCCGACCGAAGAAGTCACCGAGGTCAAGGATGGCGGCAAGCGTGAGACCAAGGAGGCAAAGGTCTTCCCGGGCTACGTTCTCGTCCGTATGGAGGTTGACGATAACACCTGGGCTGTCGTGCGTAACACGCCTGGCGTCACGGGGTTTGTTGGCCTTGATGGAAAGCCCACGCCGCTCCGTCGCGACGAGTTCGACAAGATCATGCGTCGTGGCGGCGTTCGAACCAGCGCAGCCGCTCCGGCTCCCAAGCGCACCTCGACCAACATCGAGCCCGGTATGTCCGTGCGCGTACTCTCGGGTCCCCTGGCAGATTTCGACGGCCAGGTCTCCGAGGTCAACGCCGAGGCGGGCAAGGTCAAGGTCATGCTCATGATCTTTGGCCGCGAGACCCCTGTCGAGCTTACGCTCGACCAGATCTCGGTTATCAGCTAGGAACTTCTGGCAGGTCCCGTATCGGTGAGGATGGCTTCTCGGGCGCCTGCGTGAAGATAGAGACAAAGCACGCTCTCCAGGAGGAACATCATGCCCAAGAAGAAGGTTACCCACTTCATTAAGCTCCAGATTCCGGCTGGCGCCGCTAACCCTGCGCCTCCCGTTGGCCCTGCCCTTGGCGCTGCTCAGGTCAACATCATGCAGTTCTGCCAGGCCTTCAACGCTGCTACTAAGGACAAGTCCGGCGACATCATCCCCGTCGAGATCACCGTCTACGAGGATCGCTCCTTTGACTTCGTGACCAAGACCCCGCCTGCGGCCCACCTCATCAAGAAGGAGCTTGGCCTCAAGAGCGGCTCAGGCGTGCCCCAGCGCGACAAGGTCGGTCAGCTCACCCAGGAGCAGCTTACCAAGATTGCCCAGATCAAGATGCCGGACCTCAACGCAAATGACATTGAGGCTGCCAAGAAGATCGTCGCCGGCACCGCTCGTTCCATGGGCGTCACCATCGCCGAGGACTAGCGCATCAAGGCACCACGCGCCCCACTCGGGGCGCCTCTCAGGATATGGCGGCCATGCCGCCAACTATGTGGGAGGGCAAACGCCCGTTGACCACAGGAGGTATCACATGTCCAAGCACGGAAAGAACTACAACGCCGCTGCTGCGAAGGTTGAGGCCGGCAAGGTCTATTCGCCGAAGGAGGCCATGACGCTCGCCAAGGAGCTCTCCTCCGCCAAGTTCGACGAGACCGTCGAGGTTGCCGTTCGCCTGGGCGTCGACACCCGCAAGGCCGACCAGAACATCCGTGGCTCCATCTCGCTGCCCAACGGCACCGGCAAGACCGTCCGTGTTGCCGTCTTTGCCGAGGGTGCCAAGGCTGCCGAGGCCGAGGCCGCTGGCGCTGACATCGTTGGCTCCGATGACCTCATCGAGGAGGTCCAGAAGGGCAACATCAACTTCGATGCCGTCATCGCTACGCCCAACCTCATGGGCAAGGTCGGTCGTCTCGGCCGTATCCTCGGCCCCCGTGGTCTCATGCCGAACCCCAAGCTTGGCACCGTGACCATGGACGTCGAGAAGATGGTCAAGGAGCTCAAGGCCGGCCGCGTCGAGTATCGTGCCGACCGCTACGGCATCTGCCACGTCCCCATGGGCAAGGCTTCCTTTGAGGTCAAGGCTCTTGTCGAGAACTACGGCGCGCTCATCACCGAGCTCCTGCGCGTCAAGCCCTCGAGCGCCAAGGGCAAGTACGTCAAGTCCATCGTGATCTCCACCACCATGGGCCCTGGCATCAAGGTCGATACCACCAAGACGCGCGACTTCATGGAGGACTAGTTCCTCTTGCATCCCGGTAAGTAAGCCCCGCTCCTTCGAGCGGGGCTTTTTGAGACAAAGTGACAGTCCCTTTGTCTCATCGGATGTACCGTCTGTCGCAGGAGTGGGGGTTTGTGTCGATGACGTGTCCTGCTCCTACTTCTTGACGAGTTAACGCATCGCGTGCGAAAATATCCGCTGCAGGTTTCTGACCTGCATTGCACACATTGCACGTCCCGCTGCCAAAGACAGCCGGTGCCTAAGGGCTCAAAGGGGAAACCCGCCTGCCGAGGTGGTCTCAGCTATGAACCTATGAGGCCCCGTTTGGCTGCGCCAAGCGGGGCCCTCTCATGCGAGGGGCCCGCCGCGTCGGCGGATCGTGCCCGGAAACGCATGAGAAGGAGGTGTTCACATGCCAGCACAGTCCAACATCGACATGCTCGAGAAGGTCAAGGGTTCCATCGAGGCCTCCAAGGGCGTCTTTGTCGTCGACTACCGCGGCCTCACCGTCAAGGAGGCCCAGGAGCTTCGTCGCGCCCTGCGCGAGGCCAACGCACACATGAAGGTCTACAAGAACAACATCGTGCGCATTGCCCTCAACGACGCCGAGATGCCCAACATCGACGACATGCTCAAGGGCACCTGCGCCTACGTCTTCTACGAGAAGGATCCTGTCGAGGCCGCCAAGGTCCTGAAGCAGGAGGCCGATAAGCTCAAGAAGATGCAGATCCTGGGTGGCATCGCCGACGGCAAGGCCATTACGGCCGAGGAGGCTCTCGCGTACGCCGAGCTCCCGTCCCGCGACGAGCTGCTTGCCAAGCTCGTGTACGTCATTGGCAGCCCGCTCTCCGGCATTGCGCAGGTGTGCGCTGGTCCCGCCAGGGGCCTCGTCACCGCGCTCCAGGCGGTCGCCGACAAGCAGGCCGCGTAGCGTCCTACCGCACCACACGCACTACCAGCTATACCAGAAAAATCTGAGGGTACATAAAGTGCCCCAACACAAAGGAGAATTAGCATGGCTGCTACCAAGGAAGAGATCATCGAGGCCCTCAAGGAGATGCCCGCCCTCGAGCTTTCCGAGCTCGTCCACGAGCTGGAGGACGTCTTCGGCGTGTCCGCCGCCGCCCCCGTCGCCGTTGCCGCTGCCCCCGCAGCTGGCGCTGCTGCCGCCGAGGAGGAGGAGAAGACCAACTTCGACGTTGAGCTGACCTCCTTCGGCTCCAACAAGATTGCCGTCATCAAGGTCGTCCGCGCCCTCACCAGCCTCGGCCTCAAGGAGGCCAAGGACAAGGTGGAGTCCGCTCCTACCGTCCTGCTCGAGGGTGCCAAGAAGGAGGACGCCGAGGACGCCAAGAAGCAGCTCGAGGAGGCCGGCGCCACCGTCACCCTGAAGTAACTTCGGGTTTCTCGGACGCTCTGCTTGAGTTCAAGGGGTCGGGCCAGATGGCTCGGCCCCTTTTCTTATGAGACAAAGGGACTGTCCCTTTGTCTCATCGGCATGCCCAAGCGCCGCATCTGTCACCAATGGCTGGCCGTTCTCCAAGACCATCATGATTCCTTCACATGCGTCCCGTGGATTTTGCGGGAAAGGCGTGAAAACTTGGAGAATCTAATAGAAAATGCTGGGTAAGTCAAGACTTTTCATTGACGGAAGACGTGTGCTTGGCTAGATTACTAGTTTGCGACAATTGCCGCCTTCCACCCTTTTGAAGGAGGAAAAGCCTGGTGTCTACCGCAAAGACTTCTCTTACTAAACCGCAAGTCACCCGTACGCGCAAGAGCTTTAGCAAAATCCCGCCTGCGATGGAGCTGCCCAACCTTATCTCTGTCCAGAAGGATTCGTTCAAGCACTTCATGACCGACGGCATCGCCGAGTCCTTCGCGGAGTTCTCTCCCATTGAGAACTCTGCCGGGACCATGCAGGTGACCTTTGGCGAGCACCAGTTTGGTGACCCGTCCCACAGTCTGGCCGAATGCCGCGCCAAGGACCTCTCCTACCAGGCCCCCCTCTTCGTGGATGTGCGTTTCATTAACAAGGAGACTGGCGAGATCAAGGAGCAGCTCGTCTTCATGGGCGACTTCCCGCTCATGACCGACCGCGGCACCTTCATCATCAACGGCTCCGAGCGCGTCGTGGTCTCCCAGCTGGTCCGCTCGCCTGGCGTGTACTTTGCCGCCGAGATGGACTCTGGCGTTCTCGTCCACCGCGTTCAGTTCATTCCCGCGCGCGGCGCATGGCTTGAGTTCGAGGTCGACAAGCGCGGCCACCTTGTGGTCTCCATCGACCGCAAGCGTCGCCAGAGCGCGACGTCTTTCCTGCGTGCCCTTGGCATCGCCGAGACCGACGACGAAATCCTCTCGCTCCTCGGCGACTCCGACGTTGTCCGCTCGACCATCGAGCGCGACGTTGCGACCACGCGCGAGGACGCCCTTCTCGAGATCTACCGCCGTCAGCGCCCCGGCGAGCCTCCAACCGTCGACTCCGCACGCTCGCTGCTCGACGGCCTCTACTTCAACCCGCAGCGCTACGACCTGGCTCGCGTTGGCCGCTACAAGGTCAACAAGAAGCTCGGCCTTGATGTCGATTCCAACGAGCGCGTGATCACCAGCGAGGACATTGTGGCGGCTCTCCGCTACCTCCTGGCCCTCCACGCCGGTGATGAGACCAAGCACACCGACGACATCGACCACTTTGGCAACCGTCGCGTGCGCACCGTGGGCGAGCTTGTCCAGAACCAGTTCCGTATTGGCATGAGCCGTATGGAGCGAGTCGTGCGCGAGCGCATGGCCTCTCAGGACGCCGATGACATCACGCCGCAGTCGCTGATCAACATCCGTCCGATCGTGGCGGCCATCAAGGAGTTCTACGGCTCCTCCCAGCTGTCGCAGTTCATGGACCAGGCCAACCCGCTGGCCGGCCTCACGCACAAGCGTCGCCTCTCGGCCCTGGGCCCTGGCGGCCTTGCCGGCCACAAGTCTGGCTCCAGCCGTCGTACCAACGTGCCTACGGCCGTCCGCGACGTCCACAACTCGCACTACTCCCGCATGTGCCCCATCGAGACCCCCGAGGGACCCAACATCGGCCTCATCGGTTCGCTGGCGCTCTATGCGCACGTGAACGGCTACGGCTTCATCGAGGCTCCGTATCGCAAGGTCGTCGACGGCAAGGTCACCGACGAGATCGTGTGGATGACCGCCGACGAGGAGGAGAACCACAACATCGCGCCGGCCAACAC
>ENA-OUOW01002261-OUOW01002261.1-human-gut-metagenome-genome-assembly--contig:-NODE-2261-length-11104-cov-3.519051_pt1 | contig 11104 bp, 10 predicted proteins | sample MGYA00237938_ERZ548769 | MGnify/ENA primary metagenome ERZ548769 (study PRJEB26490, sample SAMN05356870) | human gut metagenome | biome: terrestrial biome; feature: human-associated habitat; material... | reverse complement strand
GTCAAAGAAGAATGTCCGGGAATCAAAAATATTGTGATTTGCGATTCTATTGAGGAAGCCGTAAAAGACAGTGACATTATCAGTATGACAACGACGGTAAAGGACAGCGAGGCTGAATTTCCTTATATTGATACAAAATGGATTAAGAAAGGTGCACTAATCAGTATGCCTTCGGCAGCTCGTTTTGATGAGGATTTCCTTGTAAATGGCTGTAAAAAAGTTGTGGACAACTACAAGTTGTATGAGGCTTGGGAGGAGGAATACCCATATCCGACTTACGACCAGGTGCAGATTGTAGGAAGCAAATTTACGGATTTAAAACAGATGGGAAAAATTACAAGAGAGGACATTATTGATGTGGCAGATGTGATTACCGGTGAGAGAAAAGGACGGGAAAGCGAAGATGAAATTATCGTGTATTCCGTTGGAGGCATGCCGGTTGAGGATATCGCGTGGGGAGCTACTGTTTACCGCCGTGCCTTAAAAGAGGGCATTGGTGTGGAGCTGCCATTGTGGGATAAACCGGAAATGGCTTAAGAGAACAAGGGGGAATCGACATGGAGAAAAACAAGAAATTAGGATTAGGAAGTGTGGTTTCTGTTTCTGTCGGACTTGTCATTGCGACAAGCTGTCTGGTGTCATTGGGACAGGGGGCAGGAACAGTGGGAATCCCATTTATTGGTGCAATGATTATTGCCTGCCTGCTGAATATGACAACGGTTGCTTCGCTTTCTGAGTTAAATGGTCTGATGCCAAACACGACCGGAGGATTGGCGCAGTATACGCTCGCCTGCATGGGACCGTTTCCAACCATGATTTCTATGGTGGGAGGGTATCTGATTTGTAACATCTTATCGTGCGGTGTTGAGGCATCGATTTTTGCCTATGCCATGTCGCAGACACTTCATCTGCCGATTCCAAGCATCGGCTACACCATTATCATGACGGTAATCGTTATGGTGGCAAACCTGTTTGGCGTCGATATGTTTGCCAAAATTCAGAATTTGGTTGCATTTTTGTTGGTTGGCTCGATGGTTGTTATGGGAATTATCGGTGCCTTGGGGCTTGGGACCGGACAGGTTGTTTCCCAGCCGGCAAGCATGTCAACGAATTTCTCTGATATCGTGTCGACAACTGCGGTGGCATTCTGGCTGTTTATTGGTGCCGAATATGTCATTCCAATATCCAAAGATGTTAAAAATGCCAAACGAAACGTGCCGCTTGGTATGATGATTGGACTGGTGCTTATTTGTCTGGTGCAGGCAATCATGGTTTTAGGTTTTCATAATTATACGCCGTGGACAAAACTGACCGAATCTGCCGCACCACATTTGTTATACGGTCAAAATCTTCTTGGCGGAGTGGGAAAATACTGGATGACAATGGTGGCTGCTCTGGCGGTTATCAGCACACAAAATTCAACGGTAAGTGGTCTTTCAAACATTTGTCAGGGCATGGCGAAAATGAACATGATGCCACAGTTTTTTGCCAAGACAAATAAAAGAAAAGTGCCATTTTTCGGTGTAATATTTGTCAGTGTTACCATTTTGATTTTTGCTTTTATTAGCGACAGCTCCTCCTCAGCAATTTCATTTTTGATTTTGGTTGGTTCTGTATTTTGGATGATTTCGTATATTTTAGCACATATTGATGTGTTGATTCTGCGAAAAAGAGTGCCAAATGCACCGCGTTCCTTTAAAGTTCCACTCGGTAAAATTCTGCCGCTTATCGGGATTTTAGGAACAACCTACATGATTTTAAATATTTCAACCGACCCGGCAGAGCGGTTAGCTATCTGGGGCGTAACCGGAATTGCCTTTTTGATTCTTGGTATCTACTCGTTCTTTTGGATTAAATACAAAATGCGGATGCCGGTCTTTAAGAGCGTGCCGATGGAAGAAGTTATGGCAATGGAAAATGATTTGTATTATGTGATACGGAAAGAGAAGGGGATTTGGAGGTAGCCGTGTTTTACGGCAAACCCAAAAAGACGGGCTGTACGTTTTTGGTAGAAATTTGTTGCTCCAAAAATGATTTAAATTTTCTTCGACAACTCTTTTTCTATGATTTGTCTCATAGCGTTGCATTTTTACGTTGAAATTAGGCTTTATCAGCAAAAATCACGTATTAATTGCAACGCTTTTTGTCGATTGTAACCTTTTTGGTTGTTATATTTTGAAAAGCGGGCGAAAGCATGCAACGTTTTTGAACTTTTCTGAGGGTTTAGGTTGCATAAGCTTCTCTCCGGCATTTAGCACAAACTTTTTCTCGCTTAATGAACTGAGAACAAAAAATCATTCCCTGGCATACATTGAAAGCAATAGTGTCAGGGGATGACTTCATGACACAGCCATCCGGGGCGTCCGGTGTAAAAATTGCCTGTGGGGTAATCGGATGATTTTAACTGCTAGTGTTGACAAAATGTGCTATACTTATTCTTATCATAAAAGATTGGAGTGAAGCAGCATGAAAAGCACACAGATTCTCTCGCTTTCTCTTGCCGCATGCCTGATGATTGGCTCTCTTGCCGGAGCAGGCGGGGTGCAGGCAAAAGCAAAAGCGAAAAAGCCGGTATTGTCAAAAACAAAAATGACTGCCTATATTGGCAAGACAAAGACATTGAAGGTTAAGAAAAACGGAACGAAAAAAATCGTGAAAACCAAATGGACTTTGTCCGGAAAAAAAGTGGCAAAACTGTCGAAAAAGAAAAAGACATCGGTCACCATTAAGGGATTAAAAAAAGGCAGTGCGACAGTAAAAGCCAAGGTTTGGTATCAGAAGAAAGGTGCCAAAAAGAAGAAAAAAGTCACTTTGAAATGTAAGGTGAGCGTAACAAAATACGTTTCTCCTGAGGCGAAGAAAAAGGCGAACGTGTTAAATGCGACGACGAAGTATCAGCCGCTTGCTAAGTTGGCAGCGCAGCATGGATTCAAGTTGGGAACCGTTGTAAACTACACAAATGTTACAACAAATGACAACTACAAAAATCTTGTGAAATACCATTTTAACAGTTTGACAGCAGGAAATGAGTTTAAGGCATATTCGCTTTTAGACCAGGCAAAATCCGCAAAGAGCAAAGATGGTATGCCGGTGATGAATTATGACAAGGCAGATACGATTATTTCATTTGCCAAGGAAAACGGAATCCAGATGCGGGGACATGTTCTTGTGTGGCATGCGTATATGTGTGACTGGTTCTTCCGCGAGGACTATGACACAGGTAAGAAATATGTAAGCAAGGCGGTTATGCAGAAACGTCTTCAGTATTATATTAAAGAAGTAATCACTCATTTTGAAAAGAAATATCCGGGTGTAATTTACTGCTGGGATGTTGTAAATGAGGCAGTGGCAGATCAGAATGTAGGGGATGATAACAGAAACCTGCGTAAAGATAATCAGTTTTACAAAATCCTTGGCAGCGATTATGTGGAGCAGTCGTTCCTCTATGCGAAAAATACGGTAGATGAGCTGGGTGCCGATATTAAGCTGTACTATAATGATTACAATTCATTTTACAAATCAAAACGTGAGGAAATTGTAAATCTGGTTAAGAGCATTAACAGTTATGCAAAAGACGCCAAAGGAAACGTCCGCAAACTGTGTGACGGCGTTGGCATGCAGGGCTACATCGGTGGTTACGGAACTCAGAATGGCTGCATGAATGAGCAGAATATTTCGGATATTAAGAAATCAATTGAGACCTATGCAGCACTTGGATGTGAAGTTCAGGTGACCGAAATGGCAGTAAGAAACTATATGAATACAAAGGCAATACAGAAAAAACATGCGGAATTTTATAAGAAATTATTCCAGATGTTTGTGGATGTGAACGCCATTCCGGCAGACTGCTCCGGTAAATCGGCGGAAGAAATCAAAAAACTGGAGGAGAGCCGTCCGTTGAAAGCGGTTTCAATCTGGGGCTGGCAGGATGACCCGTCGCTTGAAGATAATAATTACAGTTATTCTATGAATGGACCATACTGTGGTTTGTTTACCGAGTTGTATGCGGTGAAAGATTCGTTTAAGAATGTGTATGAGGTTCTTGCAAATAAAAGAATTTAAGGGTGTTGACATTTTAAATTTTCAAGATTATAATAGCGGTAACACGTAGATGAGACGAGTAAAACGCAGAACATGTCAGAGAGAAATGCCTTGTGCTGGAAGCATTTTCATGGAAACCGTTTGAAAACTACCTCGGAGTGACCCCAATCCGGTCCGGTGACCCCGTTATCGTCAGAATGAAGCCGGGATGATTTATTACTATTTCGTCCAACAAGGGTGGAACCGCGAGAACATTGAATTAATGGCCTCGTCCCTTCGAACTATAACAGCAAGAAGGGATGAGGCCTTCTTGTATATTGAATGAAGACAGGAGGAATTGACATGAAAGTAACACTTAAAGATGGTTCAAGCAAAGAGTATTCACAGGCAATGAGCATTATTGATATTGCCAAAGACATCAGTGAAGGACTTGCCAGAGTGGCATGTGTTGCCGAGTTAGACGGCGAAGTTGTGGATTTGCGCACAATAGTAGATGGCGAACACACACTGAATATTTTGACATTTGACAGCGACGAAGGAAAAGCAGCATTCCGTCATACTGCATCCCATGTGCTGGCACAGGCGATTAAGAGATTGTATCCGGATGCCAAATGTGCCATTGGACCTTCGATTGAGGAAGGTTTCTACTATGATTTTGATATAGCACCATTGGATCGTGAGGCACTGGACAAGATTGAAAAAGAAATGAAAAAGATTGTTAAGGAAGGTGCGACATTAGAGCGTTTTACCCTGCCAAGACAAGAGGCAATTGATTTGATGAGAAAACGTGAGGAGCCGTATAAGGTTGAATTGATTGAAGATTTACCGGAAGATGCTGAGATTTCTTTCTATCAGCAGGGCGAATACATTGATTTGTGTGCCGGACCTCATTTGATGAATACAAAACCGTTAAAGGCAATGAAGCTGATTTCTTCTTCCGGTGCTTACTGGAGAGGAAATGAGAAAAATAAAATGCTTACCCGTGTATACGGAACTGCTTATACAAAGAAAGCGGATTTGGATGCTTATCTGGAGCATTTGGAAGATATTAAAAAACGCGACCACAATAAATTGGGACGTGAGCTGGAACTGTTTACCACTGTTGATGTAATCGGTCAGGGACTTCCGCTTCTGATGCCAAAAGGTGTACAGGTTATTCAGACTTTGCAGCGCTGGATTGAAGATGAGGAAGAAAAGCGCGGTTACATGAGAACGAAGACACCTTTGATGGCAAAATCTGATTTGTACAAGATTTCCGGTCACTGGGATCACTACAAAGAAGGTATGTTTGTTCTTGGCGATGAGGAAAAGGATAAGGAAGTATTTGCCCTTCGTCCGATGACCTGTCCATTCCAGTACTATGTTTACAAGGCAAGCCAGAAATCCTATCGTGACCTGCCATGCCGTTATGGTGAGACATCAACATTGTTCCGTAATGAGGATTCCGGTGAAATGCACGGCTTGACTCGTGTGCGCCAGTTTACAATTTCTGAAGGCCATTTGATTGTGCGTCCGGACCAGATGGTAAAAGAGTTTAAGGATTGTATCGCTCTTGCTCAGTACTGTTTGCAGACACTTGGTGTTGAGGAAGATGTAACGTATCATCTGAGTAAATGGGATCCTGAAAACCGTGAAAAATATATCGGCGAGCCGGAAGTTTGGAATGAGACAGAAGAAGATATCCGCCAGATTTTGACAGAACTGAATATTCCATTTACTGAGGATGTCGGAGAGGCCGCTTTCTACGGACCAAAAGTAGATATCAATGCGAAAAATGTATACGGTAAAGAAGATACCATGATTACTATTCAGTGGGATGCCCTTTTGGCTGAACAGTTTGATATGTATTATATTGATGAAAATGGTGAGAAAGTACGCCCATACATCATCCACAGAACATCCATTGGATGTTATGAGAGAACGTTAGCATGGCTGATTGAGAAATATGCCGGTGCATTCCCGACATGGCTTTCACCGGAGCAGGTACGTGTTCTGCCAATTTCCGAGAAATATCTCGATTACGCAAACAGCGTGGAAGAGAAATTAAAAGCGAATGGCATCCGCTGCAGCGTGGACAGCCGTTCCGAAAAAATCGGTTACAAGATTCGCGAGGCAAGACTTCAGAAAACACCGTATATGCTCGTTGTTGGGCAGAAAGAAGAGGAAGAAGGCGTTGTATCCGTTCGCAGCCGTTTCAAAGGAGACGAGGGTGCACAGTCTTTGGATGCGTTCATTGATGACATTTGCAAGGAAATCCGTACGAAAGAAATTCGTAAGGTAGAAGTGACACCGGAGAGCAAATAAGCAGGAGGTTTGTATGCAGCAGAATAGACAGACAAATGCAAAAGCGATTGCGTCGTTAGTGCTTTCATGTGCTTCGATGATTTGTTGTATGCAATGGTCCATTTCTTTGGTAATGGCAGTGCTTGGCATCGTATTTGGAATTTTGGGACTTCGGGATGACAATCCGAATCAGGAAGATGCAGCAATTGCCGGTATCGTTGTGGGAGTGGCAGGGGTCATCCTTGCCATTGTCGTGGCGGTGCTGTTAATTAAAATTACAAATAATTCGTCGATGCAGCATCTGGAACAGACAGCATCCTTTTTCGCCCCATACGGCATGATATAGAAATGGAGGTATCTATGACAGATATAAATCGGCACAGAGGGCTTGCAATTGCCTCTCTTATATTAGGTGGAATTTCCTGTTTTTGCTGTTTTGGAACAGGTATCGGCGTAATCCCTGCCGCAATCGCCCTTGTCTTTAGTATTATCGCTGTGGCAAAAGGCGGTAAAAATGCGAAAAAATTAGGAATCATTGGATTGATTTTGAGTGCCATCGGTCTGGTTTTAAATGCCGTGATTTTGGCATACGGAATCTGGATGATTCGCTGGGATCACATGACAATTGAAAATCTATCCTCAATTCAGAACTTAAATCCTGCAAACGAAAAAGACATCATCGAATGGCTTCAGCAGTTTATTAAGGTTGATATATCGGGGATGGTAAATTAAGTGGGGGGGCGTGTTATTGTTTCCGTAATTAGGCAGAAAAGCTTTGTATCTCGTGGGTCTACGTTTCACTTCGGTCCGCGCAGAACAGAGGTTCCCCGAACCTCTTGCGCCGCTTTCGCTCGTTGAGTACGTAGCGGTATGGGCGCTGAAACTACCAGCGCTACATACCGACGTACTCAAAACCCACGAGTTTCAAAGTTTTTCTGCCAAATTACTGGAATTCAATAAATGGCATCCCCCCAATCATTTGTTGCCCTGCCTTAATACCATGGCTGATACTTTGTATGTAAGCGTGTGTGGTCAAGTGATTGCTGCTGGTTTTTCAGGAATCCAATAAATGACCTTAATTCAATTTATAATGATTGCGCTGCAAACACATCGGGTATCAGACACGCGTAGTCTGCGTGTCGATACCCCTGTGCGTTTGCTAAGCGGGAGCGGCGCAAGAAATATAAATTGAATTAAGGTCATTTACGGAAACTGAAAAAAAAGTTAACAGCAATCACTTGACACACACCACCTTTCTATGGTACACTACCAAAGGTGTAAAAAGCAGAGTTATCCACTCTCACCTTGCCGTATAACATTTGTTATCACACGGTATTGGTTCACATCTATTATAATGATAGGAAATGTTTTACGTGGATAGCTGGCTTTTAGAAACAGCTATCTTTTTTTCATTTAGGAGGTAAGAACAATAAGCGATTTAATGATTAACGAGCAGATTCGCGACAGAGAAGTTCGTGTAATTGGACCAAATGGAGAACAGCTTGGCATTATGTCGGCAAAAGAAGCATATTTCAAAGCAAAAGATGCAGGACTTGATTTGGTAAAGATTGCACCGACTGCAAAACCGCCGGTATGTAAAATTATTGACTACGGCAAGTACCGCTATGAGCAGGCTCGTAAAGCAAAAGAAGCAAAGAAGAAACAGAAAACCATCGAGACAAAAGAAATCAGACTTTCGCCAAACATTGATACCAATGATTTGAACACGAAAGTAAACCAGGCAAAGAAATTCCTGCAAAAGGGAGCTAAAGTAAAAGTCTCACTCCGATTCCGTGGTAGAGAAATGGCTCATAAAGATGTAGGGAGGGAAATCCTGAATGCGTTTTTTGAAGAATTAAAGGACGTTGCTTCCGTCGACAAACCTGCGAAGATGGAAGGAAGAAGTATGGTAATGTTTTTATCAGCCACAAAATAATAACGGAGGAATAATATCATGGCAAATCAGAAAATGAAAACAAAAAGAGCTGCTGCAAAGCGCTTTAAAGTTACCGGTACCGGTAAATTGAAAAGAAACAAAGCATACAAGAGTCATATTTTGACTAAGAAGACAACAAAGAGAAAAAGAAATCTCAGAAAGTCTGCTCTTGTAGATGAAACTAATGTAAAAACAATGAAAAAGATTATGCCATACAGCTAATGGCGAAGGAGGGAACTGACAAATGGCTAGAATTAAAGGCGGAATGAACGCAAAGAAAAAACATAAAAGAGTATTGAAACTGGCAAAGGGTTACAGAGGCGCAAGAAGTAAACAGTATCGTGTTGCAAAACAGTCTGTTATGCGTGCGTTGGAAGAGTCCTATACAGGTAGAAAACAGAAAAAGAGACAGTTCAGACAGCTTTGGATTGCTCGTATTAACGCAGCAGCTAGAATGAATGGTCTTTCCTACAGCAAATTTATGTATGGTTTGAAACTTGCTGAGGTAAACGTAAACCGTAAAATGCTTTCTGAGATGGCAATCAGCGATCCGGAAGGTTTCGCTTCTTTGGTAGAAGTAGCAAAAAGCAAATTAGCTTAAGTTTTATCTGTTATAACAAACAAGTACAAAAAGGTATCTCATTGTGAGGTACCTTTTATCTTGCAGTAAAAGTGAAACATCACGATTAATGGAAAGGAAATGAGGGAAATGAGTCAGACGCATAAGCAAAAAATAGCGGCATTGCTTGCTGTAACCTTAATTTTGTGTGACCTCATGAGCGGGAGTCCTGCCCATTTGCAGGCAAGACAGAAGAACAATCAGACGGAGTGGAGTGAAGAGCCAACGCCTGAACCGACAGTAGAACCGACTGCGGAGCCAACAGAGGAGCCGGAGCCAACAGTTACGCCACAGCCAGCCGAAACTCCAAAGCCGGTGGAAAAGTATGAACTGGTATCGCCCCACGCCAAATATTATAAAGGCGGCACGAAAGGGATTCATTACCGAAAGATTAAAGGGAAAAAGGTATATCACCTTTACTCGTATACGACCGATTCGGTAAAACTTGTTATGTCACAGGCATCTACTTTTGAGGTTTACGGAGGTGCTTCGAAAAAAGAAGTAAAAAAGAAGTTAGTTACCGTTTCTTCCTCCGGTGTGGTAAAATGTAAGACAAAAAACAAAAAAATTTACACGCTCTTAAAGGCAACGTCCAAAGTGACAGGCGAAAGCTGCTATATTTACATTTATTTTAATGAAAAAATTAAGAGCAAAAGCGGCAGCAAAATAAAGTTATGGGAAAAGAAAAAAGCGACAGTTTCTTTTAACTATGCCAAAAAGAAATTGTCTTTTGAAATAAAGAATAAAAAGATTGCAAGTGTCAATAAAAACGGACGTATTACGGCGAAAAAGAAGGGTACGACTTACCTTTTCGTAAAGGTGAAAGATTCGGATAAAAACCAGTGCAGGATTAAAATTGTTGTAAAAGAAGAACCGTGGATTGTCAGTGAAAAGGATCAGAAATACGACTACGCAGAGATGACAAGAGATTTGCGTAAGATCGCCCGCAAATACCCCGGAAAAACCGGGCTATCGAGCATTGGCAGGACATATGACAACAGGGAAATCTGGTGCCTGCGTGTGGGAAATCCTTCTGCGGCAAAGAAACTTGTGATTGATGCGGCAATTCATGCCAGAGAGTGGAAAAATACACAGGTCATTATGCGACAGACCGAGGAAATTCTTCGGGAATATGGTGAGCACCGCGCAAGATTCCGTTCGACCTGCCTTTATATTCTGCCGATGGATAACCCGGACGGTGTGACAATTTCGCAGTATGGGGCAAGTGGAATCCGCAATGCAAAACTTCGCAAGAAAATACAGAAGATAGGGCATTTCAATACGTGGAAAAATAATGCCAGAGGGGTTAATATTAACAATAATTTCCCTGCCGGTTTTTCAGCAGATAAGAAAAAGGATAAAAAGAAGGGGAAGAAAAGGAAACCGGATGCCACAACATATACAGGAAAAAAGGCAGCGAGCGAAAAGGAAACGAAGGCATTAATTTCTTTTATTAAGCGGATATCGCCAAAGACGGTGTTGAATCTCCATTCGACCGGCAGTATTTTATACTGGGATTTTGATGTATCGTCGCCACTGCATGAAAAGCAGTACAGGTTAGCAAGTGAAATAAAAAAGAGAAATCATTACCGAATGATGCCAAAGAGTTCGAGTACAGAAGAACACGGAGGCTTTGCGGACTGGCTTGTGTACGAGAAGAAAATTGTGAGTGTTACGGTAGAAACAGGGACAGTGCCATGCCCTTTGCCGCACTCTCAGTATAAAAAGATTTATAAACGAAACAAAAAGATGTTTCGCTGGTTTATGCTATCTTATTAAACAGGTAATTGGATACGAAAAGGAAGGTGCATTAAAATGGAACGAACGAGAAGACTGCGGATAAACGAACGAGTGAGAGATATGGTGCGGGAAAATCATGTCCGGGTGGACGAATTGATTTATCCGATTTTTGTAATAGAAGGAGAAAATATTTGTGAACCGGTAGAGTCGATGCCGGGCATCTGCCAGTATTCGATTGACAGACTTCATGAAGAACTTGACCGAGTGCGTGAGGCAGGGATTCCGGCAGTTTTATTGTTTGGTATTCCGGCACACAAAGATGAGCAGGGAAGTGGTGCGTATGCCGAAGACGGAATCGTGCCACAGGCGATTCGCTATATTAAGAAAAGTTATAAAGAACTCGTTATTATTGCGGATGTCTGTCTGTGTGAGTACTGTCTCTTATACACATCTCCGAGCCCACGAGACTCCTGAGCATCTCGTAT
>ENA-OUOW01002258-OUOW01002258.1-human-gut-metagenome-genome-assembly--contig:-NODE-2258-length-11138-cov-5.402147_pt1 | contig 11138 bp, 10 predicted proteins | sample MGYA00237938_ERZ548769 | MGnify/ENA primary metagenome ERZ548769 (study PRJEB26490, sample SAMN05356870) | human gut metagenome | biome: terrestrial biome; feature: human-associated habitat; material... | reverse complement strand
AAAAAGACACACCTATACCCGATACCGCAGCAAAGGGCGTAGATATGCCACATACGAACAGATCATATAAGAGCAGTTACCGTTATCGTCGCTACTGTCATTTTCCACGGATTTCTTTCTCCTTTTTGCTGTGTGCTTATATCATAGCATTTCTCCGGTGTAGATTCGGTAAAGAAACGAGTGCGGCGCAATCTCCTCCTGTGAGAAATCTTGAAGCGCTTCCGCTTATGCGATATAATAACTGCTGGCAGTTATTTATACCACTGGATCTAAGCCGTTTTTCTCCCGGGCTTCGCCCGAAACCGAAAAACATGGCGTATGGTACCGCAATAAATTTCAGGAGAAGCATGATGAAGAATCGACAGCGGCAAAAGGATACTCTATTTTCGATCCTTATTTTTTGCAGTGCCTTTGCCGTCAATTTGCTGATTCAGAAGCTCTTTACCATGCAGACGCTGGTACCCATGATCTTTGTGTTCGGCGTGTTTTTGATCTCGCTGAAAACCCACGGGTATTGCTATGGCATCACTTCGGCAATTGTCAGCGTATTTGCGGTGAATTTTGCCTTTACCTATCCCTATTATGTCTTCGACTTTTTCGTGGGGGAAAGCATCTTATCTGCCGTCATTATGCTGGCAGTTGCCGTTTTCACCAGTACGCTGAACAGCCGCATTCGGGATCAGGAAAAGCTGCGGGCAGAAAGTGAAAAAGAGCGAATGCGGGGCAATCTGCTGCGGGCGATTTCCCATGATCTGCGCACACCACTCACCTCTATATACGGGTCCTCCTCCACGCTGATCTCCAAGTATGATGCGCTGCCAAAGGAGCAGCAGCTCAAGCTGTTGGGAGAAATTCAGGAGGACAGCGAATGGCTCATCCGCATGGTGGAAAATCTTCTGTCGGTTACAAGAATCGACGGCGCAAAAGTGGAAGTCGTGAAGACACCCACGGTTCTGGATGAGCTGATCGACTCGGTTCTCATGAAGTTTTCCAAAAAGCATCCGAATCAGAAGGTCATCACACAGATACCGGACGAGTTTGTGGACATTCCCATGGACTCGCTCCTTATTGAGCAGGTGCTGCTGAATCTTCTGGAAAACGCCGTGTTCCACGCAAAAGGTATGACGGAGCTGACGCTTTCCGTTTCTCTCGTGGGAGACAAGGCGGTATTTGAGGTTGCTGACAACGGCTGTGGCATCCCGGATGATGCACTTCAAAAGATTTTCACCGGAAGTTATGAAAAGTCCGCCGCGCCGGTGGACGGGACCCGCAGCAATATGGGGATCGGACTATCCGTGTGCGCCGCCATCGTCAAGGCGCACGGCAGCGAGATTACTGCGGAAAATAGGAAGGGCGGCGGCGCGGTATTCCGCTTTGCTCTGGAAAGAGGGGGTGAGGACGATGGGCAATAACAAGTACAAAATCCTGATCGTAGAGGACGAGGCCAACATCCGAAGTTTTATCAAAGCCAATCTGGAAACCAGCGACTATCAGGTGCTCTGCGCGGAAACCTGTGAGCTTGGCATGATGATGTATGCCTCCCATCATCCGGACCTCATCCTTTTGGATCTTGGTCTGCCGGATCGAGACGGTATGAGCTTGATTCAAGAAGTTCGGGAGACAGACACCGTTCCCATCATTGTGCTTTCCGCCCGTTCCAACGAGAGGGACAAGGTGGAGGCGTTGGATCTGGGGGCGAATGATTATATCACCAAGCCCTTTGGCACGGAGGAATTGCTGGCTCGTATCCGTGCCGTTCTCCGCAGCCATCGGCACAGCGAAGAGAAGGAAAGTTCCCATGGTGGGAAATTCCGCCTGCAGGATTTGCTGATCGATTATGATACACGGCAGGTTTTTGTAGGGAAAGAGGAGATCGACCTGACCCAGACGGAATACAACATCATGGCGTTTCTCTCCGTTCACGCCGGAAAGGTGCTGACGTATGCCGCCATCATTCGGGCAGTCTGGGGGTATTCGGACTATGGCAGCGTCAAAAAGCTGCAAGTCAATATGAAGAACATCCGCAAGAAAATGGGCGTGACGCCCGGTGAAAAGCGCTACATCATCAATGAGCTTGGCGTCGGATACCGTATGCTGGCGGAGGATGAGGCATAGCGCTGCCAAAGTTCTGCGCCGCTTGACAGGCGTGTACCATGCAAATGAGCTTTTTCCGTTTCTATCCCAAACGGAGAAGGCTCATTTTTGTTTGGAGGATCAAAGGAGTGAAACGCCTTGTATCTCTCTGCGCCGGTGCGCAGGGCAGCTTGAATATTTTTAGTAATGTTGCAGCAGGCGATTTTCGCAACTGCGTATCGCCGGTTCCTCTACGCCATTTTTACGCCATTTCTGCGTGGGAATGTGTAGGGAAATAGGAACTTTTATGTTTTGCCCTCATCCGAAAATGCCTGTCCTATCAAGCTTTATCGGCATTTGTGCGTTTGCGGAGAGTTTCAGAAACAGGCTTGCTTTCGACGATACCTAATTTCATAGTTTTTCGCTCTCCTTATGCTTTAGAGGCGGCAGAGCCGCCAGTTTTACCGGATAGAGGCGCCCCGGCAGGCCGATGCCCACCGAGACGAAGCGTAAAATCGCCGGAAGGACAAGCTGTCAGGCGTGTTTACCCTTGCTCATTACGGATATTATCATACCATGCCGGCGGCAGATGCACAATAGGAAAAAGGCTCCGGCGGCGCAAAATCTCCTCCCCTTCGGCACAGACGGGGGCAGGAAAGCCCTGCGGCCCGTGTGGGCCGCAGGGCTTTCTCCCGATGAAGCTTAGTCCTTCTTATTCTTGCGCTTGGTGACAAGCAGCACCACCAGCACGATGATGCCCACGCCAGCCACAGCCAACACAACCCACAGGGCGGTCACGGTGCTGCTGTCGCCGGTGGCGGGGGGATCGGGCGTAGTGGGTACCTCCGGCTGGGTGGGCCGGGAAGGCTCACCCGGCTTGCCGGGCTCCTCATACCGCAGCAGGGAGATGTCCGCCCCCAGGCGGATGGTCTTGCCGGCGAAGTCGGTGGTATTGCTGTTCACCAGCGCCGCCAGACCGGCCAGCTGTGCCGGAGTGGTCAGGGTGAACTCGGTATCCGTCCCGTTATACCACGAGAGAGCCACTGCCCCGTCCCAGCGGGTGGTGGAGAACTATTCCACCATGACCTGCTCTTCCGTTACGCCCTCCGGCAGGGTATCGGCGTAGCCGGAAGCCGTCTCGGTAAAGGGGATGGCCTGCTCATTGCCTTCGCCGTCCGTATAGTGGATGGTGGCAGCGTCATAGCCTTCCCGTCGCTCTGCCTGCACCTGCCCGTCCAGAGCCGAGACCGGCATCACCAACTCGGCACCATGCACAAAGCCAGCAGCAGCGCCGATACACGCTTCCTGTGCTGCTTCCTGTGTAGGTCCCTTCCTCTCTGAAAATTTTTAGATGCAGCTCCACAGGGCATGATATACAGCTTCACGGCTTGGCCGGGTCATAGACGCAGCTGCGGACCGCGCCACCGGTGACCGGCACCTGCGCCACCGTCAGAGGGATACGGTACAGGGTGTGCAGCAGCTCCTCCGTCAGCATCTCCTCCACCGGGCCGCAGGCCGCCACCGTGCCGCCGTGGAGGGCCAGCACATGGGTGGCGAAGCGAAGGGCGTGCTCCGGATCATGGGTGGACAGCAGCACCGTGTAGCCCTGCTCCGTCAGGCGGCGCACCTGCTGCAGGAGCCTGAACTGGTTGCCGTAATCCAGATTGGCGGCAGGCTCGTCCATCAGCAAGATCCTCGCCTGCTGGGCCAAGGCCCGTGCAATGAGGGTCAGCTGCCGCTCGCCGCCGGAAATGCGGCGGATGCCCCGGTCTGCCAGCGGGGCGATGCCCACCAGCTCCATCATGCGCTGCGCCGTCTCCAGCTGCTGCCGTCCCGGCTGCCGCAGAGGCTCCAGCCCTCCGGCGGCGCCCATAAGCACCGTGTCCCGGACGGTGTAGTCGAACAACGGCTGGCTGGACTGGGGGATATACGCCGCTAGGCGGGCCAGCTCCCGCCGGGGCAGATGCCGCACGTCCCGCCCGCACAGGGAGATGCTCCCCTGATAGTGGGGCAGAAAGCCCAGCATACAGCGGAACAGGGTACTCTTCCCCGCTCCGTTGGGCCCCAGCACGGCCACCAGCTGTCCGGGCTCGGCCCGGAAGCTGACATCCCGCAGCACCGGGTGAGCGCCGTAGGAAAAGGAGAGTCTCTCCACGTCAATGCTCATGCCGTCGCCCTCCCGTGATGATGAGATACAGAAACAGCGGCGCTCCCACGAAGGCCGTCAGGATACCCAGAGGCAGCTCACCGGTGGTCACCAGCCGAGCGATGTCATCCACCGCCAGCAGGAAAGCCGCTCCAAACAGGGCCGCCGCCGGGATCAGCCGCCGGTAGTCGTAGCCAAACAGCATACGACAGAAGTGGGGGATCACCAGACCCACCCAGCCGATCATGCCGGACACCGCCACGCTGGCGGCGGTCAGCAGCGTGGCGCACAGGATCACCACCAGACGCAGTACCCCCGTCCGCACGCCCATGGACTGGGCCTCCTCCTCCCCCACCGTCAGCAGGTTCATCCGCCAGCGCAGGAGAAACAGCGGCAGCAGTCCCACCGCCACCGGCAGCACCAGAAAGCGCACGTCCTCGGCCTTGATGGAGCTGAGGCTGCCCATGAGCCAATAGGTGATGGCAGGCAGCTGCTGCTGGGTATCCGCCACCAGCTTGATAAAGGACGTCCCGGCGGAAAACAGGGAGGAGATCATCATACCCGCCAGGATCAGCGCCACCGTGGGGTCCGAGCGAGACAGACGGCTCACCAGCCACGCCGCCGCCACGGCCAGCAGACCGAAGCAGAAGGCGGACAGGGAGATGCCGAAATACCCGCCTCCCAGCAGGATAGCCAGCGCTGCGCCGAAGCCTGCGCCGGTGGAGGCCCCCAGAATATCCGGCGACACCATGGGGTTGCGGAACATTCCCTGATAGGCCGTGCCGGAGACGGCCAGCGCCGCACCCACCAGCGCTGCCGCCGCAATGCGGGGCAGACGGATGGCAAACACCACCTTCTCGTCGCTGACGGACCAGTCCGCAGCGCCGCCGGTGAGCCTTGTCCACAGCATATGCAGGAGCTTACCCGCAGACAGACCGTAGCGCCCCACCAGCATGGAACCCAGCAGAAGCAGCAGGCACACTCCGCCCAGCAGGAGAAAGCGCCGCCGGTAGGTTCTCCCGGCCATCAACTTCTCCATGGGTCAGTTCCCCGCCGCATGGGGGACGATGTAATAGGCGCCGGTCTTGGCATCATAGTACACCTCACCCCGCTTTTCCAGCAGGTTGGCCGCCAGACTCTCCCGCAGAGCGGCGATGCAGCCCGGCAGGGGCTTTTCGCCCCTTCGCATGGTCTCCAGCAGCCGGGGCAGACTGGCGTTCATATGCCGCCGCTCTCCCGGCAGCTCCGCCAGCCACCAACCCAGTGAAAACACGGAAAACGCCAACAGCAGCAGGCAGATCACCACCGGGATCTCCATGGCGCTGGCTGCTGCCCGCAGGATATTGTGAAACAAGGTACTCATTTATTCGTCCCTCTCTTTTTTGAGATACAGCACACCGGCGCCGCCGGGTCCGCCGGTGATGCCGCCGGTCTGGGCCGCCCACCCCTCCAGCACCCGCCGGTTGCCGTCGCTGATGGTGGTGCCGCCCTGCGGGCCGGTCTGTCCATCGGATTGACTGCCGCCGGGGCAGAGGGGTCTGTCCCTCCGGTGGAGGGCTTGCCGCCGACGCCGGGCTTTTCAGGCTCTGTGGGATTCTCCGGCTGATCCGGCTGCGTCGGCTCCTCCGCCCTTCCCGGCAGCAGGCATACCGCCGTCAGGCAGGCCAGTATCCACAGGGTCAGCCGCCGCAGGCGGATATGGCACTTCTTCCTCACAGGTTCTCCTCCCCGTATGGGGTCACGTCCGCAGGGTGGATCGGCTCAGCATCCCGGCCGCCTCCTCCGCCGACAGGTCATAGTGCCAGAACAGCCGGTAGTACTCCTGTGCCACAGCCGTCATATCGTAGTCATACAGCTGGGGGTACAGCAGATTCCCCAGCCACCAGATGCCCAGCACCCGGTTCACCGACGGCGGGGAACTCATCCAGTCGTAGGGCAGGCCCGGTATCTCGTAGTACCGCCCCTGCTGCACGGCGGTGAGGCCCGCCCAGTCCCCTTCCGTCAGGGTATCGTAGGGGCCGCCGGAGGACAGCAGAATAACATCCGGCTCCACGGCGTATACCTCCTCCAGACTGACGGTGGTACCGCCGCCCCGGTTGGTAACTTCTTCCGGGATGATGGCGTTCACCGCCCCCACAAGGTCGATGACATCCGCCTGTACGGACCCGGCTGCGTTGCAGGCAAGGCCCGTGGATCCGGTGCCGAAGAGCACCTTGAGTCGCTGAGACTCCGGGATTTTTGCGGCGTTGGTCTGGGCCATGGTGACAGTGCGGTCAATGAACTGCGCCAGTTCCTCCGCCTGCTCCTGCCGCCCCAGAATGTCCCCCAGCATCCGGTAGGCCGCCGCCATATCATCCAGATCCGCTTCGATGAAGATGGTGGGGATGCCCGTCTGCTGCTGAATGGTGTCCATGTCCTTGGCGATGCTGTCCTTGGCGTCGCCCAAGTCGATAATGAGCTGGGGCTGGGCGGCGATGAGGGCCTCCATATTCAGGTTGGCCTTGCTGCCGTAGAATTGGCCGAAGGTGGGCAGATCCCGCATCTCCTCCGGAAAATAGGACATCTGTGCCGTGCTGGGGCTGCTGCTGAGCCCCACAAGCAGGTCATAGGCCACCGGCATCAGGATCATCTGGGCTGTGGAGCCGCTGGGTGCGATGCGGGTGATCTCGGTAGGGATCTCCACCTGCCGTCCGGCGGAGTCGGTGATCATCCGGGTCTCCACCCCTTTCAGGGGGTCGTAGCCCGTCTGCTTGCCGCCGCAGCCAACCAGCAGACACAGGCACAGCGCCAGTACCAGCGATATCCACCGCTTTTCACTCGTTCTCTTCACCGTTTTTCCTCCGTTATCCTCATTTGCATATCACGCTCGTCGAAAAGAGCGCCGCACCATGGCGGCAGTCTTTTCTATCGTAAGTCTATTTTACCATCTGCCCCGGCAAAAGAAAATATCCTTTTCGCAAAGCAGAACATAATTCCGTATGGCGGAACGCCCTACGCATGATAGCCCAGCTCCCGGCTGAGACTCCCAGCGGCGGCGCAGACCATGTCCACCGCCTCCTCGAACTCCCCGGAGGTAACATGGCGAAACAGGCCCACCACCGTCAGGGTGTAGCGCATCTGCCCCTCCCTGTCGAACACCGGAGCCGACACGGACCGCAAGCCGATCTTGTACTCGCCGTTTTCGATGGCGCAGCCCTTCCGGCGGATATGTTCCAGCTCCTCCAGCAGCGTCGCCAGGTCCACGATGGTATGGGGGGTAAAGGGATCCATGCCCTGACCGTTCATCAGATAGCGCACCGTGGCATCCGGCAGCTGGGACAGCAGCAGTTTCCCCTGCGACGTGGCGTGAAGGGGCGTACGGCCGCCGATCTCCGAGGCCACCTGGATCCCCGTGCCGCTGACCCGTTGGTCGATGACCACGATGTTGCTGCCCTCCACGCAGGAGAGCAGGGCCGTATACTGGGTCTGTTGGGCCAGCCGCTCCAAATGGGGGCGGGCGCAGCGGGTGATCTCCCACGCAGCGGACACGCCGCAGCCCCACTCGAACAGCTTTGTCCCCAGGTAGTACCGGCCATCCGACTCCTGCCGGATGCAGCCGTAGCTCCGCAGGGTGGCCAGCAGCGAGTGGATGGTGCTCTTGGGGTAGCCGGAGGCCTGACTCAGCGCCTGAAGGGTCATGGGGACCCGGCTCCGGTTCAGCAGCTCCAGCAGCTCCAGCGCCTTGCCCAGCGACCGCACACTTCCCTTTTCCTGCGGCATCATACATCCTCCTTCCGCCGGGGGATGGGCCGAAAGTCCGGCTTTCCCGGTAAGCTGCCGGGCAGTCCTCGCTCCATAGGCGGCGGTGGTGGCACCTCGTCGTCCCGCTCCCCGGCATAGAAGGCCCGGTTGTTCTCCACCAGCTCCGCCAGCGTCACCGGACGATAGCGGTTCACATCCACTCCGGCATTCAGCACACGGGGCAGCTGCCGCAGCAGCTCATAGTCCCGGCCCCGTCCGTGGTGGAGGTGTCCGTGGATCATGTAGCCCCGCTTGTGGTACAGCATGGGATAGTGGCACAGGAGGATGTGCGTCTCCCCGTCGTCGATCTCGTTGAAGTCCGTCACCGTCTCGAACCAGCGGTACAGCCGCCCGGCGTCCTTATAGCCGGTGTCGTGGTTGCCGCGGATCAGGTGCTTATGGCCCGACAGCCGCTCCAGCAGCTCTCCCGGCACCCGGCCGCCGTTCCAGCCGATGTCTCCCGCCAGATAGACGGTGTCCTCCGGACCCACGGTGTCGTTCCAGTTTTTCACCAGTGCCTCGTCCATCTCCTCTACGGTGGCAAAAGGCCGGGAGGGAAGCAGCAGTGCATAGTGAAAGTGCAGATCGGCGGTATAGTAGATCATGGCGCTCCCCCTTCTCCGGCGGATATTTTTCTCTATCATACCGTCTCCGCCGGTCTGCGTCAAGCGTTCATTCCGTATGGCGGAATTTTTCTACGTTTTTCCGGCCTCAGATTCCGCTATGCCGTTGAAATGGCCAATTCCCCGGAAATGGGCCAACGCAGCCCATCGGGAAAAGCCTCCGTTTCCGGGCAGAAAAAAGAGCGCCCCGCAGGGCGCTCTTTTCCGTACGTTATGATAGGGATCGCTTACTCCTCCGTCTCGTCGGCAGGTTCTTCCGCAGGCATGGTCTCCTCCATGGATACGCTGTCGGCAGCGCCCTCCTCAGGCACCAGCTCCTCAGCGAAATGGCGGTAGGCGTTCAGGCCGGCGCCGGCGGGGATCAGCTTACCGATGATGACGTTCTCCTTCAGGCCCACCAGATGGTCCACCTTGCCCTTGATGGCGGCCTCGGTCAGAACCTTGGTCGTCTCCTGGAAGGAGGCAGCGGACAGGAAGGAATCGGTGGCCAGAGATGCCTTGGTGATACCCATCAGCAGCTGGGTATAGGTGGCCTCCTGCAGCGGCTCACCGGTCTCGGCGTTGACCTCACCGGCGGCGATGCGGGCCCGCACCTTGGCGTTTTCGTCCTCCACCTCCAGCACGTCGGCCATGGCGCCGGACAGCAGGCCGGTGGCGTCATTGGCGTCCTCCACACGGACCTTGCGCATCATCTGGCGGACAATGACCTCGATGTGCTTATCGTTGATGTCCACGCCCTGCTGACGGTACACCTTCAGGACCTCCTGAATGAGGTAGTTATGCACCGCCGAAGCGCCACGGATCCGCAGCACATCGTGGGGATTCAGTGCGCCGTCCTGCAGCTGGCGGCCCTTCTCGATGACCTCGCCGTCCCGCACCTGCAGACCGGTGTGGGGCATGGAGTAGGTCCGGGTATCGCCGTCGTCGGCGGTGACGATGATGTTCAGCAGGCTGCCCTTGGTGGCATCCTCGAAGCGGACCTTACCGGCGATCTCCGACAGGGTGGCCATCTTCTTGGGCTTGCGGGCCTCGAACAGCTCCTCCACTCGGGGAAGACCCTGGGTGATGTCGCCGCCGGCCACGCCGCCGGTATGGAAGGTACGCATGGTCAGCTGGGTACCGGGCTCACCGATGGACTGTGCGGCGATGATGCCGACGGCCTCGCCGGGTCCCACCGGCTTGGAGGTGGCCAGATTCATGCCGTAGCACTTGGCGCAGATACCGCTGTGGGCCTTACAGGTCAGCACGGTGCGGATCTCGGCGGAGTGGATATCGAACTTCTCCAGCAGGGCGGCGTCGTCCTCGGTCATCATGTGATCCTTGGAGATCAGCACCTCGTCGGTGCCGGGCTTCAGGATGTCCCGCACCGGGAAGCGGCCCTTGACACGCTCGGAGAACTTCTCGATGACCTGGCCGTTCTCGCTGATCTCGGACACCACGATGCCCTTGTCCACACCGCAGTCATCCTCACGGATGATGACATCCTGGCACACGTCCACCATGCGGCGGGTCAGATAACCGGAGTCTGCGGTACGCAGAGCCGTATCGGCCAGACCCTTACGGGCGCCACGGGAGGAGGTGAAGTAGTCCAGCACGGACATACCCTCACGGAAGTTTGCCTTGATGGGGATCTCGATGGTCTTACCGGCGGTGTTGGCCATCAGGCCACGCATACCGGTCAGCTGACGGATCTGCTTCATGGAGCCGCGGGCGCCGGAGTCAGCCATCATGAAGATGGGATTATACTTATCCAGACTGGCGGTCAGGGCGTCGGTAACGTCGTTGGTGGTCTTTTCCCACTCACGCACCACCAGCTTGTAGCGCTCCTCGTCGGTGATGAAGCCCATGTTGTACTGGTCCTCGATATCCACCACTCGCTGCTCCGTCTCGGCAATGAGGGAGTACTTCTTCTCGGGTACCGTCATATCCGCAATGGAGATGGTGATGGAGCCACGGGTGGAGTACTTATAGCCGGTGGCCTTGATGTTGTCCAGCACCTCGGCGGCGATGGTAAAGCCATACTGCTTGATGGTGCGGTCCACGATCTTGCCCAGCAGCTTCTTGCCGCAGGTCTCGGTGATCTCATAGTCAAAGAACTTATCGGAGGGCGTACCGTCCTCGTTGAAGCGCTTGACAAAGCCCAGATCCTGGGGGATGTTGCGGTTGAAGATGATCCGACCGGGAGTCGCCCGCACCACATGGCGCAGCGTCTCGCCGCCCAGTTTCTTCTCCACCCGCACCCACACGGGCTGGTGGATGCCGATGATGTGCTCGTTGTAGGCCATCAGCACCTCGTCCTCGTCCCGGTAGACGTTGAGGCGGTTCTGCTCCTTCTCCTCGTCGGTGAGCTCGTCGTAGTTCTTACCGGCCAGCGCAAAGTCGATGCCCTCGGGCCAGAACTCGTCGTTGGTCATCTGGCACATACCGTTTTCAAACCGCTCGAAGGTCAGGTAGTAGGAGCCCAGCACCATATCCTGCGTAGGCACGGTGACGGGGCCTGTCTCTTATACACATCT